>ERZ777011.1984-NODE-1984-length-18425-cov-3.979750_pt1 | contig 18425 bp, 21 predicted proteins | sample MGYA00374964_ERZ777011 | MGnify/ENA primary metagenome ERZ777011 (study PRJEB29310, sample SAMD00008975) | mouse gut metagenome | study: EMG produced TPA metagenomics assembly of the Metagenome analysis of fecal microbiota from mouse which was promoted...
ATAAACAAACATTTGCCCCGTTTCCAGAATATACAAAAGCGTACATAAGCTTAAAAGTCCCGCCACAAAAATCAAAATCGTATTTACATATTCGGCCGCCCTTTTTTTAAGGCCGGAGCTGATAATTCCGGCAAACAGACACAGCAGTATGGAAACTGCCGGAAAATTCCGTACTAAACTCATTACAGCCCCTCCTTCTTTAATCTGGTGGATATCTCATCCAAATCCAGAGTCTGGTAACGCTGATACAGACGAATTGTAATGGAAAGCATAAGCGCGCTGACCGACACGGATACCACAATTCCCGTAAGGACAAGGCCACTTGGAATCGGATTGATATAGACTTCCATACTTTGTACCCCGTCTGTCACAATCGGGGCTACCCTGTTTTCTATGTAGCCTTTTTCTGCTAAAAACAGATAAATTGCCGTATCCATAATATTCAGGCCGATAATTTTTTTAATCAAATTACTTTGCAGCAGCAGATTTCCAAAGCCAATCCCAAAAAGAATCATTGCAACCGCTTCCCCGTAATTAGAAAAAAGATTTGCTCCCATCCTACAGGCCCCCTCTCCTGAACAATGCATAAAACGCATACATCGTGCATGCCACTTCTATTCCCACACATATATCAATAGGAAGAATGATACCGCCGCTTAAAATATGTCCCGGTATGCCCAAAGGTATATGATTTTCAATTCCATTCGCTCCCGTAATATAAAAATAAGAGCCCACAATGCCGTACATACAAAGCGCCGTTATCTTTGCAATTTTATAAACAAGCTCGTTAAAAAATCTCTGGGCTTTCTTAAAACCAAACGCGCTTGTATAAAGAATTAATCCCGCGCCTAAAATTGCCCCTCCCGAAAAACCGCCGCCAGGAGATAATTGACCGTTTAAAATGACATAAATACCGAAAATAAAAATGAAAGGACAAAGGACAAAAGCCGTCCCCTGCAAGATGGTATCGTCTCTCGGTTCAAACCGTCTGTCGTCTTTTTCTTCCTTTTCCTTTAATATGGCTTCGTCCAGCATAAGGAGAATCATGACACAGCAGGTGGCGATAAAAAGTACATTGGTCTCCCCAAAGGTGTCAAAGGCCCTGTAAGTCAAAATCATGCCTGTAACAATATTCAGAGCGCCCGTCTCCTGAAGCCCATGTTCTATGTATCTTTTTGATACGAGATTATTGTCAGGATTACCTGAATTTCCGGTTCTTGGAAGATAGGAAACCATATCAAGCAAAAGCGCCGTAAGCGCAATGCAAAAGAAGATTGCCGCCGCAACATAGACTTTGTTAAAAAACGTAAGCTTTTTATTGTTCTTTACGTCATATACCTTATTCCGTATCATCTGCTGCTCGCTCATCCGCTCTAAAATAGTGGTTTCCGGCACCTCCGCCTCTTTCTGGGGCTGCATTTCCACCTCGCCTATATACGGATCTTTGTTTCCTGAAAGCCATCTGAAAAAGCGAAAGGTTTTTGTCTTTTCGTATTCTTCCTGAGGCCTTAGTTTACTCATTGTCGTCCGCCTCCTTCAGTGTGATGTTAGAAACCTCTAAATCTAAAGCTTTATCTTCTTTGTCCTTTTCTATCTGGATCGCCTGAATCTTTTTCAGCGTGGAAAAAAACAAAATACTGGTCACTCCCGCTCCCACTGCCGCTTCCGTAATCGCAAGATCCGGCGATTGCAGACATACCCATATAATTGACATCACCAGACTATAAGACATATAAATCAACACGGAATTAAGCAGATTTCTTGAAAAGCTAACCGAAATGGCACAAACAATTAAAAAACCCATCAACATACATTGAAACAGCGTCATACCTTACCCTCCTCAGCCTTTTCTTTGTCCTTTTCCTCCTCCAATTCTTTTTCCAGATCCGACAGATTTTCATATACCTGACAATATTTTTTTAAATTTTCATTGGTGGTAACCTCCAGATTGGATAAAAGGTGAGAGGAAACAGGGGATGCAAACCATAAGAATGCAACCACCAGCATCATTTTAAAGGTAGTAAAATTAAGTCCGGAAAAAATCATAAGGCCAATCAATGAGCAGCTGATGCCCAAAGTATCTCCCGTAGCGGCGGCATGCATTCTGTTAAGGACATAATGGAAATGAAATATACCATATAGCTCTACAAAGAATATCATAAGACCGCTAAGAAGCAATGATCCTCCAAAAATGAGTTTAATCCATTCAAGAATTTCCATATGTTTTATCTCCTTCCCCGCCATCTTTCAAATCCTTCTCCTCGGACGCCTGCTGTTTTTCCACATACACCCCCAGGTAAACCTTGGAAATAACATTCACCGCCAGAAAGCTTATCATGGCATAAATCAGACATATATCTATTAAATATCCCTGATCAAGCAAAAGAGCAAGAACCGAAATAATAACCATAACCATGGTTCCCATCATATTAACCGCCACAAGACGATCCGCAATGCGGGGCCCCCTTACCGCCCGTATCAGACAGCTAAACAACATAAGCGCTAAAAGAATCAAAACTGTTATGTACATACCGTGGTATACCTTGTCCAAAACGGTAATACCTTTACTTATCTGCATCATTATCTTTATCCTCCATGCACACTCCCATTTCCATCTTCTCAAGCAGCTCTACAAAAATGGATTTGTCAATCCCCTGGGCAAGACTTTTATCCAGACAATGCACCATATATTCATCGTTTGACAAAGACACCGTAATAGTGCCCGGCGTCAATGTGATAGAATTGGCAAGCAGTATCCTTGCGGGCCTGGTTTTTAAATCTGTCCTGAACTTGATTACCACCGGTTCCAGTTCATATTTAGAAGACATAATCAATTTTACCACCGTAAAATTGGCTTTCACGATTTCCAATATAAGAACAAATAAGTAATGCAGAATCTGAAACATTTTTTTTATGAGAATGATATCCGTTCGGGGACTGTAATTTAAAAATTTACAGATAAACCAATAAATGAATCCGGCAATCACCACTCCAAAGGCCGCTATCTCCAATGTGAACTGCCCGTTAAATATGATCCAAATCAGAAAAAATATGAAATACATTACCGATTTCCTCCACACAGAAGCAGGTGAGGCTTATGCCAGCACCTGCTTTAATTTATCTTCCAAATCGTTTTTAGACACCGCTCCTATGACAGTTTCCACAACTTTACCGTCCTTAAAAAATATCATAGTAGGGATGGACATAATTTTAAATTCCCTGCAAAGCGCCGGATTTTCATCCGTATTACATTTTCCCACCTTGCACTTTCCGTCGTAGCTTTCCGCCAACTGCGCTACCAAAGGCGCCATCATCTTACAGGGCCCGCACCAGTCCGCGTAAAAGTCCACCAAAACCGGCAAATTGCTTTTCTTAACCTCTGCTTCAAAATTGTTGTCCGTAATTTTTAATTCCATATTAATAACCATGCCTTTCCGTAACCTGCGAATTTAAGCTGCAGGCACAAATTTGCGTGTGAAAAATCCATTTTTCACACTATCCTCCTATATTTCTTTCCGGATTCGTTTATAGTTTACCCGTTTTGCGGTATTCTTAAAATAGAAATAACTATCTCTTAACAATATATTTACAGATAGGGTTTCCCATAGAAGAAAATCGCTCTTCATATTCTGTCATAATATTTCCTTCCACCATTTCGCTGTCATGATGAAGGTCATAAGTGACCTGCAGTGCCTTAAATCCGGCAAAAGCAAGCTCCTCCAAAGCGAAATCAAATAATTCCCTGTTATCCGTCTTAAATTCCACAACCCCATCCTTTTTCAGAAACCGGTCATACCTTTTTAAAAATTCCCGAGAGGTAAGACGCCTCTTGGCATGACGGTCTTTCGGCCAGGGATCGGAGAAATTTAAATATATTCTGTCAACCTCCTCTCTGTCAAATACCTGATCAATATCTTCCGCATCCATACGTATAAATCTAAGATTGGGTAAAGGGTCCGTTTCCATTTTCTGTAAAGCCCTGAAAAGAACGCTGGAATATTTCTCTATTCCTACATAATTGATATCCGGATTCTTTGATGCCAATTCATGGAGAAATTTTCCTTTTCCCATACCGATCTCTATTCGAAGCGGATGATCGTTGTTAAATAATATTTTCCAATTTCCCTTTGCCTTTTCCGGCTCATGAACTACCAGAGGGCTTAATGAAATCACATCTCTGGCGCCTTTAACGTTTCTTAATCTCATTGAAATATTTCCTTTGATTTCTTCTTTTTCAGACATTTATTGTACACCTTTTCTTTCCTGTGGGCAAACAGAATTTTAAGCAAAAAAGGCTTGTCAAGTATATCTTCAAAATGTAAACTAATAATAAGAACAGACGCTGCCACGCTTCGCGAGCCAGCTTATTGTAATAAAAAATATAATAGATTAAATATAAGTACAAAAAGGAGCCATTATGCATTACGATAGATTGAAACGGATGGGATGCGGGATACTGACCGCATTTTTATTTTTTTCTGTTTTTTCAGGGGTCAGTTTTCCTGTTTTTGCCGCCCCCGCATCAACGGAGGAAGCCTTAGCGGACGCGGAGGAGCGTAAGTCTCTTCCAATTCAGAGCAACCAAATAGAAAATTGGCCTGCAGGCCCGGCAATTGGCGCCCAGTCCGCTATTTTAATGGACGCCAATACGGGCGTAATCCTTTATGCCAAAAATATCGATGAGAGATTATACCCTGCCAGTACCACGAAACTGATGACCTGTATTCTGGCGGCGGAAAACAGCGCATTAAATGAAACGGTCACCTTTTCCCACGATGCCGTTTTCAGTATTGAACTGGGAAGCTCCAATATCGGAATGGATGAAAACGAGGCTATGCCTATGGAAGAATGCCTTTATGGTATACTGGTGGCCTCCGCCAATGAAGTGGCAAATGCCGTAGCCGAGCATGTTGCCGGAAGTATGGATGCGTTTGCCGATAAGATGAATGAAAAAGCCGCCGAGCTTGGCTGTAAAAACACGCATTTTGTCAATGCCCACGGATTGTACGATGATGACCATTATACCTCCGCTTATGATTTGGCCCTGATTGCAAAGGAATTTTTTCAAAATGAGCTGCTCTCCAAGATAGGCAACACCCCTTCTCATCATTTTGAAGCCACCGATGATCAGCCGGATGATTTTATTAAAAGAAACAAACACAGTCTGATTACCGGAGAAATTCCTTACGATGGAATCAAAGGCGGCAAAACCGGCTACACGGACGAAGCCCGCCAGACCCTTGTAACCTGCGCGGAGCAAAACGGCATGAAATTAATTTGTGTTGTGCTAAAGGAGGAATCCCCCGAACAGTTTTATGACACCGTAAAACTGTTTGATTATGGCTTTACCAATTTTTCCGTTGTGAATGTGGCGGAAAATGAAACCAATTACTCCATACGAAATTCTAATTTTTTTCATACCTCCAGCGATGTATTTGGAAATTCCAATCCTATCCTTTCTTTAAACCGGGACAGTTACCTGATTATGCCCAAAACCACCGTATTTGACGAACTGGACTCGGAAATTTCCTACGATACCGAGGAGGAAAACGAGGTTGCCATAATCAATTATTATTATCACGGCGCATATGTGGGCACAGCCACCGTAGACCTTGCCGATGAAAAATCCGTCACCTACGATTTCTCGGAGAATGTGCCAGAGGAGGAAACTTTAGCCCAAAAAGAGCCGAATGTCATTATCGTCAACATAAAAATCATACTGATTGCTGTCCTTACGATTGCCGCTTTACTGATTGCATTTTTTATCATACGCTCCGTCATTGACCATCACAACTTCCTTTATCACAGGCGGACCATCAAAAAAAGGCGAAAAATAATCAGAAAAAGCAGAAAGGACGGTCCCCATTTCCCGTCCTCCGGCTTTGATGATTTTCATTTTTAGGTTAAATCCGAATCCATTGTTTTCTCTTTCTTTTGAAGGATTTTTTTGCATTCTTCCTTTGAGATAAACTTGGAGGTTTTCACCACATAAACCTTATCATTCCCGGATTTGCGGATTCTGATTTTGGATTTCATATATCCGTGAACAGGGCACAAAGAAATGCTATAGTAATGCTTTCCGTTGGGTGTAAACCAACGGATTTTTTTTCGGATATTTCTCCGGCACAAATAACATTTCGTGCTGGTAACTTCTTTATCCTCCATGGCCTTTTGCTTGTCGGGAAATTCTCTGGAAATATATTTCATGTAATCATGAAACATAACATGAACTTCATCCTGTCTTGTTTTAGGTAAAATATAAGTGTCTATAGAATAATTCTCTAAAACACTTTCATCAATCAGGGACAAAATCTCTGCGGTATAATGGGCGTCGCTGTACGCCCTGTGAAAAGGCACATCTTTTTCAATTTTTAAATGGTCTATGGCATATTCTAAGCTTCTTCTCGACTTTTTGTCTTCATATGCAATGCTGAACAGCTTCTGAACATCTAAAAATCTAATGGGCTTGTCGCTTAAGGGTTCCATTTGATAGTAGTGCATATTCCTTTGCAGCTCATATAAGTCAAGAGGCCCCCATGTGCAAAAAATAAAATTCTCCCCGCACCAGGAAAGAAATAATTCCATGGCTTCCGTAAAAGGCTTTCCATTTTCCAAATCCTTCATATGCAGGTGAATCAAATTTCCGGTGATCAGATGCATTTGCTCATACACGGTTGGTTTGACCAGTTGATTATACACATCAGTCACTTTTCTTTGTTTATCCAATTTAACCGCGCCAATATCAATGATTTCAAAAGGAATCTCTTTGACCTCCTGCTCTTTTCCGGTATTACTCTGATTCCACTCCAAATCAAGCACAATATAATTCATTACTAAAATTCCTCATTTCATCACGATTTAAAAACATAACTTTGATAAGCATATCATAATTTCTTTTTTTTCGCCACCATGGCAAAAACATTAAAATATTTGATTCCTTTCATAAATTATGATACCATTTAATCTGTGTCAATGCCCAAATTATAGGGAAAATAGCAAGAATTGGGGGTATTTATGAAAGCAAATCATTTAAAAGAGGGAAAATGGAAAAAATTTATTTCCTATTATAAACCTTATAAAAAGATATTCTTATCGGACATGTTTTTTGCCTGCATGGGGGCGGCGGTAACCTTAATTATTCCTCTCATTATCCGTTATATCACCAGCGACGTTATTTACAGGGCCCCATCCGAATCTTTAAAAACAATATTAATGCTCACAGGCATTATGATTCTTCTCATTATTCTGGAATGCTATTGTAATTATTTTATTGCCTACTATGGCCATATGATGGGCGCAAAGATGGAATACAATATGCGAAACGAAATTTTTGCCCATTACCAAAAGCTTTCCTTCAGCTTTTTTGACAATCAAAAAGTAGGACAGTTGATGAGCAGAGTCACCAATGACCTTTTTGAAATCAGCGAGCTCTTTCATCACGGGCCGGAAGACATTGTAATCTCCGTGATCAAATTACTGGGTTCCTTTGCCATATTGCTTTCCATCAATTGGAGGCTGGCTTTTACCGCTTTTGCAATTGTGCCCGTGATGCTTCTGTATGCCTTTTACTTTAATATTAAAATGAAACGCGCCTTTGTGAAAAACAGGGCAAGAATCGCCGATATCAATGCCCAGATTGAAGACAATCTCTCCGGCATACGCGTCGTTAAGTCCTTTGCCAACGAAGAGATAGAGATGGACAAGTTTAAGGTAGGGAACGACAGGTTTGTGGAAAGCAAAAGAGAAAGCTACAAATACATGGGACTTTATCATTCCGGTTTAGGCGCTTTCACCACCTTAATCAGCGTAATTGTTATCGCTGTGGGCGCTTTTTTTATCACAGTGAATCTTATTTCCATCACCGACCTTATTACTTTCCTGCTCTACATTAATAATTTTACGGAGCCAATCAAAAAGTTAATTAACTTTACGGAGCAGTTTCAAAACGGCGCCTCCGGTTATACCAGATTTTTGGAAATTTTAAGTATCAATCCTGATATTACCGACAGACCGGATGCAAAGGAACTGATAAACGCCAAAGGCGATATTATTTTTGACAATGTTTCCTTTCATTATGAGGAACATTCGGAAATCGTTCTTTCCAACTTAAACCTCCATGTAAAGGAAGGGGAATATATTGCGCTTGTGGGCACCTCAGGCGTTGGGAAATCTACCTTATGCAGTTTAATTCCAAGATTTTACGACGTTTCCTCCGGGTGTATTTTAATTGACGGCACGGACATAAGGGATTACACCTTAAAAAGTCTCAGAAACAATATCGGTATTGTACAACAGGATGTGTATCTCTTTACCGGGAGCGTGATGGACAATATACGCTATGGACGTCCCGAGGCGTCGGACGTTGAAATAGTAGCGGCCGCTCAAAACGCCAACGCACACGAATTTATTATGAACCTTCCGGAAGGGTATGATACCAATATCGGACAAAGAGGAATAAAATTGTCCGGGGGCCAAAAGCAGCGTTTGTCGATTGCAAGAGTATTTCTCAAAAATCCTCCTATCCTGATTTTTGATGAAGCCACTTCCGCCCTTGACAATGAAAGTGAAAAGGTTGTGCAGGAATCTTTGGAAAAGCTTGCCAAAAACCGCACTACTTTTGTAATTGCCCACAGGCTCTCTACTATACGGAACGCGGAAAAGATTCTGGTGCTTTCCGAAAACGGAATTGCCGAAAGTGGAAATCATGAACAGCTCTTAGCCCAAAATGGAATTTATGCGGAGCTTTATAATATGCAGTTTAAGACAAACAGTCGATAGACAGCTTAAGGCATATCATAAAATAACATATATTATTTTATGATATGCCCTTTTTATAAGCTTTTTTACTATTTAATTATGATTTAATTTATCCATCTAACCACGTCTCCTTTGCCAAATTCCTTATCGGCGGAGACAATAATCTCGCTGTCGCCGTCTAAAGTATTTCCTTCTATCGCTGCCCAGCTTTCATTTCTATCCACTACTTTTACATTTACCTCCTCAACGTAATATTCTTTTCCCAAAATACCTTCCCGCTCCTTAACCACGTAAACATAGCTCCTATTATCCGCCTCAATAATGGAAAGAACCGGGATACAGCACACATACTTTTCCCCGATGTTCGAACAGCTCAGCGTCCCTGAAAGGCCCGGAACACCTGTGCCTTCCGGCAGATTAATCAAAGTTTCAAAACTTCCCGGAACGGACTGGCTTTCGGAAAAATAGTCAATGGTCATATCCATTTTTTTACTGCTGCCATCTAATTTAACCGACACCTCATCTCCAAAGCCCACATATTTTTTTTGCTCTTTGTCAAGTATCACTTTAAACTGGCATGGGACACTGTCGTCTGTCAGCATCATGGACGCCCCATCCGGCACTCTCCCTCCCGCTTCGATATAAATATCCGTAATCATTCCTCCCATTCCTGCTTTGATATTGCCTTCCTGATTCAGAATATCCGTATACTTACTTAAATCAGCATTTAACTCTGATATTTCAAGCTGTGTTACGGAAAGCGTAGCGTCAGCTTCGTCGGGAAAAAGAATATCCTCCACGCTTCTTTCAGCTTCTTTCATCGCCTGATCCCGTTCCCGTTTTGCGTCCGCCTCAGCGTAAGCGGCGTTCTGTAAAGCGTCTAACAGCTCCTGCTGGGTCTGATTTCTGGTTTCTTCATCCATGCCTGAATTGTCTTCGTAAAAATCGTCCAAATCTTCCGCCGCTCGTGCGTATCTGTCGGCGGCGCGTCCCACATCCGTATTTTCCAGACGGGCTGTGGTATTATAATCTTCTCTGGCGCGTTCTTCTTCTATTTCTTTTCTCTGATTTTCCAGCTCCTGATTTTCTAAAATGGTATTTACCTGCATCTTAAGAGAGTTTATCTGCGTCTGCTTTTCCTTTATAATCTCCCTTAAATCCTCCAAATCAATCTGAAAAAGGAGATCCCCTTCTTCCACTCTGTCTCCCACGTGAGCGACAAGGGTCTTTACTTTAACGCCTGGCAACGCAGCAACCGCCTGTTTTCCGCCTTCCACGACAATTCCTTCCTCCTCAACCTTATGCTCTATATATTTTTCTTCCGGGGAAACCGTGCTGACCATAGGGAGTTTTGTAGTATACATACTTTTCGATATCAGAGTACATAACCACATGAATATTAAAAAGAAAATAAATCCTGTTATAATTTTTTTATTTCCCATATCAAATCCTCTGTTTTATCAGTTTTTTACTCTTTTAAACCGGAATAAGCGATTCCCTGTTCCAAATAATCCTGCCCAAAGGTAAATACAAATACCGCAGGAATCAATGTGATAATGGAAGCGCAAAAAGCAAATCCTGCTTGCGCCCAGTTAATCTCGGGCAAATACAGAGACAAAGGCCATAATGTCTTGTCATCTAAAAAAGCCATCGGTTGCTCCATCATATTCCAATATTCTAAAAATCCCAATACCATTGCGGACAAAAGACCGTTTTTGCCAAGAGGAAAACCTATTTTAAAAAAGATGACTCTCTCCGAGGCCCCGTCCACTCTGGCGGCTTCAAAAATCTGAGCCGGAATACTTCTAAATCCTCCATAGGTCAAAAATACCGGAAAAGTCGAAAATATAGCGGGTAAAATAACTGCCTGTTGCGTATTTAAAAGAGAAAGCCTGTTTAACACCAGATAGCTTGAAAGCATCGTTACCTGAAAAGGCAGCAGCATTAAAATTACATAAAGTGCAAATAACATTTTACTGCCTTTTACCCTGTACACTGAAAAAGCCCAGGCCGCGGGCACTCCCACAAGAAGCTGTCCTGCCAAAATACATGCCGTCATTCTCATGGAATTCCAAAATAATACAAAAAACTGTGGCGTCATAAAAAGAAGCTTCCCATAATTTTCAAAGGAAGGATAATCCGGTATAAGCTTCCAGGATATAAACTCAGAAATTCCTGTAAAAACAGGATTTAAGTATTCCTTTAACTCATATTGATCCATCACAGACCCGGTAATCAGTATCATAACCGGGAAAAATACAAAAAATCCCGGAACCATTAACAGGAATATGATAAACTTTTTTTGAAAACTCTTTATCAGCTGGCAAATCTTCTTTTTCATTCGATTTCATCCCTGTCCCACATTTTCTGTAACAGCAAAATAACAACAAACAAAAAGCCTCCCGTACACACTGCCGCTGCCGCCATTTTATCAAGCTCCAGATTAACAAACCAGTTGTTAAAGGTATGTTGCAGCAGATAGATACTTTTGTGGGGATAGGCGCCTGCTACCAGATATGCTTCTCTGTATATTTTAAAAGAATTTAAAAAAGACAAAATAACGATTGTATATAAGCTTCCCTTTAAATTGGGCAGAACAATATACCATATCCTTTGCAGGCTTCCTGCTCCATCCACCTTTGCCGCATCCAAAAATTCTGCGGGGATTCCGGCTATCCCCGCAAGCCATAGTACAACTGTGTATCCTGTGTTTTTCCATATGTAGCTGCCCACAAGCACCCAAAAAGCGGCCTCCGATTCCAGATAATTTGTCTGTACCTGCCCCCAGGCGCCCGTCAACTCTCCAATCCCTGTAAGAAAAAGATTGAAAAATCCCTGTTTGTAAAAAACCATTTTCCAGACCAGGACAATCGTCGCCGTGGGCATGGCAAGAGGAAAAAGGTAAATTGATTTGATTATTCCTGCATTTTTAAGCTTGCTTAAGGGCCATGCAATCAAAAATCCTATTACTACCAGAAGCGGAATACAAACCAAAGTAAACCGTACCGTATTTTTTACGGCCAACAAAAACGCCTGATTTTGAAATATCGTACTGTAATTGGTTACGCCTGAAAATTTTCCTGTGATTGCCGTGGTAAAAGACCTTTTTATTACATCGGCAAAAGGCAGCAACACAAAAACGATTACTCCTATAAAACTGGGAGCTAAAAATATCAAAAATGAAATCCGGTTTTTATTTTTCCTCATTTGCCCTCTCCCATTTTTATTCGGACATATATATGGCGACACTCTGTTCAATTGCCTTGATTGTTTCTTCAAGGCTTCGGTTTCCATTTATATATTTGGCGCCTTCTTTATACACTGTTTCTTCTAATATCGTATCGGTTATATACGGCGTTTGAAGATTTTCAATCCAGTCCCGCAACTCCTGCCTCTGCGTTTCATCAAGAACATAAATATCTAAATGAACCATCAGCCCGTCCTGACTTGATCCTCCCATAGACATGAAAACTCCTTCTTCCGATACATGTTCTTCCTCTTTAAGAAACGCTTCCTCCAGGGCAGCCTTATTAACTGGCATTCCCTCAAACAAATAGGACTGATTTTCTTTTCCAAGCAATACCTTTAACAATTCCTCCGCACTTTTTGTACTGTCAGATGCCGCGTTAATTCCTACCAGATTTTTGGGAAGAAATACGTTTTTACTCTGTCCGTCCAAAGGTGTATATACCTCATTCTCATATCCTTCTATTTTCGGTATGGACCTGTATTCCGCAAATTCGTCTACTCTTGTCAGGGAGCCGCATAAAATTTCTATTTTTCCTCCCAGATAAGGAAACCAGTTAAGACCTCTTGACAAATCAGGATTATCTCTTGGGGTATTATAATAGGCAATCATATTTTCATCGCTAATCTTATATTCCTCTTTGAATTCTTCCGAAAGTCCGTCCATCTGTGCATCATATATCCTTTTACACTGCACTAAAAATTCTTTTATCGCGTCTTCGTTTAGTTCTCCTTCTTCCGTTTTCCACGCAGGCGCACATATCATGGAAAATATTCCCATTATTCCTTTTTCCGTGCAGGCATATATAAGCCCATTACCTTCATTATCTTTCCTTAAATCCTCAAAGGCGTCTGCGATTCCTTCCAAATCTTTCATCTGAGAAATGTATTTCTCTTTTCCCTGCGCCATGGGAAGCTGTATCTCACACGGAATCATATAAATCTTATCATCCTTTTGGAAAGCATTTTTGATACTGTCAAAAATCACATTTTCTCCCTCAAGACTTTCAAGGCATCCGCTTAAATCCATGAGCAGACCTTTGTTTATATAAGAATCTACAGGCATATCATCTAATATGAAAAGATCCGGCCCTTCCCCTGCCATAATCTGTGTATTTAACTTTTTCAGGGCGTCGTCCCTTGTTATGGAATTATCTTCTCCGAGTCCAACTTCATATTCCACATAAATCTCAGGATTATTTGACTGATAAATTGTGACTGCCTGCCGTACCGTATCATTATCTTCTAAGCTGTATACCTTTAACCTTTCATTTGGCACCGTTGGAATATCCGGGTTATATGTAAACCGGACTACCTTACTGCCGGTAAAAAACGCTACAAACTCATTATCGGGAAGCATCACCATCCCATGAAGGATATAAGCGGGATTATTAAAGCAGGACAGGCTTCCGTCTATAATCTGCTCTACCGTACTTCCCCCTATTACGTGACGGTGTAATCCTTTTTTTCCTGCAAGATAAATAACGCCTTCCTCTCCCGGAAAAATAAAAAGGTCAAAATATTCTCCTCCGTTATAAATATCTCTTCCCTTATAATTTTCACTTACAAACTCATTTAATACCTCGTCTTCCACCCGCTCCTTTTTCTCCATATCATAAAGAATCAAATCTTCGAACGGACTTCCGTCTATTATCATAAGATTTCCCTGAAACGCCATTAATTCCGGCCTGATTTCCAATGTCAGAAACTTTTTGGCAGTTCCGTCTTCCTGTATTTCATAAATATTTGTTCCATAAGTGCTTGCAAAAATTCTTCCTTTGTCTGATATCCATACATTTCTCATATCGATATCATCTTCCTCTAACGATATCTGAATTGGCGTTTTGCTTCCATCAGGCTTTGCAATCATCCCTACCGGCTCCAAACTGTATCCATCTTCCGAAGAATCTTCGTCGGAATTATCCGTTTCTTCTATTTCTTTTTTAGAATCTATATCATTTTCATCCTCAGAATCATTCTCATCATCTGGGGAATCTTCACCGTCCACATCCTCCGGATTATCCGTATCCTCTTTATTTTGATTACTTTCATCATAAAGAACAACGGCAGTGCCGTCCGGACCATATGCAATATCCATAATATAGGCTTCTTCATTCATTAACTCCGTAAACCATTCTGTCTTTTCCTGCTCCCAGGTATCTCCATTGTCTTTGGATATGAGCATTGCATTATAGTAATCCTGTATCACCAATGCTCCGTCCGTACGTCTGCTTATCGTATCCGGACGGCTGCAATATTCAGATAAATCAACAACAGTCTCCACATAACGTCCCATAGCCGTATTCTCGTTATTTTCCTCCGCATCGTTATCTGGCTCATCGCCATTCCCATTACCGGCCGACGCACTCACTCCTTCTTCTAAGCCATTTTCTTCCATATTTCCCCGGCTATTTCCGCACCCTGAAATCATTCCTGCTATCAGGGAAAAAATTAAAAGAACTGAAAAGATTTTTTTCATTATAAATGTTCCTTTCTTATTTTTATAAAATATACATTTATCTTTTATTTTCAATTTTCATCTATACAAAATGATAAATACTTACGGAATCTGCCTGAAACTCATTTTCAGATGTATAATGACCTGTCAATGTCACACTTTCGCTTTCCTCTAAATCTGAAAAAGAGCCTTCTGTCACCGTAACATCATCGTCTTCGTTTACGCCGCCATTTGCTACCGTTTTGATCTCATATTTTGTAGAATCAGTAAAATTTACCGTAACCAATACCTCCTCACTGCTTCCCTCCGCCGGCTGATACGCAAGCGTTGCATCTCCTTCTAAATCTTCCGTAAAAGATTGACTGATTACAATACTCAAATCGCCTATGTTTCTTATACTGCCTTCTAATATCTCCGTTTCATTATTTTCTTTTTTACTTTCCGCTTCTTCCTTATTCTCCGAATCTTTTTCGTCCGGCATGGAATTTTCTTTCTTTTCCTGATCACTGATATCTTGATTTTCTAATTGAATATTTTCAATTTCCTCCACCGTAACACCCGCTTCACCCACTTTTTCACTACAGCCGGTTATTGTTAAAGCAAGAATTGTACCTAACAAAACCGTAACCCTTTTTCCATAATCAGTTATTATTTTTCTTTTCATGATAATACCTCCTGTCAACACAAAAAATATGTGGAAGAATGCCTGATTTTGGCATACTCCAAATGCTTTTATTTTGTGCTTTATCCTATCATGTAAATCTCTAAAATTCCTCTAAATCCATATAGATTTCTTTTTCACCATAAAAAATTAATCATTTTCTCTTAGAGAATTTTTAAAGATTTCTGTGATAATATATTATATAATGCTTAAATGAGGATATAATTATGAGGATTTTACTTGTAGAAGACGACAGACAATTAAACGAAAGCCTTACTTTCCAGCTTGAAAGAGAAGGATTTTCAGTAGATTCCTGCTTTGATGGCGAGGAAGCCTGCTATTATGGAGAACAGAATATTTATGATATTATACTTCTGGATAGAATGCTTCCTTTAATAGAAGGCACGGAAGTGCTCACTTTCCTGCGGAAAAAGGGAATAATAACACCCATTATTATTTTAACTGCGCTGGGTACGCTATCCGACAAAGTAACAGGACTTGACCTTGGCGCCGACGATTATATTGTAAAACCTTTTGCCATAGAAGAGCTTCTTGCCAGAATCCGTTGTATTATCAGGCGTCCTAATACGTTAAATTCTGCGGATACTCTTACAATTTCCGATATTGTCTGGTATATAAATGAAGACCGAATTAAGGGCCCTTTGGGAGATTGCACTCTCTCCAAACGGGAAGCTTCTTTGCTGGAAACCTTTATAAGAAGAAAAAATCAGATCTTGTCCAGAAACTTTCTACTTTTAAAAGTCTGGGGACCGGACAGCGATGTGGAAGAAGGAAATTTGGATAATTACATTCATTTTTTGCGCAGACGCCTGAACGGCATTGGAAGCAGTTTACAAATTAAAACCATTCGTGGTATCGGCTACTGTCTGCAGGATAAATTGGTAAATGAATGATTCATTTAATTGGAAAGAGGATATATTAAGGGAGAATTCTTATGTATAAAAAAGTACATTTAGATTTAACTATTTTATGCGCAGGAATTACTGCTGCCATTATGGTCAGTATGTCTTTACTTTATTTGCATATATCTGAGACTGAGATTTATAAAAATCACTTTAACTCCTTTCAAAATGATATGAACACCATTGTCATGAATCTTGAAAACCAGTCCATTATATCCATGGAATGGCTTTCGAGAATGGAATCCAGGGGAAACTATATTTTTTATGTTCTAGATAATGGCATTCCTTATCTTTATAATATACTAAAGGATAATTCAGAGAAATCCCTTCTTTTTACAGAAGCCATGGAAGCTTATGAAAAGCATTTTTCTATTGCTCCGTCCGATGATAATTCCATGTCTTCTTTTCTTTTTTCTTCCCACATGGAATATACCTTCACTTCACCTTCCACCGGCAATGATTATTACGGATGTGTGATAGAAATAGAGAAAAATTCCTCTACATTACAGGTCATTATTTTATCGCTCCTTGATTCGCTGGAGAATCAGATATTCAGACAACGAATCCTATTTCTCATGATTAATATTGTTACAATCTTTTTGTTAAGTGCTTTTTCATGGATTTTTACCGGAAAGCTTTTAAAACCCATTTCAGAAAATCAACAAAAACAGGCGCAGTTTATTGCTTCTGCTTCTCACGAGCTCCGCACCCCCCTTGCAGTTATACTTTCCTCAGCGGAATCCTGCAGGGATGCTTCTCCTGAAAAACAATCTTCCTTTTTAGAAACCATTAAACGGGAAGGTTTTCACATGTCCGCTTTAATTGAGGACATGCTCACCTTGTCAAGTTCTGACTCTCAGCGGTTCCCCGTTCGGATGCAGCCTGTGGAATTAGATACCTTGCTGCTTAATTCCTGCGAAGCTTTTGAATCTCTTGCTAAGAAAAAATTAATTACCATTTCCTTAAGTCTTCCGGAAAATACTTTACCTCTGTGTTTCTGTGATTCTGACCGCATCAGACAGGTTATTTCCATTTTATTACACAATGCTGTCAGCTACACAGACGAAGGAGGATTTATCAAATTGTCACTCTCCTATGATAAAGAACAATTTCATATTTTCGTAACAGATAATGGTATTGGCATTCCTGACGATGATAAGAAAAAGATCTTTGACCGCTTCTACAGAGTGGAAAAATCCCGCAGCACCAAAGGGCATTTCGGTCTGGGTTTATCCATTGCTTACGAAATTATAAAATCCCATGGCGGAACCATAGGAGTGAAAGATGCGTTTGGGGGAGGAAGTACTTTTTTTATCTACCTTCCGGTTAAATAATCTTCTAATTATTTATCATCATAATGTCCCTTACAGGAAATAATAAAAGCTGTATCGTCTTTTATATAGTAGACTATTCTGTTTTTGTCATCAATGCGTCTGCTCCAACATCTGCTTAGATTCTCTTTCAGTGGTTCTGGTTTTCCTATTCCCTCGTAGCCGTTTCTCTGAATGTCTTTCAGCAGAGCATTTATACGTTTCAACATCTTTCGATCATGTTCCTGCCAGTAACAGTAATCCTCCCATGCCCTGTCCTCCCATAATAGCCGCATAGTGTCTCCTTTATTCCTCTGTCAGTTCATGCTCTGCAAAATGCGCTTTTCCGGATTCAATGTCAGCCATAATGCGTTCCAGGTGTCTTATATTGCTTTCAGAATAAAATGGGTCTGCATCTGCCGTAATTTCAAAAGGTATGCGGCGTTCCATTCTCACTTTGCTTAAAAATACATTGATTGCTGATGTCATAGTCAAACCCATTTTTGAACAGATTTCCTCAACTTCTTTCTTTGCCTCTGTGTCCATACGAAAATTTACCATAGTAGTCTGTGCCATATTTCCACCGCCTTTCACTTGTTATTATTTTACCATAATTAAAGCTTATGTCAATCATATTCTTTACAATACTTTACATTTATTTATAAAAAGTGAGGGATAAAACCTTCTTTTTGTGGTATGATACCTATAACAGCGGAAAGGATGTGATATACATGTCAACAGCTACAGCAACAAAAACGGCAGACACTTCCTATACAATAGATAATGCTATGGAAGTACTGTTTGGAAAACTTGATGAACCAATTGACGATATGGAAAATGGAAGGGTACAGACCATAGAAGAAGCATAGAAAGAGATTGGTAGTATATAAGGGGTACAGATCAACAAGCACCTGTTTAATAAAAGAACAAAAATGAAAAAAGGCTGTAAGTCCAAGAATCCTTGAATTTACAACCTTTTTCAACGTTCCCTGCGAGAATCGAACTCACAACTGGGGCTTAGGAGTTAAATCAACCTATTTTTTTGAGTCCAGCAAGTTCTCTGTTGTCCA
>ERZ777011.1985-NODE-1985-length-18414-cov-29.097391_pt1 | contig 18414 bp, 18 predicted proteins | sample MGYA00374964_ERZ777011 | MGnify/ENA primary metagenome ERZ777011 (study PRJEB29310, sample SAMD00008975) | mouse gut metagenome | study: EMG produced TPA metagenomics assembly of the Metagenome analysis of fecal microbiota from mouse which was promoted...
CAAAATATCTATGACTCTGCCAAATAATCAGTTAACCATTAACTGAATATCCCTACATATAAAATCCCCTGCTGACATTACGTCGACAGGGGTCATTTTTATTTTGGGCAAAGGGGTCAGTGATATTTTGGCTTAAGGGGTCAATTCAACCTGGTCTAAGGGGTCATCCGAGCCTGGGTTTTCCATTCCGTGGTAGTCTTTCGTGCGACAAATTCTTTGCCACACCACTTACATTTTTTGATGATTTCAATATTACTGCTCATATTCGCTTTTATTGGTGGTTATTTCGCCAGTTATTTCGCCGAAAGTGTCTCATCGCGTCTCACAGCGTCTCATGGTGTCTCAAAAGTCCACGACCTTGCGGCACGCACTGACGGGATTGACCGACTTGCTACAAATCGGGTACAAAAACACAGGTAAAAAGGGGTGAAAAGCGGTTATATTACAGTATAGGCATGAAAAAAGTCGCCCGATAATGAGCGACTTTTCAATGTTTTACACCAGATGGCACCAGTTGTAACCAATAGGCTACTTGCCGATGCAGTTTGGGAAGGGGGTTAAGTGTCAAGCGTTTGCGGTTTAACTGGTTCAAGCCATCTCGCAGAAAGTGACTGAAAGTGAACGAAGTAGCAATTTTGTCATATCCTGGGCTGTCTCAGCTCCATTATGTGCAACCATATCAGTTGCTTATTTCAATGGCAAAGTTAGCGATTGTCAGACAAATAACCAAATTTGATCTGGCATCTCAGCCACTGTAATTATTACCACGGTAATAATTACGGCGGTAATAAAATTTGACAGTTATTCTTCTTCGTAGTAATATGAGTAGTCGATGCCTTTCATGAACATCTCGCGGTCAGCAATACGATCGGTGAGAGCCGGTCTGATAAGATTCTTGATTGAAGCGGAATCTACCACGCTTGCAACCATAGCATCCATATATTCCGATTTTCCTACCTTACTCCAGTCGACACAAAGTTTTAATGATCTTTTCAGCATCATATCGAGCCAGATACGTGTGCTACGACCATTGCCCTCCATAAATGGATGAGCCACGTTCATCTCCACATACTTGTCCATAATCTCATCGAATGTAGTTTCCGGCATCCTCTCAATAGTGGACAGCGAGGTAGATAAAAACTGCACCATAGCAAACTGAAAACCACCCTTGGCAATATTCTTAGTACGTATCTTACCGGCAAAGTCATATAATCCACCGAAGAGATATGAATGAATTTGCTGCAGGCCCGTTACTGTTCCTACCTCAATGGTGGACATCAACGAGCTATCCCACAACTCGTATGCCTTGTCACGACTTTTATTGTCAAGCTGGTCTTCTCCCGTTATTAGCCATTTCGCAAACGCCATTGCATTTCGGCTTGGGGTGGCATCAATGAGAGAAAGCATATCTGCTTGCGAGAGGCAATCTGTAAGATAACGTTTCCCGTCAGCAGCCGCCATCTTCAGTTGGTTACATTTTGTAACCAACTCGTTCCCATCTTTTGCCAGACGGTGCTTCATCACTTTCCAGTAATTGCGTGGATTCTTGCTTTCAGTGAGAATTGCAATAACATCTACTACCGAGAAAAGCCACTGAGAGTTAGCGCTATCCCATGCTGCACGCACTTCGCGGTCATTGAAAAATCGTATTGATATTTTGTCGCTCATGATTCAGATTTGTTTATGATCCAAGTGGCATTATTCTTTGCTCCGATACGTGAGAGGATTGCTTTTTCTTTGAGGGAGGCGATGGCGCGGTCAACAGTTCGCTTGCTCAGTCCGGTTTTGGTTGCAATGGCTGCGATTGAGATTTGAGGATTCTCTTGAATCATCTTTATTACAGCCATCTCCTTCAGGGAAAGGTGCGCGGTTAAACGCATTGGCGTTTCCAAAACGTCATTTTGGCGTTTAGCGTCCTTTGAAACGTCAGACTGACGTTTATCTTCACTCCATCTGATGTGAAGTGTGCGATTTCGCAAGTCGGCAGGTACGCCAAACACCGCAAAGTTCATGAAGCGTTCAAGTGGCTCAAATGTGCGGTGAATCCCATTGGGGATGTTCTCATATTGAGACCTAACCAACGCATTCCGAAAGAACCATGAATGTTTGGCAAAACTCTCATTGTTGACATCAAAGCCGAAACTACGGAGATACTTTATCAGGAACACGGCAGTAGTGCGGGTATTGCCCTCGCCGAAAGCGTGAATCTGCCAAACGCTTGATATGAATCGGGCGATATGGTTGATCGCCTCCTGTGCGGAATGGCTACTATAATCAAACTTCTTTTCCTCAGAGAAATCAAATGTCATCAGGTCCATCAAATTCCCGGCATTGGCATATTCGATTGTATCACCATCAAGAATCCACTGATTCTTAGTGATATTATATGTGCGGAACAATCCGGCATGAGGCAGAATACCCTTGAAAAGATAGCCGTGAATATGTGCCAACTCCATAGGAGAGAAAGTAAAAGCCTTTTGCGCCAACAGAGCATTGATTCGTTCAGATACACCATCCGCCTCAAGAGTTCTGTCCGCCTCTGCCTTTTCCCGCACATCTTTCTGCTGATAGTACTCTTCAAGTCGATGGCGTACATCTTCAGTGCTTATCTTCCCTTCGATATTCTCTTTAGCTTGCGATACAAGAAAATCCGATGGCGTCAACCCATCAACCTGCTGCAAGCCGATGGCAATAGACCAGTTCTTCGCCCTTTGCACCTTATCCGGCTCAGAGGAACGCAAATACTGCTCAAACTCCTGATATTTATCTTGGTATGCCATGATTACATTCATTAAAGACTTCCGATATTCGTCTGCCAAGCATCAGCCTTCTCTTTATGTCCCTGATCCTCGTGAACTATATATTCGTCAAACTCCGACATTGTTGTTAATTCGAATTCTATTGTCAAAATCGCTGGCAAATGCGCAAATCGAGCGGTATGTTCTATCTAGGTTCCAACCGTCCTTGAACTCAATACGGTTGGCTTCCACTTTTCTCTGCATCAACATACCTTCAACATTTATATGTAATGACATAATAATATAGAGACATCAAAGTAGGTTAATTCATGAAAGGATACTCAGTCGTCATATTTATAATCAGGGAAAGGTATAGCTTTAGTCATCTCAGTCAAATCAACATTCTTAAATGTGGCTATATTATGCAACCGGATGTTGAAATCGTCAATTAACTGGGTATACTTATCCTTAATATAAATGAAATTTTGATGCTCCTTAATCTCATTGTCAATAGGGTCAAAGATGCTTTTAAACTCCTTAACAGCTTTCTTGAAAAATTCTGGAGTGCCAGATCCGAATGACACCATCGTGACTTCAAGCATATATTCCTTTAGTTCGTCCAACAGCCAAGTATACCCCTCCGCCTTTTGAGGCATGGATAAAGAATAAGGAATTGCTTGCATAAGGGAAAGCACCGCATTAAGAGTCTGGAGACAATCTTTGTGATATAACCTTGCGAGGATAATATTGAATCCTTCCTGTTGTTGTAAATTTATGGAATTGGTTTCCTCTCTCTGGTGTTCAAGTTCTTTTCTCAGACTTTCGAGTTGTGATAATTTGTTCCGGAAGTCCAAAACGTTGAAAATTTGGTATCCGATTAGTAAAGTTACAGAAATGCCTATAAAAGCCCCCATAACGCCAATAAATGTTGAAATGTCAACTACACTGGATGCTTTAACCTTAACAAAGAATAAAGCAAGTGTTATTAGCGAAAACGATAAGCTTATAAAGCCACAATATATGCTCAGTTTGTTTCTCATATTCAGATAGTACTTAGTCTTTTCTTTCCATTGCTGCTAATAATGCTTTCAAACCTTTGTTTTCAGGGGTGTCAAGAATCTGAATGTTGTCAAGTGTTCCCAATCTCAAAACATCATCACATATTTTGACTCTATTAAGCATTGGCATAAGAATGGATTTGCTGTGATTGATGAAATCGTGAATTTCCTTTACTTTTGTGGGGATTTTGTAACCGCTTTTACTGCTAGCAATTACAACTCCTTCATCTCTTAAGCCAGCGATGATCTTATTACGGAATGTAGTTTTGTTCATTTCATTGTATCCTATGCGGCTAAGATGACCAATCAGTTCTTTGGTTAAAATGTAATCTCGCATAGGATTATTAATTGCTCTAAAAAGAAGATATGTCAAGATTGCAGTGCGCTGAGCTTCTACTTCGTCATCGCTTCTTTGGTGCGTAACGATATAATTATAGGCTTTTCTATAACAAATTTCAGCTATCTCTTTATCCTCATCTTCGGAAAATGCTGTATTTGATAGAAAATCATTGAAAGTTCTTGGATAATATAGAATTGGGAACATATGGTTCTTTATGATTCCGGCAAAATCTATATTGCATTTTTTATCATAAACAGATTCATCAATGTTTCGAGCCAGTGATCCAGCTATGAAATCTGCAAGTTGGATTATCACGTTTGATTTGCTATCTTCAAACGTGATGTCAAATTCATCAAACAAACTTGGATTTGGATTCCTCTTTTTTGCGTACTCTACGAATCCATTCAGGAACTCGCGGCTGCCCATACCATCATTATGTAGACGAAGTCTGCTAATGTTGGAGCGTAAATGCTCATAAATCCTCTGATAAAGGAATTTATAGAAACTTGTTTTGTATTTGAGTCCTGATTGAGAACTCAGTTTGTGCTTATCAATTACCAAAAGCAGTATATTGAAATCAAGTTTGGCAAGTTTTTGAAGAATCCTTGCTCTTCGAGTATGATTCTTACCTACAGAACTCGATTTCATTTCCCCAGATTGGAATTCCTGCTTTCTGATTATTTCCACTCCAGATTCAAGAGCTTTTACTTTCGACTCCGGCACAAGTATGGCTGCGATGATAAAATGAGAGGATGCTCCTTGTTTTGAAACATCCAAATTCGAATTCCCGAATTCATCTAAATAAACGTGCGTTAGTTCCATTGTTTGACGCTTCTATGACGGTTCTATTTATGATTGGTATTTAGATTGGTGTTAATGGCTGATTTTTTTACAGATTATAGGATTAGCACTTACTCGGGTCTATAAAACTCGCCGCCAGAGATGTCGAAGAAGCGGTCAAAGAAGTCTTTGAGTTTCGCAATGACTGATTTCTTCTTTTCGGCTCTCTTGGCGCCGGCTCCTCCAAATAAGCCCATTGGCGGAAGTATCTCGGCAATGGCAGTGCCGCTCTCTTTCACTCCACCTTCGCGGAATGATTGACTGACAAAATCAAAAGTCTTATCGCGTTTGATGTTTTCTGCGGTGATAATATCCTCAATCTGCTGTTGTTGGCTCTGACGCACAAATTCATGCCATTGGTCGTGAACGTCGTTTTCGGGCGTATGACTCTCGATGAAGTCCTCAATAAGTTCTTTCTTGTTGCGGAGGTCGGGCGAAGCCTCGACCGATTTCATGGCCTTGATAATGATTTCTCGGTCGTGGTTCTCATCTCCGTCAAGCTGACCCACAAGAAACAGGATGTAGTCGATATTGATTTCAATCGACTTCATCAGCTCCATCTCAAAAACGAGGTCATCATTGATGTTTGTCAGTTCACCTTTCTTCGGACGGTATTTGTCGTGCAGTTCATTGTAAAAGCCTCGGTAATCGACAAAATCATCGTCTGAAATGATGTGATTGTCGGCAAATTCATCGAAGGTCACAAGGATGTTGTAAGCCCGAAGTATAGTGCCGAATAGCTTGATAAACTCTTTCTCGGCGGTTTCTCCAAGTATCGGAGTGCCGAGAGGGTATTTTGCGAGAAGTTCCTCAATAAGCTCTTTCCAACCGGGATGATGTTTTCCCTGCTCATCATCATAGCCGAAGAAATAGTCATCAAAAGTCTTCAGTAATATAAGCCCGGCGGCATCTTTGTTGCCGAAAAGTTGTAGGCAGTCGTTTGTGGCCTTTTCAAGATTACGGAAACAGACTATATTGCCATGGTCTTTGATGGAATTGAGTATGCGGTTGGTACGCGAATAGGCTTGCAACAATCCGTGATAACGAAGGTTCTTGTCAACCCATAGCGTATTGAGCGTTGTGGCATCGAAGCCTGTGAGGAACATATTCACCACAATGAGCAAATCGACTTCGCGGTTTTTCATGCGAAGCGACAGGTCTTTGTAGTAATTCTGGAATTTATCGGCCGAAGTGTCGTAGCTTGTGCCAAACATATCGTTATAGTCCTCAATGCACTTTTCAAGAAAGTCCCGGCTCGGCTGGTCGAGTCCGTCGGTATCTTCAGGTGATTCATCTTCTGTGTCAACGTTAGGCGAGTAGCTGAAGATAGTTGCGATTTTAAGCCGCTTGTCGGGCGGCAGGAGTTTGTTGTGCCTCTGTAACTCAGAGTAATAGAGCTTAACAAACGGTATTGAGGCGACTGCAAAGATAGAGTTGAATCCTGTTAGTCGTGTTTTGGCTTTAATCTCTTTGACCTTGTTGCGGTCTTTGGCGGTTGCCACTTCACCGACATTGGTCAGTTTAGAGAAAGTGTAGCTGCGGGCATCACGACGAGTTTTCTGCGCAAAGTGCTCCATGATGTATTTCGATACCAGTGAGATGCGCTCCGGAGCCATCAATGCTCGCTCTCGGTCAATATTGCTCACCTGCTCATCGAGTATTTCATCTTCTTCACGCATGGTGCGGATATAGTCAACCTTAAACGGCAACACATTTTGGTCGCGGATGGCATCAACTATCGTATAGCTATGGAGTTGGTCACCAAAAGCGCCCTCGGTAGTTGTGAACTCGACGTTGCGTATTGCTCCGGCATTGTCGGGAAATATCGGTGTGCCGGTAAAACCGAACATATGGTATTTCTTGAATTTCTTGGTGATAGCCTTGTGCATATCGCCAAACTGCGAGCGGTGACATTCATCGAAAATCAAGACGGTATGCTGACCGTAAACCTTATGTTGCGGATTGCGGGCGATGAAATTGGAAAGCTTCTGAATGGTGGTGATGATGATTCGGGCATTAGGGTCATCGAGCTGCTTTTTAAGCACCGCAGTAGATCCGTTGGAGTTGGCCGCGCCTTTCTCAAAGCGGTCATACTCTTTCATCGTCTGATAGTCGAGATCTTTGCGGTCAACTACAAACAGCACCTTGTCAATCTCATCGAGCCGTGATGCAAGCCTCGCGGTCTTGAATGATGTGAGGGTCTTGCCCGATCCGGTTGTATGCCAGATATAGCCGCCTCCTTCACGCTTGCCGTATGTCTTGGCGTTGGTGGAGGTTTTTATGCGCAGCAGAATTTCTTCTGTGGCAGCAATTTGGTATGGGCGCATTACCAACAAAAGATTCTCCGACGTGAATACACAATATTTAGTAAGAATGTTCAGGAGTGTATGCTTTGAGAAGAACGTCTGAGTGAAGTCCATAAGGTCATAAACAGGCTCATTGTTTTTGGTTGCCCAATAGGACGTGAATTCAAACGAGTTTGAGGTTTGCTTCTTCCCTTTACCTTTGCCATTTTTCTGATTTGCTTTGCTGACGGCATCACGGGTGGTATTGCTGTAATACTTGGTAAGAGTGCCGTTGGAAATTACGAAAATCTGCACAAACTCATACAATCCGCTTCCTGCCCAAAAAGAATCACGCTGATAGCGGTCAATCTGGTTGAATGCATCCTTTATGCTTACACCGCGACGCTTCAATTCCACATGGACGAGCGGAAGACCGTTGACAAGGATTGTCACATCATAACGGTTGTCAAAAGCCCCACCTTCCGGCACATACTGGTTGATGACTTGAAGCGAATTGTTGTGGATGTTGATTTTATCGATAAGCGAGACATTGACAAGAGATCCGTCTGGGCGTGTCCAAGCCTTGACGTTGTCCTCCTGTATGGTCTTGGTCTTCTCAACTATACCCATATTGGGGTTACCGATAAATTCATTGAAGAAGTCAGACCATTCTTTATCTTCGAAAATAATATTGTTGAGCCGTTCAATCTGGTGACGGAGGTTGGCAATCAACTCTTTTTCCGAGGTGATTGTCAGATATTCGTATGCTTGGCGAGTGAGCCGTTTGATGAAATCGCTTTCCATCTCTGCTTCACTCTGATATTGCGCGGCATTGTAATAACCCGGCTCGAACTCGGCAACAACCGTCGATTCCGGATTCTCCGACACCATTTGATACTGCTCTGCCATATATTATGCGATTTGTTTGAAAGTCAATAATTTGTTGCGGTAATATTCATATTGCTCCTTGACAGCTGCTATTTCAGCGGGGAGGCCGGTAGTGAGGTCGTTTACCAGCGTCTCAAAGCGGTCAAGGATGGAAGCAATTTTTACTTGAAGTTCATACTCGGGTACTGGAATTATTACTTTAGCTAAATCAGTACCTGAAACGGAACATATTTTAGCTTCATTAGCATACATCCGTACCTGCTTATGATATTTAAGAGATCGACATACATGAGAAACAAAGTTAGGATACATTTCACTTTTGAAAATGAAACAGGCATCATGCACTGCTGCCGGTTCATCACCAAGCCATGCGAGAGCATTACCAAGATCATCTTTGTTTTCGCCAGCTGCCACTATAACCACATCGTTCTTGTTGGCATATCTCATTTTCTTAGCAACGTCATCATTGATGAAGCCGGGTGTCTTATCTGCATATAAGCCATAATGAGTATACATATCTCCATAGTGAATACATGGGACACCATTATCCACTATGTCTGTCCGAACAAAGCGTTTGCCACGAATAAATGTGCCAATTTCGCCCATAGCTTTCCAAGTAATTTTGTAACTATGCCCCCCCCAGGTAGTTACGTCATCCATCTTTTGCTCACCATCGGTCCCGCAGCCGCAGGCGGAGGGATTGAAGGTGAGTAAAAGATTGCGATAATATTCATATTGCTCTTTACGTGCTTGCAGCTCCGCTTGCAGCTCCGCTTGCAGCTCCGCTGCGTAGTCCGCGAAGCGGTCGAGAATTTTCACAATTTCCTCCTGTACCTCAATGGGTGGAACGGGAATCGAGATTTCTGAAAGGGCCGATTGGGAGATGTTTGGGACAGAGCCAATTCCAGTAAATTTCTTAACTTCAGATTGAAAACGAGTATCTTGAAGAATATAGTTGAGATACGATGGATTGACTTGAATATTTTTTAATACAACAAGCTGAGGATTTATTGTTGCCTTACATGGGAGATTTTTGATTAACGCACATTTACCAACAGATGCAGTTTTAGTAAAAACGACGTCTCCTTCTTCAATCATTATTTCTGGAGATTCATAATATTTATCCCATGAAATATAGGTTGAATTATTATAGTCGATAACTTCATTGACTATATTCGATGGGCTTAAGGATATGGCACCTTCGTTATTTGGAACTATATCTTTTCGTGTGTAACCGCGAAAACCAATTCTACCCTTAATTTCGCATATCTGTCCTAATTGTTTGTAAGGTACTCCGTTTGGACAATGATGATTGATAAGTTCTTGTAGTTTGCTCATATTGTTTCGGCTTCAAGTTCTTTGATTATAGCATCGATTTCGGCACGGAGCTTGTTTTCATGCTCTACGATGCGGGCAATGCGGGCGTTGAGCTCTTTTATATCGGTTTGAGGGCGGGTGTCCTCGGCCTCGACGTATGAGCTGACGGAGAGGTTGTAGCCGTTTTCGGCGATGGTAGCGTTGTCTACGAGTGCTGAGAAATGTTTAACTACCTTTCGGTCTGCATATTCGACAACAATAGCATTAATATTATCGGGCGAGAGTTTGTTTTTGTTGCCCTCATGCACAAAGAGTTGGGATGCATCGATAAAAAGGGTCTTATTCTCTTTCTTAGACTTCTTCAAAACAATGATACAAGTGGCAATTCCTACTCCGAAGAAAAGGTTCTGCGGTAGTTGGATTACAGTATCAACATAGTTGTTATCAACAAGGTATTTACGAATTTTTTGTTCATCGCCACTGCGATATAGAACGCCGGGAAATTCGACTATTGCGGCTGTGCCTTCAGTGGATAGCCATGCGAGCATGTGCATGGTGAAGGCAAGGTCGCTCTTGCTTTTTGGTGCGAGAACACCGGCTGGGGCAAATCGGAGGTCATTGATGAGCAATGGGTTATCTTTGCCCACCCACTTTGTGGAATAAGGTGGGTTGCTGACTATGGCATCAAAAGGTTCGTCATCCCAATGGTATGGCTCGAGCAGCGTGTCGCCATTGTGGATGTCAAACTTATTGTAGTTGATGTTGTGGAGGAACATATTGATGCGGCAGAGGTTGTAGGTGGTGATGTTCAACTCCTGTCCGAAGAATCCCTGTTTCACATTGTCGGCACCGAGTATCTTGGCGAATTTAAGCAGCAAGGAGCCGGAGCCGCAAGCAGGGTCGTAAACCTTGTTTACCCACTGGCGGTTGTGGCTGACTATACGGGCAAGCAGTTCGCTGACCTCCTGAGGAGTGTAGTATTCGCCACCGCTCTTTCCAGCATTTGAGGCATACATCGCCATGAGGTATTCATATGCGTCGCCAAAAAGGTCAATCTGATTATCCTCATAGTCGCCTTTCAGGTCGATGCCTCCGATGTTGTTGAGGATCTTAGTGAGTTGTTCGTTTCGCTTCTCAACAGTGCCGCCGAGCTTATTGGAGTTGACATCAATGTCAGCAAAGAGTCCTTTGAGGTCATCCTCGCTCTCTGTGCCGACAGCCGATGCTTCGATAGCCTTGAATATTTCAGAGAGTGTTACATTTAGATTGGGGTCATTCTTTGCTTGCTTACGCACGTTGCAAAATAATTGCGACGGCAGAATGAAGAATCCTTTTTCACGCACAAGGTCCTCCTTGGCGGCAATAGCTTCCTCATCGGAGAATGAAGTATAGTCAAAGTCGGCATCACCGGCTTCGCGTTGCATACGGTTGATGTAATTTGTGATGTTCTCCGAAATAAAGCGGTAGAACAATATGCCGAGGACGTAGGACTTGAAATCCCAGCCATCGACCGAGTTGCGCAGGTCTTCGGCTGTAGCCCAGATAGCCTTGAAAAGTTCCTGTTTCTGTTGGGTGCTTGTCGCCATTGATAATAAAAACGCGAAAACTCCACGAAGTAGCATCTGAAGGCTGACCTAATCGAGCTATGCTCGCTTTGCATCCGCAAAGAATGCCTGTAACGACTACTCAGGAGTTCTCAAACAGTTTTCGGCTCGTGCCGGTTGTATTTTCTATTAATTGGTCATTTTCAGATAGACGTTACTATTCCTTTTACAAAATTACACAATTTATTTGAGCGAGACAAGGCGTTGAGGGAGAAAAAAGTAGCTCTACACGGGGCAAATACGGGATTTGTCGGGTGGGGAGCTACGATGTGGGGATTATTTCGCCGGAGTGTAGAGGTTTTTCAGTCGGGTGAGGGAGTGGGCGTGGCGGAGGGAGTCGCGGTAGGCGATGTCTTGTAGCCAACGGCCGGTTTGCCAGTCGCGGTATTGCTTGGGGAAGTTCTCGCGGTAGAATTGTCCGAAGGCGATGGCTTCGGCGTTGTCCTCATACCAGCGGTCGAGTTGCCCGATACGGTTCTCATAATCACGTCTTGTGTCGGATGCCGAGCGCGACACAAGTATGCTGCCCATTATGCAGATGCCGACAACCAAGCCTACAATTCCGAAGGATGGAAGGTGTAGCCGGAACACATCGGTCCAACTCTTGAAGTTATCATCGAGCCGCTTGCGGTCATCTTCGGAAAGGGTTGCTTCAATGGAGGTCGGGATAGAGTCGAGTTGCCGTTCCAACCGGTCATGGAAGATGGCGCGGATAGTCGCCTCGTCGCGTAGCATCATTCGGATTTCACAGGCGTGACCAAAGTCTTTCATCGTTCCGTCATCGTCAAGCAGTGCCTCAAACACCGCTCCGGCAAGTTCCTCGCTCGATTTGGCAGAAGCCTCAAAGCGGCGTGTGGCATCCTCGATGCGTGAGACGAGTTCTGCGAGATTGGCAATATCTTTCTTATCAGGCGTTTCCGGCAGGTTTGCCGAAGATGGTACATTGTCAAATGGGTTGCTCATTATCGTTATTGTTTGTGAGTGATTGTTTTGCGTTAGAGAGTTCGGTCGCTATGTATTTCAGCGCGTCAATCGCCCATTGGTCGCATTGCTTCTGAGTGTTGACGTGGCGTGCTATCTGGTTGAGATTGTTCTTCATGCCGATGAGGTCGCGGAGCCACTGGCGCGTTTCAGGTGAACGATCAGGAATCTTGCGCCGCATAACAATCAGTCGGCAAAGGTGGCTCAATTTTACACCCCGCTCATTCGCTTTCGCCTCCAGTGTCTCGCGCTCGGAGCGTGACAGTCGGAATGTTATGCGTTCCGATAGGTTCTCAACGGGATTGCGCTTGTTTCGTTGCAAGGCAGATGGTTGTTTCTTCATATTCTGAATTTTAGAGTTTTATAATTTGTAGCCGTTCCGGCGTTTCCATTCATCGTCAAGGTCATCGGAACTATGACTGTCACGAATCTCATGTTCGGCATTACGGGAACTACCGGATGGGGCATCTTTTATTCTCGAATTATGCTTTGACTTTGAGGGAGAATAAGTTGGCCGAGATTGCTTTGAGGGAGAAGGGGCCAAAACAGTAGCAGGGAGAATACTCATGTCAATGCCGAGGTCTTTCTGCAAACTGTATTGACGTTCTTTGCCGTCGGAGTCAACCATTCTGACGCATAGCCCTTTCTTCGGGTCATGGAACAGTGTCAACCCCTCGGACGCCAATGTTCCGATAAAATCCGGAGAGTCGCGCGCGGCCTTTTCGATGATATACTTCAACCGGGCTTTGCGTTTTTTGGCTTCCTCTACGGCTCTTTTGCGGCGCATACGTTCATCAATCTGAGATTGAGAATCAGATGGCTTGTGCTGACGGCGTGTACGTTCTTTCCTCCTCCGACCCACAGCTTCCTGATGAGCCTTTTCCCGCTCGGCTGCTTTCTTTGGTGCTTCAAGTCCATATTTCATTGCAATACAGGCGGCTGCACGGTTGGCGTTCTTGTTGATGAAATTATCACGAAAACGCTTGCCGTTGACATCGGTAGTTCGGATTACGATGTGATAATGCTCGTTATCCGTATTGTCATGCCTGGCAACGATATACGGACACGCCGAAACATCATTGCCACGTGCCGAAAGCTCATCAAGAAAGTCACCGATAATAGTTCTCACCTTATCGCGTCCGTTATCAGGCATAGAGCGGAGCAGGGCTGTTTCTTCCGGTGTGAACGAGATGATAATCGTATAGCATTGTGTCCTGTAATTATTCGCGGTGGCGATCCAATCAGCGGCCTGTTCAGCCAGAGCCGCCGACAAGTCGGTGAAGTTAGCCAATAAAATTGTGCCGTCCTTCCCATGATTTTGCGCATAGCTCAGGCTATGGGAAATGTCGGACGATTTTCCTACAACGGCATTCATTTTATGGCTGAGTTAGCACGGCTCGAAACCGCAGGTTTCACAAATCGTCTGTCATACAAATCGGGTCGAGGGGTTTCCCATTGCAAGGGTGTTTTTTCGGGCCGGAGCGAAAGCGGAGTGTCTGACAAAAACACATCTTGCAGAGCCACGCGAATCCAAAAGAAATTCGAGCTTCTCATAACTTCAAGCCTCCATCCGTGCGGTCGATTACCGCGCTCTTTTTCTCACCGAGCGTCGGGGTATGTGTAACCTTTGGCTTCGGTTCGGGTTGTCGGACAATCCGCTCATCGGCTTTTACGGATTGAACGTGCTGCGTCTCCCTCCATTTTCGATAACTTTCCGGCACTTTCGGAGCGTATCTTCCAAGCAAGGAACCATAGCCACGATACAGGTCTGAACGATTGATGGCGGTGCCCTTGATTGCATCATTTATTGCGGTGAACAGACGCGCTCCGTCTTCCGTTGCAGACATAAAGCAGCGTACTTCAAGACAGTCGGGATTAGCTTTCAGATACTCGCAAGCCTCGCGGATGCCTTTTCTGCCGTTGAGAATGATATGGTAGCGACGAGCCATCACGGGATATACACCGTTACGTTCGACAGACTCCATAAGAGCCATGAAGTCGAGCGGATTCTCATACACCATGCACACCTGGTCTTTCCGCCGTTCGCCAAATACAGTCATTCCCGGCTCTCCGATTTGTCGGAATGATTTGCCGTTGAATGCGATGAAGTTGTCCGAGTCTTCCCCGCAGCGGAATGCAATGACACGCTCCGAACCTTTGCCTTTGGCTTTCGGTAACGAACCTTCAAGGGAGAAGTGCCGAACAGTATTCATAGATAGCCCGATGCGGGTTATCATACATCCGATAGCGGTATCTTTTGGATGGCAGGTATCTGTAAAATCCCAAACAGGGCGGCTGATAGGAGAGTATGGAAATTGCGATGGCAAATTCTCCCGCTCCGAATATAGTTTTTCAACCATTTGCATTGCTCTCGAGAAGTCATCGCCGTCTGCAATATCATACTTTCGTGCCAAATCGGAGGCAGAACCGAAAGAGTCCGGATTCTTGATTGCCCATTCATTACGGGCGGTGTTCACAGTCAGCTTGCCACCGTCAGGCAATAGATAATGCCGGAGAGAGCGGCGTTGCGATTGGCAAACTAGGCCGATAGCCATGCAGACATCATCAACAGGAATTATGGAGTCAAACTCCATCGCAGAGATAGATTTATTCATATTCTTGTAAAAATTGAGATTTATAACAGCTTGTCCCGAATGTCCCAATGACCCACGAAAATTTCCAAAAGCCACAGAATATTTTGATGCACAACCATAGTATTCTATTTCCCTTTTGTAAAGTTGATTGGAGTTAAGGGGGACATTTGGGTCGGTTGGGTCAGAATGGGGCGTCTTCATTTTGGCTGAAATTGAGTATCGAGGGATTGACAGGTATATTGCACCGTACCCAGGGGCGTTTAACTCGTCCGTCAGCACCGCAATAGTCCGGGTGCATGCCCGGCAGTTTCTCCTTTTCCGAACGTTCCCATCCTGAGATATGCTCCATCAGTGAATTTATGTATTGCGATGAGTAGCGGTAGGATGTCCGTATGGTGTCGTTTGGCAATTCCCGCTTGATCATCTTCGGCGAGACTATCGTCAGCAGTTCGGTTCCAATCTGCTTATATTGGTCATCAAGATACGATGAAGAATCCACCGCCCATTGTTGCCACTGCAAACGGCGTGACAGGGGCCAACCCGCGTATGCTGTCGGCACAGGACGATTTAGAAATGCCTCAATCTCCTCAAGCAGTTCATCGCCTGCGGCAGTGGTATATTCAGCCTGTCGTTGATTTGCGGCGTCCTCCAATTCTGACGAGAGATACAGCGGTTCATTGAGCGTGTAATAATGACGGGCCTCGGCCCACAGTTGCGATACCTCGGATTTCAACGCATCAATCCAATCCATAACTTCACCATTTCTAACTTCACCATTTCCTTTTATTGGGATTATCCACCAACGGCGGTTGCCATTGCAGCTTTGCAGGAACTCCGTCTCGTTGGTTGTGGCTGCGAATACATTGCTCCGGGGTATAGACTCGCTCTTCCGTGCGTATGCCGGACGCACGTCATCGCGCACACGGCTGAGAAATGCTTTGGCTGCCTCGGCGTCATGCGCACGCTTCATGCCGTTGAGTTCGGAGATTTCCACAATCCATGCTCCGGTTATATCCTCAATTTTCGTTTTGTCATCATGCGCGAATGAGAATGAATCGGAGAACCATTCACCGGCAATGATGCTGAGAAATGTACTCTTGCCGACACCCTGTGGCCCGGTGAATGTAAGGATATGGTCGAATTTGCAACCGGGAGCAAATGCACGCGCCACGGCTCCAATCATCCATTTACGAGTCTGTGCGCGAGTCAACGGAGTGTCCTCGGCACCGAGGTAGCGTATAACCACAGTGTCGATGCGCTCAACATAATCCCAGCTATCAGACATGATGAAATTCTGTACTGGATTGAAACCTCGCTCCTTCGAGGTCGTTTTCAGCATTTCAAGAATACGCGGTTGTGACAGTTGCAACCCGTATTGATTTTCAAAATACAGGCAGATTTTACCGACTGATTCATCATCAATACGATTGTCGCGCTCGTTGCAGAAGTCAGGGCATTGCGTTATATCCCGTTTTGTAAAGCGGTCAAAATGGACTTTCGACAGTTTGGGGTCGTTAAGTAGAATCAGTTTGATGTTCTGCCCGGTTTTCTCAATCTGGTTGTTATCGTTCAGGGTCAACTTCAATTCCCAGTCATCACTATCATTTGTATCATGTGTCCCGATGCCATGTATCAGCTTCTTTCTTACGGCAATATCCTCACGGCAAAGTTTGAGCATCGCTTTGTAGGAGGGGAGACGCTTCATCGCAGTCCCATCCTTAATGCTTGCATCAAGTTCGCCAAAACGGTAATGCCTGACAATGTTGAACGCATTTCTCGGCACATCGCTGTCATTACACCATGCAACCTGCCTGTCGCTGTCAATGGCAACAGTCATTTTTGTTTCACCGGGCAATGCGTATGTCCCCGGCTCATTAAGCGGAGCAAGACTTCTGGCAAGGAACTTCTCAATAGCCTCTGCACAGGTGTAAGCACGGCAAAAGGCATCTTCCAAAGCATTTGCGCCGCTTCTCATAGCAACCTCCTTCCACGCGCACTATTGCGCATACCTTTGATCATAGCCTCCATCTGTTCCTCGACAGAAGGCTGACCGGTGCGGCGGTTGTCGGTCAGCCATCGGCGAAGCTCCGAAGGTAGAAACAACAGATTCCGTCCGGGTTTATAACACGGTATGCGTCCTTCCTGCACCAGCGCGTATATCCTCGATGGCGACAGATGAAGAAGTTTGGACGCTTCATCAACGCATATCATCTCCTCGTCCTTGACAGAGGCTTTGAGGGAGAAGATATGTTGCGATAGTTTATTGACTGTTTCGGTCAGGGCATCGACTTTCTCTTCAAGCCGAGCCATGTTCTGAGGCATAGCCTCAAATGTAGGTTCTTTAATCATTATGGCGGAAGCGATTGGTTTTGAATCGCACCGCAAAGGTCTCCGGAGATAAGGCGGTTATCAAGTTATTACGCTGATAACCTATGAATAACCGATAACCGAACTATGAAAGCACCGGCAAATTCTCCGTATCAGGGAAAACGTATGGAACAAGAGGCTTAGGCGGATTAATCAACGGCAACACCTTGAAATTCTCGACACGGAGTTTTGATGGGATATTACCAATATCATAACCGCTGAGGGTCATCGGAAAACTCTTTTTGAGAAACAGGGCTGTGGTCACGCCCAATTTCTTCTGAGTTCCTGATAGTAGTCTTTTACTTACATTCCAACCGAAATGAAGTAGATCGTCAGATTTCAGATGTCTGTTGATGCTTGTTTCGACAGCGATATAATTTTCATCACCAGTCAATTCCGTGATATTATTGAGCAGAATATCAATTTGTGCCGGAGTAAATATCTTTTGGAATGTCGCTTTGGTATAAGACGCAATTTCTGCCCACTGCTCCTCTTTCCTGCGTCTGTTTTCCTCCTCAGATTGTCGGATTAGTTCGGCATTATCCTGACTGATAGTCTCAGTAAGGGTTGAATCCACCTCAACAACTTTATTTGCTGGTATTATCCTCGGCCGATTCTTAATATATCCGTCAACAAGATATGCGATTAATCCAATAATGGATATAACGATAGTCATATTCATTATCAAACAGATAATCAATGAATCAGTAGTGTTTATAATATAATACCTGAGGCAGAAAATGGCGCAGATAAAAAGCGCGAGATTCGCCACGTTCCATAACCGTATATTATTATGAGTTGTGTTTCCTTTCATTTGTATAGAGTTTTTAGAGTGCAAAATTATTATGACCGGAGTGCTAAATAATAAATTCCGAACAGTTTTTTGTCCGACAAAATTATATTTCAAATTTCATCCCGGCATTGTTTTTGGACAGGTTTATTGTATCGAAATAATCAAATGACACTGACCGATATAATATGCCATCCTATGAACATGATAAAAGCCACCGTTTGGGGCGGTGGCTCGTAATGAATGGCTGAAAAAGTGACGATTATACGTCCTTTGGCTTGATGGTAATTTTGCCGAGTGTTTCGAGCAGGGCGGTCGGGACTTCGTGGGTGTAGCGCATGGTGGTGCCGATGTCCTTGTGGCACATGGATTGTTGAACGGCATACGGATTGCTGTTGGCCGCAAATTGCAGTGTGCTGTAAGTGTGTCGGAAGCAGTGGAACGTGATATGCTTCTTGATGCCTGATGACGCAACCCAGTCTTTCAACGGTTTGCCAATCATGCAACGCTTCAAGCCAACGAACACTTTACCACCGCCTCTTTCTCCCATCAGTTCTACGGCTTCATCGCATAGCGGTAGCTTAACCGGAGTTTTGGTTTTCTGAATTGTGA
>ERZ777011.1989-NODE-1989-length-18342-cov-3.107453_pt1 | contig 18342 bp, 16 predicted proteins | sample MGYA00374964_ERZ777011 | MGnify/ENA primary metagenome ERZ777011 (study PRJEB29310, sample SAMD00008975) | mouse gut metagenome | study: EMG produced TPA metagenomics assembly of the Metagenome analysis of fecal microbiota from mouse which was promoted...
CGCTTCCCCGACGGAGCGTATGCCGACGTGGTACTGCTCGGCCGCGAACGCACCGACGTGGTTTCGGTCCCCCTCTCGGCACTCACCGAACAACAGGGGCTCTACTACGTCTACGTGCAGCTGGATGCCGACTGTTACCGCCGCCAGCAGGTGTGGCGGGGTGCCGACGACGGAGTGAACGTCGAGATCGTGCGCGGCCTGGAAGGGGGCGAACGGATCGTCACCCGCGGCGCCGTCAATGTGAAGATGGCCTCCGCATCGGGCGCCATTCCCCACGGACACACCCATTAATTCCGCCCCGCCATGCTGAACAGAATAATCAGGTTTTCGCTCGATAACCGCCTGGTGGTGGTTATCGCGGCGGTACTCGTCGCCGTTACCGGCGTATGGACCGCCAGCCGCATGGAGGTGGACGTATTTCCCGACCTCAATGCCCCCACCGTGGTGGTCATGACCGAAGCACAGGGAATGGCCGCCGAAGAGGTGGAACGTCTCGTGACCTTCCCCATCGAAACCTCGCTCAACGGCGCAACCGACGTACGCCGTGTACGCTCGCAGTCCACCACGGGCTTCTCGGTGGTGTGGGTGGAGTTCGACTGGAACACCGACATCTACATCGCACGCCAGATCGTCTCCGAACGCCTCGCCTCGGTAGCCGAACAGCTCCCCCCCACGGCGGGACAGCCCACCCTCGGCCCACAATCCTCCATTCTGGGCGAGATGATGATCGTCGGCCTCACCTCCGACGGCACCACCTCCCTCGAAGAGCTGCGCACACTGGCCGACTGGACCCTCCGGCCCCGCCTGCTCTCCGTAGCGGGCGTCGCACAGGTGGCCGTGATCGGCGGCGATATCCGGGAGTACCAGATCCTGCTCTCACCCGAAAAGATGGATGCCTACGGCATCACCCTGGACGAGGTGCTCGCCGCCGCACAGGAGATGAACCGTAACTCCTCCGGCGGCGTACTCTACGAGTACGGCAACGAATACATCGTGCGCGGTATGGCCTCCACGACCGACACGGAGAAGATCGCCGCGGGACTCGTCCGCATGACGGCCCAGGGCGAACCGGTGACCTTCGGCGACATCGCCGAGGTGAGGACCGGAGCCAAGTCGCCGCAGTTGGGGGTAGCCTCCGTACAGGGCGAGCCGGCAGTGCTCGTCACCGTCACCAAACAGCCCTACACGAGCACCATCGACCTCACCGAGACGCTCGACGAAACGATCGCCGAACTCAGCGCCGCCTTTCCGGCCGACGTGAAGGTTTCGACCGACATCTTCCGTCAGTCGCGGTTCATCGACAGCTCGATCAACAACATCAAGAACTCCCTCCTCGAGGGCGCTTTCTTCGTGGTCCTGGTGCTGCTGGTGTTCCTCATGAACGGCCGCGTGACACTCATCTCGCTCACGGCCATGCCCCTGTCGCTGCTCATCACCGTCATCGTCATGCGCCTGACCGGACACACGATCAACACCATGAGCCTCGGCGGCATGGCCATCGCCATCGGTTCGCTCGTGGACGACGCCATCATCGACGTGGAGAACGTCTACAAACGGCTGCGGGAGAACTACGCACGCCCCAAAGAGCAGCGGGAAGCGTGTCTGAAAGTGGTATACGAAGCCTCGCGCGAGATCCGCGTGTCGATCGTGAACGCCACCTTCATCACCATCGTCGCCTTCGTACCGCTCTTTTTCCTCGGCGGCATGGAGGGACGCATGCTGAAACCGCTCGGTATCGCCTTCATCATCTCGCTGCTGGCCTCACTGCTGGTGGCCGTGACGCTGACGCCGGTGATGTCGAGCTACATGCTCACCTCCGAACGGGCGCTCAGGCGAAGCCAGAAGGAACCGCCCGTCACCCGTTTCTTCCAACGCATCTACCGCGCAGCGCTCCTCTGGGTGCTCGGCCACCGCAATGCGGTGCTGGCGGGAGTCATCACCCTCTTCATCGGCGCAGCCGTAGTTTTCAGCACCTTCGGAAGCAGCTTCCTGCCCCCCTTCAACGAAGGGTCGCTCACCATCAACGTGGCCACGATGCCCGGCGTGTCGCTCGAAGAATCCGACCGCATGGGACGGATGGTGGAAAAAATCCTGCTCGAGATACCGGAGATCCGAACCGTGGCCCGCAAAACCGGCCGCGCCGAACTCGACGAACACGCCCTGGGCGTGAACGCCTCCGAGATCGAGGCGCCGTTCGTGCTCGACAAGCGTTCGCGCGAGGAGTTCCTGGCCGACGTGCGCCATCGGCTGGGCGACCTGCGCGGTCTCACCGTGGAGGTGGGACAGCCCATCTCGCACCGCATCGACGCCATGCTCTCCGGCACGAAGGCGAACATCGCCATCAAGCTCTTCGGCGAAGACCTCAACCAGATGTACACGCTCGCCACGCAGATCAGCAAGTCGATCGCCGGGGTGAAGGGCATCGCCGACATCAGCGTGGAGCAGCAGGTGGAACGGTCGCAGCTCAAGATAACGCCGCGGCGGGAGATGCTCGCCCTGTACGGCGTCACCATGCCCGAATTCAACGAATACATCACCACGGCACTGGCCGGACAGGCCGTGTCGCAGGTTTACGAAGGCAACAACACCTTCGACCTGACGGTGAAGGTGGCCGACGACCGACGCAACACCATCGAGAAGATCGGCAACCTGCTGATAGACGGCAACGGCGCCAAGGTACCGCTCAGCTACCTCGCCGACATCGAATCCTCCTCGGGCCCCAACACGGTGAGCCGCGAGAACGTGAAACGCAAGATCGTGGTGTCGGCCAATGTGGTGGGCGGCGACCTGGGCGGTGCGGTGGAGGCCATCCGCAAGGCGGTGGAACGCGACATCGCCCTGCCCGAAGGCTACTACGTAGAGTACGGCGGCCAGTTCGAGAGCCAGCAGTCGGCCTCGCGCACCCTTCTCTTCGCATCGCTGCTCGCCATCCTGGTGGTCTTCATGCTCCTGTTCCAGGAGTTCAAGAGCGTCCCGCTCTCCACCATGATCATGGTAAACCTCCCCTTCGCACTCGTGGGAGGCGTGGCGAGCATCTGGATCACCTCGGGTGTGGTGAGCATCCCCTCCATCATCGGCTTCATCTCGCTCTTCGGCATCTCGGTGCGCAACGGCATCCTGCTCGTGTCGCGCTACAACCAGCTCCGGGCCGAAGGAGATTCGTTGCAGGACGCGGTGGTACACGGCTCGCTCGACCGCCTCACCCCCATCCTGATGACCTCGCTCACCACGGCCCTCGCGCTCATTCCGCTGGCGGTGAACGGCGACGTTTCGGGCAACGAAATCCAGAGTCCGATGGCACAGGTGATTCTGGGCGGACTGGTAAGCTCCACGCTGCTCAACGGCTTCGTGATGCCCATCATGTACATGCTCTTCACCAGCCGGGCCGAACGGCGCAAACGCCGGCATGCGGAGGGCGAGTCAGTAACCGATAAATGCAGTCGACATGAATAGGACACTCATCATAACCCTCGCCGCAACGCTCCTGGCGGCGACCCCCTGCGCCGCACAGGACGACCTGCAGCGCATACTGGAAAGCGTGGAGCGCAACAACCTCACCCTGAAGGCCGAAGCACACACGACGGCCGGACGCACGCTGGAAGCCCGCACGGGCAACTCGCTCGATCCGCTGTCGGTATCCTACTCTTCGGCGGGCGACAGACCCGACGCGCTCGGCAAGAAGGGCGAACTGGAGGTATCGCAGTCGTTCGACCTGCCCATGCTCTACGCCACCCGGAGCCGGATCGCCCGGACCCTCGCGCAGCAGTACGAGGCCGAATACCTCGCCCTGCGCCAACAAGTGCTGCTGGAGGCCAAGGAGGTCTATCTCGAACTCTGCGCGCTGCAAGGCATCGTGGAGCTCAACCGCCCGCGTCTGACGGCGGCCGAACACATGGCGACCCTCTTCGCCGCCCGCTTCGAAACGGGCGATGCCACCTCCATCGACAAGCACCGGACCGAGTTCGAATACCTCCTGCTGAAAGAAGAGCTTTCGGCCATCGACATGCGGATGATCGAACTCTCGCAACGGTTGGCCGTGCTCAACGGCGGCGAACTGCCCGAATCGGGCTATGCGATGCCCTCTCCCGAGGCACGGATGCCGCTGGAACTGCTGCTGGCCGACTGGGAGGAATACGCGCCCGACCTCACGGCACTCCGCCTCCAGGAGGAGAGCGCCCGCTATGACGTCCGCCTCAGCAGGCAACAGGCACTCCCGAAGGTCGAGTTGGGTTACAAATACGAATACGGCCCCGGCGAATGCTTCAACGGCTTCAAGGCGGGACTGAGCATTCCGATCCTCTCCAACCGCCACAACGTGAAACGCGCCCGCGCCCTGGAGGAGGCCGCGAAAGCCAACACGGAATCGGCACTGGCCCAGAAACGCGGTGCGGTCCGGGAACTCTACCTGAAGACGGAGTACACGGGCAAACTGCTGGAGTCGTTCGGCGGCATGCCCGACGCCCCCGCATACACCGACCTGCTGGGCAGGATGCTCGAAGCGGGTCAGATCAACATCGTGGATTACTACTCCGAGCTGGCGACCTTCTACTCGGCGCTCGAAACGCGCATCCGGACCGACCTCGAATACAGGCTCGGCCTGGCCCGGCTCCACGTCATCTACCTCTAAGACCCACAAGAAGGGCGGAAGGCCCCGCCCCATGCATCGAAGGAAGCGCAGCCCTTTTCGGGCTGCGCTTCCTCATTATTTCCACGGGAAGACCCCGTCCGGTGCCGGCGGAAGGCGCCGACCCGCTCCTCCCGCCGGGAAAAACCGACCGGTCCCCCCTTACCGGAAAGAGTCGGCCGGCATCCGCCGAAAACCGCCGCCCCGTCTCCTGCCCCGAAGGAAAATCGGGCACAACCTGCGTCGGGGAGCGGATATTCCGGTTCCGGACATTACCTTTGCAGGCGAAAAATGCCGGCTATCGATGAGAACGACGGAAGAACTGAAACAGATAACGGCCTTCATCGCGGAATACGCCACCTGCCTGCTCGGCTCGGGGGTACACACCTCGCGCGTACTGCGCAACTCTTCGCGCATAGGGGAGGCCTTCGGCCTGCGAATCCACATGACCACGCTCTCCAAAACCATCGTACTCACCGTATTCGACGACTCGGGCACAGGCAGCGTACATACCGAAGTGCTCTCCATTCCGACCCTCCCCATCTCTTTCGAATACAACTCCGAACTCAGCGCACTGAGCTGGGAGGCCTACGACGACCGCCTCTCGCTCGCAGCACTCGAAGAACGGTACCGGGAGATCGTTGCGCGTCCGAAAATGCCGGCCCCGCTGATACTCCTGCTGGCAAGCCTGGCCAATGGCGCATTCTGCAGGCTCTTCGGCGGGTCGTGGGGCGCTGTGGCCACGGTGGCCGTAGCCACGCTGCTGGGCATGTTCATCCGCCAGCAGATGCAGAAACGCCGCTGCAACCACTTCATCGTCTTCATGGTGTCGGCCTTCGCCGCCTCCATGTTCGCCTCCCTGACCCTGATCCCCGGATGGACGCCCGACATCGCCATCGGCACGAGCGTACTGTTCCTCATTCCGGGCGTTCCGCTCATCAACGGAATCATCGACATTCTGGAAGGACATACGCTCACCGGCACCTCACGGCTCATCCAGGCCATGCTGCTGGTCGTCTGCATAGCGACCGGGCTCGCCGTGCCCCTGCTGTTATTCATGAAAAACCTGCTATGATAACGGACATCATTACGGACGGAGTGCTGGCGGCGGTAGCGGCGATTGGCTTCGGAGCCATCTCCTACCCGCCCCGAAAGGCATTCCTGTACATCGCCATCCTGGCGGCCACGGGCCATGCGTTGCGATATACGCTGATGAGCCATGCCGGCATGGATATCGCCTCCTCGTCGTTCTGCGCCTCGCTGGCCATCGGCCTGCTGGCGCTATGGTTCGGGCGCCTGTCGCACTGTCCGCTGACGGTACTCTACATCCCGGCCCTGCTGCCCATGATCCCGGGAATGTATGCCTACAAGAGCGTCTATGCGCTCGTCAGGCTCATGCTGAACCTCGACGACTACACCCTGTCGGACCTCTACATCAACCAGTTTTTCGTCAATGCGACGGTAACGGTCAGCGTCGTATTCCTGCTGGCGGGCGGGGCCACCCTGGTGATTTTCCTCTTTCCCCGCAAGGCCTACTCCATGACGCGCCGGAACTCCCGGACTTCGGCGAAACGGGAGTCGGCATCACCGAAATAACGGAAAGATGCGTAAATAAAAAAGGATAGAGGGGCGCCGAACGGCGCCCCTCTATCCTTCCTATTGCCTTCCTGCTCAATAGCGGTAAATCTCCGATTTGTAAGGCCCCTCGGGACTCACGCCGATGTAGGCCGCCTGTGCAGGCGTCAGACGGGTGAGGTGCACGCCGAGCTGCTCCAGATGCAGCCGGGCCACCTCTTCGTCGAGGTGCTTGGGCAGGCAGCGGACACCCGGCACGGGATGCTCCCGCGTGGCCCAAAGTTCCATCTGGGCAAGCGCCTGATTGGTGAACGAGTTGCTCATCACGAACGACGGATGGCCCGTGGCGCACCCCAGGTTCACCAGACGTCCTTCGGCCAGCACGAAAATCGCATGCCCGTCGGGGAAGGTATACTTGTCTACCTGCGGTTTGATGACACTCTTGGTCACCGCTCCGTCGCCGTCGAGCCGCGCCATCTGTATCTCGTTATCGAAGTGGCCGATGTTGCATACGATGGCCTGGTCGCGCATGCCGTACATGTGTTCGAGGGTGATGATGTCGCGGTTGCCGGTACAGGTCACGAAAATATTGCCCTCGGCGAGCGCCTCCTCGACGGTCTTCACCTCATAGCCCTCCATGGCCGCCTGCAGGGCGCATATAGGGTCGATCTCGGTCACGATCACACGCGCTCCGTAGGAACGCATGCTCGCCGCACACCCCTTGCCCACGTCGCCGTAGCCGCACACCACGACCACCTTGCCGGCGATCATCACGTCCGTCGCCCGCTTGATGCCGTCGGCCAGCGACTCCCGGCAGCCGTACAGGTTGTCGAACTTGCTCTTGGTCACCGAATCGTTCACGTTGATAGCCGGCACCATCAGCTCGCCCCTTTCCTGCATCTGGTAAAGACGGTGCACCCCGGTGGTCGTCTCTTCCGACACGCCCTTCCACTCCGCCGCCAGGCGATGCCATTTCGTCGCATCCTGGGCCAAACACCGGCGCAACGTCTGCACGACGATCGCCTCCTCCTGCGATGCGGGCTCGCCGTCGAGCGACGAGGCGTCGCACTCGGCGGCGAAGCCCTTATGGATCAGCAGCGTCGCATCGCCGCCGTCATCCACGATCAGGTGAGGTCCCGCTCCGCCCGGAAAGCTGAGCGCCATGGCCGTACACCACCAATACTCCTCCAGACTCTCCCCCTTCCACGCGAACACGGGCACCCCGCGTGCAGCGATAGCCGCCGCCGCATGATCCTGCGTGGAGAAGATGTTGCAACTGCACCAGCGTACGTCGGCCCCGAGTTCCACCAGCGTTTCGATCAGCACCGCGGTCTGTATGGTCATATGGAGCGACCCCATGACGCGGGCACCGGCCAACGGCTTCTGCGCCGCATATTTGCGCCGTACGGCCATCAACCCCGGCATCTCCTTTTCCGCGATCTCTATCTCCTTCCTTCCCCAATCGGCCAACGACATGTCGGCTACCCGAAAGGGAATCGATTCATCCAAAAACATCTTGCTTATTTTTTTAAATATTTTTATTAACGACCGTGATTTCCACTACAAATTAAAAATACACGGAGCAATTAACTCAAACCCGACGAAAACCGAACCGGAGATCGGAAAATAGCCACACTTTCTACCTCCCGTTTTCAAAATATTCCGTTACGGTGCAACGATCCTCAGCCAACTGACATCGCAGCGCTTCGAGACTTGCGAAACGACGTTCGGCCCGGAGGTACTCCAGCAGGATGACCGTCACGGACTTGCCGTAAAGATCGCCTTCGAACCCCAACAGGTGAGCCTCCGCAAAACGACCGGCACCGTCGCCCACCGTGGGCCTCGTCCCTATGTTGACCATGGCCGGGCAGGAGAGCCCCTCCACCCGCACCTGCGCCGCATAGACGCCGTCCCGCACGGACACCTCCCCGGCCAGAGGAATATTGGCGGTCGGAAAACCGAGCGTTCGCCCGATCCTGTTGCCGCGCACCACCGTGCCCGTTATCTCGTGTAGCATACCGAAAGACATTTTGCTTCCGCAAAGGTAGGAAAATATGGCTTACGCCGCCCACCGGGACAACCCGTCTGCCTCAAAAACCCCGCCTCCGCAGCCCTTCCGAAGATCCGACCGACGCCACGCGCCGTCCCGCCCGGCGCCGACGCCGGCAGGAAGCACCGCCCCACAGGCCGCCGCGCCGAGGCCCTCTCCCCGCACCGCACGAACGCCTCCGCCACAGGTGCCGGTTTCAAGGTAACGGGTTTTTTCGTAAATTGCGGCGTTTTCATCCACTACCAACCACATCCACCTATGCAGGAGATCAACCACAAAAAGGGCAAGATATACTACTCCATGGGCGAGGTGGCGGAGATGTTCGACGTGAACCCTTCGCTCCTGCGCTACTGGGAGCAGGAGTTCGACATCCTCAAACCCCACCGGAACAAAAAGGGCAACCGCCTTTTCACCCCGAAGGACGTGGACAACATCCGCATCATCTACCACCTGCTCAAGGAGCGTAAGATGAAGATCGAGGTGGCCCGCAAATACATCCGGGACTACCGCAAGGAGGTGGACCGCGACGCGGAGATCGCCGAACACCTGATGAATATCCGGGCCATCCTGCTCGAAATCAAGCAGGACCTCGCCTACGGCGGAGAGGTGGTGAACGACGATTACGACGACGATCCCCTACCCGCCGCACCTACCGCCTCCGCGAACGAACCCCGCGAGGCGACGGTCGGGATTTCCGCAGACCGCCCCTCCCTCGCTCCCCGCACGGACACGCTCCCCGGCCAGCCGGACGAGACGACTCCGGAAACCGAACGGACCTCGGAAAACGGAGAGCCCTCCGCAACCGCAAGCGACGGTCCCGCCGACAGGAAACCGCCTTTCGAGGAGCAGGTACTCTTCGAGGTGGCCGTACCGCTGGAGCTGATGCAGGCGGGCCGGACGGCGGACGACGACGGATTCGAATCGGCCCGTGCAGCCTTCACGGGCGAAGCCGCCCCGGCGGAATCATCGACCGACGAGCCCGAGCCGAAAGTACAGGCCATCGAACAGACCCTGTTCTGACCGCGCGACACCTCCGCCGCTGCCCGACACGACATACGCACCGACCATGAAAATAAAAGAGATCGCGGCCGCACTGGAAGAGGCCGCACCGCTTCTCCTTCAGGAGAGTTACGACAATTCGGGACTTCTGGTGGGCGACCCCGAGGCGGACGTCCGAAGCGCCCTGATCTGCGTGGACGTCACCGAAGAGACGGTCGCCGAAGCCGCTGCGCTGGGAGCGGGGCTCATCCTCTCCCACCATCCCGTCATCTTCCACCCCCTTCGCCACCTCACGGGCAGCACCTACATCGAACGCGCCGTAGGCGAATCCCTGCGCCACGGCATCGCGCTCTACGCCTGCCACACCAACCTCGACAGCGCCCCCGAGGGCATGAGCAGAATGCTGGGCAACCTGCTGGGGCTGCGGAACATGCGGGTACTCGATCCCTCGGCCAAGGGGATTCCCGGAGCGGGCTTCGGGGTCGTAGGCGAACCGGAACGCGAAATGCCGACGATCGAGTTTCTGCAACAGGTACGCGACAAACTGTCGGTCCGGTGCATGCGCTACAGCAATCCGCGACGCCCTACGGTACGGCGCGTGGCGCTCTGCACGGGAGCGGGAGCCTCCCTGGCCGGCGCCGCACGGGATGCAGGAGCCGACGTCTACCTCTCGGCCGATTTCAAATACAACGATTTTCTGGATGCCGACCGCGATCTCGTGATCGCGGACATCGGCCATTTCGAGAGCGAATATTGCGCCATCGATCTGATCCATGACATTATTAGAAAAAAAATACCTACTTTTGCACTTCATAAGAGTACGCGATCGGTCAATCCGGTAAACTATTTGATATAAGCACATAACGACAACTCAATATGGCAACAAGCAGAAGGACGGCAGACACTGTCGATTATTCGATGCAGGAGAAGATCATGGCACTTTACGACCTCCAGATGATCGACTCCAAAATAGATGCGATCAATAAGATCAAGGGGGTACTCCCGACCGAAGTACAAGACCTCGAAGACGAAGTGACCGGTCTTCAGACACGCATAGACAACATCAAGAGCGGCATCGACGAACTCAACCTGCAGGTAAAACAGGCCAAGGAGGATACCGAACAGGCCAAGATCCAGATCGCCAAATACAACGAACAGCAGAAGAACGTACGCAACAACCGCGAGTTCGACGCCATAAGCAAGGAGATCGAATACCAGGAACTCCAGATACAGCTCAACGACAAGCACATCAAGGAGTACACCGCCGAGGTGAAGACCAAGAAGAAACAGGCCGAGGAGGCCGCCGCCGTGCTGGAAGAGAGGAAGATCGACCTCGAATCCAAACGCGCCGAACTGGCCAGCATCGACATGGAAACGGCCGAGGAGATGGCCCGTCTGCGCGAAGAGGAGACGCGTGCGAGGGCGAAGATCGACGAAAGGCTGCTCACGGCCTATTCGCGCATCCGCTCCAACGTGCGTAACGGCCTGGCGGTAGTCACCGTCAAGCGCGACGCCTGCGGAGGCTGCTTCAACCGAATTCCGCCGCAGCGGCAGTTCGAGATCAGGCAGAACAAAAAGATCATCGTCTGCGAATACTGCGGACGCATTCTCGTTTCCGACGAACTCAACCACGAAGAGGAGGCATAGCGATCCTCCGAGCGACGATACCGACGGGACACCTTGGCGACAGGGTGTCCCGTCTGCCTTCTCCCTCTCCCCGCACCGCCTCCGATCTCCCGCCGCAAGTCCCCTCCGGACACGCCCGGGAAGCCGCTCCGGCCAACAATAAGGTGCCTGCCGCACACGTTATGCGTACACGCGGCGATGTGCGGCACGCTCCCGCACCGGGACGTCAGGCCCCACAAAACCTCCCCGCGCACCGCCAAACTCACATTAATTTATTACTTTTGTCAAGCAATCGCCGCCACATGGGTAAAGAGAAAAGCAACAACAAGATACGTACGGGACTGGGATACCTGCTGAGGAATTTCACCCAGAAACACAGGGTAAGCATCTGCGACCGCGGGATCGGACGGGAGGTATGGTACATGTACCTCAGCCCGATGCGCATCCTGCTGGCCCTGCTGGGTCTGGCACTGGTGATGTTCGCGGTCGTGGTGACGGGTGTCGTCTACACCCCCGTGCTCGACGCCCTGCCCGGCTATCCGGGCAAAAAGGCCCGGGCCATGCTGCTGGAAAACATCCAGCGGATCGACTCCCTCGAATACGAAATGCGCCTGATGCAGGCCTATAACGACAACATCGCCCTCATCATGGAGGGCAAGGTGCCGACACCGGAAAGAGCCTCTCTACGTGCCGACTCGCTTCCCCGGGACAAAAGCCTCGTTGCGCCCTCGGCGGCCGACTCGCTTCTGCGCACACAAATCGAGGGCGAAGGACGGTTCGCACTGGTCAACGCCACCCTCTCCCCTACCGGAACGGTGGTCAAACGGCTGGAATTCATTCCTCCCGTGAAAGGGAAGATCGTTTCGGCGTTCAATCCGGGCCGGAACCTTTTCGGCACGGGCATCGTCCCCGAAGGGGCGCAGCAGGTCGTCGCCTCGCAGGCCGGAACGGTGGTGATGAGCCAGTGGACCCCGGAGGACGGCAACACGATACAGATCCAGCACGGCGACAACTACATCTCCTTCTACAAACATAACTCACAACTGCTCAAACGGGTAGGCGACCGCGTAGAGACCGGCGAGGTGATCGGCTACGTGGAACCCGGCGTCGTGGACAACGCCACCCGCCCCTCCGGAGAGTTCATCTTCGAACTGTGGTCCGAAGGCCGGCCGGTGAACCCCGAGAAATACATGACATTCCAATAGTAAGACCATGAAGCAGAGGATAGCATTGCTGGGGTCGACAGGCTCGATCGGCCTGCAGACGCTCGACATCGCCCGCGCCCGCAGCGACCGGTTCGAGATCGCCGTACTCACCGCCGGCACCAACTGGCAGCGGCTGGCCGAACAGGCCGCGGAGTTTCTCCCCGATGCGGTGGTGATCGCCGACGAGCAGTGGTACGCCCCCCTGCGGGAGGCGCTCGCCCACCTGCCTATCAAGGTCTATGCCGGTGCGGAGGCCATCGTACAGGTCGTCCGCGGAGGCAGCGCAGACGTCATCGTGAACGCCCTGGTGGGCTATGCGGGCATGATGCCCTCGCTCGCCGCGGTGGAAACGGGCAAGAAACTCGCCCTTGCCAACAAGGAGAGTCTCGTGATAGCCGGCCGGCAGATCATCGATGCCGCCGAACGCAACCGCGCCGCCATCCTACCCATAGATTCCGAACATTCGGCCATCTTCCAGTCGCTGGTAGGAGAGGTATCCCCCGCCCGCCGACTCATCCTGACCGCTTCGGGCGGTCCCTTCCTGCGCACCCCTAAAGACCGACTCTGCGAGGTGACGGTCGAACAGGCGCTCCGCCACCCCAACTGGAGCATGGGTGCGAAGATCACGGTCGACTCCTCCACCCTGGTCAACAAGGGCTTCGAGGTCATCGAGGCGCACTGGCTCTTCGGGCTCCCCGCCGAAAAGATCGACGTGCTGGTCCATCCGCAATCGGTCGTCCACTCCATGGTGGAGTTCGAGGACGGAGCCATCAAGGCGCAGCTCGGCACCCCCGACATGCGTCTGCCCATCCAGTATGCGCTCACCTTCCCCGAAAGGCCCGACTACGGCGGCGCCCGCTTCGACTTCGCCCGCAGCTCCACCCTGACCTTCGAAGAGGTGGACGACGACAAGTTCCCCGCGCTGGGCATCGCCTACGAATGCCTGCGGCGCGGCGGCACGGCTCCCTGCACCATGAATGCGGCCAACGAGGTGGCTGTGGCGGCCTTCCTGCAGGGTCGCATCGGCTACAACGACATCGTACGGCTCATCGAACGCGCCCTGGAAAAGGCCGATTTCGCCCCCTCGCCCTCGGTGGACGACTACATCGCGTGCGACCGCGAAGTGAGGGCGATGGTAAGCGCCATGCTCTGACCCGGCGGCCGGCGGCCATCGGGCGAGGTCCGGCTCGGAAACATGCGTCCGCACCCCGGAATGCGGGCGACCGGTACCGACCGAGTGCCGCGGCATGCGGCACGCAACCCTTTTACGAAACCTTACGCCGTCGGGACTCCCGCCCCGGCGGAGAGGGGTCGCCCGCAAGGGCGCCCCGCACCGACAAAGACCGATCTTTATGGAGATACTCATCAAGGTACTGCAATTCATCCTCAGCTTTTCGCTGCTGGTGATCATACACGAACTGGGACACTTCCTCTTCGCCCGCCTTTTCGGGGTGCGCGTGGAGCAGTTCCAACTCTTCTTCGGACGCCCCGTGGTATCGCTCACCCGCCGGGGAACACGCTACGGAATCGGCTGGATTCCCTTCGGCGGCTATGTGAAACTCGCCGGCATGATCGACGAGAGCATGGACACCGAGCAACTGAAGAGCGCCCCCCGACCCGACGAATTCCGAAGCAAACCCGCCTGGCAACGCCTGCTGATCATGATCGGCGGCGTATTGATGAACATCGTCCTGGCTTTCGCCATCTATGTGGGCATCAGTTGGAAATGGGGCGAGAGCTACCTCTCCACCCGCGACATGACCTACGGCTACGTCTTCAGCGACCGGGGCAAGGAGATGGGTTTCCACGACGGCGACCGCATTCTCTCGATCGACGGCACGAGCTACGAAGATTTCCGCCTGCTGCGCATCGCGCTGCTGCTCGAACAGAACTACGAGGCGAAGGTACTCCGCGACGGCGACACGGTGACGTTCCGCACGCCGGTGGTTTCGGTCAACGACCTGACGCAGGACGCCAACTTCATCGCACCGCGCTATCCCTTCCTCGTGGGCGAGGTGGCCGCAGGGGGCGGAGCGGCCGAGGCCGGCATCCGGCCCGGCGACCGGCTCGTGGGACTGAACGGGGAAGCGATCGACCGTTTCGACCAGTACATCGAGCGGCTTCCGCATCTGAGCGGCAGCACGGTCGACATCGACGTGGCCCGCGACAGCGCGGGGAACACCGTCGTCCGCCGCCTGCCCGTACGCATCTCCGACGAGGGCAAGATGGGAGCGACGGTGGACATGCTGGCCGTCACCCCCATCCACACGAAAGACTACACCTTCCTGCAGGCGATCCCCGCAGGCACGCAACGCCTCGGCGAAGAGATCGGAAGCTACTGGAAACAATTGAAGCTCATCTTCCGTCCCAAAACCGAAGCCTACAAATCGCTGGGCGGACCGTTGTCGATAGGCAACATCTTCCCCGGACAATGGAACTGGCTCGCCTTCTGGGAGATCACCGCGCTGCTCTCCATCATTCTGGCCGTGATGAACATCCTGCCCATTCCGGCGCTCGACGGCGGGCATGTGCTCTTCCTGCTGGCGGAGGTCGTCACGGGTCGCAAGCCGGGCGACAAGTTCCTGATGTATGCCCAGATAGCGGGCATGCTCATTCTCTTCACGCTGATCATCTACGCCACAGGCAACGACATCTACCGGCTGTTCATCCGATAGCATTCCGCCAGGACCGAACCCGAGCGGATTCCCGCGGACGAAATGCCCCACCACCGACGATTCGCCGGCCGCGAGCCGACCGGCGGTCGTCAAACGGAAAGCCGGCCGATCCCTGCCGGCATCGTTCACCGACACACATTCCATCCCATGGCAAAGACTAAAAAGGCATATTTCTGTACGGCATGCGGACACGAAGCCCCCAAGTGGCTCGGCAAATGCCCCGCATGCGGCGAATGGAACACGTTCGCCGAGGAGGTAATCAGCCGTGGCGAGGAGCGCTCCTCCTCCGGCTTCGCACGGCCCCAGGCCCATCCCGTTCCCGTAGGCGAGATCGAAGAGGTCAACCACCGCCGGCTCGACGTGGGCGGAAGCGAAGTAAACCGCGTGCTGGGCGGCGGCATGGTAAAGGGCTCGCTTATCCTGTTAGGCGGCGAACCGGGAATCGGCAAGTCGACCCTCGCCCTGCAACTCGCCCTCGGCAGCCGGGGGTTGCGGACACTCTACGTATCGGGCGAGGAGTCGCCGCAGCAGATCAAGATGCGTGCGAACAGGCTCGCCGGCGGCGACGGAGAGTGCCTCGTCTATGCGGAAACCCTTCTCGAAGAGATCATCCGACAGGCCGAGGCCGTCCGGCCCGACCTGATGGTGGTGGACTCCATCCAGACGATCTACAGCCAGGTATTGGAATCGTCGCCCGGCAGCGTGTCGCAGATTCGGGAATGCGCCGCCATGCTGCTCAAATACGCCAAAACCACGGGCACCTCCATCCTGCTGATCGGCCACATCACCAAAGACGGCACCATCGCGGGCCCCAAGGTACTGGAACACATCGTGGATGTCGTCCTCCAGTTCGAGGGCGACGGCAACAACGTCTACCGAATCCTGCGGGGTATCAAGAACCGTTTCGGCGCCACCTACGAGATCGGGGTGTTCGAGATGCGCAACGAAGGGCTCGCGGAGGTCGCCAACCCCTCCGAGATCCTGCTCACCCATTACGACGAACCGCTGAGCGGCATCGCGGTAGGCGCCGCGGCCGACGGCATCCGGCCCTACCTGATCGAGGTGCAGTCGCTCGTGGGCAACGCCACATACGGCACGCCCCAGCGCTCCTCCACCGGATTCGATCTCAAGCGGCTCAACATGCTGCTCGCCGTACTGGAGAAACGCGTGGGCATGAAAATGTACCAGAAAGATGTTTTCCTGAACTTTGCGGGGGGATTCAAGGTAGCCGATACGGGACTCGACCTTGCGGTGGTGGCGGCGGTCATCTCCTCCTATTTCGACCGGCCGCTGGCCTCGGGGGTCTGCTGCGCGGGCGAAGTAGGGCTTTCGGGCGAAGTGCGCCCCGCGCCGCGCACCTACCAACGCATCCTCGAAGCCGCCCGGCTCGGTTTCGACCGCATTGTGGTGTCGGCCTACTACCGCGACAAATCCGAAGTGCCCGGCAACATCCGCATCGTGCGCGTGGGCCGCATCGAGCAACTCCCGAAGGCCATCTTCACCGACGACGAAGAGTAACTCCGCAAAAAAAACCGACTCACGACCATGCCTGTCCTACTCATCCTATTCGGAATCGTCCTTATCGGCTGCATCATCCGGTACGCGACCGAGGGTACCTGTTCGGCCTATCCCGCACCACGCCCGGATCCCGCGACGGCTCCCGGAAAGAGCATGACCGAGATGAATACCGAAGAGTTGCAAGCCTTGCTGCGCAAGGCCCGGACGGATGTAGAGATAGCGAAGATCAAGTACCAAAGCGCCCTGTCCAATCCGTATTGCTGGCCGGCCACCCGAGATATGGTCAGATACAACCTCGAGCAATCCATCCAATACCAATTGACGGTGGAAGCCGAGCTGGATAAACGCCAGCAAGCAACGGCGGAGGGCGACTGACAGCCGCTCCGGAGCGAACGAGCGCTCTCCCGCTGCCGACCGCAGAGTCGCCCCGCCCCTTTCCGCACGCCGACAAGCAGAGCGATACGGCACGCACGGCCGACCCCACCAGGAAAAGATACCGAGAGGATAAATAGCTCCCTCGCAACGCCCGCGACCGATTCCCGCCCCTCCGGGACGAACAGCAGCCGCGGCAAGAGAATGCCCCGAAGGCCACCCACCGGCAACCTCCTCCCCGCGCAACGACGGATTTTCACAGTCCGCAGTGTTCTCCCAAACTCCTTACCTGCGCCCCCGAAAGCGCAAAAAGGCAGCCGCGACACACCGCTTCGCGCCCGCACCTCTCCCGCGAAGTGCATTCCGAAACGCAAAAGAGGCCGTCTGCCGCAAAGCAGACGACCTCTTACATATCTTCCTCCTCAATCCGATAAGAGAATAAAGGATACAGGGAACGGCACCCGCTACTCGCCCAACCTCGAGGCGTCCAGATTCTCTTCCTCCTCGAAATCGGGTGCATCGAACTCGCTCCGCCCGCCCAGGCTGAAACGCAGGTAGGTAATCGGCAACCCCTGTTCGCGGAACTTGCGCTCGTAAGCGGTCTGAATGGAGAGGTCCGTATCGGCCATGCCGGTGCCGTATATGTCGGACCCGCAGGCCAGCAGCGGCAGCGCGTTACGCTCGATGACCGCTTTGGTATATTCGTGCAGGTGGCGCGAATCGGTCTTCAGGTGGACGAGGCCGTCGGGCTTCAGAAATTTCGCGTAATATCCCAGGAATTGCGGCGAGGTAAGACGTTTTTTCACCCGCTGCTTCTTGAGCTGAGGATCGGGAAAGGTGATCCATATCTCATCCACCTCGCCCGGCGCAAAACAGGCGTTGATAAACTCGATACGCGTGCGCAGGAACCCCGCATTGGTCATTCCCCTCTCGGTGGCCGTCTTGGCGCCGCGCCACATGCGGGCTCCCTTGATGTCGACGCCGATATAGTTCCTGTCGGGATTGCGCTCGGCCAGCGCAACAGTATACTCTCCTCTGCCGCACCCGAGTTCGAGAACGATCGGATTCGAGTTACGGAAAAAATCTTCGTGCCAACGCCCTCTGAGGCGGTATTCCCGCCCGAATACCTCGTCGAACTCGGGCTGCACCATATTGGTGAAGGTGAGGTTCTCCTGGAACCTGCGGTATTTATCTTTCCCCATGATCGGTTTTCGTTATCTCTATGCCTACGGCCCGCACCCCGCGCAGGGGACGGTCCGACGTATGCCTCACTGCAAACCGGTAAGGTCCCTCTTTCGACAGCAGCGCATGCGACCGGAAGATACGGCGAGTCACCGAACCGTACTCCTCCCCGAACGGCAACACGACCCGCTCGGTCAAGCGCAGCAAATCGGGCGTACACACCGTCACCTCCAGGCGAAGCGAATCGCACCGCGCCACACTCCCTCCATCGGTCAGGGCGAACACCGCGATCTCCCGCAGGGCAACGGTATCCGCATTGAGCAGCACCATCTCCCGCACCCCGTCGCGCTCCCAGCCTCCGGGGTCCACCGCCGTCGACACACTCTCCTGCGGACCGGAACATCCCGCTGCCACGACCGCGGCCGCCAGCACTCCTACGAACCTTGAACGTCCGGTAGCCATTCTTCCATTTATCAAACCACGCCGTGCAACCGACGATAATCCGCCGGCCGCACC
>ERZ777011.1990-NODE-1990-length-18338-cov-2.691735_pt1 | contig 18338 bp, 20 predicted proteins | sample MGYA00374964_ERZ777011 | MGnify/ENA primary metagenome ERZ777011 (study PRJEB29310, sample SAMD00008975) | mouse gut metagenome | study: EMG produced TPA metagenomics assembly of the Metagenome analysis of fecal microbiota from mouse which was promoted...
CTCGATGGCGAGCTGAAACTGATTGAGGCGCTCAAGCTCCGCCTCAAGACGCGCAGCGTCTATGCCGCCGTAGGTATGCGCCTTCATGGTGAGCTGGTTTATGTTATTGGCGATTCCGGACAGCTCGCGCATATGGGCATAAAATTCCTCGTCGGGTTTTTCCTTCGGCTCGTAACCCCTGATGAGCAGACGAAAGAGCGCCGACATATCGAGGCAGCAGCGCTGCGCCTTGCGCGCGTAGTCTTCTTTTTCCTGCAAGGTGAGGCGCGCTTTAAAAATCTCGTTTTTTGCCAAACGGCTTCCCTCCTTTCCTTTATCCCGCGGATCTCTGCGCGGGATCATCTTTCTTCCTTATTTCCTGTCCGGGGGTTTTAGGGGGCGAAGCCCCTTAACAAGCGTGTTTGGTGCCTGTGGCAACAAACGCACTGCTTGCTGTTACAATGCAGAACTCATGTTCCCGCACGGATCGCGGGGTTTTCCCTGCAGAACGCGCCGAAAAAACACCCCCTGCCCCCTAAGCTTTAAAGCGCCTCCCGTCCGCTTTTTTCCCTGGCGGGCGCGTCATTTTTTACGGCGGGAGCGTCCGTTTTTTCCACGGGAGGGGACGCCCTTTCAGGATTTCCCTCTCCGTTTTTTACGTCCGCGCGCTCCGTTTCCTGACGTTTTTTTATTGTGATTTTTAAGAAATCGTTGCAGTCCTTGCCCTCCGGCGGCGGCGAATCCTTAATTGCCACTTTGCCGTCAAGGAGCGTTTTTATCTTCGCCGCGGCGCTCCGTCCGGGCTCGTCATTGTCAAGGTGCAGCACCACGGCTTCGGTCTGCGGGTTCTTTGAAAGATAATTAAGGAGCGCGGGCGGCGGCTTTATATCGCTGCCGTTTTCCGCCCTTCCTCCCGCTATCCCGCCGAGCGAGAGCAGGTTTTTTTTGCGGAAATCCACTCCGTACATCTCCATTAACGAGGCGTATGAGAGCGCGTCTATGGCTGCCTCAAAGACGTGTACCTGTGTGTTTTTTTCCTCCGACGTCATGCGGAAACTGTGTTCCTTTCTGCTGCCGCGCGCCTCGATCATCACTTTTTTATCGCCCGTGCCGCGGCAGAACGCATACGCAGGCTTGCCGCCGTCAAAACCTAAAAAGACTGCGTTATGATACTTACCGTCCTCATAAAGCAGTCCTTTTTCCTCGCAGTATTTGATTACGTTCATGCTGATCCCGCGTCCCGTAAGGTAGCGCTCCATTCGGTAGGCGGTCGAGTTTTTTTCGGGGAGGATCAGTTCCTTTTGCGCGTCATTCCGTGTCCTGTTTTCCTCGATGCGCCTTGAATAATCGGGCGCGCCGCTTACTCCCTCTATGAGTTTCACCGCCTCCTGCCACTCCATGCCCTTTACTGTTTCGAGGTATTTAAGGGCGCTTTTCCCGCCCGCCGCGTCATGGTCCCACCAGCACCATTTACCGTTGCTTAACTTGAGGGCGGGCTCGCTTTTGAGCTTGTAGGAATTATTCCCGGTCCGTATGAGGTCCCACGGCTCATAGATCTGCTTGTAGGTCAGAAGGTCCATTTCCTTCGCTTTTTTTATTCGCTCGGGGTCTATGTATTCCATGTATGCGCCTCCTTTCAGCGTTCCGGCTCATGGGCGGCGCGGCTTTCGGCTGCCGCTGTCCGGCTCTTTTTTTCGGGCTGTAAGGCGGCGCGGTCCTCATGTGGGGATGCCGCCCGGTCGTGGGTCCTGACCGCGTTTGAGACTATGACGTCGAGTTTTGAGTGGTCGTAGACGCCGAAATAAATGCCGTTTTCTTTAAGCATTCCGGTGACGTCGCCGTCTATCGCCATGCTTTCCTCAAGGCTCTGGAGGCGTCCCTCGGTCTCATAGCGGCTCGGGTCGCGCTGTATCACGAGGTTGAAATTCGTATAGGAATTGAACTTTTTAAGCAGCCGTTTGCAGTATTCCGCCTTGCCCGGGCAGTCGTTTAGATATATCCCGTTTAAGAGGACCGGGGCGTCGGTGACGGCGAAATCCACCTGTCCCATAAGGCGCGAGAGCCTGTGTTCCTGTTCCACTAATATCGCCCTCTGGCTCTCCTCGCTGCCGTCGAGCAGCGCGAAATTTTTATCCCAGACAAGCTCTTTTGCGTATTCCGGGACGTACTCTGCGACATAGCCCCGTTTTTTGAGTTCCGCCGCTATGTGGAGGCACGCCGTCGTTTTTCCTGCCCCGGCTCCTCCGAAGGCGTTTATAACGACCGTGTTTTTAACCCTTGGCTCCTCCGGGTTTTCAGCGTCGGACGCTTCTTCTTTTTCTTCTTCAGGGCTGTTTATCACGTCAAAGCCTCCTTTTTCGATAAGGTAATCCGATATTTTTTCGGCGTCCCTTATCGCCGCGAAGAGCTCTGACGGCTTATCCTCTATGATCTGTATCCAGTCCTGTATGTACGCCTTGTGGTTGCGGATTCTGCCGCCTCCGGGAATGCCTATGGCATGAGCGGTGAAGGCGGAGGCTATCTCGGCGCGCAGCTCCTCCTTCGCATAACCCTCCGTCCCGAAGGCGTTTTCGATGCCGCGGTCCATGCGGTGTTTTGCTCCCGTGGCGTGTCCCGCCTCATGTAAAAAAGTGGACATATAGGCGTACGGATCTTCAAAGCGCCCGGACGCCGGCATCTTTATCAGGTCTTTTTTCGGGAGGTAGGCTGCTTCCCCGTGACCCTCCGAAAAGCCGACTCCCATCTCCTTTATGAGCCTGTCGCGTTTTAAGATGAGGTCCTTATCCGGAGTGAACCTGTCCGTTTCAAGCTCCGGTATCCCTTCTATCTGTTCTGCATTAAAAACGGTGTAGACCGAAGATACGGGCTTTATGCGTCCGCCGGGATCCTCTCCTTTTTCCTCCATCTGCTTTGCGAGGCGGTAAGATTCTTCCCTTGAGAGTTTTCTTTTCGTCAGGGTATCGTACATCGACCAGAACTCTATCCTTGTGCCTTTTTCGCCTTTTTTTACGCTCCACCCTTTTCCCGACGCCTGTTTAAAGGTCATAAACCTCGGATCATCATAGCCTTTTTCCTTCATCGTTACCCAGAGCCAGAGACAGTTCACGCCGCGGTAGGTCGAATGGCTCACGGGGTTTACGGGGCGTCCCGCGCAGCTCCATTCCTGCTCCCACGGGATTTTTTCCTCTCTGAGGGCGGCGAGAAATTTCCGGCTCATCTCCTCGCGCATCTTATTGAGTGCCGTCATCTTGATCCCCCCAGTCGCATACGGTCTCTTCCTCCGCTTCGCCGTCTTCGGGGGCTCCGCCGTAAAGATCGACGCCGCCCCTGCGGCAGAAATCTTCTGCGGCTGCCATAAAGGACGGGCGGCTGTATCCTGTATTTTCTGTTTTTTGCATTGATATGCCTCCCTTTACATCAGATGCTCGTGCTCCGACGCGTGGCTTCGTCCAACTCCGTGATAAGGCGAATGCTGCGAATTATCCGATTTAGGCTCGCGCACGCGCTCCTTTAAGAAATTTGACATCTTTTCGCGCGTCCATATGCGGGTGTTTTCCTTCGTGCGGTCGTCTTCGGGTACGCCGTTTATCTCGTAAACGGTGAGCCTGTCGTTATCAATGTCCGCCGTCACGGATACGGAAACTCTGCCGCTCTGCTCAAGCGCCGCAAAGCGTCCACCGTCGTATATGACGTCTCCTTTTATCTCTATAAAGGGGAGCGCTGACTTTTTAAGCTGCCTGAAAATGTCGTCCATGCTCATATCGCCCATGTTTATGTACTTGGTCATGTCTCCCTGTATGATCGTAAGGAGCGCGGTGAGTTCCTTTTTTTCGGGCTGTTTTTCGGGCGGAACCGCCGCAACGGCAAACGCCTGCGTCCCGTTTCCCATTATTAAATATTTTCCGTCGTCGGATTCATGGTGCAGCCCGTATCCGGCTTCCTTCATCTGTTCAACAGTCATCGACGTCAGGGAAAAGCTGCCTCTCGGCGTCCTTATATGCTCCCCTGTCAGAAATCCGTCCGGCTGCATTTTTTCCGTATCTGTTCTTTTATCCATATCTAAACCTCCGTTATTGTTTTTTTCTTTCTCCGCCTGCATCTTTTCAAAGGCTTCCTGTAATTCCTCAAATGTCAGGTCGGATACCATTTCCTTGTCCGTGTATGGGTTTTCGGCGTATGAGTAGGCGTAGCGTTTTTCCTCGTTACCGTACTCAAAAACCGTAAGCGGATCCGTTCCGAGGTAATATTCAGCCGCTTTCCCGCTCAATGAGAGCATGGCGTATTTTCCGTCTATCCTCGTGCCTATGTTATATTTGGCATTATCCATTGTCGTTTTCCTCCTTTTCCGCGTTATTTTTTTCAGGCTCCTCCTTCTGGAGGTAGCAATAAAGCCTGTTTTCTTTGACCGCTTTTTTGAGTCCGGTGATGATCCGAAGATCGGTCGCCGGAATGTCTTCATGCTTTAAAAGCAGTTCTTCGACGCTTACTGCGGCTATGGCTTTTTCGTCGGTTATTCCCATTTCCCGGAGACGCGCCATGACGCGCAGCTTCTGGGAAAGTGTTATAGGTTTACTCATCTCGTAAGCTCCTCTCCTTTCGTCCTGTTATTATTTTTTCCCTCCGGCTGTAAAAATTCCGGGACGTCCTTATAGCCGACCGGATCCACGTAGTGAGCTGTATCCGTGCCGTCCCGGCGGACCACTATGACGTCGGAAATCGAAAGACTGTGCCCTTTAAAATCGTCGGGGCGGCTGATATTAAAGCGTGTGTAAATATCCTCAAGCCCTATACCGGGCGAAAGCTCCGCCGAGTATACAAGCTCATAGTTAGAACGCCTGACTTCATGCCCCGCGGCTTTCAGGCGGTCGTATGATTCAAAACAGAGGTCCCTGTTTTTGGGGTCGTCTTTAAGCTGGTAGATCTCAAAGCTGTTTTTCGGCTTGTCCTGCTGCGCTTCCTTCGGCAGCTCCATGCTGCAAAACTCCGCGCCTTTAAAATCTCCGGAATCAAGCACTATCTCGCCGTTATCGTAGAGCTCTTTCGCGGTAAGGAGCGCCGCCTCGGCGCTGTCCGCTTCAATATCGACAAGACGCTCAAGGGTTTCGCGGATATTGATTTTATATATCATTTCTGCCTCCTTTCATTATTGATGCGCTGTTTTTCGCGCATAACGGTATGAAATTAAAAAAGCCGGATCTGAGATCCGGCAGGGTTGGTAGTTATATTCTTTTTTCGGCGGGCTTCTCTGCCCCGCACAAAAGTAAACATGAATACATTTATGCGGTTTTTTATTTACGTTTGTCACCTCCAATCAAAAAGGACGCACCGTTTTGAGATGCGTCCCTTTTCGTCGTGTATTTTTTTTAATTACATGGTATATTCGTTCCCTGGGTCACGGTCCGCGCTACGCTCCGTCTCCGCCTCTATGACCTCAAGCTGTCCCCTTTCGCGGTCATAATGGTATACGCAGTCCGAAAGCACATCTTTTCTTTCAACCTCCGTGCGGTTTATCATGCGCACCATGTCAAGCAGGTACTTTTCATCACTTCCGGCATACGGCACCGCGATGAGCTCGTGTACGGACGCAGGCAGGATATAAATATCTCCTCCGATCTTATCCGCCGCCTGCTTTAACGCGTCAGGATCCATAAGGACCGAGGCTCCGTAAAAGCCTCTTCCATAGGATATTAAGAGCATCGGCATTTCATCAGGACCCACAAAAAACATCGGGGTCTCAAGCACCGCCGATAAGCTGCTTACCAGTAACGGGTAAGCTTCCGGCACATACCTGCGCGCACGTTCAAAAAGCTCCTCTTCGGTCAGTCCGAACTTTTCCGCTATCTGATTGGTAACGGGTACGGTCGCCCCCTCACTGTAAATGTCGATCCTGTATATTACGCTTAGGTTCATGTATTCACGGTGCGGCATTTCCTTAAGCAGCTCAGTGTTTTTCCCTGTCTCAACAAGCTGCATGAGTATGTTTCTGCCGTACTCCTTAAATATCTCATCAATGCCCTTCATGGGTTCGGGAAATTCAAACCCTCTGCAAACCTCGGCTACGGTCCGGTCAAGCCTGGCGCAGATATTTTCAAAGCTTTCTCCGTTTTTATACGCTTCAAAAAGCGGTTCCATGTAAAGCACGGCTTCCCTGTTGCTGCCCTCCCTGGTGATGCAGACTGCCTCCGCTTTTCCGTTGTTCTGCGGGATCGACCGCTCATTTATCTGCCATTCCCCTTCGGGCAGCGTCTCAAGGATCCTGCTCTCGATCCGCCTCATGAACTCATAAAGTTCCTTATTCATCTGTTTTTCTCCGTTTTCCGGTCATTTCGCGGTACGCGGCAAGGCGTTTTCCTGCCGCGTCGGGATCCGCTTTAGTAACTTCTATGAGGATATTCCCCTCCCCGTTTATAAAAATATATTCGATCGCCATATGGCTTTCCTCCTTTGTCGTTTACGGGCGGGGAGCCCCGCCCTCTTTCGTTTATTTTCTGCGTTTTTTCTTAAAGATGATATTTGCAGCCACAAGCCCGCTTATGATGATCCCTAGGACGATATAAGCCGCAATGCGTTTTCCGGGGATCTTATCTCCTGTCGGCACGTCGACGGCAGGGGGCTCGGGTTCAGGCTCGGGAGCGTTGACAAGCATGACCTCCACGGTCTCTCCTGCCTCACTGACCGAAACAGTAAACTCTTTCTCGGAAAGTATATAGCCCTCGGGGCTTTCTATCTCGCGGATGATCCATGTACCGTAGGGTACGTTTTCAAATGCGAAGCTTCCGTCCCCTGCGGATACGGCTGTTTCCACTGCCGTTTCCTTGGTAAAGCCGGCAGTACCCGGCTTAAAGAGCCCTATGAGAGCGCCGCCTAGCGGCTTTCCCGCCTCATCGGTCTTTATTCCTTTTACCGTCCCGTATACGGGCTTGTTTTCAATAACCCCGCCGTTGACGCTTATCTCCACTAATGCGGTCCTATCGTCCGCGCAGGCGAAATCGAACCTGTACTCAGTCTCATCGAGTATGTAGCCCTCCGCGGTCTCAAGCTCTTTTACATAGTAGCTGCCATACGGAATATCGGTCTTAAAGGTGAGCGTACCGTCTGCACTGACAGACGCGCTTTCAAGGAGCGCCCCGGCGGGAAGCACCGTGCCGTCCGCCGCCGTGATCTCAGCAGATGAAAAAAGACCGAACCTTACTTTTGTAATGTCCGCTCCTTCAGGTTCGCCGTATTTGCCGCTCTTTGATTCCAGTAGCTTTTTAAGGCTTATGACGGCTTTCTGGCGCTCGTTTTCGATTTCTTTTTCGGTCCGTGTTATCTCCACGGTCTCCCCGGCGTAGGTGAGTTCAGCTTTGACGGCTTCTCCGCTTAAGACATACCCTTCCGGGGCTTTCGTCTCCTTTATGATGTACCTGCCAAGATACAGGGGCTTTGTCTGCGCTTTCCCGTCCGCATCGGTGGTAACTGTATCGGCGACGGTCCCGGCTGCGTACCTTATGCTGCCGTCCCCGGTCGTTATGTCCTCCGCGGCGATGACGTCAAAGACCGCGCCGGAAAGCATTCCTGATGCGTATACAGGCGTATACAGAGCGTTTTCTTCCGTGAATGATAAAAGATATTCGCCGGACTTGATTATGCTTATGACGCCCTTCTGCGGCATATCCTCCTGTTTTACGGTCACGGTAAGGACGCCGCCGTTTTCCTCGGAGTTTGCAAGATCCATTGTGAATTTAACGGGTCCGGGATCAAGGATATATCCGTATGGAGCCTCGCACTCGATGAGGGTGTACTCCCCGTAGCCGAGTTTCTCCGGCGTGATAAGGAAGCCCTCCGCGTTTGTGTAAAAGGTGTCAATCACCGTTACCTGCGGATATGTGAATCTCATGGTGATAAGATCACCGTCCGCGTCATAGATCTTATAGGCTGCTCCCGCGACGGGTACGGTCTTTTTTGTCTCCGCGTCAAGCTTTACGATCTTTAAATAGCTTTCAAAGGCTTTGTTGTTTATAAGGTACCTCATTATTTTGCCGTCCCTGGAGATATAGACGTCAAAGTCGGTCATAAACTCCGTGTCAGCCCAGCCGTCTGTCTGATGCACAGTATATACACCATAAGGCAGCTCCTTGGTCTGCGCAAAGCCGTATTCGTCGCAGATCAGTATGTCGCGTTCGCTTCCGGCTGCGTTTTCATAGCTGCCCGCGGACTTAAGGTATATCTCAAACTCCGCTCCTTCCTCGGGGGTCTCGATCTGCGTGTCGCCGTTGTCGGTGTGCTTTATAATGGATATGCTGCCTTTTATTACCTGCTCTTTCACGGAGATTTCAAGGCTGTTGTGTTCTATCCCAAAATGTCCTGGTTCGGCTCCTATGGGATAAACGGTCTCATCAAGGGTATAGCCTTCTGAGGGCGTTATCTCTTTTAAGGTGTAATCCCCGCAGGCGTATTCCTTTGTGGTGAAGCTGCCGTTTCCGTCGGTGGTGTAGGTATCGACGAGATTTCCGTCTTTATCGTATATTCCGTATACAGCGCCGGAGAGCTTCGCGTCCGACTGGGGCGCTCCTGTCTCGGCGTCGGTCTTTGTGACGGTCAGGATCCACTTTTTGAGTATATTTGTAAACACCGCTTTAGCCGTGCCTTTGTAGGTGACGGTTATCTTTTGTGCTTCGGTGGGTACATAGGAAATATCGGCGTTTACCTCCTCGAGGGTGTAGGTTCCGATAAGGACGTTTGTAAAACGGGCGATGCCGTCCGCTCCGGTCACAGCCGTAAGGTCAACTTTTTCGCCGGAATCAGAGGTGCCGTAGAGCCTGAACCTGATGCCGGAGATCTTACCGTCTTCGGAGCGCTTCGTCACTTCGACGTTTCCGCGCTTGAGTTTGTTATCAAACGTTGCTTTTGCCGTGGCGTTGTACTTTACGGTGATGTTCTGGCTTGCGGTCGGTATGTAGTGCCCCGCCGCGTCAAGCTCTTCTAACTTGTAGGTCCCGATAAGGACGTTGCTAAAGCGTGCAACTCCGTCCGCTCCGGTCGTCGCCGTAAGGCTTACCTTCTCGCCGGAATCCGACGTGCCAGAGAGTCTGAATTTAATGCCGGAGATCCTGCCGTCCTCGGACTTCTTCGTCACTTCGACGTTTCCGCGCTTCAGGCTGTTATTAAATGTTGCTTTTGCCGTAGTATTATAGTTTACGGTGACCGTCTGCGCCGTCGTCGGTATGTAGTGTCCCGCAGCGTTCAGCTCGGTAAGCGTGTAGGTTCCGATAAGCACATTTGTGAATCTTGCCACTCCGTCCGCTCCGGTCGCTGCCGTAAGGTCAACCTTTTCTCCGGAATCCGAGGTCCCGGAGAGTCTGAATTTAATGCCGGAGATCTTACCGTCTTCGGATCTCTTGGTGACTTCAACATTTCCACGCTTCAGGTTGTTGTTAAAGGTCGCTTTTGCCGTGGCGTTGTACTTTACGGTGATGTTCTGGCTTGCGGTCGGTATGTAGTGTCCTGCCGCGTCAAGCTCCTCTAACTTGTAGGTTCCGATAAGGATGTTGCTAAAGCGCGCTGTTCCGTCCGCTCCGGTCGTCGCCGTAAGGCTTATCTTTTCGCCGGAATCGGAGGTTCCGGAAAGTCTGAATTTAATTCCGGAGATCTTCTTATCCTCGGATTTTTTCGTTACTTCCACGTTCCCGCGTTTGAGCTTGTTATCAAAGCTCACCGTTGCGGTCTTTCCTGATTCGACCGTCACGGTCTGCGCCGAGGGTGTGATGAAGTTTCCGTCCACGTCAAGCTCGGTCACGGTGTAGCTGCCGGGCGCGAGATCCTGTGCAATCGTACCGTCTGCTGTGGTCGTGACGGTTAGGTCTGCGCCTTCGCCGCTGATCTTAAACTTGATGCCGGAGATCTCTCCGGTCTCGGAGGTCTTGGTGATATTTACGGTTCCTTTGTTTTCGGTCTGTAATTTAAAGTAAAATGGCAAAGGATCGTAGCTTCCAGTGATAAGTGTCTGTGCGTCAGACGACCATATGATACAACCGTTTGTATTTGTTGACGAGACCTTGTGCTGCAACTGATAAGTTTTTTCTGGCATGGCACTGTCAGAACTGAAAGTGTATTTATTTTCGTCTTTTTTTATCTTCAGTTTTCCGTTGGTATCCGAACTGAATATCTCCCCGACGCCCCTGTAATCCGTAAGGGTTACGGTGTATTTGTCCGTTACGGGATCATACTTCATCGTATGGTGATACTGAGGGTTTATATTTGCCGTTCCCTGATTACCTGTTGCAAATGAAGGTGTAGCCGTCTGTGCTATTATCTTCTTAATGATCCAGTTATAGCACTTCTCGGCGGGTCTTCCTTCAAGCATACAGGAAAACTCATCGGCGGGCACTCCCCAACGGTTGGCGTTTTTAATGTCCGCCGCTATGTTAGTTCTGAGCTGCTGCTGAAACTCCCATACGATGACCTGTGTGGCAAAGCGGTAATCGTCGGCATTACAGCCCTCGACCGGGATCTCGTTCTCCCCGTCATAGCCATAGAGCAGCGCAAGAATAATACCCCTGCGGCAGTCAAGCGGCAAATGAGTAAAATATTCCTCAGAAACCGCGCGTGTCGCCGTAACATCGCCTGCCTTAAACGGTATTCCTGCCTCCACGCAGTACGCCACTCCCTTATTGCCGTCCGAATCCGTGACCTGATATTTCTGCTCTATTGAAGCAAAACCCGTGGTCGAGATCTCAGATTCTATGTAGCTTACCGTGCCATCGTCAGCATAAATGATACGTTTTGCGGTATCCCTTACATATGTATAGGGGCTGCTGTCAGAGCCTATATATATGCCTACCATTGACGACTTTCCAGTATCTGAGGTAAAATTCACGTCTGCGAAAGCCTTTTTGGGGCTGAACCCGTCAAACAGTGTTATCACCATCAGTAAAATCATTATAACAGATACGGATATTTTTGAAAAGCCCCTAAATTTTTTATTTTTGAACCGCGTTTTGCTGCGGCTGCCTTTTCTGTTTTTTTTCATTACTTCTTTCTTCCTCCTTCATAAATCATTAAAAAAGGCTCCTGCCGTTTGAGACAGGAGCCTGTTGGAAATCGTTATTATTAGGTTGTAGTCTTGTTCAGGCAAGGATATAAAATATCACACAGCCATCAGAAAATTCTTCAACATATAAATAAAATGCAGTAAATTTACTTTCTTCTCTGTATTCTTCGGGAAACATATGTCCCTCCCCATACATGTAGCACCAGTAATCAATGGCATCATTCACATAGAACTCAAGGGAAGTCAGCCCCTCGCTGTTTTTCCTTTCGCCCGCTCCGGTTGCCGGATTCGACCAGTTGTAGTGCTGATGTCCTACCGTACAGTGGTTGATGTTATCATAGTACCTGTTCGGTCCCGCTGTCGCGGTGCAGAAGTTATCCCATGCCCTGAGATTTTCTCCAAACGGAGAAGCGGGCAAGATAGATTCTTTCCATTCATCATAACTCAAATTATACTCATACCCATATTTTTTTGATAAATCTTGATATAGTTTTTTTACAGCTTCATAATCCGTATTGTCAACATACCCTCTTGCTTTCAGTTCCGCGACCATATATGCCTTTATAGCCTCCACATCGTAAGGAGCGTCCCACATCGTCTTCTCCTTTTTCGGCAGTTCAGGCGCTTTTATCGGTGCCTGTGTCTCAGGCTGTGCCGGATCTGTTGGCTTTGGCGTCTGCACGGGCGCTTTCGTCGGTGCCTGCGTTTCAGGCTTTGACGTCTGCGCGGGTGCCTTTGTCGGTGCCTGTGTCTCAGGCTGCGCCGGAGTGCTTGGCTTTTGTGTCTGCACGGGTGCCTTAGTCTCTGCCGGAGTTACGGGTTTCTGGGTACTCTGCGCGGGCGCTTTCGTCTCTGCCGGAGTTTCGGGGCTTACCGGAGTTACAGGCTTTGGCGCGCTCTGGACGGGCGTTTCCTTCGGCGCTTCCGTCTCAGGCGTTGTTGTAGCTGTACCTTTTTTCGGGGGCTGCGGCTTGGTCTGCTGCTCTCCCTCCGTCATTGTTCCGCCTTTTTTGTCGGTCTGCGCCTCATTTTTGACCGTCTGACCTTCCGTCTCCTTTTCGGTCTGTCCCTCTCTTTCCGTCACACTCTCCGAAGGAGCTGCGCTTTCTGCCGGATCCTTTGTCCTGTCTGCCGCGTCGGCTATATGACCCTGTGTCTGCTGTTGTGTGTAGTCTTTACCGGACGCTGCGGCTGTGGACTTATTCCCGGTGCAGCCAGTCAGAATAAGCGCTGCAAAAATAACTGTGCAGATGGCTGTACATAAATGCTTTTTCATAACGATTTCCCCTTTCTCTGAACCCTTGCGGGATATACTGCTTTTTCTTAGCTTTATTATATTTCCCGCTCGGGTATTTTGTCAAATGTGCGATTTATTTTTTACTGACAATTTCGCACATTTTTTTCCGCCCATAGGCACCACCTCCTTTCCTGCCTGTCTGATGTATCATTTTCCCGGCGTCATCTATCAGCCCAGACCGTAAGGGCGGCTGACATACCCGTCATTAATACCCCGAGACCGAGAGCAAGCCAGATCTGCATATCAGCCCTGTCCTTTAATTCTTCCGCCTCCTGTCCGCAGGATCCCTCTGTCTGTACGGTCATTTCGTCCGCCGCTTTCATGTCCCTGTATACCCTGATCCCGATAAGGACCTCGGTAATTATCATTGCCGCGACCGCAACCGCGGCTATAAATCTCCTGGCATTAAAATACCCTTTCATGACGTTTTTTCCTCATCTCCCGCAAAGAGGTCGTGACCGACCCTCAGCGTGTAGTACCCCTCCATCGTCGCCGGGGCGTTAAAGAGAACCGCTAAAAGGTACTGCTTGACGTTTGACACCCTTGAGGTGTTCTCCCTGAGGCAGTCGAGTATGTAGATCATGTGGTCGCACCGGAGCCTTAAAAATCTCGCCTTTACAAGCTCCCGTGGCTTCTCTTCCCCTGCGATCCGTATGTACGGCTTTGTGCCGCAGAGCACCTCAAGGATCAGCTCCACAAGCCCGTCAATCGTCTCCGTTTCGTGCGGAAGGCTTATTTTCAGGCTGTCGTAGCCGATATTGCCGAGTATGAGGTCACGGTCCCTGCCGTAAAGTTCGCCGCTAGGGAGTGCCGCGCTTTTTTTTCGGGTCTCCGTCTGCGTGGGAGGCTTTACCTGCCGGAAGGATGAGCTCCCCTGTCCGTGCCGCGAAGTCAGGGGACGCTTATCCGTCCCATCATTCGCATCGTTCCCCTCTTGGGATACAGGATAAGGATAGATAGGATCTTTATATAGTCTTTTGTTATTATCAGTATTTTGTAGGCTCAAGATCTCCGCTGACGGTGATTCCACAGACGGTTTACCCATATGTGGGTTATCCATATGCGGGTTATCCGTTTGTTGAATTTCGATAAGCGGTGAGGATCCAGTAAATACGGGGCTTTGCGCGACTGCGTATACTGCGGTGGGCTGTGATCCCATATCCGGTGCGGGATCCGTATCCGTACCGGTTTTCACGCCCTGACCGCCCGAAACGACAAGCGTGCTGCACGTATCCGGAATCGGATCCTGAATGTCCGTGTCTGCCGCGGATCCCTGCCCTTCAGCCCTAAAGCCTGTGTATGACCGTGACCCTGCGTCCGTCTGATACGCCCTCTCAGGCGCACAGACAGCCTCCGGCGCTTCCTGTTGAGGTACCTCGTAGACCGTAAACTCGGTCTCCCTGTACCTGCCGTTTTTGTCCTTGCGCTGTTCCTTTTTCAGGTACCCGCCCGTCTCAAGCTCCTTCATCATGCGCCGTATGGCATACTCGCTTTCGTTAAGGATCTTCGCAATGCCCCTGACGGAGAGCTTCCAGTCCTCCGGCAGCGACAGAAGGAGCGTCATCAGCGTTTTCGCACTGGTAGAGATATTTTTATCGTGCAGGTGGTAGTTATTTATTACGGTAAAATTACCTGTCCTGTCGGCTTTTACTTTCTGCATGGCTGTCCTCCTATGCCGTTTTTCCGGTCTGTGATTTTTCAAAGACGAAGTATTCCGTCCGGTACGGTATTCCTTTGAGGTCCCTTATGACCTCGGTCCTGAAATATCCCGCCGCCGTCAGCTCGTTTATTATCCTCTGGATCGCGAACTCGTCCTCGCGCATCATGCTTTTTAAGGCGTCGGTCGAGTATTCCCAGTCGTCCGGCATGGACAGAAGGAGCGTTAAAAGCCCTTTTGCCTGTATCGAAAGGCGCGGGTCCTTAAGGTGGAAGTTGCTCATGGCTATGTAATGTTCGTTTTTGCTGACTTTAAGTATCTCTTTCATTTTTTGTCTTCCTCCATATTTTTTAATGTTATGACTGTCCGTCCGAGCCTGCCGCCGTCCTGAAATCTCCGCTCGCGGATTATGTAGCCGCGCGTTTCAAGCTCACGAAGGGCGCTGCTTACGGCTGTGGAGCCGTCCGGCGTGAGTTTTGACAGGCTCTCTATGCTCTGCGGAGCTCCGTCCGGCAGGACCGACAGTACGGCGAGCATTCCTTTAGCCCGCAGCGAGAGGCGGCGGTCGCTGAATGCCGCGGGGACGGCGTTTTTATTACTGTTCATCGTTTAGAACACTCCTTTCGTATGGAAATACGCTCTTACGGGCTCAGTCCTCAAGACTGGCTTCTGCGTTCCCGAGTATCTCTAACATCTGGTCCTCCGTCGCAGCGCAGCCGTTCAGCAGCTCGATCTCGTATATAAGGGTCTTCTGCACGGGGGTTTTTACATACTTGCAGATAAGTTTTTTGACTTCATCGGCGCTTACAAGGCGCAGATTTGCTCTGCTCATGACTGTCCCTCCAGCAGGTCAAATATTGTCATCTGCTGCTCTCCCCAGAAATCCTCCCAGTAGAACTTTTCTTCTTTCTCGTGAATGCTTACATCTTTCAGTGTGTTCCACTTGTCTCCTATAAGGTCCGGCATCTTTTCTCAGGTACCGCAGCTGACAGTCCCTTGCATTCGGGCAGAACCAGCAGCCGCCGCGCGGGGCAAAATCATAGACCGGGGACAGCAGGTCATACTTTCTGCACAGTTTAAAAGCCATCTCCTCGGTATATCCGTACTTTGCGAGCAGGGATATTTTATTGCCGGAAAGACGTTCCATGCGTTTCGGCTCGTCTGCGGCGATGCCGATGTACTGGATATAATCATCTGCAATGCCTTTTAAAAAGTCTTTTATAGGCTTAAGTTTACATGGTTTCTGTATCCCGCACATTCCGGTCGCAGGGAATCCGGCTCTCTTTCCTGTTCCGGCTCGTTTTCCTCTTGTTGGCTCATGTAAGAAAATATCCATGTAAGTTTTATCAGCGTGCAGGATATTAACTTCATATCCCCATTCACGAAACAGCGGAATGCATTTATTTTTAATAAAATCCATGTGTTCCGGAAGTTCCCCGCTGACATTTTCGTCAAACATGACTTCCGAGAAGACGATGAGGTCAAGCGGCTCATTATTCTCATGGGCTAGGATTATGCCTGCGGTGCTGTCCTTGCCCCCGCTCCAACTGGCTATGTATTTCAATTACGCTGCCTCCTTTGACGAAATCGCCTTCATCTTTCCTCCCGTTCGTGGACGGGTTCCGCCTTATGGGGCTTCTCATTTTCCCCCGCCTCTTTTACCTCCTTCAGCCTGTACCAGTGATTCCTGCCGTTTTTATCGCAGGTCACAAACTGGGGATATTTATTCCCGCAAAGGACGTCTTTTACAAGAAAGTTCTGTCCTAAAGGGTCGGTGAGCAGCGTTTCGCCGATGGCGTTTTCTCCGATTTTCCACCCTTTGGGGACTGATACAGTTATTTTCTCACTGCACACTGCGGTAGGTTCCGGTCCCCCGTATGTATATGTGGGTACTTTTTCCCTTGTAAGCACACCGTAATTCCTGTAAATCTCAAGTTTATCTGACATCTGCCTTACCTCCGTCCTTTTGTATGGATTCCCAGTGTTCGCACACGGCTTCCGCTACGATTTTTGCTGCTTCCGGTTTTTCGAAACTCTCATCTGCAATATTCAGCGCATTATCGAGCACGTTTGTCGGAGAATCCGTTCTGACACATACATTCCAGTCCGATATTGCTATAAATCCTCCTTTAGAAAACTGACCGTATACCACGGAAACGGTATGGTCGTCGAATTTAGCGCTTATTTCATACACATTTTTCACTTCATAAGAATTATCAAATTTGTCTCCCATTATTTTGTCCTCCTGATAAATAAAGTTTTACCTGTCCTCCCGTTCACGGGCAGGTTCCGCATTCCCGGCTCTGCTTTCCCTTCCGGCTTTCTCTCCCAAAAGCTCCGGGTCGTCGAAAATGTTGCCGATGACGTCTATTTCCTCCGCTCCAAACTCGGCAAGCGAAAGCATTCCCACCAGATCCCCTACGCAGTCGGCGGTCCACTCAAGCGAATCCCCGTTCCATATGACGGCGTATTTCTGCAGGCATTCGCCGTCATACGCCTGAAATATGTCGCCTTCAAAGATCTTTTTGCCGTTTCTGTCGGTCAGTCCGGTATACTGGCAGACGGTTTCGGGGGCTATTTCTATTGGTTCGTCAAATCTGCCATTAACATCATAATCGTTAAATGGCACATTGATGTAATCTTCATCCATCAGATACCCTTCAACCCATTCTCCGTTATCAATTCTCTTTGCTCTAAATAATATTTCTCTCATTTTTCCTCCTCAATTTCAAACCTTAACTTTAACTGCGCAGGGCAGAGGTCAACCTCCGGTCTGCGTACTCCCGTCCAACACTTACCGCCTGCTTGTCCGACACATTTCCAGCCCGATGACTTAAGGCTCGCGCCGTTTTCTGTGTCTAAAATGTAGGTTATCAGCTTTTTATAGCCCATATTTCGAGCACACCGCCAACAGGCAGAATAAAGGAAGCTGCAGGCATTCCGCGTCCCGTCCGTACACAGCCTGTTTACCTCAAGCGTCCACCCGTCATCAAGGTAACGGCTCACAGGTCTGCCAACTATGGCTACTCCTACTATTTCTCCGTTAACGGCAGCCGCAACGCTGAATTTATGCCCTGTCACGGGCTTATGATGTCTGTGATGCCGGGCTACAAAGAAATTTGCCTCCTTAAGGCTGATCGGTACAAGCTCCATTTTTAAACCTCCTAAGCTCTTATCCTTCATTCGGGGCAGCCGTCTATCCTCATGTCCGTATTCCTTTTCCCGGTGCACAGTTCCGGGAGGTTGCTCCGCACAAGCGCCTCCGCAAAGGGCGGCGGCACCGCGTTCCCGCACCGGGCAACCTGTTCGCTACGCGGGTACGCTTTTCCCTCAAAATCCCGGTCGATTATGTAATCCTCCGGGAAGCCCTGGCAGCCGTACAGTTCCCTCGGCTCGAGCATTCTCAGCCCGATGTCGGCTATCATGTAGTCGGTCCCGTGTACGGTCACCAGTCCGAAGCGGTCATGCGGCGTCACGGTATCGAGCGGTTTTATTATGTCCTGTCCATGGGCGTTTCCGTAGTATTTCACCATGAAAGCCCTTACTTCGGCGAAGTGTCCGCCTCCTGCCGTGACGGTGGGGAGCGGTCCCCGCGCGTCGGAGCCGACGCTGTTGTTATTGAGCTGTATGAGGTTTGCGGATACGATGCTGTTGTGGTCCTGTGCCGTTACCGTAGGAAGCGGGTTTCCCGGGCTGTCCCCGGCTCCGGTGTAGCCGCCGCCGAAATATTTGTGCAGGAACGCGCTCACGAGGGCGTAGCGGTTCGAGCCGTCCACGGTCATGATGGGGCGTTCTGTCCCCTGTCCCCGGTCTTCTCCGTCCGACGTTTCGGAATGATACTGAATGAGAGACGGCGCGACCAGTAAATGGCTTCCAACCGTGGTAACGGTCCCTAGCGGTTTCTGTATGTCTCCCGGAGCGTTATCGTATTTGCACTGTATAAGCGTCGGGGATATGACAAAGTTGCGGTTTCCTGTCGTAACTGTCGGGAGCGGATCTTCTGCCGCCGCCCCGGTGTTGTTTTCGTTATTGCACATGATGCAGGGCGCAAGCATGGGGTCAACACCGGAGGCGGGTACGATGAAGGGTTCGGGGTTGTCGAGTATGAATTTTTTCAGTCCGCGCGCAATGCGCTGCATGGTCTTTTCCGCGAGGGGGCGCACGGCGCGTATCCCGTATTTTTCTTTTATCTCTTCCGATGTGTCGAAGATACTGGGGCATGGCAGCGAGAAGTCGATCTTCGTGTACGCCCCGGCATAGGGTTTCAGCAGTCCGGCTTTCACTGCTTCGCTGTCTGCCTTACCGTGTGTCGGCGGCGGGAACACTATCGGCTTGCCGTCGCACCGTGCAATCAGAAAGAACCTTTTGCGGAT
>ERZ777011.1992-NODE-1992-length-18328-cov-4.322279_pt1 | contig 18328 bp, 12 predicted proteins | sample MGYA00374964_ERZ777011 | MGnify/ENA primary metagenome ERZ777011 (study PRJEB29310, sample SAMD00008975) | mouse gut metagenome | study: EMG produced TPA metagenomics assembly of the Metagenome analysis of fecal microbiota from mouse which was promoted...
CTTTTATGTTTCCGCCTCAATTTTATCCCATCCGGGGCGGAAATGCAAGAGGTTTTTCGCAAAACAAACGCGCCGGCAAAGGGCCCCGCGGCAATGTGCCGCGGGGCCCTTGTTTCAGTTCAGCTGGCTTTTCAGCTGGTACAGCAGGTTCATGGCCTCAATGGGGGTGAGGGTCCCCCCGGAGACACTCCGCAGCCGCTCCAGCACCGCCGCCCCGGCCATGTCCCCCAGGGATACCTGGGCCGTCTCCTCCCCCGGCGGCCCGGATGGGGGCGGGGACGCCGGCCCGCCCTGGGCCTCCAGCTCCGCCAGGATCTCCCGGGCCCGCTCCACCACCCGGGCGGGCACCCCGGCCAGCTTGGCCACCTCCACGCCGTAGCTCTGGTCCGCCCCGCCGGGGACGATCTTCCGCAGAAACACGATGCCGTCCCCCCGCTTTTTGGCGGCGATGTGGTAGTTGCGCACCCCCTCGATGGCGCGCTCCACCTCGGTGAGCTCGTGGTAGTGGGTGGCGAAGAGGGTCTTGGCCCCCAGCCGCCTCTTGTCCGCGCAGTACTCCAGCACCGCCCGGGCGATGGACATGCCGTCGTAGGTGGAGGTGCCCCGGCCGATCTCGTCCAGCACCAGCAGGGATTTGGAGGTGGCGTTTTTCAGCATGGCCGCCACCTCGGTCATCTCCACCATGAAGGTGGACTGGCCCGCGCTCAGGTCGTCGGAGGCCCCGATGCGGGTAAACACCCGGTCCACCACCCCGATCCGGGCGGAGCGGGCGGGGACGAAGGAGCCCATCTGGGCCATGAGCACGATGAGGGCCACCTGGCGCATATAGGTGGACTTGCCCGCCATATTGGGGCCGGTGATGATGGACAGGCGGTCCGCCCCGCCGTCCATGCGGGTGTCGTTGGGGACAAACAGGTCGTCCTTCAGCATCCGCTCCACCACCGGGTGGCGGCCCTCCTTAATGTCGATGACGCCGCTGTCGTCCACCTCCGGGCGGACATAGCCGTTCTGCACCGCCGAGGCGGCGAAGGAGCACAGCACGTCCAGCTGGCCCACCCCCGCGGCGGCCCCCTGGACCTGCCGCACCTGATTGGAGGCGGTCTCCCGCAGCCCGCGGAACAGGTCGTATTCCAGCGCCGTCACCCGGCTCTGGGCGGAGAGAATCTCGTGCTCCAGGTCCTTCAGCTCCTGGGTGATGAACCGCTCGCAGTTCACCAGGGTCTGCTTGCGGATGTAGTCCTGGGGCACCAGATCGTAGTAGCTTTTCGACACCTCGATGTAGTAGCCGAACACCTTGTTGAACCGGACCTTCAGGCTCTTGATGCCGGTGCGCTCCTTTTCCCGGCCCTCCAGGGCGGCCACCATGTCCGCCCCGTGGTCCAGAATGTCCCGGAGATGGTCCACCTCCTCGTTATATCCGGGCCGGATGAAGCCCCCCTCCCGGATGGTGAAGGGCAGGCGGTGGTCCTCGTCCTCCTCCCGGATGGCGGCGTGGAGGTCCCGCTCCAGGCCGTCCAGCCCCTCCAGCCCCCGGAGAATGGGGGCCAACGCCCGCCCGGCCGCCGCGCCCGCCTGAGCCGCCAGCTGGGGCAGCACCGCCAAGCCGTCCGCCAGGGCCAGCAGGTCCCGGGCGTTGGCGGAGCCGTACACCACCTTGCCGATGAGCCGCTCCAGGTCGGGGATGCGGCGCAGGGTGAGGGTCAGCTCCTCCCGGGCCACGCCGTCCCGGGTGAGCTCGGCCACCGCGTCCTGACGCCGCTGGATGGCGGCGGGGGAGCGCAGGGGCTGCTCCAGCCAGGAGCGGATGAGCCGGTGGCCCATGGGGGTTTTGGTTTTGTCCAGCACCCACAGCAGGGACCCCTTTTTCTCCTTGCCCCGGAAGGTCTCGGTGAGCTCCAGGGTCCTCCGGGCGGTGAGGTCCAGCTCCATGTAGAGCTGGGAGAGCCCCTCCTCCACCACCAGGGGGCCCAGGTGGCTCAGGTCGGTCTTCTGGGTCTCCTTCAAGTACGCCGCCAGCGCCCCCGCCGCCTGAAGGCACATCCGGGGGCCGTCCTCCTCAGGAAAGGGCTCGCTCTCCTGCCGCAGGCCGCAGGCCCGCAGTGCCTCCTGGGCCTGGGCGGGCCGGAACTTGGCCTCCACCGCGGGCTGGCACAGACAGCCCAGCCGGTCCCGCAGAAACTCCGTCAGCTGGGGCTCTGCCGCGGCGGCGCTGGACAGAATGGCCTCGCTGGGGGGCCGGGCCGCCAGGGCGTTGAGCAGGTGGGGCAGATAATCCTTCCCCTGGAAAGGGGCGGCGGCAAACTGCCCCGTGGACAGGTCGCACCGGGCCGCAGCCGCCCCGGCGCTGTCCGCGTAGACGGCGCAGATGTAGTTGTTCCGGCTCTCGTCCAGCATCTCGTCGGCCATGGCGGTGCCCGGGGTGACGATGCGGATCACGTCCCGGTCCACCAGCCCGCGGGCCAGGGCCGGGTCCTCCATCTGCTCGCAGATGGCCACCTTGTACCCCCGCTTGATGAGCCGGGCGATGTAACTCTGGGCAGAGTGGTAGGGCACGCCGCACATGGGGGTGCGCTCCTCCTCGGGCTTGCCCCGGTCCCGGGTGGTGAGGGTGAGGCCCAGCTCCTCCGCCCCCAGCTTGGCGTCGTCCTCGAACATCTCGTAAAAATCGCCCAGCCGGAAGAACAGCAGGCAGTCCGGGTGCTGCTCCTTCACCTTCCGGTACTGCTTCATCATGGGGGTCAATTCCGCCATTTTCGACACGCTCTCTTTCCGAAATACGGCGGGGGAGTCCCCCGCCGTACCTTTATTCGCCATAGTCAACGATGACGTACACATACCGCACGCCCGCGATGTCCGCCGCGGGCTTCACCTGGGCGTAGCGGCTGATGCCGTCCTCCTCCACGTACAGCGTCTGCACCGAGCCCACGATGAGCCCCGGCGGGTACACCCCCCCCAGCCCGGAGGTGGTCACCTGGTCGCCGGTGACAAGCTGGGCCTCCTCCGACACGTAGGCCAGCCGAAGCAGCCCCTCCAGCATCAGGGTGAAGTCCCCCTCCAGAATGGCGGCCTCGTCGGTGCGGGCCACCCGGCCCCCCAGCTTCAGGGTGGGGTCCAGAATGGTGGTGACCACGGAGGAGTTCAGGTCCGCCTCGGTGACGACCCCCACCAGATAGCCGTACTGGTCGATGACGCAGTCGTTGACCTCCACGCCCCCGGCGGTGCCCCGGTCGATGGTCAGGTCCGCCGTCCAGTTGGACGACGCCCCGCGCACCACCGCCGCGTCCCGGTATTGGAGCTCGGGGCGCTCCTCCGCCAGGCCCAGCAGGTCCTTCATGCGCTCGTTCTCCCGGGCCGCGTCCTGTCCGGCGATGGCGTCCCGCTCCAGCTCCGCCACCCGCTGGCGCAGGGCCTCGTTCTCCTCCTCCAGCTCCTGGAAGCGGAAGGAGCGGTCATACTGATCCTGAGTCCAGTTGGTAATCGCGCCGGACGCCGCTCGGAAGGGGGTGGCCAGCAGCTCAAACACGCCGGTGACTGGGTCGTAGCCCAGAATTCCCGCCCCCAGGGCCAGCACCGCCGCGAGCAAAACGGCGGCCACCAGCAGCAGACCGCCGTTGTTTCGGAAAAATTGCCTCATTGATGATAGTCTCCTGTCTTAAACGCCTGTGTTGTCATGTGCCGCTCACGACGGCTCCGCGCTTCCCAGCAAGTCGATTCCAAAACCGGCCAGAATCCGGCCCAGCCGGAACACCGGCAGGCCCACCACGTTGCCGTAATCCCCCCGGATGCCCTTCACCAGCAGGGCCCCCAGGCCCTGAATGCCGTAGGCCCCGGCCTTGTCCATGGGCTCGCCGGTGGCGATGTAGCCCCGGATCTCGCCGGGCTCCAGCGCCCGGAAGACCACCGCCGTCTCCTCGTGCTCGGTGACGGCCCGCTCCCCTTGGAGCACCGTCACCCCGGTGTACACCCGGTGCTCCCGGCCGGACAGGGTGGTCAGCATGGAAAAGGCGTCCCCCGGGTCCCGGGGCTTGCCCAGCACCGCCCCGTCCAGGGCCACCACCGTGTCGGCGCCAATGACGATATCCCTGGGTCCGGCCCGTTTGACCGCCCGGGCCTTGCGCAGGGACAGCTCCTCCACAATCTGGTCCGGGGACAGCCCCGCCTCCACCGACTCGTCCACGTTGGGGGCGGAAACCTTGAAGTCCCGCAGGCCGATCTGCTCCAGCAGCTCCTTGCGGCGGGGGGAGTTGGAGGCCAGAATGATCTGGGCCTTTTCCGCCGTGGGCGGTTCGTCGATGCCCAGCAGATAGTTGGCGGAGACATGGTAGAGCCGCGCCAATTTTGCAATTGCGGCAGCGCCCGGTTCCCGCTGGCCGTATTCATAGTTGCAGTAGGTGCTGATAGCTACGTTAAGAATATCGGCAACTTCTGTTTGCTTGAGCTTGTTTTCAAGACGAAGCTCTTTCATACGTTCAGCTAAAATTTCCATAAAAACCTCTTGACTTCTCCTTTTGTGTAAGCATAATAAAGTTAAGCTTACAAAAAAGGAGGGGCACACAATGACAGAATTACTACGTGAGCTGTATTATATGGTAGATGACTGGGCCAGTCAACAGTACGAAAAGCGAGGAAGCAAAAGCCCTGCTGGCCCGCCAGTCCGATCTCAAAAATGAAATCGAGCTCAGGCTCGGTGAGGGCGGCCGGGAGCTGCTGGAGTCGCTCAGCAATCTGAGCTTGGAGCTGGAGGAAATCCACGACCAGGCGCTGTTCCGGGCGGCGATGCGGCTGGGGACAACGATTGCACAGCCCAGGCGCGGGCCGTGGACCCCGGCGGCGCTCCGGTGACGCGCCCACGGGCGGCAGCGCCAATAGGGGGACGCCAGCCGAACGCCGCGCGCGCCGGAAGGGTTTGCGCCCGCCTCCCGTATCGGGCGTCCCCCGTAAACGGGGGTTCTCAGGGGGGGCCGTCCTGTGAGCGAGAGCGCGCCCTGGGCGCTCGAAGCCGAATCGGCGGACACCCCCTGAGTGTGTCTTTGGTTACTTTCTGCACAAGCAGAAAGTAACGCCCCCGGCAGGGATACATCCCTGCCATCCTGCGGGCGGATCATATCCGCCCCTACACGGCTTTCTCCCATGGGAGAGAAAGTACCCCGCCGGAGGCAGCGCCGCGGGCGGACCATGTCCGCCCCTACACAACGGGAATGCCGGAGATAGAGGAGGAAAGTAACGCCCCCGGCAGGGATACATCCCTGCCATCCTGCGGGCGGATCATATCCGCCCCTACACGGCTTTCTCCCATGGGAGAGAAAGTACCCCGCCGGAGGCAGCGCCGCGGGCGGATTATATCCGCCCCTACACAACGGGAGTGCCGGAGATAGAGGGGGAAAGTAACGCCCCCGGCAGGGGTGTATCCCTGCCATCCTGCGGGCGGATCATATCCGCCCCTACACGGCGGGGGTGCCGGAGACAAAAGGGGATGGGGATTACTCCACATCCCGATAGTACAGCCCCCGGGTGTAGTTGTTGGGCACATAGTTTCCCTTTCCCCGGTAGGCCTCCAGCACCTGGACGCACTCCACCCCGTTCTCGGTGGTGAACAGCAGCCGGACGGCCCGCAGGCCCGCCTTTTTCCAGTCCTGGGCCTTGTCCGCCAGGAACACCTTGTTGGCGTTCAAAATCTCGTTGCGGCAGCCGTAGGCCCGCTCCACCGGGAAGCGGACCCCCTTCCGGTCGGTGAGCAGATTCACGTTGGAGCACACGCACTTCCCCGACTGGTTTTTGACGGCGCAGTTCTCCGTAATCATCAGGGGCAGGCGGCCATAGGCGATGATCTCCAGGTCCACGGCCTTGGACAGGTCCCGGATCTGGGCCAGCTTCAGCTCGAAGGAGGCGGTCAGCGACTGGAAGCCCAGCCGCTTGTACTCCTTCACCCCCTGGCTGTTGAACACCTGGAGGCCGAAGTCCCCCCGCAGCGTAAAGCCCAGCTCCCGGCACAGGGGGATCAGGCCCAGATTGCCCACGTAGGCGTTGGTGACGCCCGCCTCCCTGCACGCCTCCAGCTCCCGGCGCAGGCCGTCCAGCTCCCGGTCGAAGCAGATCCGGGGCAGCACCGCCGCCACGGGGACGCCCCGGCTCACCGCTCCGTTCACATCCTCCGGGTGGGCGGCGATCTCCTCCGCGGGCAGGGTGATGAGGTCCGGCTTGGCCCGGATGAGCTCAAAGGTGAGCTGGCCCGCCCGGCGCAGGGAGAGGTAGATATCCGGCTCCCCCCGGTAGTTCTCGTACCGGGCCCCCACCTTGTACTCGCTGTGGCGGCGCTGGGGCAGGGCGGCGCGCTGGGCGGACAGTCCGTCCAGCACCTGCCGCCGCAGGCCGTTCAGCGCCGACAGCGGCACCGCCAGCCCGTCCTGCACCAGGGAGCGCACCTCCGTCACCCGGTAGGGCGTGCCGCCGGTCTTGGACAGCTGCTCCTCCACTTCCGCCTGGGTGGTGACACGGCGGCGCGCCGCCTCGGGAACCCGGCCCGCCGCCGTGACCACATGGCCGTCCCGGTCCTCCACCCCCACCTGCACCGGCTCCCCCGGGCGGATCAGGGCGTAAAACTTCACCGGCACGCCGGGGCCCTCCCCCTTGTCGTAGGCGGCCTTGGCCTGGGCGAACAGCTCCCGGGGATTTTTGGCCTCCTCCCGGACGCCGAACATGTCCGGGCCCTTTTTCTCCATGAAATAGCCGTCGGTAAAGCCCTGGCGGGAGAAGGCCTGCTCCAGGCGGGACAGCTCCTCCGCCGTGGGCTCCCGCCCCTCCCGGAGGGCGTCGGCGTACACCTTGGTGACGATATAGACGTACTCAGGCCGCTTCATGCGGCCCTCAATTTTGGCGCTGGCCACCCCCATGTCCCGGAGCTCCTGCAAATGCCCGGCCAGGGACATGTCCTTCAGGGACAGCGGATGGCCCGAGACCAGCTCGTCCCCCCAGCCGTAGGGCAGGCGGCAGGGCTGGGCGCACATGCCCCGGTTGCCGCTGCGCCCGCCGATGACGGAGGACATGAAGCACTGCCCCGAGTAGCACATGCACAGGGCCCCGTGGACAAACACCTCGATCTCGATGGGGGAGCGCTGGCAGATATAGGCGATGTCCCGCCGGGACAGCTCCCGGGCCAGCACCGCCCGGGTGATCCCCAGGTCGGCGGCCTGCTTCACCCCGTCCAGGCTGTGGAGGGTCATCTGGGTGGAGGCGTGGAGGGGCAGGTCCGGCGCGGCCTGCCGCAGCACCCGCACCAGCCCCATGTCCTGGACCAGCACCGCGTCCGCCCCCAGGCGGGACGCCTGGACGGCGCAGTCCGCCGCCTGGGCCATCTCCCGGTCGGAGCACAGGGTGTTCAGCGTCAGGTAGACCTTGACGCCCCGGAGGTGGCAGTAGGAAACCGCCGAGGCGAACTCGTCCCGGGTGAAGTTTTTCGCCCCCCGGCGGGCGTTGAATTGTCCGAATCCGAGGTAGACCGCGTCCGCCCCGGCGCACACCGCCGCGCGCAGCGCCTCCGGGCTGCCGGCGGGGGAAAGTATCTCCATAAGGTCCTCCGAGTTATTTTTCTCTCTGGTCAAGGGCCCTCCTTTTTTCTTTGAAAAGAAAAAAGGAGGCGAAAAAAGAAACTTCAATTCGCTGCTGGCGTGGGCAATGGCGGAAAGTGCCGCGACGGCCACAAAACAGATCATTATATTTGAAAAATATAAAATATATAAAATCGTTCAGTATGCGCTTGTGTTGTGGCCGGCGAATCGTTTTATGCTACTGTGTACATCAGTAACGAATGAAAGTTTTTCTTTTTGCTTCTTTTTCTTTTCTCAAAAAGAAAAAGAAGGCCCTTACCGCTTCTGCTGCAATTTGAAGATCTCCCGCTTGGACTCGCTCAGCTCGTTTTTCAGCCGGGCGTTCTCCTCCAGCAGGTCCTTGATCTGGCGGCGCAGGTTCTCCGACGCCTCCTGCTCCTTGAAGCGGTCGTCGGCGATGTTGATGGCGGTGAGCACGGCGGCGTCCATCCGGGAGACGCCGGCGGACCTGCCCGTCTCCTTCAGCTTTTCGTTCACATAGGCGGCCACCCGGTGGACGTAGTTCTCATCCTCCACGGCCAGCAGCGTATAGTTCAATCCACCCACGGTCACGGTGACGCGGTTTTGCATGGCGGTCCCCTCCTGCGTAAAAAGTCAACCTATATTATAGCATACTCTCCCGAAAAAGGAAATGAAAAAACAATAAATCTCCGAGGATTTTTCGGCGTCCCGCTTCTTGACACCGGGCGAAAAAGATGATACAGTGGCTGTCAGTAAGCGATGACGGAGAACAGTACCCCGCGCACGGGGCTTCAGAGAGGGGACGGACGGTGCGAGTCCCCCGAAGGCGCGGCGGGAACGGCCCTCCCGAGCCCGGGCAGGAAATGGCCCGGCGGCCCCCCGCCGTTACCGGGTCAAGAGGGCGCGCCCAAGGGCGTGAATTCAGGTGGAACCGCGGACAAGAAGAAGCGCGGAGCAAGGGGCTGCGAGGGAGCTTGGACCGGAGGGAGGGGCGCTGTGTGCCAGTGGCAAGCGTCTGCCGGCGGCCGAGCGTCCAGACCCTTGCGGAGCGTGACAACAGTTCGCCCTGAGCCATGACGGCTCGGGGCGTTTTTTTGACGGCGGGCCCCGGAGCGGGAAAAGGAGGGGGAGTCTATGGACAAACCGGCAGGACGGGACCCGGCGCTGGACGGGGCCCGGGCCCTGGCCATCGTGCTGGTGGTGCTCACCCACTGCGCCAGCACCGGCCTCACCGGCCCGGTGGGGACCTTCGACTGGTGGAGCTCCCTGGTGTGGGGCACTCTGGCCCGGCCCTCGGTGCCCCTGTTTTTCCTGTGCAGCGGGGCGCTGATGCTGTGCCGGGACATCACCCCCCGGCGCATTTTCACCCACAACCTGCCCCGCATCCTGTGCGCCATGTTCGCCTGGGCCTTTCTCTACCGGCTGTACTGGCTGAACGAGGGCGGCGGGCTCACCCCGGAAAACCTGCTGGACGCGGCCAAGCGCACCCTTCTGCTCCAGCACGAGTTCCACTTCTATTTCCTGCACATCCTCTTGCTGGTGTACGCCTTTCTTCCCGCCGTCCGGGTGTTCGTCCGCGCCGCCTCCCGGCGGGAGCTGGAGTACCTGCTGGCCCTGTGGTTCGTCACCGGCATCCTCCTGCCGCTGCTGAAAAACTTCTGGCCCTTCACCCTGGTCTACCAGATCGAGGCCCGGTATCAGATGAACACCGCCTACGCCTCCATCGGCTACGCCCTGCTGGGCTGCTATCTCCGGCAGTACGGGCACACCGTCCCCCGGAAATGGTACGCCCTGGCCTTCGCGGCGGGGCTGGCCTTCTCCTTCGGGGGCACGGCGCTGTTCTCCCTGCGGGACGGGGCGCTGAACGGGATGTTTCTGGAGGGCATGTCCCCCGGCCCTATGTTCATGTCCCTGGGGCTGTTCGGGCTGATCCTCACGCAGAAGCGCTGGCCCGCCCCGGTGGTGAAGGTCACGGGACGGCTGGCCCGGGCGTCCTTCTGCGTCTACCTGTCCCACGTCCTCTTTCAGCACCTGCTGCGGGGGATGGGGATCGTGGCGGGAACCTCCCCCTGCCTGCTCTGGATTCCCCTGGTGTGCGCGCTGCTGCTGGCCGCGGGCTGGCTGGCCTGGGAGGTGCTCCACCGCATTCCCCTCGTAAGGACCTATCTCGTCTGATCGGGAAGAATTCCAAAACTATCCACAATATAAAAGGAGCGCTCATGATGAAAAACAGCGAAAAGAGCATGGAAAAGATCGTCAACCTGTGCAAGGCCCGGGGCATCATCTTCGCCGGGTCCGAAATCTACGGCGGCCTTGCCAACAGCTGGGACTACGGCCCCCTGGGGGTGGAGCTGAAAAACAACGTGAAGCGGGCCTGGTGGAAAAAGTTTGTCCAGGAGAATCCCTATAATGTGGGGCTGGATGCCGCCATTCTCATGAACCCCCAGACCTGGATTACCACCGGCCACGTGGCGGGATTCTCCGACCCCCTGCTGGACTGCAAGGCCTGCAAGGCCCGCCACCGGGCCGACAAGCTCATTGGGGACGTGCACCCCGAGGTGAACGTGGACGCCATGAGCTTCGACGAGATGGACGCCTTCATCGCCGCCCACGAGGACGTGACGTGCCCCGTCTGCGGCAAGCACGACTTCACCCCCATCCGCAAGTTCAACCTCATGTTCAAAACCGCCATCGGCGTCACCGAGGACTCCTCCTCCACCTGCTACCTGCGGCCCGAGACCGCCCAGGGCATTTTCGTCAACTTCGCCAACATCCAGCGCACCACCCGCCGCAAGCTGCCCTTCGGCGTGTGCCAGGTGGGCAAGGCCTTCCGCAACGAGATCACCCCGGGCAACTTCATCTTCCGCACCCGGGAGTTCGAGCAGATGGAGTGCGAGTTCTTCTGCCAGCCGGGGACCGACCTGGAGTGGTTCTCCTACTGGAAGGAGTTCTGCAAGAGCTGGCTGCTGAACCTGGGCATCAAGGAGGAGAACCTCCGCTTCCGGGACCACGAGCCCGCGGAGCTGGCCTTCTACTCCCGGGGCACCGCCGACATTGAGTACGCCTTCCCCTTCACCGACTGGGGGGAGCTGTGGGGCATCGCCGACCGCACCGACTACGACCTGGGCCGCCACCAGGAGGCCAGCGGCAAGGACCTGACCTACTTCGATCAGGAGAAAAACGAGCACTACGTCCCCTACGTCATCGAGCCCTCCCTGGGCTGCGACCGGGCGCTGCTGGCCTTCCTGTGCGAGGCCTATGACGAGGAGGTGGTGGACGCGGAGAAGAACGACGTGCGCACCGTCCTGCGCCTCCATCCCGCCCTGGCCCCCTTCAAGTGCGCGGTGCTCCCCCTGTCCAAGAAGCTGTCCGGCAAGGCCCGGGAGGTTCAGGCCGGGCTGTCCAAATACTTCATGGTGGACTTCGACGACGCGGGCTCCATCGGCAAGCGCTACCGCCGTCAGGACGAGATCGGCACCCCCTACTGCGTCACCGTGGACTTCGCCACCGTGGGGGACGGCGAGAACGAGGCCGACCACGCCGTCACCATCCGGGACCGGGACACCATGGACCAGGTCCGGGTGCCCATCAGCGGACTGAAGGCGTGGCTGGAGGAGAAGCTGGCTTATTAAAAATTCGTAAAATTTATAAAAAACCGGCCGTCCCTGGTGCAATCCGGGGGCGGCTGTGCTATACTTGTGGCGAAATACATTTCCTGAGGAACCTCTGAAATAAATCGCCTGCGGCGCTTCACGGATCCTTTGCGCCAGAATTTTGTTGCAATTTCTTGAAATAAACACAATTATTCCTGCGAAATTGCGCCGCATTCTGCCGCAAAACCTCCTGCGAATTGCTCCTGGCAATTTAATCAGACGTTCCCTGATGATAGGTGACGGCAAATGAAGCGCTTCTTTTCCTTCTTCCTGTTCCAAAAGCGTCCCCCGGAGGGGCTGTCCCGGGGGCGGCGTACCGCGTTCTGGCTGTGGAACGCCCTGCTCCTGACAGGCGGGGCCCTGGGGCTGGGCCTGCTGTCGCTGATCCTTGCCCCCTCCCAGTTCGGCTGGAGGCTGTTCTGGGATTACCTGGCCCGCCCTGGTCTGATGGTCCTCAACCTGCTGCCCCCGGTGGTGCTGGCCGCCCTGTTCTATGGCGCGACGGGCCGGGCTTGGCTGGCCTACGGGCTCACCGCCCTGCCGGTGCTGGGGCTGGCCTTCGGCAACTTCTATAAGCTGGCCTTCCGGGACGACCCCGTCGTCGCCGCCGACCTGCTCCTGCTGGGGGAGGCGGGCAACATGGCGGACAAGTACCAGCTTTACCTGACGGGCAAGCTGGCGGCGATCCTGGTATGCGCCGCCCTGGGGGCGCTGGTTCTGGCCCTGTTGGCCAGGGGCCGCCCGGGGGGGCGCGTCAGAGCCCTCACCGCCGCCGCGGCCCTGTCCTGCGCCATAGCCCTGGTCCCCGTCTACGGCAGCGACAGCGTCTATCTGGCCAACGCCAACGAGGAGCACATCAACCGGTGGTCCCCCACCCAGCAGTATGTGTCCCGGGGCGGGCTCTACCCCTTCCTCTACAGCGTCAAGTCCGCCGTCCCCAGCCCGCCGGAGGGCTATGACCAGCGGGAGGCGGAGGAGCTGCTGGCCCAGTATCAGGACGGGACCATCCCCGAGGACAAAAAGGTGAACATCGTGGGGGTTATGCTGGAGGCCTTCGCCGATTTCTCCCAGTTTGAGGAGATTCAGTTCACCCAGGACGTGTACGCCGGCTACCACGCCCTGGAGGCGGAGAGCTATTCCGGAACCCTGCTCACCAACATCTTCGCCGGGGGCACCGTCAACACCGAGCGGGCCTTCCTCACCGGCGTGGGGGACAGCGGCTACGACTACCGGAGCGGAACCTCCTCCTATGTGTGGTATCTGAAGAGCCAGGGCTACCGGGCCACCGGCGACCACCCCTGCTACGGCTGGTTCTATAACCGGCAGAACGTGAACGCCTATCTGGGCTTCGACTCCTACCGCTTCAGCGAGGACTTCTACTCCGCCCTGTCCGGCGACGCCACCGCCCCCGACCGCATCTTTTTCCCGGAGCTCACCAAGTCGGTGCTGGAGCAGCTGGAGCGGGACGATGGGCCGCTGTTCTCCTTCTCCGTGTCCTATCAGGGCCACGGGCCCTACGGGGACTCCGTATACTGGTGGGGGGAGGCGGAGGACTACTTCTCCAATGAAAACCTGGACGATGCCTCCCGGTACATCCTGGCCAACTACCTGGGCACGGTGCTGGACACCCAGAAGTACCTGACGGAGATGGTGGACGCCTTCCGCGGCCTGGACGAGCCCATTGTGCTGGTGGTCTTCGGCGACCACAAGCCCTGGCTGGGCAACGGCAACAGCGTGTATGACGCCCTGGGCGTGGACCTGAGCCAGGAGACCGATGAGAGCTTTTACAGCTATTGGTCCACCCGCTACCTCATCTGGGCCAACGGCGCGGCCAAGGAGGTCCTGGGCAAGGACCTGGTGGGCGAGGGGCCGGACATCTCCCCCTGCTTCCTGATGAACGTGCTGTTTGAGCAGCTGGGCTGGACGGGGGACGCCTATATGCAGGCGGCGGACCAGTGCCGCCGTGAGCTGCCGGTGGTCCACAGCTATGGCGCGTACCTGACCGCCGGCGGGGAGCTGACCCGGGAGCTCACGGAGGAGCAGCAGCGGCTGGCCCGGCAGTTCTCCTGCCTGGGCTATTACAGGGGGCGGCATTTCAGCCCCTCCTGACCCCGCAGGCGCGACGGAGAGGGGCCGCGCCCTCCTCCTTGTGATCCGGCCTATTTCACAGGCAGGACCGGGCCGCCGCCCGGTCCTGCCCTTTTCTGACGTAATTCCCGCCGGTATCCCATAAAATCTGTTGATATGCCGGAAAATGTATGTTATAATGGTTCTAATTGCTTGTACCGCCTGCTTTGACGGGAGCGGCCGGACCGGCCCCGTCCAATAGAGAGAGAGGGACACGCCATGAGAAAACGATGGCTGGAGAGAGCGTCCGCCTGGGCGCTGGCGGCGGCGCTGCTGCTGGCGCTGCCCGCTCAGGCGTCCGGTTGGGAAACCGGCGCCGTCCGCACCCCGGACCAGACGGCGCTGGGGGCGCGCACCGCCCCCGTGATGCTGATCCCCCAGGACGGGGGGGCCCACGGCGGCTATATGAACGGCAACGAAAAGGGGGAGTTCCAGCCGGAGCGGCCCGTGACCCGGGGGGAGCTGGCCCAGATGCTCAGCGCGGTGGTGGCCGACCAGCCCGGCGCGGCGCCGTCCTTTTCCGACGTGGCCTGGGACGCCTGGTACGCCCCGGCGGTGGGCCGGGTGGCCGGTCTGGGGCTCATGACGGGGTCCGGCGGCGCCTTCCGCCCCAGCGCCGCCGCCACCCGGGCGGAGTTCGCCGCGGCCCTGGCGCTGCTCCTGCCCTACGACGCCATGGGCAGCCGCGCCTTCCCCGACGTGGACCCGGGCCACTGGGCCTATGAGGCCATCTGCCGCACCGGGGACCAGGGCCTGCTGACCGGGGACGACAGGGGGAATTTCCGCCCCGACGACGTGCTGCTCCGGTGCGAGGCGGCGGTGGTGTTCAACCGCCTGCTGGGCCGGCAGGCGGACCGCTGGACCATCACCTGCATGAGCGGCCTGTGCCGGTTCAGCGACGTGCCCGGCAGCCACTGGGCCTACGCGGACATCGTGGAGGCCACGGTGCCCCATCGCTGGACCTACAATCCGGACGGCTCGGAGGGCTGGGTGTCGGTGGACATGGGGACGGTCCCCGTCTACGATCCCCTGCCTCCGCTCCAGGACTCCCCGGACCCCTGGGAGCCTTCGGCCCCCTCGAACCCCGCCGCCGGCCTGGACGACGGCCCCCACCGCATAGACGGCCGCCTGTACTGGGTGCGCGGCGGGCAGTTTGTGAGGGATGAGAAGATCAACGCCCTCTATTTTGATGAGAACGGATGCTATACCACCGGGAACGCGGACCTGGACCAGCGGCTCAACGCCATCGTGGAGGAGCGCACCGACAGCTCCATGACCCAGGACCAGAAGCTCCGGGCGCTGTTCGACTACACCGTAGCCAACTACAGATACCTCTCCCGCCCCCTGGTGCGCAAGGGCGCTGTGGACTGGGAGCCGGGCTACGCCCTCTGGTTCCTGCAAAACGGAAAGGGCAACTGCTTCAGCTTCGCCGCCGCCTACTGCCTGCTGTGCCGGGAGCTGGGCCTGCCCGCCTATACGGTGGTGGGCGCCTCCGGCAGTGCCGACTCGCCCCACGGCTGGGTGGAGATCGCCATGGACGGCGCCGTCTACATGTTTGACCCGGAGCTTCAGTGGTATTACAACAACAGGACCACCAAAAAGGTGAACCTGTTCAAAATGCAGCCCTCCAAGGTGCCCTCCGGCGTGTACCGCTATATCTGGTAGCCGTCCCCTCCCGGGGAGGAGTCCCCGAATTCGAGCAAATAGGGCGTGTGTTTCATGGTATTCGGTTCACCCATCTTTTTGTTCTGGTTCCTGCCCATTGCCTACATCGTCTACCGCCTCCTGCCGGGGATGGGGTCCCGGAATCTGTGGCTGGCCCTGGCCAGCCTGGTGTTCTACTCCTTCGGCCAGCCGGTGTACCTGCCCCTGCTGCTGCTGAGCGTGGTCCTCAACTATCTCTTCGGGCGGCTGATGATGGCCCCCGCCGGGCGGGGGAAGCGCTGGCCCGCCGCCTGCGCCGTGGCGGCCAATCTGCTCCTGCTGGGGGCGTTCAAATACCTGGACTTCTTCGCCGCCACCCTGAACGCCGCCTTCGGCCTGTCCATCCCCCTGCCGGGGCTGACCCTGCCCATCGGCATCTCCTTTTTCACCTTCCAGGGGCTGAGCTACGCCCTGGACGTGCACCGGGACCCGGACTCGGGCTCCAAAAGCCTGGGCAGGCTGCTGCTGTACATCTCCTTTTTTCCCCAGCTCATCGCGGGGCCCATCATCAAGTACCACGACGTGTCCCGGCAGATCGACAGCCGGACCCTGACGCCGGAGCTGACCCTGACGGGGCTGCGGCGGTTCATCGCGGGCTTTGCCAAAAAGCTGCTGCTGGCCAACACCGCCGGGCGGGTGGCGGACGCGGTGTTCGCCATGACGGCGGGGGAGCTGGACCTGCGGCTGGCCTGGCTGGGGGCGGTGTGTTACACCCTGCAAATCTACTTCGATTTCTCCGGCTACAGCGACATGGCCATCGGCCTGGGCCGGATGTTCGGCTTCACCTTCCAGGAGAATTTCAACCTGCCCTATGTCTCCAAATCGATCAAGGAGTTCTGGCGGCGGTGGCATATCTCCCTGTCCTCCTGGTTCCGGGACTACCTGTACATCCCCCTGGGGGGCAACCGGAAGGGCAAAGCCCGGACCATGTGGAACAAATTCGTGGTGTTTTTTTCCACCGGCCTGTGGCACGGGGCCAACTGGACCTTTGTGCTGTGGGGGCTGTGGCACGGGCTCTTCGCCACCCTGGAGGACGCCAATGTGATTCCGAAGCGTTTTCGGGAGTCTGTTTTCTCCCATGTGTATACCATGCTGGTGGTGATTTTGGGCTTCACCCTGTTCCGGGCGGACAGCCTGGCCCAGGCGGGGGTCATGTTCTCCCAGATGTTTGCCGGGACCGGCTTCACCTGGGCCCATGACCTGGCCCTCATCGCCCTGCTGGACCGGCGGACGGTGTTCTATCTCCTGGCGGCGGCGCTGCTGGCCTTCGGCCTCCCCCAGCGGCTGGCGGAGCACCTGTCCAGGTCCCTGCCGGAGGGGGCGCGGCAGGGGATGTCGGCGGCGGCCTATGCCGCGCTGTTCGCCCTGTGCGTACTCAACCTGTCCAGCACCTCCTTCAACCCCTTCATCTACTTCCAATTTTAAGAGGCGACCCTATGAAGCTGGAGACAAAGGCCAATTTGGCCATGGGGGCCTTCCTGCTGGCCTGCCTGATCCCCTCGGTGGGGATGTTCCTCCTGCCGGAGGACCCGCCCGCCGCCAACCAGACCCTGGCCCCGCCCCCCTCCCTTACCGCCCGAGAGGGCGGGCTAAACTGGAACGCCCTGGACGAGGTGACGGACTACGTGGCCGACCACTTTGCCCTGCGCCAGCGGCTCATCACCGCCAACTCGGCGCTGGAGGCGGCGGTACTCCACACCTCCGCCCAGGACAGCGTGGTGCTGGGCAAAGAGGGCTGGCTGTTCTACGCCGAGACGGTGGACGATTACTTACATACCGCCCCCCTGACGGACCGGGAGCTGTCCGGCGCGGCCCGGACCCTGGCGCTGGCTTCGGAGTACGCCCAGGGCCAGGGGGCCCGGTTGGTGTTCACCGTGGCCCCCAACAAGGCGTCGCTTTACAGCTGGTATCTGCCCTATGTGGGCCGGCCCATGCCGGTGGCCAACGACATCGACCGGCTGGTCCCCCTGTTGGAGGCGCAGGGGGTGAAGTACGCGGACCTGTTCGCCCCCTTCCGGGAACAGTACCAGGAGGAGGAGCGGGTGCTCTACCACGCCACGGATTCCCACTGGACAAACCGGGGGGCGGCCCTGGCCCACGACGCCCTGATAGAGGCTTTGGGCCTGGAGGACTCCACGGAGTGGTTTGCCCAGCCGGGGCGGGATGCCCCCACCCACCGGGGCGACCTGTATGAGATGCTCTACCCCACGGGCGGGGCGCTGTCACCGGACACGGAATTCGACCAGCCCTTCACCTTTACCTATACCCGGCCCATCCGCAGCCCAGAGGACCTGCGCATTCAGACGGAAAACCCGGAGAAAACCGGCAGTCTGCTGATGTTCCGGGACTCCTTCGGAAACACCCTGTATCCCTTCCTGGCGGAGGACTACGGACAGGCCCTGTTCAGCCGGTCCATGCCCTGGCAGCTGACGCTGCTGGAGGAGACCGGGGCGGATACGGTGATCGTGGAGCTGGTGGAGCGCAACCTGGACTATCTGGTCCGGTGGGCCCCCATTTTCCCCGCCCCCCAGCGGGGGCTGACGGGGGAGCCCCCCGCCGGAGAGGCCGCCGCCCGGGCCGCCGCTCAGGAGGACGGAACGCTGGCGGGCTTCCTCCGGCTGGAGGGCTCGATTTCCGGCCCTGTGGACGTGGATTCCCCCATCTATGTCCAGCTGGGCGAGACCCTCTACGAGGCCAGCCCAGCAGGGGAGTGCGAAGAGGGGGAGCACCCCTTTACCCTCTACGTGTCCGCTGGTTCGGCGCTGGACGACATTCGCGTGCTCTATCTGCTGGACGGCCAGGTGCTCCAGGCGGGGCGGACAGAGCTCAGCCAAGCCTGATAAAGGAAGGACTGATTCAACCGGCAAGAGCGATTCGCGAGAGATTTTTTGCCGCAGCGAGGCTGTGGCGAAAAAGATCCCCGAAGCGCCGCGGGCGCATGGAATCAGCGCTTCCTAAACGCTGGAAAGAAGGAATACCGCTATGAAAAAGAAGCTCGCCCTGCTGCTGGCGGGGGCCCTGACCCTGTCCCTCCTGTCCGCCTGTGCAAACGCGGCGGACAGCCCCTCCCCAACCCCCGCGGACACCCCCTCCGCCCCGGCGGAGAGCCGGTCCGGGGGCGCGGTGATCTCCAGCGCCGCCCCGGAGCCCTCCCAGGCCCAGGAGCCTGAGACGACGCCGGAGGCCGTCTCTGACCCGCAGCCCAGCCCGGAGCCCTCCCCGGCCCCGGCGGTGACGGCGGTGCCGGTTCCCGCGTCTCAGGCCCCCGTGGCGGAGCCC
>ERZ777011.1993-NODE-1993-length-18317-cov-6.175720_pt1 | contig 18317 bp, 11 predicted proteins | sample MGYA00374964_ERZ777011 | MGnify/ENA primary metagenome ERZ777011 (study PRJEB29310, sample SAMD00008975) | mouse gut metagenome | study: EMG produced TPA metagenomics assembly of the Metagenome analysis of fecal microbiota from mouse which was promoted...
AATATCTAACATCCTTGGTTCCTCTGGAGGTCTCTAAGACTACACAGTGTATTCCCGCCGCCTATAACACTGAGGAGCAGTTAGTCATTCAACTTTATCTGCAAGCCCTTCGCAACGCTCCATCGCTGGCCGCCATCTCTGGTGTGGAGTGTGAGGAGATGCCCAAGTATATTTGGGCTGATGGCAAGTTCGCTATCAGCCAAGCGGACAATAGCTGGGTGCCAGCATTAGTCCAGGCGGACAATAGCAACCTTGAGAAGATATATCTGCGCATCTTCGATTCTTGGTGCTTTGAAACAGTTAACCCACGATAAACACAGGGAGGTCATTGCGACCTCCCTGTTCGCTTTGGTTTGTAAATGTGGGCACCTTTTATGAATTACAGATTCCGAATTTTTGGTTAGTGCAATATCGTGGTTTCCTTTTATCGTGTTATCCTTCTACCTACAGACATTAGTGTGTAAGATAACGCACAAAATTTTATTGCCTGATAGAGGAGTGATTTCATGAGTGTGAAGCGTATGAACCTTGGACAAGCATCTCCCAGTGCTATGTCCGGTTCTAAGATTTTAGATTATGCGCTGGGAGAAGAGCGACTCTCCCGCCTTGAGGGAGTAATCCGCGAGTCCGATAAACTGGAGTTCTGGTCCCCTAAGTATCAGGCATGGCGCAAATTGCTGGAGTGGTATCTGTCCTCCGGCAATAATCCTGTTCTGGCGCAGACCAAACTTCTACCCCTCCTCGAGAAGGAGGATTGGCTCGACGTCCCTGAGGGTCCTCTAACCCAGATGTATCGGGACACAATGCGTCTGCGCAACACCAGCGGAAGCGAACTGTTTCAGGATGTCTACTACAAGGACATTACACAGTTCTGCGATGTGCAATGTCAGTTCTTTATTTCGCAGAAGAACCGTGTCTGGAGGGAGCTTCATTCGGACGCCATCTATAATGATGTCATGAAGCAGCTTCTGGACAAGGGGACACACCGGGCCACTATGTGCGCTCTCGTCCTCTATCGCGAGCACCAGCGGGACACAGTGGAGTTCGACCCCGAGATGGTCACAGACTTGCAAAGCCGTGTCTCTAAGTGGCGCGATGACTTCGTCACAGAGTTCAAGGCTATCCAAGAAATGTTGGGTGACCTTGTCCATCGCTATAGCTGGTATTGCGACATTGTGCTCAATGCTATTGTGCGGGCGTGGGATAATGCCTTCGTTCTGCACAATCGCCCGGACTTGGTAACGGCGGATGAGAACCTTGAATTGTCCCGTGATACTGCCGCTGACCTCCTGGGCTACTTGAATGCTTGCCCGGTGGGTATCGGGCCGGCCTTCGGTGATACGTCTGCCTTCGACGCAATGTACCAAATCTATTACAACAACATTGTGGACGATGCAGACAATGCTGAGCGTTGTTTCTTTGCGCTCTGCATCCCGTCCTCCAAGTACAAGACTATGGTGGACTACCTCTATGATTTCTACTGGTGTGTTGCAGACGGCTTGCTATCCAGTGCCCTCTATGCTCGCATGGTTGTGGCGCACCAGAGGAATAAAGATTCCGTTCATCCGGATGATTACCTTGCCTCTTTGCAATACAGGGGCTATCCCGAGTTGAAGTGAAACGAAAGGAGTGATTAGAGTGGTGTTGAACAACGATAAGAGAATAGAGGTCCTGCTGGTCGAGTGCTATCGTGGGCTCAAGCTGTTTCGGCCTTTTGCCATGCAGCATGCAGACCACAACGAGAATCCGCAGGTGACATCTCCTGAGCCGTTCACCCCTGTTCAGCACGCTCAGAGGAACAGTAATGGCGTGCGTGAGTTAGTGCTGAAGTGAGGAGTGAATCATGGACGAGAATAAAACAAAACAATCTCGTAGTCTCCCTGGTAAGATAGACATCTATGTCATTGGGGATGATGGGTCTATCTCGGTGGGTGTTGGATGCAAGCCGGACGTGTTCATTGAGGACGTGGCCATCGGTAAGCTGTTTGACCGGGACACGGCTCTACACGTTAAACGGAACTACGGGAGCACTGTGGGCGTCATGCGAGACAGCGACTTTCGTGCTGTCCCTAAGGAGTACAAAACACGAAAGATGATTCTGGGGAGGGTCGACCTTCCCTGAGAGGGCGAGGCGGTAATCTATGAATTTGGAAGAAAGGCTGAAGAGATGTTCGGTGGATGAGCATGATGGCGATTTCCACATTGCTATCAACTTCAATCGGATTGAGCGCAAGTTCACCGAGGATTCCCGAGTGCTTCTTCTATACTCAAATATCAAATACTCCTGCGAGGATTTCCACTGGGCGGCTGTGATGCCCACTGTGAAGATTCCCTACAAGGACCCCTCTTTGGGCTTCTTGCTGGACGGCACAGTGCGCTCTGCTGTTGGTGTGTATCAGCGTGCCCCCGGTGTTGTTATGGGAGTGGACAGTCGCACCGTAGGCTCTAAGACCGTTGAGGAGCCGAAGGTCGATATCGTCACCTCCCGCAACTCTACACTCTCAATCGGTTACAAGCGGAACGGTATGCAGATTACTTTTCGGCGTAACCAGAAGAACCAACACGTTCCTATCGGTGTGTTCCTGAAGGCAATGTCTGGTCTGCCCTACAAGGTAATCATGGACCGGATTGTCTACAAGTCTCAGTTCCTCCTCAACGGCTTCCCCTGTGAGGTTCATGAGAACAATGTGGACTTGTCTAAGGTGGACACCTACGGCTCTGATGAACTCAGCGGCGGCCTCACTGAGCCTACCGTAGAGGAGTGTGTGTCCAAGGTCTATACGGCCATCGGCACATTTGCTTCTCGCATGAGCAGTCAGGGCTATTCGGTGCACTGGAAAATGAACCGTATCCATGCGCATCTGAACAACCTCAACTTCAAGACGGTGCAGAATTACGAGGCGCGATTGGCGGTCGCTACCCGTGCGGTAGGCACCTATCTGAATGAGGATATCTGTCTCCCCATCTACGAGGAGGACGAGAACGGCTATGTGACCCCTACTGAGTTCAAGCTGGACAAGGGTCACTTCATTACCGCTGAGGACGCTCGCGCTATGCAGAAGCTCGATATTCATGTTCTGCGTGTGCGCACTTCTCGTGGGTTCATCCTGCAAGAGGACACTCCTCCGGTGTTCCGTATCAAGGGCTATAAGCTGGCCCAGGACCTACCCGAGCTTCATCCGTTCCTCAAAGAGCGTGGCACCCCCATGGAGGATACCACCGGGCTGTTCATCGACGATGAAGTCCTGGATGCTCTCAATGAGTTGCGGCTGTCCTATGTCGAGGTCTACACTCCTAAGGAGCGTAAGACCATTCACCGGGCTAAGGATGAGGTTACTGTCGGTGACTTCATTACTATCCTGAACTACCTGTCCACCAACACCTACATTGCCCATGAGGACTCTACGCAGTACGAGGTGAGCAACCGTGTGGTGCGGGACTATGATAGCCAGGTGGCACTCGAAGTGGACCAAACCTACATGGATATTGTGAATGCCATCGTAGGTGCCACCGACCTTGAGCACGTCCTGGAGGCTATTCCTCCCCTGCCTTCTACCCGGCTTTGCTATGACTTGCGGAGCACGGATAGTAAGGACATTACCCAGTCCGATATCACCAACGTCATGTCCCGGGCTATTTCGGACACCAAGTCTTCGGCCCTCCTTCGTGAGGCTCCGGCGGCTATGATGTTGGTGCAGAAAGGTCAGTATGGGCGGCTGGATGCTTTGCATTCTCCCGACTCTAATAAGGTCGGCTCCGTCCAGCACATGACTGCTCTGGCCCAGGTGAACGCTGATACTGGCGAGGTCGAGGCGCCCTATGAGGTAATCGAGCACGGCCAGCCTACGGGTAGGATTGTTTACCTGTCCGCCTCCACCGAGGCTAACAAGTATATCGTAGCCTGGAACGAGGACTTCTCAAGCCCTATCGTGAAGGCGCGGTACAACGATGATGTGACTACGGTTGACCGAAATCGTGTTGACTACAGAGACCCGTCTCCGTTCTGCGATATGTCCGTCAGTCGTATGTGTATTCCGTTCCCCGGCTTTTCCCAGCCCAAGCGTGCTATCATGGCTACCAAGATGAATGGTCAGGCGGTGCCCGTCCTACATCCTGAGCGGCCGCTGGTGTCCACCGGGGCCGAGACCGAAGTGCCCGCCCTCTATTACACAGGCCGTCAGGTCCTGCAGGAGCAGGGCATCCCTGTCAAGGAGGGAATCCCTCTGGAGCTGGTGGACACTGAGTGGAGCAAGTTCACTGTGTCTCACAGGTTCCTCTACGGGGACCGTACCTTCGTGTTCTCCCTGCCCTTCACCTGCACTGATAAGGAATCGTTGTATAACTACAATGTGAACTTGAACACCACCAAGGCCAAGACCTACAGCCTGGATGATGTGGTGTTCTATAATCAGTCTTGCGACCTGCGCGGATACGAGTTCTGGGAGCGCATGGAGCAGGGTACTCTTCCGCTGGTGAAGGACCACACTAAGCCTGCTATGGCCCTCGGTGTGAACCTACGGATGTGTTACAAGACCTATGGCACCAGCACCATCGATGATGCGGTGCTTATCTCTGACCGCCTGATTTCTGACCAGACACTTTCCTCTATCCAGATTATCAGGTATGAGCTGACGCTCAAGACTGGCGAAACCTTCAGCCCGACTGGCAACGCCCGAATTCATTCTCACGTCTATGCGGGTCAGCCGGTCATTACTGTTAACCGTCAGAAGTCCTCTGGCCAGGCCGAGCGTTCCCTTGTGGCAACGCAGGCAGGTGAGGTCGTCTATTCGGATATCAACACCCAAGGCGATGGCAAGTCTGAGGTATGGGTGGCTACTATCCACAATGCTGAGGTGGGCGATAAGGTTGCTGGCCGCTATGGTAACAAGTCCGTTATCGCCCGAATTGTCCCCGCCTACATGATGCCCTATAACCCTGACACTGGCGAGACTATGGACATTGTGTGCTCTCCTCTGGGCCTGCCCTCCCGAATGAACTTCGGTCAGGTTATTGAGGTTGCTCTTGGCGCCGCTATGTCCTCGCAGGGCAAGGTGGCCGTGGTGACACCCTTCTATCCCAACATCAAAGAGGAAGTCACTAAGGAGTATGAGAGCCAGGGACTCAGCCCGGTGCGCCTATTCAACCCAGTCTATGGCAAGCTGACCGAGCGTCCCGTCATGACTGGCGTCCTCTACTTCATGAAGCTGGAGCAAATGTCTAACCTGAAGAGTGCGGCACTGGGCTACCCCGTGGCGGTGGATGCCGTCTATGGCGAGCCTGTCAAGTCTATGAACCGCCCTAAGGGTCAGGCTATTGGCGAGTATGAATCCTGGGCCCTCAGCGCGGCTGGTGCTAAAGGAATCCTCAACAACCTGTTCACCTACTATGCCGGCGATGATGAGAACCGCAAGCGGTACTTCTCCATGCTGGCTGCTAACCGGGATACTCCCGATGACCCATGGGATGAATACGAGGGTAGCCGAGACGGTGCCGCCGATGGGCTGACTGGCCAGACCGGTACTAATATTAACGCCCTGGTCACCCAGACTGTGGTGCGCATGTTTGGTCTTGATTTGGCCGTGGACTCCAAAGAGGAGAACTACCAGTTCGTTCCGCTCAATATGGCGGATATCAAGATTTTCCAGTCCTTGCAGAAAGTCAAGGATGATAGTGCCGGCTTGTCTGACACCGAGTGGTCTAAGGCCCCTCTGGAGGCTCCCGCCATCAATCCGTTCTGGGTTGAGTACTTCCCGCTTGGTTACCTGCTGGGCATGAAGTCCCTAATGTCCCTCGTCGCTGGCAAGCACTACGTGCACCGCGACTTCAATACCTATGGCCGTGAGACCATGGCTAAGAATAAGATTCTGGAGATGGGTGATTCACTGGATGACTACATGACTGGTGTGACCGCCCTGCTAACCATCATCCGGAATACCACGCTGGACATGGCCGAGGAGTTCCTAATCAACATGGCTCGCGAAGCCAGCGATGGCGAAGCGACCGCCCTTGTTCAGATTAAGACCGAAGTGTCTATCGAGCAGGATGTCGATGAGGATGGCGTGGTCGTGATTCCTCAGGATGCCTACGAGTATATCCCGGAGGTCCCGATGGATATCGCTGACCTGCTGAAGTTCGTGCGTAACCTTCGTGCGAACGATATGACCCTCAACGACCTAATCTGGACTGAGCTTCCCATCATTCCGAGGGTGTTCAGGCAGTCTAATGTGGTGGGTCGCAATGAGCAGGACCACGCCTTCCAGAAGCACATCATCCGTATCTTGAGCTACTCTACCTCCCAGGAGGTCTATCAGGGTCTCAAGGAATTCATCGGGTATGGACAGGGCAACAAAGAGGACTGGCAAACCATCCGTGGTTACTTCTTCGGCAAGGGTTCTCAGTCTCGGAAGCACGGCACTATGCGTGGCGATGTTCTGTCTAAGCGTGTGGGTTTCTCTGGGCGTTCTGTTATCACGCCGTCCCAGGACCTGCATATGTCTCCTTTCTTCATCATCCTGCCCTGGCGTATCGCCCTCGTAGAGCTGGCGCGTCCTCTTGCCATACGCCTAAAGAAGCGGGAGGAATCCATCGCCTACCAGTTCGAGCATGCCTATGGTGTGCCCAAGGGTACTGTTGAGGTGATGGAGATTCCTGATTGGGAAGCCCTAATCGAGTCCCTCTATGAGTTCAATCCCTATATCATCAGCAAGTACTTTAAGTTCCAGGACAATGTTCTCATCTCCATCTACAACTATCTGCGCTCTGTTCTGCGTACCCTCATTGAGGGTGATGTTACGCCGGATGGTCTGGTGAAGTATCAGGGCCAGTATGTTGACCCGCGTACTTTGCCGGAGGATGCTACCATCGATGGGGCCGTTGTCATCTTTGGCCGTCAGCCTACCCTGCACAAGAAGTCTCTGCGGAGCTACTTCGTGCTTCTGGGTGATGGCTATACTACCCAACTTCATCCCGTGGTCTGTAAGGGCTACAATGCGGACTTTGATGGCGACACTATGTGGACCGTACAGATGCTCGGTTCCATGAAGGTCGAGGCCTGCAAGACCGTCTCTATTTTGCAGGACCTTATCTCCGAGAAGGATGGAAGCTACACCCTGGAGCTGTCGCAGGATGTGGCATTGGGCATCTATTGTGCCACCACCTTCAAGGACAATGCGCCTAAGTTCGAGGGGCACCGGGGTGAGTACTTCTACTTCGATAACCTGGAGGAGCTTCGGTCCCAGCTGGAGTATGGTGACCTACACTACTATCAGGCGGTTATCTATAAGCACACCAACGGCAACCTCTATTGCTCTACTGCCGGTCGTGTGCTGGTCAATGCTATCGTGCCCGGTTACCTGACCGGTGGTGTCTTCACTGACCCGGAGGGTATCGCTAAGGCGGTACTGGGTAAGAATGTGGACCTGGCTCGGTTCAAGTCCTTGCGGTACGATACTGTCTGGACTACCACCAAGGAGCGTCCTCATGGGCGCGATTCCGCTGTCAAGTTGTCCGATGTTCAGCTGGAGACCTATGAGGTCTACGGTGAGCGTGAATCTATCATGACGACTCAGCGGCTCTATGAAGTGGGCATCGTCGCTTCCGATGTGTATAGCATCTCTGTGACTCTCGATGATATGCACGTCGATACTAGCTATGGCCCTGATGCGGACCACCCCAATGGCGGTGACCTGCTGGAGGACTGTATGCTTACTCCGCAGAAGACTGTTGACCACCTTAACTCCCTCTATCGGATGGGTCTCGTAAGCGAAGAGCAACGCAAGGCGGCTTCTATTAAAGCCTGGGATGATGCCCGTAAGGAAGCCCAAGCTTGCATCATGAGCCGTCTGGACTGCAAGTCGAACACCTTCTACATGATGTATTCGGGTGCTCGTGGTAAGCCTGCCCAGGTCATGCAGTCCGTTGGCTTTGTTGGAACCATCTCTAAGTCTTCCACTGAGGACATTGAGTACCCCATCCTGAAGGGTTACGGGCAGGGCCTGTCATCGTTGGACCTCGCCCAGACTCGTCATTCCGCCCGTATTGGTGTTATCGCCACGCAGGCCGGTACCCAAGATACCGGCTATGCTACCCGTCAGTCCGTCTACATGACGTCCGGTCTGAACATCTCCGAGGAGGACTGTGCTGTGCATATGCCCGACGAGGAAGATAGCATGAGCCATGACACACGCGCTTCTCGTAAGTCCCGTGTTCGCCTGGTGGATGTCGAGTATGGCGATGGCGAATCTGTCTGCATTAAGGCGGATGGTAGCACCTGTCCCCTCACCGACCTGGAGGGAGACATCTATCTCAGCGGTGCTGTCCGAGGCTCTAAGTTGGCGGTTACCCTGGGGCGCAAGAACCACATCGTAGACGAGGATGTGGTGGAGCTGCTCCGACAAGAGAGTGACCTTGAGCTTGAGTTCGATGAGCACGGTCCTTGCAAGATTGGTCGTCCGCAGGGCATAAGTTCCGAGTGGAGGAGGTTTGCTATCGAGCAACTCTACTCCTATGCTCTGCCCTATACTGATGGCATGAAGGTTACTAATAAAACGGTTGACTGGATTGAGCAGATGGGCATGACCGAGATTGTAGCCTTCCCGAAGGCGGTGGTCGATGATGACCGCGTGTTCCACCTTGAGGCTTATCTCCCCGTTGAGTATGATGCCTCGCAGTACACCCTAACTACCAATGGCGACACCCATGGCGAGGAGATTATGTTTGCCAAAGAGGTGTCCCCGACCAGTGAGGGATTCATGTACTATGAGCGTCTGTTGGAGGATGGTAAGCTGACCTCTATTGCTCTCAAGTATCTCACCAAGAAGCGTGTGTCCTCTGTGCTGTTCAAGGATGGCACCGAGACCACCATCACCTATAAGCTCTCTAAAATGTTCCGCGACCTCGTAACAGGCCGCGCGAGTGAGGGCCTGCCCGCCTTGAGGGACAACTCCATAATTACTGGCGAGACCTTGGATATCGTTGAGAAGTATCAGCTGAAGTATATTCCTGTCTACACTGGTATGACCTGTCTCTCGCATAACGGTATCTGCTCTCGTTGTTATGGGCTGTCTCTGTCTACTAAGCAGTTCCTTCGTGTGGGCACTGACCTTGGTATCGCGGCGTCCCAGGCTATGTGTGAGCCGCTGTCCCAGGCTACCCTAAACGTTGGTCACTCCGGCGGTCAGCGTAGTGGCGGTACTGCCAAACTGTCCGGCCTGGGCTTCTATACCAGTATGCTGAAGGGCAAGCTGGGCACCAACCGCACCAAGTCCCAGATGGAGATGTTCGCGCCTTGTGACGGCTACGTGGTTCAGAACCCCCACAGCCGCAACTTTATCCAAGTGGTGAACGAGAATGGCGAAGCCAGTGAGCCGTTTGCCATCGATGACCCCGAGCGTCTCAACGTCCCCAACGGTGCCTATGTCCATGCGGGTGATACGTTGGTGGCTGGCCTACCTGACCTCAACCGCTACAGCGGGACCTACATCTATGATGCGGCTCTTAAGACCCGCTACATGATGGTCAAGGAGTATTATAAGATTTTCAGCTCTCTTGATGTGTCCACGCGAAACGCGGAAGTCTTGGCGCGGGCCCAGACCAGTAACTGCTATGCTCTAAAGTTCACGCAGGATGCTCAGGATAAGGTGCGGGACACTGCATACGAATCTATCGTGGACTCCCGCAACTATTCCCTCAGGGTCTCAACTCAGGCGGAAACCGTTATGCGCTATACCGGCGTGGCGGCGTTTGCCTTTGAGAACACAGGTCATTTGCTGGCAGCGAGTTGCCTTAATCCCGAAGGACTTGGGCTTAACTCGTTCCTCGGCAACCTTATTACAGGGACGGACGTTGGCTCTAAGACAGCCAAGTTTTTGCCCCGTAGCAATGGCGAAAGCCGCAGTTCTACTCGTGCTCGTGATATGCGCAACTATGAGCGACGTCAGCGTGGTATGCTGGGTGCTAACAACCTCGGGCAGATGAATGCTATCGAGGGTGCATCCTATCACGAGCACGTGGCGGCTAACCATGCCATGTTGTCTGGTACCACAGAGGAGAAGCGAGCGGCCCTAATGGGTAATCCCTCGGCAAGTCTTTCCGCTATGTTGGAGGCTATGCCGGAGGACGGTACTATCGCCCCAGTCGGTGGGCCGAGCCTTGGCTTCCTGAATCTCGGGACGCCGCCACCTACTGTGGAGCCACCTATCTTCCAGGACCCCGGCTACGATTTGATTGCGCCGCCGGAGGAACCTGAGGAGGAAACCATCGTCCTCGAGGCTGATGATGTTGAGGTCATTGGTCCTCCGTCTGATGATGAAAATGATGACCCCGGGGGCAATGTGCCCCGCAAGGGTGTGGGCAAACTGGACCTACACTAAACCACGGGCTGGTTAAAGGACCAGCTTCATTAAGTAAATGCTATGTTAGCGGGAGGGTCTATACCCTCCCGCTAACGCATTTATCTTCGGCTAAGTTTTGTGATTTAGAGAAAGGCGGTGACTACTGTGGACGTTGGATGGATATTCGTAACCCTTTGCAAGAATCCTTCTCCGGTTGTCGCCGGCGTATAAAGAAAGACAGGTGGTCTATAAATGCCTAAGGTACGTTCGGGGGAGCAGCTGAAAGCATATCGGCTGTCCTATGATTATCGCCGAGAATACTTCAAGCGTAACCCCGGAATCTTCGGGTGCCTTTGGTTCTGTAGTCAGTGCTACAGACCCCTGATTGGCAAGAAGAACGTCTATGTGGACCACATCGTTCCTCTGGCCAAAGGCGGTGTAAACCGCGTGTCTAACTGTACTGCCATCTGCGGCAAGTGCAATCGCGCTAAGAGTGATAAGGTAGATGGTCGTGTTATTAAGGGCGCCGCCTTTAAGTTCTTCGAGAGTAATGTCTTTCGTGGAGCTCGTGGCATTGGTGGCATCGGTGCCATTGGTGTGGGCCTAACGGCTGGTGCTGTAAACACAACCTTTCGCGCTGGTAAGTGGGGACTTACAAATGGCGTGAGAGGTGTTGCGCGAGTAGCTGGGAGTGTTCTCAGCGGCACCGTTGGTGCCATAACTTTCCCTCTACGTAAGGGCGGAATCTTTAGCCGACTTTTCTTCGTAGTACTCTATACGCTTGCTATACTCTTTCTTCTGAAGAACTATACGCACGTGTTAGATGCTTGGCTTACTTAAGGTTGTACGGCGTAACCCTGTTGACTTGGGGAGAAATGTCAACTCGGTGGTGTCGTATGCAATGCAACTGTAGATAAGAATCATGTAAGAAAAAGAGGTATACACATGAGACAGAACACATTCGAAGGAGGACGGGCTCTGTGAAAGAAGAGAACTTACGGCAAGCCATCCTCGCAATTGCTGTTAGCCTTGACATTAAGGAAGAAGAATATACCAAGCGTGTTTCTGCTGGCGTAGACTTGCGCCAGCTTGAGGACCCCGCGTTCTTCATTCTAAACAATGCATTGCTTCAACGGTTCAAGGATGCGTGGTTCAAGGGCATCTCTGCCGAGCGCACCGGAACCGAGAAGGGTTTGCCCCCTCTGCAACATCTATTTCCATCACGCATCATCAGTGCCCTCATCCAATATGTGGCGCTGGAGCTGTCTTGGTCTGTCTACCGTCTGCCTGTGGAGATAACACAGAAGGCGTTGGAGAGCCACTACTATTCTATCACCGCACGTTTCCGCCACGCCTCCCAAGACGACATGCTCACTGAGCTGGCCTCGCGTAAGTGTGTCTATGGGGCTATCCGGAATCATCTGATTAAGAGCAACATCCGGCATGACACCAAGATGCGTAACATGCTATTGCACTCTAATCGTCCTGAGATTGTCTTCAATATGTTCAAGGAGTACTTCCGCGAGCATAGCGCGACAGCTTTCCGGTTCGAGGGTAGCTATATCGACTTCGTTATGAATGCCTACCAGAACTATTTCTACGCCAATAACAAGGCAGATATCTGGCGGGCCTTCAGCGCAGATGACTATGCCAAGCGTGAAGTGGAGATGGACCTGCACGCGGTGCGCTATCTCGATAGGGGCGGCGTCCCAGCCGATATGTATGTGCATGACCATCTCATCAACATCGGCGAGGCCAACAACGAGCTGTTCCTACACTCGGGTCACAGGGATAAGGATAGCGGCATCATGTGTGATGCCTACTATGCCATCATATGTCATCTCTGTGAGGAGTTCGCAGAGCGCGTCAATGAGAAGCTGGAAGGCTTCCGACTGGAGTTTAAGGACCCCTACTCCCGGCTGGAAGGCACTATTGCTAACAAGAGCATCGGTGCTAAGATAAGCAACGCTAAGCAGGTCCTCTACATGATGTTCGATTACATCCGGGCGGGTAACTTTAATGTCTCCCGTCTGCTGGACTTCCGGCGCGAATGCTTCCGTCTTGGCCGCGGTGATACCCAGAGCAACAATCCTGTCTGGGTCTGCCTTGGTGCCAGCAATAGTGGTGAATCCGCCCGCTACCTGGACACCGAGAAAGGCATCAACAACTTCATCACGTTCGAGATTGTCTTCAAGGCTGTGGCCAGCATCTATAATCTTATGCGGGCACTGCAGGACCGCGGCAGGGATTTGGTCACCGAGTATATCAAGGGTCGCCCCGAGCGGTTGCCCAACGGAGTGCAACCTCCCTTCAGTGACTGGTTCATCAACGATAATGTTTATCGTTATATGGACTATCTCTCCTCCCTCGAGTACTTGCCGCTCATGCGTAAGCTTCAGCGGGATAGTGCCGAGAAGGTTGGGGATGTCAAGTTCCTGAACGGTGAAGTCAATCCGCACTCCTCGCATGATTTGGGGTCTGGCGAGTTGCTGGACTTCGAGGGGATGCTGAATCTCTATGCCGGTAGCTCTAAGAACACTAACACTAACATCACTGCCAACCGCCGATATGACACCGCACGTGGACTGTTAGACCGTCCTAAGTTGAGAGGGCGTGATGCACTCACTACGCCCTTCGAGCGTAAACGCTCAGTGTATTCCTACATGACGGCGATTCCCTATAGCTTCATGGAAGTCGACCGTCGTAGAAAAGCGGACTACGTCGCACGGCAACGTCAAGAGCGGGTGCAGAATGTTTACGTTCTTCGTGAGTTCCCCGGTGTGGTTCTCGACTACCGCGGGCCTCGGGCGGATAACAGCAAGCACATGATTTACAATACGGCTGGTGGGTCTATCGACTATGCCACCGAGCTGTACACTGACCTCAGCTATAACTCTGTCTTGGCTCGCAACAACAACTATGCCAAGCAACACCTTGCGGCGGCCGCTAAGAACGGTATCATGAATACCCTGGACTGGCACATTGGCACTGCCGACTTCCCCTGTATGTTTCAGATTATTCCCGACCAGGCAGGGCCGCAACCCTCTGAGACTGGTACCCAGCAGAAGTGGTTTACCCATCTCTATATGCACTGCCCCATGCTGAACGTCGCTGTGGCATCATTCTCGTCCATCCAGGAGGGTAGCGATATCGCGCGGGCCTTCTGGCATCAGATTCCCAGAGACCATGAGACCGCCTGGTTGCTGGAAGGGCGTGGCTATCGCAGGCATGGGTGCCTCCCTATGTGCGACGACTTGCACACTATCACCCTTGCAGGCGGTATCAAGTCTACCCTGGAGGAGCCCTATGTGGAGGCCGAGAAGATTCTGGCCAAGTATCCGCAGGCTCATGAGCGTCTGGAGAAGTCCATGGGGTTCGCTCTCTATATCGGTCTCGATAACATCGGTAAGCCGGAAATCAAGAAGGATGTCCTGGAGAGGATTCCGGTCTATCAGGACTACACCGCACAGGTGGAGTTCTATCGTGAGCGTCTTGTGGAGCTGTCCTGGATGCAGGCCGACTACATCGAGTTGCTTCAGATGATGTTTACCTGGTGCTGGTATGTGACCTTGCCTGGCTCTAACTTCCAGGAGCAGGAAGTCCGGCGCGCCCGCAGTCTGTTCAATAGCCTGCTTACCACGGTGTTCTCTAAGGAGGATATCGATTGGTTCTTTCACTACTTGCGCATTAGCTATTGTGATGAGAGTGGGCGGCCGCGCGAGCGTCATGCTTGGCCTCATCGGATTGTAGACTACTCGTCCGAGAAGAATTCGGACGCCCGTAGGGAACCCATGACTCCTCGGTGGGCCCTTACACTTCAGTGTCAGTTCGCCAGCCTTGTAGATGACCTGTCCCTGACTCCTCCTACCAAGTTCGAGGATGGCCCCTATGAGCAGTTTATGCAGAAGGCGCGCGACTGCACTGATATTGCTGAGCGGTTTGTTATGTTGCACGCCTTCCTCTACGAGAAGACTCTGCACACCAAGCTCCTGCGGGATGCGTTCACCTTAACCTTCGGTGCCCTTCCGGAGGATAACAATACCCTTAGCTGTGAGCTGAACTCTATGCTCGGGGTAACCAAAGTCTTTGACCCCAACGATAGCTCCTGGGTTCAGAATATCGCCTTCCTCAAAGGGTCCACCTATGATGCTGGCGAGTTCGTGCGTGACCTTGTCCTGCAGGATAATCGGGATTTCTCAGTCCTATTGAATGCCCTATCTGGACACTATGCCGAGTGCACCGACCACATTCGTGAGCTGGTGAACTACGATGTGGCTGTGGACGCTGAGCTGTCCTCTAAGTTCGATAAGTGGGGCGATGTCCTTTCTGCTGTTCCGCCTGTGACTAACTCTGAGATTCTCAATCAGATTCGTGGTCAGTTTGTCTGCGATGCGCATCATTACTTCTTCGCAGGCAACGATTACTTCAAGGCGGACTATGGCGGAGACACTCTCTATCTCCACTACAGTGGCCACTTCTTGCGGGCTGCCCGTGATGGCCAGTATGAGCCTTTCTCACTTCCAACGGGAACCTCCAGGGAGCTGTACACCTATGAGGAGGTTCTGAAAAAGGTGATGAGTAATGTCAGCTACGCGGGTTAATGACAAGACCGCCTTGACTGAAGGTTTGGTTTGGGTCTGCCTAACATATAAAGATGGTTCCCAATTTTGCTTTCAGACTACCCTCAATGTTGATATCCTTCGCGAGAAGGGTGTGGTGCTGGAGGAAGGTAAGCTCGCCCGCCTCGACAAGAAATACTATTGGGGCGGTCAGTATATCTATCGCCAGTTTCCTTTCGTGGGAGCGTCCGTCTCGTTGTGGACTGGCCTCCACTATGACCACGTGGAATCTTATAAGGTCCACGAGTTTCTCTAACACCAAAGTAATTTGGGGCCTGTGGTTTACTCCACAGGCCCCAGCTGTCTATCTGTAAAAAGAAGGTGACTTCCATGAAGTACCTCAATCATTGTGGCGTGTTGCGAAAAGTAGAAATGTCCTCCAGTTGTCTACATCGTTTCATCGAGCACCCTCGCAACATCTATATGCCAAAGAAAGCAAAGAAGCAATTCCAACCACTCGCTACCGCCCAGGGCGTCACGGATGTCGAGGACTACCTAATTCGTGCTGTGACAAGGCGCCGGTGTGTTATAGCTGAGCGTGATGAGATTACCCTGATAGTCGTGTGTAATAAGCTTCGCTACATCGTTGATTCTGAAACACTAGAGGTTTTATCAGTTTCTGTACGTAAGGGGGATTGGCTATGACCTACAAGATTGGTGACCACGTACGGGTGAAGAAGTTCAAGGGCACCTACGGTGTCATTACGGGCTACTACGAAGGCACTCGCTCCTTGGGCTATCACCGGATTAACTTGCCGAAGGAGAACACAAGTGGCTGGCCTGTCGCCTACGGCGTAAAGTACGATATGTCTGCCGCCGACGCAGATGCTGAACGTGTCTCTGCTGAGTGCTATCGGTGTGGCATTTACACTGAGGATGACCTGGAGTTGGTAGAGCATGACTAACACTAAGAAGTCCTCGAAGGTTATCGAGCTCCCTATGCTTGGTAGCCTTAACAAGGTAACCGACTATATCCCGTGCCCTAACCTGGTTGGTGCTGTAGGCTACAGCCAGGCGGTCTACGATGAGGCTACCAAGCTGGTCAAGCAACCGCTGAAGTATCTGCGGCAGGCACTATGTCGTGGCGAGTGCGCAATTGTGTGGACTGGCGACCGTTACTTGCGGGGGTATACACGCGTCGTCTTGTCGCCGTACTGGACTCTACAGACTACTTTATCTACAATATGTACGAGACACATTTCAAATTTGTAAATGGAGGAAATGTCTAATGACAATCGAGAACACCATCTTCTTGCTCGAGGATGGTAGCGTAGGGACTCTCTGCCTGCCTGATGCTACCACAGAGAACGGCAAGGCCATGTTGAGGTACCTCTATCAGGTATCTTCCGAGACTCCCTATAATGGCAGGTCGGCCGAGGATGTGACCCTCCTTACTGTGGAGGACCAGGTGGCCTGGTTTCAGAAAAGCCTGGACAGCAAAGACAGCATCTCCTTCGTCTGCGTTCAGAACGGACAGGTCATTGGGTCCTGCGAGGTCGAGCTGCTCCCCTGGAAGCGGTGCCGTCATCGTGCTCGTTTGGCCCTCTCTGTCCTGAAGGACTATTGGGGGCTTGGTGTCGGCAGTGCTATGCTGGCGCATATGTTGAACATCCTGAGGGGCTTCAACTACATCCGGCAGGTTGAGCTGGAGGTCTATGAGACCAATACTCGTGCCCGAGGGCTCTACGAGAAGTATGGCTTCCGTCTCATGTCTGTCCAACCTGACGCTCTACAGCTGGACGACGGAACTATGCTGGATGCCTACCACATGATGTGTCGCCTTTAATTGCACAGGGAGGGCTAATACAGCTTTGACTTTTTAGAAGAAGGAGGTAGACATTATGCCTACCAACATGGACTTAGATGGTACTGGCCAGGCACCTGAGCAACGGGAGGACCTGGGTCAGTCTACGTCGCGTATGCTGGGCACCTTGGAAATCGACGGTGTTGGTATCTTCACCGCGTTTTACGCTCGCTCCAGGAACCAGACAACCTGGGTCCTGATGGAGACCAGCATCTTTGATGAGGAGTTGTCTGCGACGGAGAAGCAGAAGCGTATCGTGGCTGTTCTGCAGAGTAAGAACAATGGCACCTTAACCGGCTACGGTAAGACCTACTACCTTACTCGTCTGCTGGATAACATCAGTGCCATGATGTATAAGTGTGTCAACCTGTCTGAAGTGCAGAATGGTTTTTTCACCACGGGCGAATACTCCGACCAGCAAGGCAGTTATATTCAGTTCCAGGCCTGGACAGGTGGTGCCTACAGGAAGCTCGCTCTCGCCTATGAAGGTTTCCGCCTGGACATGACCTCCTTTGGTCGGTCACTTCAGGTAAAGCTCCCCAAGCTCGAGCCTGTCCAGGACAACAAGTCTAAAGCGGCCATCGTAGCTAACCTCGGCGTCAAGACTGCGGCCGCCCTGATGCGCAGGATGGGCGACCGCCTTGCCTGGTTCAAGAATAAGAATTATATCCTGATTGACACTAAGGAAAAGTTCCAGGATATGATGCTCCGTTTCCTCCAGGATGTCCAGACCGCCTACAACAATAATAAGCGCGTACTGACCGGTATCGATACCGAGACCACCGGTCTGAATATGTTGAACCTGTCCAAGGACAATCCCCTGCGGGATACCATCGTTTCTATCCCCTTCGCCTGGAAGGACGGAGAGGCATATGTCATCTGTACTGATATGTACTACTTCTCCAATGTCGGGGATGAAGAGGTCTACCCGCTGTTCAATCGTCTGTTCTCCCGCAACGACGACTATACCTTCCAGGACATTGAGTTAGACTACTGCGGCGTACACTTCAAGTTTAATCGTCGCAATATCACTGTGGCTGGCTTCAATGCCTTCTTCGATGAGAAGGCTTTCATGTGTCATGACTGCGATTTGTTCTTCGATGAGGACGCCATGATACTCCTCTATAACCTGGACACCGATTTGATTCAGGGCAAGGAGGGCCAGGAGGAGACTGGTTCCTATCTTATCTCCAACTCTCTGAAAGGCCAGACAAGACGCCTGATTGGCGATGAGACTCTGGAGTTGGAGGAGCTCTATGGTAAGGCGCACAAGGATAAGTACCGCTATCTGCAGGACATGGTGCTGGCCCTCATGTATGGCGGCGCCGACGCCGACTATACTCGGCTTATCACCAAGATAGCTATCTCCATGACTGACCCTGTACTTCATCAGCAGTACCGCAAATATGACATGACCACACTATTCCGGATGGCTAAGGCCAGTTGGCACGGTATGCCTGTGGACTCCCAGAGTGTTCAGGAACAGGGCGACCTTGTGAACCGTGACCTGGAGGCCCTCAAGAACTTCATCTACCATTACGCCTACCTGGCCAATCGGGACAC
>ERZ777011.1995-NODE-1995-length-18298-cov-3.795319_pt1 | contig 18298 bp, 15 predicted proteins | sample MGYA00374964_ERZ777011 | MGnify/ENA primary metagenome ERZ777011 (study PRJEB29310, sample SAMD00008975) | mouse gut metagenome | study: EMG produced TPA metagenomics assembly of the Metagenome analysis of fecal microbiota from mouse which was promoted...
TCTTTATCAATCCGACAGGACGTTTTGTAATCGGCGGACCGCACGGTGATGCGGGTCTCACAGGCCGTAAGATCATCGTAGATACTTACGGCGGATATGCGCGTCACGGCGGCGGCGCTTTCTCCGGTAAGGATTGCACGAAAGTAGACCGTTCCGCGGCTTATGCGGCCCGTTATGTAGCGAAGAACATCGTGGCGGCAGGACTTGCCGACAAGTGTGAGATCCAGTTGTCCTACGCCATCGGCGTGGCACAGCCTACCTCCGTTATGGTAGATACCTTCGGTACAGGCAAAGTATCCGATGAGAAGCTGGTAGATATCGTTCGCGAGAACTTCGACCTTCGTCCGGCAGGCATCATCAAGATGCTTGACCTGCGTCGTCCGATCTACAAGCAGACTGCAGCTTACGGTCACTTCGGCCGCAATGATCTGGATCTGCCATGGGAGAAAGTGGACAAGGTGGATGTGCTGAAGAAGTATTTGTAGGATGCATCCGGCATGCAGAAGGCATGATGAGATTATATGGAATATATAATGATCAATAACAAGATGGGAAATGGGATATTGCTTTGGCGGTATCCTTTTTTCATGAAACAACTCTTTGTGCCGCGGCGCAAATATGATAAAATGATAACAGTTTATTGTGAAACGATCGAAAATAAGGAATGGGAAGTGCGATCGGCAGTAGAATCGGGGGAAATCCATATGAATAAGAGTAAACTATATATGATCATGTTTCTGGTGTGCGTCGTTTTATGCGGCTGCGGCGGTAAAGATCCGGATAAGGGAGAGAAAGTGAAGGACGCTGCGGCGCTCTGTGACAGACTCGGCATTGATATGAGCATGGCAGAACGGCGTGACGGTGTGTCGGATTTTACGTACAGCATCGTGGACGAGACGATCGGGCAGGTCACGTTTACGCATGACGACAGTGAGATACGCTGGCTTGCATCGAAAGATCATGACATACTGGAACGGCTGGGCATCACGATAAGTGATGACGGCGCAGCGCTTGGGACAACGCTGGATGCGGGCGTGGATACGGATGATTCTCTGACAGGCATAAGCTGCGTCAATCTGGAGGCGGGAGGATGTGTTTACAGTTGGCACTGGCACGGAATTGTGCTTCACATGATTGTGCCGTGGGATGTTGACATGGATTATTATGAAGGCGGATTTGTATACGGCATCGGGGTAGCCTCCTATGTGCAGCCGGATCTCCAGGCACCCCGATAGTTTATCTCAGTTTAGTAGAAACGGCACCGCGTATATGCCGATCAGCACCGCTGCCAGTACGATCATTGCAATTATTGCGCCGATCTTTCCTGTTGTTGTAATTGGTTTGCCGGATGCATTTTCCTGTGCATCGGCAAGGATTTTTGCCTTGATTCCCGCAGCTGCCCGTCCATCCATCAGATCAGCCATACATTCACCTCCCCGTCGTTGTTCTCTGCCTTGCAGAGTGAAAAACAATTCTGCCCCATTCGTCTGAAAATGAGTGCACTGATACACCGGCAGCACATTTGGTTAGTATCATTGTGACATTATTCTATCAGGGCGTCAACCCGTATCTGCGATTTATATATCGGTTCGGCCTTCGGATTCACTGCCGCGCCGGATGCACACAACTTTTTCTGTCTATAAATTTTTCCCCTTTTCTCCCAAAATAAGGTATACTATATACGTTGACAGCAAGCGGCGCCGTCTGTGTGCCGCATATAAAATCATCTACCGGAGAAACGAGGTTCCACATGGCATTTGCACATTTACACGTCCACACCGAATACAGTCTGCTGGACGGTTCCAATAAAATCAAAGAATATGTCAAACGGGTCAAAGAGCTGGGGATGGACAGCGCCGCCATCACGGACCATGGCGTTATGTACGGCGTCATTGACTTCTATAAGGAAGCCACGGCAGCGGGAATCAATCCGATCATCGGCTGTGAAGTTTACGTGGCGCCGCATTCCCGCTTCGACAGGGAACTGACCGGCGGCGAGGACAGATATTATCATCTGGTGCTGCTGGCGGAGAATAACACCGGTTATGCCAATCTGGTAAAAATTGTCAGCCGCGGTTTCACGGAAGGATACTATTACAGACCCCGTGTGGATATGGAAGTGCTGCGGGAGTATCATGAGGGGATTATCGCGCTGTCGGCGTGTCTGGCCGGTGAAGTACAGCGGTATATTCAGAAAGGGCTGATCGACGAGGCGAAGAAGGTTGCGAGAAAGTACGAAGACTGCTTCGGCAAGGGCAATTTCTTCCTGGAGCTGCAGGACCATGGGATTCCGGCGCAGCAGACGGTCAATGCCGCGCTTTTATCTATGAGCAGGGAACTGGATATCCCGCTGGTGGCGACGAACGACGTGCATTACACCTATGCGGAGGATGCGCAGCCCCACGATATTCTGCTCTGTCTGCAGACTGGCAAGAAGCTGGCGGACGAGGACCGTATGCGCTATGAAGGCGGACAGTACTATGTGAAGAGTGAGGAGGAGATGAAAGGTCTTTTCACTTATGCATGGGAAGCGGTGGAGAATACCCAGCGCATTGCCGACAGATGCCATGTGGAGATTGAGTTCGGCAAATACAAGGTGCCCCATTATGAGGTGCCGGAAGGGTACGATTCGTGGACTTACTTAAATAAGCTGTGCCAGGAAGGCATGGCGCAGCGGTATCCGGAGGACGACGGGACGCTGCGGAAACGGATGGAATATGAACTCGGCATTATCCGGGATATGGGATTCGTGGACTATTTCCTGATCGTGTGGGATTATATCAACTATTGCAGAGAAAATGACATAGCTGTCGGTCCCGGACGAGGGTCGGCGGCGGGCAGCATCGTCTCCTACTGCCTGAAAATCACGAATATTGATCCGATCAAATATAACCTGCTGTTCGAGCGGTTCCTCAATCCGGAGCGCGTGTCCATGCCGGATATCGACGTGGACTTCTGCTTCGAGAGACGGCAGGAGGTAATCGATCACGTGAACCGCAAGTACGGAAAAGACAGGGTCGTGCAGATCGTGACGTTCGGTACGATGGCGGCGAAGGGCGTGATCCGCGATGTGGGACGGGTGATGGATCTGCCCTATTCTTTCGTAGATTCCATCGCGAAGATGATTCCGAATGAGCAGAATCAGGGCGTGCCGATCAAAAAAGCGCTGGAAATGAATCCGGAGTTCCGGAAAATATATAACGAGGATGAGCAGGTGCACACGCTGATTGACATGAGTCTGCGTCTGGAGGGGCTGCCGCGGCATACGTCCATGCATGCGGCCGGTGTCGTGATCTGTCCTGACGCGGCGGACCATTTCGTGCCGCTGTCTCGTGGCTCAGACGGTTCCATTACGACGCAGTTTCCGATGACCACGATAGAGGAGCTGGGTCTGCTCAAGATGGATTTCCTCGGTCTCCGCACGCTGACCGTAATTCAGAACGCGGTTAAACTGGCGGAGAAGAGTACGGGCATCCATATCGATGTGGATACGATTGATTACAATGATCCGCAGGTGCTTGCATCCATTGGGACGGGCAGGACGGACGGGGTGTTCCAGCTTGAGAGCGGCGGTATGAAGAGCTTTATGAAGGAGTTAAAGCCGCAGAGTCTGGAGGACGTTATCGCGGGTATCTCCCTGTATCGTCCGGGACCTATGGATTTTATTCCGAAATATATTAAGGGCAAAAATAATCCCGGGTCGGTTACCTACGAGTGTCCGCAGCTGGAGCCGATTCTGGCACCCACCTACGGCTGTATCGTCTATCAGGAGCAGGTTATGCAGATCGTGCAGGATCTGGGCGGTTACACGATGGGGCGAAGCGATCTTGTGCGCCGTGCCATGAGTAAGAAGAAGCAGTATGTGATGGAACAGGAGCGCAAGAACTTTATCTACGGCAATCCGGAGGAAGGTGTGCCGGGCTGCGTGGCGAACGGTATCAGCGCGGATGTTGCGGGGCATATCTACGGCACGATGATGGATTTCGCCAAATACGCTTTTAATAAATCACATGCGGCCTGCTATGCGGTGGTGGCATATCAGACGGCTTATATGAAGTATTACCATCCGGTGGAATTTATGGCGGCGCTGCTTACTTCAGTGATCGATAATCCGAATAAGGTGTCGGAGTATATTATGTCCTGCAGAAGTATGGGCATAGAGATTCTGCCGCCGGACATCAACGAGGGAGAGAGTGGATTCTCCGTGTCCGGCAGACAGATCCGCTATGCCCTGACGGCGATCAAGAGCGTGGGCAGACCGGTGATCGACGCGGTGGTAGAGGAGCGCAAGGCGCGCGGTCCGTATACGAATCTGGAGGATTTTATCACCCGTATGTCGGATAAGGAAGTCAATAAACGTGCCATAGAACATTTTATCAAAGCGGGCGCCATGGACAGTCTGGGCGGCACGCGCAAGCAGTTTATGAGTGTGTATGTCCGCATTATGGAGAGCATTCATCAGGATAAAAAGAATAACATGGCAGGCCAGATTTCGCTGTTTGATATCGTTTCGGAAGACCAGAAAGAACATTTCGAGATTAAACTGCCAGACGTCGGGGAGTATTCTAAAGAGATGAAGCTTGCCTTCGAGAAAGAAGTGCTGGGCATCTACATCAGCGGACATCCGCTGGAAGAATATCAGGAGATGTGGCGTAAGAATATCACGAATACAACGGCAGATTTCGTCCTGGATGAGGAAACCGGTGAACCGGTCGTGGAGGACGGCAGGAATGCGACGATCGGCGGTCTGATTGCGGAGAAAAAGATCAAGTATACGAAGAACGACAAGGTTATGGCATTCCTGCAGATGGAAGATCTGGTGGGATCGGTGGAGGTCATTGTGTTCCCGTCGCAGTATGAGCGGTACGGCAGTCAGCTTACCGAGGACAATAAGGTTTTCATCAAAGGACGGATCGCCGTGGAGGATGAGAAGGACGGCAAGCTGATCTGCGAACAGATTACACCGTTTGAAAACGTGTCCAGAAAGCTGTGGATCAAGTTCCCCACAAAGGATGAATACGAGAAACATAAGGAAGAGATGTTTGAGGCACTGCGGCTTTCAGAAGGCAAGGATCATGTGATCATCTATGTGGAAAATCCCAAGTCGAAATATCCGCTTCCGGATAACTGGAATGTAGACGCCGGGGAGGAACTTATCGGGAAGCTGTCCGGTCTGTACGGGAAGGAAAATGTAAAGGTGGTGTGAGAACGCTTATAATTGTAATCCACACATATTATTGTAAAAGCATGTGTAATTTGGCGTGGATGTAAATTGTAACGTGCACGCTGTCCGCAAACGGCACATTTCTCAAAAAATATTGAAATGCGATTGCAGATAGAGTAAAATACTGGTAGAAAACAGCGCAGAAGTGCATGTGGAAAGGCATGGGTGTAGATATGGCAAAGCAGATCAATACAATAGGTGTTCTGACAAGCGGCGGTGATGCGCCGGGCATGAATGCAGCGATCCGTGCGGTTGTCAGGAAGGCGCTTGCAAACGGCGTCAATGTCAAGGGAATCAAGAAAGGCTATCGGGGTCTTTTGAACGAAGAGATTATAGATTTACAGAGATGGTCGGTGTCTGACACGATCCAGCAGGGCGGTACGATTCTGGGTACTGCACGGTGTTCGGAGTTCCGGACGGAAGAAGGTCAGAAGAAAGGCGCGGATATCTGTCATAAACATGGAATCGACGGACTGGTGGTGATCGGCGGCGATGGTTCTTATCGCGGTGCGCAGGCGCTTGCCAGACATGGTATTAATACAATAGGCATTCCGGGTACGATTGATCTGGACATTGCGTGTACGGAGTACACGATCGGCTTTGATACGGCGGTTAATACAGCCATGCAGGCGATCGATAAGATCAGGGATACTTCATCCTCTCATGAGCGCTGCAGTATCATAGAGGTAATGGGCAGAAATGCAGGTTATATCGCGCTGTGGTGCGGCGTTGCCAACGGTGCGGAAGATATCCTGCTGCCGGAGAAATACGATTATAACGAGCAGCAGATCATCAATAACATTATTGCCAGCAGGAAGCGGGGGAAAACGCACCATATCATCATCAATGCGGAAGGAATCGGACATTCCACTTCCATGGCGAGGCGTATCGAGGCGGCAACCGGCATGGAGACGAGAGCCACGATCTTAGGCTACATGCAAAGAGGCGGATCGCCGACCTGTAAAGACCGGTATTATGCTTCAATCATGGGTGCGTATGCGGCAGATATTCTCTGTGAGGGTAAGACGAACAGAGTAGTCGGATACCAGCATGGGGAGTTCCTCGATTTTGATATCGAGGAAGCGTTGAATATGCAGAAGGACATTAAAGACTATCAATATGATGTGGCAAGGATTCTGGCAATGTAATAGCGTAAATTAAAAGATCATTCCAAGGCATTCTCCCGGATAAACTTGTTTGGCTTTGGATTCCGGGATGCCGCGAAGCGGAATCATGAAGGCTAAGGTGAAAAGAAATGGCTGTTCCCCGCAGATGGATAATTTGCGGGGAATTATTGTGTTAAATTATGATTTAACTCCTTTGTTGCCGTTGTTTTCGGCAATGCGGCATGAATTTATAAAATAACATGTGTTTAATAAACTGCATAAACAAATGCGTGTGCAGATTCGTATATAAATATTAAGTGTTATACAATATACAGGAGAAACGATATGATTACGAGTTTTAACAATAAGGCCGTCAGAGACGTGATGCAGCTGAACCAGAAGGCAAAGGCACGCAATAAACAAGGCGTATTCGTGGCGGAGGGCGTTAAGATGTTTGCGGAGGCTCCGACGGACCGGATCGAGAAGGTCTATATCGCGCAGCGGATGGAAGGGAAACTGCAGGAACAGTACGCGGATAAACTGGGCCGGCTCTCCTGTGAAATTGTGGCGGATGAGATTTTTGATAAGATGGCGGACACGAAGACGCCCCAGGGCGTACTCTGTCTGGTCAGGCAGTTTCATTATAATATGGAGGATATGCTTGCCGGTAAATATCGCAGGAGCGTAGGCGGGAAGCATATCGTCATTAATTCATCTGCTGTGTCGGAACATGGCAATAAGAATCAAATGTTATTTATTGTGCTGGAGGATATGCAGGACCCCGGCAATCTGGGAACGGTGTTCCGCACCGGAGAGGGAGCGGGGGTGGACGGTATTATCATGAGCAGCCGTACGGCGGATGTGTATAATCCGAAGACGATCCGTTCCACGATGGGATCGGTCTATCGTGTGCCCTTTCTCTATGCAGAGGATCTGTGCGGGGCGATCCGCGCGATGCAGAAACGGGACATCAATGTTTATGCGGCGCATTTAAAGAAAAGCAAGCGTTATGATACTTATGATTATTGCGCCGGCACGGCATTTCTGATTGGAAATGAAAGTGCGGGATTAAGCGGGGAGACAGCACAGTGTGCCGATGCGTATCTTAAGATTCCCATGGAAGGACAGGTGGAATCGCTGAATGCGGCGGTTGCATCTTCGATTCTGCTGTATGAAGCTTACAGGCAGAGAAGCAGCAGGTAACGGAACGGGTGTAATTAATAAGGCAACGATGGGAACAGGGTGTCTTTAAATGCGCCGTGCACATGTGCTAAAACAAGATTTAATATATTGAATACGTGGGAATGGGCGAAAAAAATGCGAGCACAATAAAGGAAAAAGCTGCAAGAAAAAGAACATATCGCACGTAATTATATTCCGTTTCCTGTATGCCTGAAAAGTGGTTTGTAAACCGGCGGCTTTTGATTAAATCCTGATATAATGATTTGTTGATGGCGGATTTTATCTGGTGTGAAGCAAAACAGACCAATTTTTGTTTTTTAAACAAGGGGAAAATACATTTTTTAAATAACACGATTGATTAATTGATGGAAAGTAACTATTGGAAAATTTATATTATAAGATTATAAGACGGAGGAAAATATGAAAATCGGTTTTATCGGATTGGGAAACATGGCAAAGGCGATGATCGGCGGAATGCTGCAGAATCAGATTGTGAAGGCGGGGGATATCATCGGGACAGCCAGGACACGGGAAACGAGGGAATCCATGCAGGAGGCATTCGGTATAGAAGTCAGGGAGACGAATGCGGCGGTTGCAAGGGAAACAGATGTTATCATTCTGGCTGTCAAGCCGCAGTTTCTGCAGGAGGTGATCGGAGAAATCCGTGATGAAGTAACACTTGGTAAACTGGTGATCAGCATTGCGGCAGGCAAGTCCCTCGCATGGATTGAAGAGGCATTCGGCAAAGAGATCAGGCTGGTCCGGTGTATGCCCAATACTCCTGCACTGGTCGGCGCGGGATGTACAGGTGTCTGTGTCAATGCACAGGTTGATCAGGAGCAAACAGATTACAGTATTCGGCTTATGGAGAGTTTCGGCAGGGCGAGCCTCGTACCGGAGCATCTGATGGATGCCGTAGGGGCTGTCAGCGGCAGTTCACCGGCGTATGTATTTATGTTTATAGAGGCCATGGCAGATGCGGCGGTGGCGGCCGGTATGCCAAGGAAGCAGGCGTATGAATTTGCGGCACAGGCAGTGTACGGCTCGGCGAAGCTCGTACTGGAGAGCGGTATGCATCCTGCGCAGCTGAAAGACATGGTATGCTCACCGGCGGGTACGACGATACAGGGTGTCCGGGTGCTGGAGGAGAAAGGTATGCGCGGCGCAGTCATTGACGCACTGACGGCGACGGTGGAGCAGTCGAAAAAATTGTGATGGCGAAGCGGCTGACATACTATATATAGAAGAAACCCGACACAAGAACAGGAATGAAAATAAGACAGGCAGCATAAACTTGACAAAGAAAAGGTGTTTTGCTAAAATTATCCATACTTTAAGAGTTAACAATTTCGTAATATTTTAGTATTATGATAGTAACAATTTGGGGAAATGATGGAGGATTATGTTTATGCCAAGAAGCAGAAGGACATTTATTCTGTTTGCCGGTCTTATTCTTTGTCTGGGGTTATGGGGAGCGTGCCGTCAGGATGCGGCGGCTTCCAACAAGAAGGAGTATTTGGACTCTTTAAGCGTAGGGATTTCACAGATCATCGATCCGACGACGGGAATAGCCGGCGAGCGTGCTGTGCAAGAACTGACAGAAATGTCAGAATCCAGAGACACGCAGGCGGATGAAGAATCTGATCTGGTAATGGTCGATGTACAGGTAGCCATGAATGTAAGGGCAGAAGCGAGCGAGGACTCTGACAAGGTCGGCGTGTTGTACAAGGACTGCGGCGGCAGAATCTTAGAGCGCAAGGACGGCTGGACGAGACTTAAGAGCGGCGACCTGGTCGGCTGGGCAAGCGATGAATATCTTTTGTTCGGAGAAGAGGCGGAGAAGATGGCGGATGATGTGGGGAATCTGATCGTTACGATCGAGACGGAACTGCTGCGCGTGCGTACTGATCCGAATACGGAAGCAGAGGCGGTCGGACTGCTGACGAGTGATGATGAACTGGAGATCATCGAATTTATTGATGATGCCTGGATCAGCGTAGACTATGGCGGAGAGACGTGCTATGTGTCCTCGGAGTATGTGGATGTTGATTTCCATATTGATGAAGGTGAGACACTGGCGGCAATCAAGAAGCGGGAAGAGGAAGAGCGTCAGGCCAAGCTGACGGCCAATCAGGGCGCAGTCGTAGTAGGCGGCGACGATCTCAGACTGCTGGCGGCCCTGATCCACTGTGAAGCGGGCAGCGAGACCTATAACGGTAAGCTGGCGGTGGGAGCTGTTGTTATGAACCGTGTCAGAAGCGGGGCATATCCGAATACAATATCGGGCGTTATATTTGCTTCCGGACAGTTTACACCGGCACTCAACGGTAAAGTGGCGAGAGTTTACACAAACGGTAATATTGCGCCGGGATGCTATGAGGCCGCACAGGCGGCGATCAATGGAGAGACGAATGTGGGCGGAGCAACGCACTTTAGAAGAGCGGGCAACCATGACGGTCTGTTGATCGATAATCAGGTATTCTGGTAAGCGGACATTCAGTGCTGCCGGGGCTGCGTAATGCGTAGTCCCGGCAGCACTGAATTATATCATGGCGAATCGCGGGTAACAGTTCAGCCTTGCGCTATTCCGCGAGTAAAATCGCTCTGTATGCGATTTTATGAGTTGTGAAAGCGCCAAAATGCGACTTTGGAGCATTTTGTGTGCATCAGGAGTGACAGTGAAGCCGAAGGCTGAACTGATACAATTGCGGAGTGTTTCGCCATGATAGAACTTGCCAGATGTAACATATTATAGTAAAATACTGTGTAGTTGTTAATAATATTATGAAGAAGCCGTGCAGATTTCAGAGTAAAGGAGTGTGAGTGGATATGGACATAGGCACTATGACCAATTTAAGCATGACCGTATTCTGGCTGGTTATCCTCGTAGTACTGGTTGTCATAGAGCTGCTTACGATGGGGCTCACAACTGTCTGGTTTGCGGGCGGAGCGCTGGTGGCTACGGTCGCTGCCCTGTTACATGCACCGTTTTCATTACAGATTATTCTTTTCCTGATCGTATCGGTACTGCTGTTGTTTTTTACAAGACCCCTCGCGGTCAAGTATTTTAACAAGGACAGAGTCAGAACCAACGCCGAGAGTCTGGTGGGACGTCAGGCGATCGTGATCAGTGAGATCGATAACCTTCAGGGAATCGGACAGGTCAATGTGGGCGGTATGGAGTGGTCTGCCAGAACAAGAACAGACGGTATCAGACTGCCCGTCGGCACAGTGACAACCGTATTGGCAATCAATGGTGTCAAATTAATCGTAGAAGAGAGAAAAGAGGTTTAAGAATGGGTGGAATTATTGCGTTAGTCGTTGTTTTGATCTTAGTAGGGCTGATTCTGATATCCTGTATCAAGATCGTTCCGCAGGCACATGCCTATGTTGTGGAGAGACTCGGCGCTTATCAGCAGACGTGGTCCGTAGGTCTGCATCTCAAGGTGCCTTTCCTGGATAAGGTGGCTAAGAGAGTCGTATTAAAAGAGCAGGTTGTGGATTTTGCGCCGCAGCCGGTGATCACCAAGGATAATGTAACGATGAGAATAGACACGGTCGTATTCTTCCAGATTACAGATCCGAAGCTGTTTGCATACGGTGTGGAGAATCCGATCATGGCGATCGAGAATCTGACCGCCACGACGCTGCGTAATATTATCGGTGAGATGGAGCTGGATCAGACACTGACTTCGAGAGAAGTGATCAACACGAAGATGAGAGCATCGCTCGATATTGCGACAGACCCCTGGGGTATTAAAGTAAACCGGGTTGAACTTAAGAATATCATCCCTCCGGCAGCCATTCAGGATGCCATGGAGAAGCAGATGAAAGCAGAGCGTGAGCGTCGTGAAGCGATTCTTCGCGCCGAAGGTGAGAAGAAGTCCACCGTCCTGGTTGCGGAAGGTAAGAAAGAATCCGCGATCCTGGAGGCCGAGGCTGAGAAACAGTCCGCAATTCTTCGTGCGGAAGCACAGAAGGAGAAGATGATTCGTGAGGCGGAAGGTGAGGCAGAAGCGATTCTTAAGGTACAGCAGGCTACCGCAGACGGTATCCGTATGATCCGCGAGGCGGGTGCAGATGAGTCCGTGCTGAAGATCAAGAGTCTGGAAGCTTTTGAGAAGGCAGCGGACGGGCAGGCCACCAAGATCATTATTCCTTCCGAGATTCAGGGACTGGCAGGACTTGCTTCCTCCATAAAGGAAGTATGGAAATAGATTGAAGCGCCCTGTCTGTCTTCGGGTTATGAGATTCCAGAGAGCGGAATATGGGGCTGCGCAGTTATATAACGCTGATTGCTGTGGGATGGTTCTGCGGAGCCGTCCCATAGTTTGTTGCATTACAATATACAGCCACAGCGGTACACGATATCGATACAGGCGGTCATGATATCCTGCATGGGTGTGGAGCCGATTGTGCGCAGAAAAGAGGGACATTATGAATTTAACAGGAAGACATTTTCTAAAGCTTCTGGATTTTACGCCGGAGGAAATTACATACATGCTGGATGTGGCGGCAGACCTGAAGGATAAAAAGAAGAAGGGCATTGCCGTCGATATTCACCGCGGCAAGAATGTGGCGCTGATCTTCGAGAAGACAAGCACCAGAACACGTTGCTCTTTTGAAGTGGCGGCACATGATCTGGGGCTGGGTACGACTTATCTGGACCCTTCGGGATCGCAGATCGGTAAGAAGGAGAGCATAGCGGATACCGCGCGGGTGCTGGGACGCATGTTTGAGGGGATCGAGTACCGCGGTTTCGGGCAGGAGATCGTAGAGGAACTGGCGAAATATGCCGGTGTGCCGGTGTGGAACGGTCTGACGAATGAGTTTCATCCGACACAGATGCTGGCGGATCTGCTGACCATCAGAGAGCATTTCGGGCATCTGCAGGGCATCAGGCTGACGTATATGGGTGACGCCCGCTATAATATGGGCAATTCTCTTATGGTGGCGTGTGCCAAGATGGGCATGCACTTTACGGCGTGTACGACGAAAACATATTTTCCGGAAGCGGAACTGGTGCGCACCTGCGAGGAGATCGCGGCTAAGACAGGCGGCAGCATTACGCTGACAGAGGACGTGGCGGCGGGCGCCGGCGGTGCGGACGTGGTCTATACGGACGTCTGGGTGTCCATGGGAGAGCCTGAGGAAGTGTGGAACAGCAGACTGCATGATTTGATGCCCTATCAGGTGAACCGTCAGGTGATGGAGTATGCGGGAGCGGATGCGGTCTTCATGCACTGTCTGCCGGCATTTCATGATCTGCAGACCGGAGTCGGCCGACAGATCCATGAGAAATACGGCATAAGCGAGATGGAAGTGACGGACGAGGTCTTTGAATCGGCGCAGTCCATAGTGTTCGAGGAAGCGGAAAACCGTATGCATACGATCAAGGCTGTGATGGCGGTGACGCTGGGAGCATACGAAGTTTGAGGTTCCGGGAAGCGGAATCCTGAAGGTCAGGTTGCATATGAAAACAGATAAGACAGATATTTTGGCATTACTCAGAAACAGTGGAGATTACGTGTCAGGGCAGCAGTTGTGCGACCGTTTCGGCGTGACAAGAACGGCGGTCTGGAAGGTGATCAATCAGCTTAAGGAAGAGGGCTATGAGATCGAATCGGTTTCCGGCAGAGGTTACCGACTGGCGGAAGAGCCCGGGGACATCCTGTCAGAGAGCGAGATTGTCAGCAGGCTGCACACGAAATGGGCGGGCAGGAAAGTGTATTATCATGATGTGACGGGCTCCACCAACAATGATGCGAAGCGCTGCGGCGAGGAGGGTGATCCTCACGGTACCGTGGTGGTGGCGGATATTCAGAACGCTGGCAAGGGACGCCGCGGCAGAGGATGGCAGACACTGTCCGGAACCGCGCTTGCTTTTACCATATTGCTGCGGCCGGAGTTTGCACCGGACAGGGCTTCCATGATCACGCTCGTGATGGCGCTCAGCGTGGCAGAGGCAGTGGAAGAGGTTCTGGCAGACGCAGAGGAGGCTGTGACAACCATTAAGTGGCCGAATGACATCGTGTTGAATAGGAAGAAAATATGCGGCATGCTGACGGAAATGACAATGACGCCGGAAATGGACGAGATCCAGTATGTTGTGGTCGGTGCGGGTGTCAATGTGAATAATGCAGTGCCGGAAGAGTTTCAGGAAGAGATCCGGAAGACGGCTACTTCCCTTAAGATCGAGACGGGGCGTCATATCAGCAGAGCAGGACTGCTTGAAAAAGTGCTCCTCAGATTTGAAGACAACTATGCTGTGTTCCTGGAGACGCTGGACATGTCGCGGCTGCGGGAGGCTTATGAGCATCATCTGCAGGGCATTGGAGGCGAGGTCAGGGTGCTCGATCCTGCCGGGGAGTACACAGGGATATCCCACGGCATCGATGATAGGGGCGAGTTGATTGTCGAGAAGGAAAATGGAGAAAAAGTACTTGTCTACGCCGGAGAAGTATCGGTGCGCGGGCTGTACGGGTATGTATAAAACATGTAACAGAGGAGTCATAAGCAGCCCTGACGTACAGGGAAGCTTGTAATGCAAGGGTCGGGGAACCGTACTGTGGAGGGTCTGCAGTACGTACAGGTATGGATATGGGTGAGAATCGGGATAACAGGGTAGTGCTGTGCGGCGCGAATGCCTACGAACAGAAATATTATTTCAATGAGCAGTTTGCGGGGATTCCGGAGTCAATTAAGGAAGAACTCCATGTGATCTGCGTGCTGTTTACCGAAGAGGTAGGGGGTGTCTTCACGATTGTCTTCGAGGAGGACGGCAGTATCTCACTGGAGACGAATGCGGAGGAGGACGATCTGCTCTATGATGAGATCAGCAGCGGGCTTCTGGTAGGAGAAATCCGAAGGAACAGGCAGGAACTGCTGGAGTCGCTGCAGTTGTATTACAGGGTGTTTGTTCTGCATGACCGGACTGTGCTGGAAGAAGGATAATACCCTGTGCCGGCGGTGTGTTTCAGTGCCGGCCGGAGCGCAGAGCGGGATTATAACGGAATGGATACCGGAATGAAGGGATACAGGCGGGATGAGTGATTTACTGCACAAGCTGACGATTGGCAGCGTTACCTTGGACAATAATATTATACTGGCTCCCATGGCAGGCGTGACAGACCTGCCTTTTCGTTTGCTGTGCAGTGAGCATGGAGCGGGCATGTGCTGTATGGAGATGGTCAGCGCCAAGGCGATTTTATATAAAAATAAAAACACGGAAAGTCTGCTTGAGATCCATCCGCAGGAGGGGCCGGTATCCCTGCAGTTATTCGGCTCAGACCCGAAGATCATGAGTGAGATGGCCAGACAGATCGAGGACAGACCTTTTGACATTCTGGATATTAATATGGGCTGTCCCGTGCCGAAAGTGGTGAATAACGGAGAAGGATCGGCGCTGATGAAAGAACCGGATCTGGTTGCCGAAATAGTGTCGGCAGTGACTCGATTAGTCAATAAGCCGGTGACGGTCAAGATCCGCAAAGGATTTGACGAAGCCCATGTCAATGCCGTGGAGATCGCAAAGATTGCAGAGCAGGCAGGCGCGGCGGCGGTGGCGGTGCACGGCAGGACGAGAGAGCAGTACTATGCCGGCGAGGCGGATTGGGAGATTCTGGCGAAGGTGAAGGCGAGCGTGTCCATTCCGGTGATCGGCAACGGCGACGTCACGGACGGTGCCAGTGCGGAAAGAATGCTGTGTGAGACGGGATGCGACGGCGTAATGGTGGGGAGAGCCGCCAGAGGCAATCCGTGGCTGTTTCGGCAGATCGGGGCGTATCTGTGTGACGGGACGGAAGCAGAGCCGCCGACGCGGGAGGAGATTAAGGAGATGATTCTGCGCCATGCAGAGCTGCAGCTTGCATGTAAGGGGGAATATACGGGGATACGGGAGATGCGTAAGCATGTGTCCTGGTATACGGCAGGACTGCCGCATTCCGCCAGACTGCGGCAGAGCGTGAATATGGTGGAGAGCTTCGAGGAACTGAGACGGCTGGTGGAGGAGGAATTTTGAATACTATGCCTGCATAGCGGATTACGGGCGTTCCGCCCTATAGAAATAATGATATAAAACGCTCTTAGTGAGCGAGCTCCCACGAGCATTTTATATCATTATTTCTGCATGGCAGAATGGGTGGGCGCATATATTAATGCATGGAACGGGAGAAGATTATTTATTATTATCCGATGCAGGAACGAAATGCAAAAAGAGGTCGTGCGTATGCGGCAAAGAGGCGCTGGTTTCAGGAGGCAGAGCTGGACGCGCAAAATGCGGACGAGATAACGGCAAAACCGCAGGAGTTCGAGGTGATCGGCTGTGTGATACCGCCTTTTTACTACAGAAACAAAGTGTGGAAACCGCAGGTTCTGTCTGAGGCGATGGAGCGTGTGCCGCGGCGTGTGGAGGGTATGACGGATACGTGGATTCACCCGCAGATCGCGGCGATGCTGACGGCGGAATATGAAGGCCGGTTTGCGACGCGCAGGGAGACCATACAGATGGTGACGGCACAGATCGTCCGTCAGTATGCGGCGCAGACGATCGGGGCGTGCGGGGAGGCGGTAGTGCTCTTGGGCGCGCCGGCGGATACGGATCTGCAGATGGACATGACCAGGGAACTTTTACTGCCCTACCTGCCCAGGATCAACAGGCTGCTGATCTTCTATGAGGAGATTGCAGAGACGGATATCTGGATGGAATTAGGCAGCCATCTGGACGAGTATTATTATGAATACGGGCTGGTGCCCCAGCTGGAGCCGTATGTGACGTCTTACGGTGCAGGAACGGCGGATATCTGTGCCGGGCCGCAGCATGTGACAGAGGGGCAGGCTGAGAATCCCGTAAGGAATCAGGAACGGCACTGCATCCTGAAGTGCGGAAAACCGCGCTGCAGCGGTATGATCCTGGATTACAGCAGACAGTTCCGGTATCCTAAAATTATGCCGGAGAGCAAGGCGGTCTATATTGATATTGTGTCCGAAGCGGAAAAAGAATGTCTGCTCGGACGAAAAACCCCTTGGATTCCATACATCTCACCGTTAAAATACCTTGACACTATAGTAAAAAGTGGGTATGATAGTTAAGTTATAAAATCAAGAAATTGCAGGAAACCGCATAATACCTGATTGTATATGTAATAATGGATGCAGGTTACACGAGCAATATGGACGGGGCAGAGCGGTGTGCGCCGGATAGCAGGATTAAAACGAAATATAAATGTATAACAATATATGGAGAAAGGGAGAATTACCATGCAGGAGAAGAAAAACATCTTAACGTATGAAGGCTTGAGAAAATATGAGGACGAGCTGCACGATCTGAAGGTCGTAAAACGTAAGGAAGTTGCGCAGAAAATCAAGGAAGCAAGAGAGCAGGGCGATCTGTCCGAGAATGCCGAGTACGATGCGGCAAAAGACGAGCAGCGCGATATTGAGGCAAGGATTGAAGAACTGGAGAAGATTCTGAAGAATGCGGAAGTAGTCGTGGAGGATGAAGTAGACTTAGATAAGATTAACATCGGCTGTCTCGTGAAGATTCTGGATATGGAATATAATGAGGAACTGGAATATAAGATCGTAGGTTCTACCGAGGCAAACAGCCTGAAAGGCAAGATCTCCAATGAATCTCCTGTGGGAAAAGCGCTGATCGGCGCAAAAGTCGGCGATACGGTGGATGTTGAGACACAGGCGGGCGTGATCAAGTATAAGGTGCTTGAGATCCAGAGATCCAACTGATCGGTTCAATAGGGAAATCACAAATAACAGAAATGCGTTTTTTTATAAATTAGAAATATAATTATGTAAGGTTTATGTAAGGCATAACAATAGAGAAAGGTGTAGGTGTTGACATGGCAGAAGCACAGAATCGGGGAAAAGAACAGCAGGAACAGGATATCAACCAGCTTCTGAAAGTGAGACGGGAAAAACTCGCTGCACTGCAGGAGAGTGGCAAAGATCCTTTTCAGATCACAAAATACGATGTGACCCATCACAGTCAGGAGATCAAGGACAATTATGACGCGCTGGAAGGCAAAAAAGTCTCTATCGCGGGCCGCGTGATGTCCAAGCGCATTATGGGCAAGGCTTCTTTCTGTAACGTGCAGGATCTGCAGGGCGATATCCAGTGCTATGTGGCGAGAGACAGCATCGGTGAAGAACCCTATGCCGAATTTAAAAAATATGACGTGGGTGACATTGTCGGCATCGAGGGTGAAGTATTTACCACGAAAACAGGCGAGATTTCCCTTCACGTGGAGAAAATGACACTCCTGTCAAAAAGTCTCCAGATCCTGCCGGAGAAGTATCACGGACTGGTAAACACGGATATCCGTTACCGTCAGAGATATACTGACCTGATCATGAACGAGGATGTGAAGAAGACCTTTGTCATGCGTTCTAAGATTATCAGTTCCATCAGACGCTATCTGGACGGACAGGGATTTCTCGAAGTGGAGACACCCATGCTCGTGTCCAATGCGGGCGGTGCGGCGGCAAGACCTTTTGAAACACACTATAACGCGCTGGACGAGGATGTGAAGCTTCGCATTTCACTGGAATTATATCTGAAAAGACTGATCGTGGGCGGCATGGAGAGAGTCTATGAGATCGGACGCGTTTTCCGGAACGAAGGACTGGACGCGAGACATAACCCTGAATTTACACTGATGGAATTGTATCAGGCTTATACGGACTATTACGGGATGATGGATCTGACCGAAAATATGTTCCGCCATGTGGCGGGGGAAGTGTGCGGCACGACCACCGTTCCTTACGGCGATGT
>ERZ777011.1997-NODE-1997-length-18274-cov-15.922389_pt1 | contig 18274 bp, 14 predicted proteins | sample MGYA00374964_ERZ777011 | MGnify/ENA primary metagenome ERZ777011 (study PRJEB29310, sample SAMD00008975) | mouse gut metagenome | study: EMG produced TPA metagenomics assembly of the Metagenome analysis of fecal microbiota from mouse which was promoted...
CATAATAATGGCAGTAGGTATACCTGCCATTTTCAAGCTGCGAGCAACTTCCTTTATGCCTTCTTTTTTGCCTTCCTTTATACCTTCTTTTATACCTTCTTTTTTGCCTTCTTCCAAGCCTTTCTTCATACCTTCTTCCAGCCCTCTCCTCATGCCCCGTCGCTCCGCACTACTGAACAAGGTTTTCTCCACACTGATTATATCCCAAAACTTCTCATAGCCAGCAAGCTGGGCATCGGTAAAAGCAGACTCTTCAAGAGCCTTCACAGCTTTTTTAAGTTCAGGATTTGCCAAAAACTCTTTGGGGACTTCGCGCGTACGTTCGTTGATCTCAGTTAGATAACGCAACCAAAGAACCTGCATTTTCTTCTCACTATAATTTTGAGGAGTAAACTTAGGAAGTTCCACAAATACCAGGTGCAGGCCTTCGATCACCTTTTCGGTATGTTCAGTATGAACCAAACGGTAATAATGATAGAACTCATCATCCAAATCCAATTCAAAGATATCGTTCACCAGATTCAGAGAATACACGGGTTGCAGCAGTTCATAATTCTCCCCCGTATCCAGCTGGCGAACGTAAGCTTTGGAAGCGTTGAACAAAACACGCTGCTTAAACTCAGAACTCCATATCATCTGCATTTCAACCAAAAAAATGCGACCCTGATTGTCGCGGCAACGGACATCTACAATACTATTTTTACGCAAAGGATTGTCAGGGACAAGCTCCACGGGGAGATATTCGATTTCAGTCACCTCCTGACCCGGAGATAAAGGAAGCAAGGCATTCAAAAAGCTCATCACCAAATCGGGATGCTCGCCGAAGACGCGCTTGAACGTCAAATCGGCTTTAGGGTCTAAGTATCTCATTATATTTTATATAGGCGTTAGTTACTAATATGCGTCAAAGATAAAAAGAATTCCGGGAATTACCACTATCCTAGCCGAACTTAATCGTCGAAATAGAAGTTGATGAGAGGATGACATACAAAAATATCAACGATCTTCACAGACCGTTGATATAGTGGGAAATTCACATCGGCTTTAACCTTCGATGCCAAGGCGTAGATCAGAAATGCACCGTCGTGCTATTTCTGATCCACCATGTAGGGGAATCATGCTTTTACTGCATGAAACTAGGGACCTACATTTTCTTCATCTCAACATACGAAACACTCACGTGTTCATTTCACGTTTTCAACATAGTCAACAAATTCAATATTTATTTTATACCATTTTTATTCTTTTCATCCACCAAATATTCAACCCGATCCATACCAGCATATCCAGTAACAGCATCACCGTATTCTCCACATAAGGAATCAGCCAGATATTCAAACCGCTGAGGATGCAAGACAACAGAAGAATCATCAGCAATGCTTGACGAACCGTAAAGCCCATTTTCAAGAACAAGTGATGAATGTGCGTCTTGTCAGGTTCGAAAGGATTCCGCCCTTTATACATACGGACGATAGCAACGCGGATAGCATCGAAAACAGGTACCAGCAACGTGCTGAAAGCAATCACCAACGGACCGTGTTCCTTGGGGATGCCGTCGAGGTTCTGACTATACTTGATGGCAAGGAAACTCAGGATATAACCCAACGTCAGACTGCCCGTATCACCCATGAAGATCTTACGCGCACGTTCGGCCTTACCGAAAACATTGTAATAGAAAAACGGAACCAGCACACCGAACGAGCTGAAAGCGATCAGACTGCAACTCCACATCTCACGTTCTAAAAACAAGACGCCCAGCACTACCAGCGAAACGCTGCTCAGCCCCGAGGCAAGCCCGTCGATACCGTCAATCAGATTGATGGCGTTCGTGATGAGAATCACTATCACCACCGTAAGAAGTCCCCCCCAAAACTGAGGGATCATGCCCAAACCGAACAAACCGTATAGGTCGTTTATCCAAAGCCCGCTCAGCGGAAACAGGCAGGCACTCACCAACTGCACCACCATCTTGTTGCCGTAACGGACACCAATCAGGTCATCGGCAATACCCGTCAGGTAAAGCAGAACCAGTCCGCAGACAAGCAACAGCATCTCAGACAGAATGCGGTCATCGTGAAGCGTGGAGACATAATAGCCGAACAGGTTGTAGAAAGCCAGCACTCCGCAACAAGAAAACAGGATGGTAGGGAAAAAAGAGACTCCGCCCAGACGGGGGATCGCACCTTTGTGGACCTTGCGCTCTTCCTGAGAATCGAACAGTTTCTTCCGGTAGGATATCAGCAGGATGCGGGGGATAATCATACGGGCGATGAAAACGGAAATCAGAAAGGCTAATGCCATTAGTAGATATTTCATGATTTTAGGACGTTATGGGGTTAATACTAGATAATCTTTATAGAAAACATATTAATTAACATTCTGAACGAAATATTATTTTAGAATTCTGTGAGAAAAAACTCTATTTGAGATAATCTCTCCTATTTTATATATATACCGTAATGACAATAAAAAGACATTGGCATAAATTCCATTCTCACGGAATGCACGCAAATGTTCTTTCATAATTCTTTTATGAGATTCAAAACCGGAAGTACTGGCACCGCCAACACGCATAGTCACCATATCGACAGGTAAGTACTTCATACGAATCTTTGCTTTATAAATCACACGGAGTAAAAACTCAAAATCGGCAGCTATTTTATAATCGGTTTGATACAATCCAAACTCTTCAAAATACTCTCTTCTTAAATAAAAAGATGGATGTGCCGGCATAAAGCCCAATCGCATCAGACTTCGCTGAAAGATCTTTGAAGAATAATAGCGGACACATTTATGCAAGTCACTGTCTTTTACAAAATGTACATCACCATAAACAGCATCAATGTCCGGATTCTGTAATTCAGAAGCTACACGTTCCAACACATCATCAGAAGTATAAAAATCATCCGAATTTAAGATTCCAACCACATCACCGGTAGCCATCTTTATACCTTTGTTCATCGCATCATACAATCCCCTATCCTTCTCACTAATCCACATCATCCGTCCTTCAAAATCCAGTTCATATTTTTTTATAACATCTATAGTGTTATCCTGTGATAAACCATCAATAATTATATACTCAATATTTGTATACGATTGAGACAGAACAGACTGAATTGTATCAGAAAGAGTTTTCCCACTGTTATAAGTTACAGTTATAAGAGATATTTTCATTTACTAAATTAAAGATTTATATATATTGTTTGTTTGGTCATAAGTTTTGTCCCAAGAAAAACGTTTTGCATTTTCAAAGCCCAAGTTTATAACCTCATTTCTGTATTTCCCTCTATCCAAAACAGTCATCGCATCAATTATATTATCAACATCCAATTTATCCAAAGCTATTCCTCCTGTTCCTATGACTTCAGAAATGGATGAATTTGCTCCAGCAATAACAGGACATCCCGCTTTTTGAGCTTCAATAACAGGAATACCAAATCCCTCATACAAAGAAGGATACAATAAACAAAAAGCATTATTATAGAGAATATTTAAAACCGCAGAAGATACTCCCGACAATACTTTATATTCCACTCCTTTCAATTTCATTTTTTCAACTTCCACTAATGGTTTTCCAACAACAACTAATGGTTTTTTAGTTCGTTTAGCCACACTTATAGCTAAATCAAACTGCTTATATAATGCAAATCTATCACCTACAAATAAAAAATATTCTTCCTTTTCATAAGGCAAATTATCAACCCTCTTATTTACAGAAAGTGTACAAAATATTTCATCTACACCATTATAAACAACCTCTAACTTATCCGGATTTACTTCAGGTAAAAAACGTAATAAATCATCACGAGTATTTTGTGAAACACAAATAATCTTATCAGAATAAAGGATTGCTTGTTTCTTTTGCCAAGAATGTATTTTTTGTTTTATACCACGAACATAATATTCGTATGTAAAATCATGAACAGTTGTTACATTTCTCGCTCCTTTTACAATCCTATAATAAGAAGAATGAAAGAGTACATCTTCTGAACAATCTACAGTAGGATTCAAATATCTTTTTATTGGTAGATAAGCACTGGACAATTGTATTATTTGCGAAACAGGTATATCTAACTCTTGCCTAAATAAATTGTCTTTAGCGTTATTATATTCTATAAATTTGCAATTATATCCAGACAATCTTTTTAAATGTTCTTTCCATACAACAGAAATACCACCAGCTTTCTGAAGAGAAAATATAATATTATCAAGAAGTAATTCCATAATAATAAAGTCACGAAGAATTATAATTGAAGTATTTTCTTCCTTTTTATAAAAGGATTTCCAACTATGTGGTAAAAAATCGAGAAGTTTAAATCTATTTGTTGCCTTATATTTTAGGGATTGCAAACATTTGTTACAATAATTCTATTTGTTGCATCCATAGTTGCGAAATCGCTTTCGGATAAAATTTGCTACAACTTGCCATTGCATTCTTCCCCATTATAGAACGTTTATCAAAATCATTGATTAAGTTTCCTAATTTTTCATTAAAAAGTTCACTATTCTCATTATCTATCAAATAACCGTCATATCCTTCAGTAACCAATTCCATTGTGCCTTCACATTTATAAGCAACAACAGGTAAACCACAAGATTTTGCTTCAAGAATTACCATTGGCAAAGCCTCAGTATAAGAAGTCATTAAGAATATTGAACTTTTCAAATATTCACTTTGAATATCTTTTACAGGAGCATGAATAGAAATCAAGTCGTTAACTTTATTTTCTTTATAAATATTCATTAAATTCTGTTTCATTGGACCATCACCAAAAATATGAATACTCCATAAAGGATAATTATTTTTAAGATACAAAGCTATGTTGACAACTCTTTCATACCCTTTTTCTTCACTTAAACGACCTACCATTATAATTCTTTTTTCCTGTAAGGATGAAAAAGAAGATGGAAGGAAAGGAAGGGAATTAGGAATTACTTTTATATTCCTATTATATTTATTCAACTTTTTTTTAGCTGATTCAGACAAAACAACCAACAAATCTAAATTTCCATACAAAAAATACATAATCTTCCTATGAAGAAATGGAATAGAATCCAATTGTATATGTTCACAAGCTATTCTTTTCCTTTCAGTCAATAATGAAAGTACAAAATTAATATTATGCCCAGTCCCTATTATAACTGATTTCTTTTCTATGTTTTTTGAGAGAACTTTTCGTACATTGAAGTACCAAGAAATTTTCCCGAATATACTTACAGGAATAAAACCCATGCCTAAATGACTGACCCGTATATTCTTATCAAGAGAAAAATAAGGTTTACCATCATCACAACTCAACAAACTTATTATATTAACACTTTCCACATAAGGAACTAACATATTAGCCAAATTTACAACAGCTCTCTCTGTTCCTCCAGCAGCAGTAATATTTAAAATAAGAATATATATTTTTTTACACATATTTTTTTTGAAAATCTTTCTATCAAACAGATTTTAGAATTATCCTAACCGAATGATGACGGACTATATTCATTATTATCATACACCAAAGCAATGATCTTAAAAAGAAAAAATACTCAGCCCGAACCAAATAAACGGAATAAGAAATCATAATAGCATAAGCTATCAATGCATATGAATTCTTTTTTACCATCCCCAATAAATAACTGATAAAATAGCCTAAAACAAACATCATTATCACAACTCCACCTACTCCAAAAGCAATATATAAATCTGCTATAATATTAGTACCCATTCCCAAACTCCCAACATTTCCAAGAGTTAATTTAGTAATAAGTAAAGAAGAAGCCCCCATATCAGGAGTGAGATTAAATACATTATAAATAATCTGTTGTAGAAAAGGGATTGGAGCCACAACATTAGATAACATTGAAACTCCCCATGTTATACCATTTTTGTCAACATAATCAACTGCAATAAATGTATTACGATTATTGACAACTAAATCCATTACAATATCTGCAAAACTTGTTATTTCAATACCGTCATGAGACCTCATTAACACCACAAAAAACATTAAAACCCCTCCAAGCAACAGACAAATGAATGTTTGAAAAAACGTCATTTTCTTATATAGAAGAGTATATAATCCCCCAAAAATCATTATTATTTGCAACGGTATAGTTCTACTTCCTGTGGCTATTATCAAAAAAACAAACCCAAGAACAAATAAAAATTGATACATAGGAAAAGATTTCAAATCTATTCTTTCTTTATTTCGACAATAAGCATTATTAAACCATATTGCTATGATAGAAAAAATACAAGTACAACAAAAAAGATAAAAATAATTAGCTATGGAATTACCAGTTTCCTCTCCTCCTTCATACAAATTTCTCAGATTAGAATATCCACCTAAACATATATAGATTAAAAAAAAGATTACTGCTATTATATAAATAACTTGTGTGGAAATTATCTTACTAGATAGTTGTTTTTTCATTTTCCGAAAAGGATTATGAAAGACACTTCCTAAAAAATAAGCATGTATTCCCAACAAAGATAAAGATGTAGACCGTGATATTACATCTTCATTAAAATCATATTGAAAAGCAAAAAAACGTTTAGGATCAAAAGGGTATAAAAAAACTGGATAAAAAAACATTACAAAGAAGTAACTAACTATAAAAAAAACATCAAAATCAAAATAATTATCTTTATTCTTTACCCTAAAAAAACATATACTACTTAGAATATATTGTATCACACAAAATAAATTAAATTCATAATGATAATTATGAGGTGCAAAACAATATAATATAATAGCCTCACACAGAAAAATAAAGAAGAATATTTGCTTATTTTCTACTTTTAAAGACATTATATACTCTACAAATTTATTGCGAATTCCATTTTCTTATCAAACACTTTCTACTTAAACTATTGAAAGATAAGAGATACAAAAGAATCAACTTTGCAGTCATTAATTGGAATGAGTAAATCTTTCTACATATAGAAAAATCCACTCTTTTATCAGATATTATATGAGCACATATTATTGAATATAACGTTTGCCGTTTTATATCATCAATAAGATGTTGTTTCTCATACTTAATAACAAAATATTCACTTATAGAATATGCACTTAAACTGAATCTTACATTTTTCATCAGATCTCTACTATGACTCGCTGACTCTGATAAGATTCGATATACACTTGTTACATCATTCATAAAATGTATTTTAGAATGAAAACCAATATAAAGCCACAAAGGATAATCTCCCATCTTCCAAGAAGATTGAGGAGTTATTTCACTAAGATAATCAAAGTATAAATGTTTTCTGTAGCAAACAGTTAAAGCAGCAATGTGATTAACAACTAACAAATCTTCTACATTCGAAAATCCTTTTCCTATATTATTTCTATCAAATATCTTTTTATTTTCATGATAACTTTTCGCAGCCGTATGTACTAATCCATACTCTGGATTATTTTCAAGAAAATCCACTTGCTTCTGAAGTTTAAATGGGTCTATCCAATAATCATCTCCCTCACAAACTGCAATATATTTACCATGCATATGTTTATTTATTATTTTACGAAGTGAACCGTCATGCTTTGAATACTGATTTTCGGTTTCATAAATAGGTTTGATGATATCTGGATACTTCTCCGCATATTCACGAATAATAGCAGCTGTGCCATCTGTAGATGCATCATCATGTACAATGGCCTCAAAACGAAAATTAGTCTTTTGTATCACAAATCCTTCCAAACACTGGCGAATATAACGTTCATGATTATATGTATTGCAACGAATGCTCACCATTAAGGGTAATACTTCTTTTTGTTGTTCAATCATTTTTTATACTTTTTCAACCATCCAACTTATAAGCAATGTCGTTCGAAAAGAGTTCCATATAATCTTCCCCTATTATCTACGATAACCTATAAAAAATTTATTCGTGATTAATCATTCGAATGACTTTTGCCGGTCTCCCCATTACTACTTGATAAGGTTCTATTGACTTAGTCACAAGCGAACCTGCTCCCACATAAGCATGATGACCAATATATTCCACTTTAGCAGAAATGGTTAAAACAGCTTGTCCTATAAATGCAAAATCTCCGACAGTAGTATATGCACCAACAGTAGCTCCACCCGCTACAAAACAATATTTACCTATCTTGTTGGTATGTGAGACATTCACACCTGACAAAAGAATAGTTCCCGTATCAATAGACGTATCCGCTTGTACATGAGTAAATGCACTTATATAGACACCTACAGCAGATATTTCAGCAAAACGAGAAATAACAGCTGTAGGGTGTATCATGCAGGGTACTGATCCTCCTTGCTGTAATATACGATCAATCAATGTTGCCCGAATATTATTATCCCCCATTGTCAAAAGAAAATTCATGCCCGACAAATTTCCTATGGAAAACAAATCGTTAAACGAACCTACAACTTCAAAACCATGTTCTATTTGTCCTGTACGTTCATCATTATAATGGTATAACCCTACAATAGTATATCCACAAGCTTCAGCAAGGTCTATGAATACAGGAGTATTATGACCAATTCCTAAAACATATATCTTTTTCATCCTTACTTTATTCAAAACATTTGTCAAGATTCTCTTTTTATAATTCACAGATAACAGGTTTGCGTTTTCCTGAATTCAATACAGGAATATCATTAACATATTCTATTTGTATATTCGCATCCTGTCCAAATGTATCACACAATTCCTTTTTAACTTCTGCCGCTTTTGAAAAATGCTCTCCGCTTAAAACAATCTTCAACACATATTCCTTTTTAGCCTTCTGTATAAACTGCCATTGATTTATTTCCGAGTAATATTTCAATACACGCCCTAAAGACATCGGTGAAACAGGTTCTCCACTCACAGTGTAAACTAAATCCATACGTCTGCCATATAATTTTGATAAGTAAGGATAACCATTACTATGCTCATTGGGAGGAGCCAACACTCCCAAATCACCAGTATCATAACGAATCATGGGAAAAGCATAATTAAACAAATCCGTTATAACAATTCTACCCAATTCACCATAAGCAGCAGGTTGGTCAGAATCCATCTTTAAAACTTCGAAAATGTAACTGGCATGATTCAAATAGAACCCATTATCATCCGTCCCAATAGTTTCTTGCGCCATAATTCCATTTTCCTCATTCGCATATTGAGATATTATGTTACAACCAAGATGTTTTTGTACATTCTCGCGAGTAGCATCCTGCAAAGCTTCACTTCCAGCAATAATCACAGACAAACTGGGAAAAGACATGTGACGATTTTCCATTACATACCTTACCAACAGATCAAAAGATGATGCATATCCTCTTAAACAAACTGCTTTTTCCTTATTGATGACAGAACATAACTCACTCAATCTTTCTTTCTTCAAATTGGAAATATCAAAAGCTATGATATTTTCTCGAAAAGACTGCCACTTTGATTTATTATGCCATTTTGTCCAAATACGTAAATGAATCAGTTTCTCGTGAGAATAAAAACCCACAACATTTCCAAAGTACTTTAATTCTGCAATTCTTCTATTACGTTTCCTTGTATCCTGTGGAACATGAAATGGTGTACCCGTAGAGCCACTTGTATGTTGGATATGTACATTACCACGCTGATTTGGAATTGCTTCTTCAGGAACTCGTATCAAAGTATAATTTTCTCTCAATATGTTTTTGTTTACTACCGGAAAATTATTCAAATCATCAGAAGAAATATTTTTATAATAAGCCGTATGTTTTACAGCATACTGCAATATATCAGTTAAATATTGGGAACGCAATAATGTTCCTTGCTCATTATTCTCAAGTATTTTTTTAATATCATCGTATTGACAACGAATTGGTCTGCCCTTAAAAAAATCACTTGTCCAATAAATGTACCTTAATACTTTTCCTTTAATAGACATATTTCTATTTAATCTGTTCTAATACTTTTTCTATATCCTCATCACTCAACGCATGATGCATCGGCAAACAAATTACACTATCCGCCATCCTGTGCGCGTTCGGCAAATTCTCCGGTGTGGCGCTCTCCAGACCCCGATAAGTGCTGAACGTACTGATAAGCGGATAAAAATAGCGTCTGCCCAATACATTGTGTTCCCTCATCTTGAAATAAAGCTCATCACGAGTCATACCGTATCGCTCCGCGTCAACGAATATCGGGAAATAAGAATAATTATGCTTCACGCCGGGCATATCATCCATAAACGTAATGCCGTCCACTTCCCGCAAAGCTTCGCGATATCTTACAGCCACGTGACGGCGAGCCTCAATGGCTTTGTCCGTCTGTTTCAAATTCAACAGCCCGTAAGCGGAACGGACCTCGTCCATCTTACTGTTTATGCCCGGAGCTACAACTTCAGTTTCACCGGCAAAGCCAAAATTCTTCAAGTAGTCAATGCGTTTCTTCGTCTGCTCGTCGTGCATCACCAAAGCACCGCCTTCGATCGTATTAAAGACTTTTGTCGCATGAAAACTCAAAGTGGACATATCGCCGGCGTTCAAGATGCTTTCACCACCGACTTCCACACCGAATGCATGGGCAGCGTCGTAAATGACTTTCAGACCATATTTGTCCGCTATCTCCTGAATACGCTTCGTATCACAAGGCTTCCCATAGACATGGACAGGCATGATGGCGGTAGTTTTGAGAGTAATCGCCGCTTCTATCTTGTCCGGATCAATATTACCCGTCTGAGGATCAATATCCACAAAAACCGGCTTTATGCCATTCCACCAGAGCGAATGGGTGGTGGCGACAAAACTGTAGGGGGTGGTTATCACCTCGCCTGTGATACGCAAAGCCTGCAAGGAGGTGATCAACGGCAAGGTGCCGTTAGTAAACAGGCTGATATAGGGAACTTTCAAATATTCGCAAAGAGCCTTTTCAAGTTCCTTATGATAATAGCCACTGTTAGTTATCCACTTCCGATTCCAAATATCCTCCAGCAAAACATTCAGTTCCGCCAAATCCGGTAATAACGGAGAGGTTACCGTTATCAATTCATTTGATTCCATTATATTATTATGTTACTTCTTACGGACAATAGAAATGAGTTCGTCCAATTCCGAGAATTTGAACAGATAAGAAAGGCCTATATAATAAACCGCACCGACCGATGCGCCGATCAACAATTGCATCCAGCTATCCGAAAAAACTGTGGTCACCGCATAAACGATCGCCCACATGCTCAAAGACAATAGCAAAGAGGGCAAAAGGTCGCGCATCTGACGGAGAAATCCGATCCGGATCAACTTGCCCGTATAATAGGTATTAATAACCAAGGACAGGAAAGAGGTAAAAATCTGACCGACACACATCGGGACCAACCCCATGGGGATGGTTACACACAGCACCACTACGGCTATCACTTTCTTGATGATTTCCAGTCTGAGAAACAAATCCGACCTGCCTTTCACCTGCAACAGGTTCAGATTGATGGCATGAATGGGATACCACATCATCGCAAAGCAAATGATTTGCAACAACGTGCCCGCAAACATCCACCGTTCCTTCAACAACAATAACACGAACGGTTTTGCCACCGCCGAAAGTCCAAGCAACAGAGGAAAGATCAGGAAAGCGGAAACCTTCAGAAAACGACGGTAAATCTGAGACAGACGCTCATCATCATCCTGTATCCGGCAAAGAACAGGATAAGTGACACGCTGCATAATCCCGGTCAGATTGGAAGAAGGAAATTCCGCAAACTGGTGGGCACGGGTATAATTTCCCAGCGAAGAAGCGGTAAACACCTTACCTATCACAAGCAGGTACATATTCCGATAGACTACATCCAGCAGACCGGAGCACAACAGCTTGGAACCGAAGGCAAACAACGCGCGGAAAGAACTCCAGGAATATATAAGCTTCGGACGCCAGCGGGTCAACACCCACAGAAGAAAGGAGTTCAATCCCAAGTTCGTGAGTTGCTGGACGGCAATAGACCAATAACCGTATCCATAATAGGCCATGCAGATACCGACTATTCCTGAAACGACGGCAGCACTCAGAGCGGCTTTCGCCTGTGTCTTGAAATCAATGCTGACAGTAAGCAAGGCGCGCTGAACCACGGCAAAGGAATTGAAGATGACACTGACACAAACGACACGCATCAAAGACGTCAATTCAGGACTTTCATAGAAAGCGGCGGCAAAAGGAGCCAGGGCGAACAGCAGCCAATAGAGCAGAAAACCTACCGCTATATTGAAATAAAATACCGTGCAGTTGTCCGTTTCCGTGCGATCTTGTTTCCGAATCAAGGCTTGTGAAAAGCCACTGTCTATCAACGACTGAGACACGGCTATAAAAACGGTCAGCATACCTATCAAACCGTAATCCTTCGGAGATAGCAATCGGGCCATGACAATCATAACCAGAAATTGAACCCCCTGAACAGAAAAACGCTCGATGCCGCTCCAAAGAATGCCTCTCGTTGTAGTATGTTTTAAAGAATCAGCCACTGTTATTATTTAGACAATCGATTATCGTACCATCTGAAAAATGGAACTTCAACCATTTTAATCCGCAACCTGTCAATCAGAATACATACAGTAAAGATAATGCAGACAGTCCCCGTACTATAGAGCACCAAATTGATAATGGGCAAAGAATAATGACCAACACAATCAATCAGATCCCGCCAAAGCCAAGTACGCATCGCATCGGAATTGGCATGTATCAACAGTACGCCAAACGTAGATCCTCCCACAAGATTTATCCACTTGTTATAAGGTATTCCAAGTCCTTTGAACCAAAGAAAACTAGAAACAGCCACCAACACAGCAAAAAATTTGTTGGAATCACTAACAAAAAATTGCGATGCGCTTCCACCAAACATATATACCATTGAAAACATTGAAATAATAGCCATAACTATCGACAGGATTGAAACCATCCCCCACAACTTTACTTTTTCAAAAACAGGATGAGGATACAACCTGACATAAGAAGATATCAAATAAACGACACCGAACCAAGTGACATAATTAAATGCAATATGAAATTGAGGAATACTTCCCAATATTGTATAAGCGCCCAACAATAACGCCAATAAATATTGATGTTGCCGTTGAGTCATATTTTGTATCAGAATATTCCAAAAAGGGATGGACAACCAAAATATCAGAAAACAACTGGTAAAGTTTTGATTCATTCCCCACACCGGCATTATCAATTTAACCAATCTTCCCAACGTAAAAGTCTCATATCCTGAAAACACAAAAATTCCAAAGATTAAAAATTTATATAAATAAATTTGAAATATCAATTTCAAAAACTTCTTCAAAGTTATAGTACTTGTGCACATGAAATAGCCGGTTATCAGAAGAAAACAGTTTATTCCGGTTTTTCCCCACATTCCAAATGTCCATAAAAACAAGCTATTGGCATCAGTCGGATAAACCATCATGGGACCTTAGGCACGAATAAGGCCGGAGTTTACAACATAATGATGTGCTACAATCATCAACATGCAAATAATCCGGTAGAGTTCCAAATTAGAATCCCTCCCTATACGATTTTTACCAATCTGATTATCAGTCATATATATGCAAATTGAAATGTTTTTTACAATAAAAAGCCTGATATTATTTGGAATACTTCAACCCATGCAGCAAGTCTTTTCCTAACAACAGCCAGCCCATCGTGGCAAACACCGCCAAAAACATAAAAGCCAATATATACATCTTCTTCCCCATCCCCGACGGAAGCAACGGAACAACCGCCGGCTCCACCACGGCAAACACGGGCTTCTCCTCCTGAACCTTCGCACGTGCCATCTGCAACTGAGTGGCAACCTGGCTATATACCTGATAAGCCAGACTCATGTCATTCTGCAAGCGTTCCTGTTCAGCGCGAACACTTTGAAGAATCAGATTGTCATGTGTATCCACATAATCGGCATATTTCTTTTGGGCGGCATAATATTCCTGTTGACGGTCTTGGTATAGTTTCTCCAAGTAAACACAATCCTCCTTTGCCTTTGAAGTACGGTAACCAATGATGCATTCCTGCAATTTACGGACAACCGAATCCGCCACAACGGCAGTCACTTTTGGGTTCTGCAAAGTGACGGAAACATTCGTGACGGCCGTCTTCTTGTCCATCACGACAGAGATGTTTTTCTTCAATGAAAGGATTTTTTCACTCTCTTCCTCTGTCAATGCAAGCATGCCGTTCATAGAAGATTGGTCAGTTTCTTCCTCATCGGAAGACAGTAAATCCTTGATGCCACCGATCACCATGCCAGGCATCCCCAAGATATAACTCCACCAAGGGGAAGACTGGCTGTCCAGATAAGCGGACAAGTTCATTTCCTTACCGCCTTTCTGTAAAGAAGGAACTTGCATGTTCAATAAATCCAACAGAAACGGTGTCGAAGAGACGATGTCCGAAGAAAGGGCGGCATTCAAGGCGTCAGAACCATCCGCTCCCATCGAAGCGCCGCTCCCTAAGAAAGATGCGGCAAGACCGCTGTTTCCTTTAGAGCTCCCCATCTCAGGAGACAAGGTCACTGTAACCGTATATTTCTTCGGAATGCTGAATCCTATGACAAGCCCTATGAATGCACCAACAATGGCGGCCTTGTACAAAGTCTTACGGATACCGATTATCTTACGAACAATCTCCAGCAAGTCAATCTCCATCTCATCATTATGGGGATTATTGTGCAATTGCTTTGTTTCCTTTTCAGATGCTTGTTCCATCAAAGTAGACATAATAAAAGATATTATAAGGTATTCGTTATTTCTTGATTAAATTGGCAAGAGAGGCAATCATCATGCCCAAAGAACTGAATGAGGTGGCATAGCCAAGGATGTTGCCCAAATTATTCTTTTTCCTTTCTTTATTGGGAACGATAATCTCACAACCGGCCTCAATCTGTTTCTTACCACTGCCTTTAACCTTAGCAACCTGACCGTTCATGTAAATGATAAACTTCTTGCTCTTGCGGGCATTGTCTGAATAACCACCAGCCTGGTTCAGATAGTAATCAATATTCTTGCCGGCTATATAAGAAACCGTATTGGGAACCATCACGGCACCATTGATCTTAACCGTATTGGTACTTTTGGGAATAAAGACAACATCACCCTCACGCAAGACAATATCAGCCGTGCTACCCGGATTAGCCAAAGCTTTCTCCAAATCAATACCCACCGTAAAATGGTCTTCCACATGAATATCCAAAGAATCCATCATAGCCTCACCCAACTGACGGCTCATCAAGCGAAGCACATCTTCCATACGTTTCTTCTCACCCTCAGTGGCGACACGAGTCAACTTGGCACCGCGCAGGTAGGCGTTTTTGGTGGAACCGCCGGCTTTACGGATCAAATCGGAAAGACGTTCCGTACGGCTGGTCATGGCGTAGGAGCCTTCGAACAGGATTTCACCTTCAACGGCTACATTCTGTTGGGCCTGATAGCCCGGGCTGCGGCGAACATAAACCTCATCGTACGGTTGAAGCACAAAACCCGGTGTACCATCGATGACAAACCCTTCTTTCAGGGAGAATGTATACGTCCGGCCGATAGTATCGTTATCCGTTGTACTATGGGGATTCCTGATTCTGCGAGAGACATCCACACGGACTACAGAAGCGGCTTCACGCAAACCTCCCGCCTGAATGATCAGGTCTTCAAGCGTCATGTTGTCAGCGTACGGATAGGAATCCGGTTTGGCCACTTCGCCATGGATGACAACATCCCCCCTGTCTTCCAGATCATGGATACTCGGAATATAAAGGATGTCGTTTTTCGTCAGGATGATGTTTTGGGAAGTGCCATCCATGATAGCTTTTATGTCAACAGGGACAACTTCAGTAGTGAGGTCCTCACGCTGGCGATAAAGGACGGCACGGTTCAGGAAAGCATCACCCGTCAAGCCTTGGGCTTCATTCACCAGTTCGCGGACCGTATTCAGTCTGCCGTTGAGCTGGTAGATGCCGGGACGGTAAACGGCACCACGGATTTCAAGCTTATTGGTGAAGCGGTTGAGGATGGCCTCGGCGGTCACGACATCACCATTCCGCATTTTATAGACACTATAGTCAAGGTCCTTGACCGTGTTTACTTCATATTCTTGGCCGTTTTGGCGTACCACGCGCAAAGAACGGGTGTAGGCGTCGGCGTCAAAGCCACCGGCGTAACCGATAAGGGTGGACAGGTTCTCGTCCTTCTTCATCTCGAAACGCATCGGGCGTTTCACTTTCCCGTCGATCTTGACCAGGACCTCATAGGCGGGGACAATCACCACATCGCCTTCCTGAAGGCGGATGTCATCCTGGATGTTGCCTTTCATGATGAACTGGTAGACGTCGATCGTGGCGATGTTTTTGCCGTTACGTACCAATTGGACATTGCGGAGACTGCCTATCTCACTCACACCTCCCGCACGGTAAAGCGCATGAAAGACAGTAGAGAAGGAAGAAAGGGAATAAGTGCCCGGCTGGACCACTTCACCCATCACATTGATCTGGATAGTACGGATGCCGCCCAGAGTCAGACGGATGTCGGAAGTGGGGTCGTCCGTATTATCAAGACCATTATATATCTTGTTTAATGTTCGCTTGAGATAGTCATTGGCTTCAGCAATAGTCATACCGTTCAGGTTGACGGGACCGATTTTCTGGATGTTGATCGTGCCGTCAGGGGAGATCTGTTGGCGGATCGTGTTCTGGCTGGCTCCCCAGATGTCGATGATCACTTCATCACCCGGACCAAGACGGTAATTTAAAGGGGTGGCGATGTTGACACTGGGTTCAAAAGTCAGGTTACGGGTATTGAAGATGTTGCGTCCGAAAACCTGGTTGCTACGGGCAAGGTCTTCAGTACCAGGACGGTCTTCCAGTATATCGGAAGTGTTCTCGTTCATCTCTTCACGAAGGCGTGATTCATTGACATCCGTACCGGCAGCGTTGGAGGCATTGACATTGTTCTGTTGCTCATAGAGCTGCTTCACACGCATGGCCTGTTCCTTGGTCACACCTTTGCGTGCCAGTTCGGAGGCGAGTTGCTTTTGTTCTTTTCCCTGTTTGATCCCCTCTTTGACATACTCCAATACCTGGGAGTCGCTCATGGTTTGAGCTGTCACAGGTGTGGCGCCCAACATCAATAAGAAGATGAGCGTCCCCATTAATTTTTGCATTTTCATTGAGTAATTTGAATTTTTAATTCAATTGATGGTCCTAAACCGGCTCCACACATCCTACCGGTATATCTACACATGCACATCCTAACATTGCCAGTCGGACTGCAACTTTTGATTTCCCATTTATATCTACCAGTTCTCCTTCCAGCCCTGCTAATGGTCCTTTTATGACCCTTATTTTTTCTCCCGGTGCTAATGGCGATGTACTCATACAGATCGTTTCATCCGAATAGTCGAGCATAAATTTGAATCGTAACATTTGTTGATCGGGAATTACAGCCGGAGTACTCTCCCCACGAAGTACCATGTAACGACTAATAGCGGATAAAGTCAGAACTTCTTTTTGCTCTTGTGGATCAACATGGACAAAGATCATCATTGGAAGCACGACACGGTCGACAACTTTGCGACGGTCACTCCATTTATGAACTTCTTGTTGAATAGGAAGGAAATTTTCAACGCCCATTTTAGTGAGGCGTTCACTTGTTTTTTTCTCATGATAAATGCGCACAATGGCGACTAACCAGCGTTTAGAGTGCGCTACGCTTCTGCCAATCACATCTGTTGGCAGAACTTCTCGATCGTCATTTTTGCTAATGATCATATATTTTTACCCCACTTTTTCTATTGCCATTTAGGCAATGAAATAATTCCTGTTGCAAAGATAGATAAAATAATAAATAAGAAACAAGAAAAAAATGCTTTCTTTTCTTGTTTACCAATCAAAATATGCAGTTAAAGCATGTAGTAAGAATGATTACATCATATAACAGATATGAACATAAAAAAAAGACTGAATAACTTTTATAGTTAAACAGCCTTTTCTTATCTTTTAATCAGTATTCCCGAAACGCGAATTACCACTTATAATTAATACCGAAGCTAAGCAATTCTTTCAACTGGAAGAAACTATCTCCTTCAGTCGGCTTGGAACTGTCATCAAAACGGGTATGTATATAGAGCTTGGTAGAAAGATAACGGTTTAATACAAAGTTGAATGTATTTTCCCATTCTACACGTGCCCAATGGTAGTTGGTCAGGTAATTAAGACGAGACTCTAAAGTTACTGCAGAAATGATAGTCCAATTGAATGTCGATTGCAACTGCGAACCGAAATCGTTTTTAGAACATTTTCCTTTT
>ERZ777011.1998-NODE-1998-length-18273-cov-93.740476_pt1 | contig 18273 bp, 17 predicted proteins | sample MGYA00374964_ERZ777011 | MGnify/ENA primary metagenome ERZ777011 (study PRJEB29310, sample SAMD00008975) | mouse gut metagenome | study: EMG produced TPA metagenomics assembly of the Metagenome analysis of fecal microbiota from mouse which was promoted...
CAGGTCGGTAAAGCCTATCTAACATAATCTCAGGAAAATTTAAACAGGCTCTAAACAAAAAACTTCTATATACTGTTAGTTACAGCAAGCAAAATGTATCTGATAGAGGCGGAAGATGAACAAAAGGCGGAAGTGTATTGTTGGCAGGAAGGCGGCACCTTTGCCAAACGGAATCCATTAGGACATTGGTTCCTTCGTTTTCCGAATGGTAAGCCATTCACGGAGAATAGCACCTACTATTTGTACGCTATTCCCGAAAAAGAAATAAACGCGAACCCAACTTTATAAATAGCTCTCTTAATTTTTTGACTTTGACCTTAACTTGTAGACCGGTGTACGTCGTGACGACGAATACCGGACGTTTCTTTTATCTCCAATTAAATATGTTAATATAATGCGCTTTGCTTCGCTTTATTTATGTAGATTTCTATCCGATCTTTTTCTTCTTCAAATTAGGCAGAAAGAACGTGACCAGTCCCAGCAACGGCATATAAGCACATATATTATAAACATACTCAATACTTGTCTTATCCGCCAAGTTACCAAGCACAGCCGATGCAACACCGGCAACCCCGAAAGCAAATCCGAAGAACAGGCCTGATATTAATCCAAGTTTGGTAGGAAGTAGCTCTTGAGCATAAAGCAATATGGCAGGGAAAGCGGAAGAAAGCATCAATCCCACGCAGAAACTTAAAATAATAGTCCATACCAGATTAGCGTGAGGCATCAGTAAACTGAACGGGGCAGCTCCCAAAATTGAAGCCCAAATAACATACTTCCGCCCGACGCGGTCGCCTACGGGGCCGCCCACCAATGTTCCGATAGCCGTAGCAACCAAGAATATAAATAAATATAGCTGCGATTCCTGTACGCTAACATTGAATTTGTGAATCAGAAAAAATGTATAATAACTGGTCAGACTCGCCATATAGATATATTTCGAGAAAATCAATATCAGTAATATCCCGATAGAGATAGCCGTTTTATCCATAGGCAAAGGGAGATGAACCGGTTTTCTGACGCTGACAGTCTGAGCCTTCATCCGGTTGAGATAAGACTTATACCATTTGCAAATCGGATACATGACTCCGATAGCTGCAACCGCTACAAATGCAAATATGAAAAGATGCTGTCTTCCATAAGGGGCAACGAGCAAAGCCACCAATAAAGGGCCTAGCGAACCACCCAAATTGCCACCTACCTGAAAGAGTGATTGTGCCAGTCCGCGTTTTCCACCCGAAGCGAGAAATGTGATGCGCGAGGCTTCCGGGTGCAATACGGAAGAACCGATTCCGATTAAGAATACGGACAGTAGTATCCAATAAAGATTATCAGAAAAAGCTAAGTTTATCAGTCCTATCATGGTGATGCTCATTCCGATAGGCAATGACCATGCGACGGGATATTTATCAAAGATGATTCCGGTAATCGGTTGGAAGACCGAAGCTGATAGCTGATAAATCAGTGTGATAAGACCGATTTGCGCAAAACTCAATCCTAAATCATCTTTGAATAGCGGATAAGCTGCTGATACAACGGACTGTAAAAGGTCATTGAGACAGTGTGAAAGACTTAATGCGATTAAGATGGAAAATGTAATTTTTCCTACGGGTTGTTCCTGATTTTGTATCATGATACCTATTGCTTTAGAAGTGTTCCTGAAAAATTGGCTGCAAAGGTACGCAAACTTTCCTGTTTTTCTAAAACTAAGGATTGTAAATTGTCGTTAATTCAGTTTTGAGTTACTGAACTATTCTTTATACCTGCTGTTGTTGAATTAAAAAAGGAGGATAAAATGAACTTTATTGGGTATATAATTTATTTTTAATCTAAAAAACTGAACTTAATTATGGAATGTAGACATGGAAATTTCTGGATTGGACTTGGACTTGGTTCTATCCTTGGTGCTATTGCTTATCGTCTTTCACGTACCGCAAAAGCCAAACAACTGGAAAATGAAATTTATGACGCTATCCACCGCATTGGTCGCGATGCTGAGGCGGTGGCAGCTTGTGCAGAGAAAAAAGCAATGAATCTTGGACTGAAAGCGGTAGAAACCGGAGCCGAAATTGCTGATAAAGTGGCAGCAGAAGCCGATAAGATGGCTGGAAAAGCAAAAAAAAAGTGGGAGAAATAATATTTTCAGAATTGGTAATCAGTTAACATATAGTTGATTATCAATTCTTTTTTACTATTTTATTCGCTTGTGTATACACTGAATATTATCGTGTGCTCGCACACACTTTACCGCTTTCTCTATTCTTTTCTATCTTTTTCGTGATAAAAACTATTTTTTTCTCTTCTTTATCTGCTTTCAGGAGTACTTTTTACTGATGATTTTGGCTCTTTTCTTATGTTTAATAACATGTGTATATTTGCTATGTTTGATATAAGTGTTTGATAATTAATTTTATAATCTATTTGTGTTATCGTGTGTGTGCGCACACATTATTGCTTAATTCAATAATTCATTTTACTTTTGTCATCGAAAAACAAGATATTTATTAAGGATGGACAAAGAATTCTCAAATATTCGTATTGTAGACATCGCTAAAATGGCGGGTGTCTCTGTCGGCACGGTGGATAGAGTCATTCATAATCGTGGACGGGTATCTGAAGAAAACAGGAAAAAGGTGCAGGCTATTTTGGAGATGGTTCATTATCAGCCTAATCTCATGGCGCGTTCATTGGCGTCCAAGAAACAGTATCACTTTGTCGCAATCACTCCGTCTTTTGCTCAGGGAGAGTATTGGGAAGCCATTTCAGAAGGCATTGATAAGGCTGCTTCCGAAATGGAGTCTTATAATATAACTATCACAAAGCTCTTTTTTGACCAGTATAACAACAAAACTTTTGATGATATAGTCCGTAATCTGTTGGATGAAAAGGTGGATGGTGTGTTAATCGCCACATTGTTTACCGATTCTGTTATCCGGCTTTCGCGTGAACTCGACCGATTCGAAATTCCCTATATTTATGTCGATTCCAATATTGAGGGACAGCATCAACTTGCCTATTTCGGTACAGAATCTTATGATGCCGGAGTTATTGCCGCCAGGTTGTTGACAGACAGAATTTCTCCTGCTTCCGATATTCTTATGGCACGGATTGTCCATAGTGGAAAGAATGACTCCAATCAGGGAAGAAACCGCAGGGAGGGATTTTGTCGTTATCTGAAAGAGATGGGATTCACTGGAAATCTGCATGAGGTGGAGTTGAAAATCAATGATTCGGTGTACAATTTCACGAAACTTGATGAAATCTTTGAATCAAATCCGAATATTGAAGGAACTGTTATTTTTAATTCTACCTGCTATATTTTAGGGAATTACCTGAAAGCAAGAGCCATGCAGTCGGTAAAACTGGTAGGTTATGACCTTATAGAGAGAAATACACAGTTACTTTCGGAAGGAGTGATTACCGCATTGGTTGCGCAGCGTCCCGAAAGGCAGGGATACGAAGGAATTAAGTCCCTATGCAATCATCTGTTGTTCAAGCAACATTCTGAAAAGGTAAATCTTATGCCGATAGATATTCTCCTTAAAGAGAATCTGAAATATTATCTGAACAATAAACTATAAATATAATAAATTTTTAGAAACCATGAATGAATTATTTAACGTAAAGGACAAAGTTGTTGTAATTACCGGTGGAGCCGGAATCTTGGGTAAAGGAATTGCTGCATACCTCGCAAAAGAAGGCGCAAAAGTGGTTGTGCTCGACAGAAGCGAAGAAACAGGAAAAGCATTGGTAGACAGTATCAAAGCTGAGGGCAACGAAGCCATGTTCCTTTACACTGACGTAATGGATAAAGAAGTATTGGAAGGCAACAAAGTAGAAATCATGAAAGCTTATGGTCGCATTGACGTATTGTTGAACGCTGCCGGAGGTAACATGGCAGGTGCTACAATCGCACCGGATAAAACGTTCTTCGATTTGCAGATTGACGCATTTAAGAAAGTGGTGGATTTGAACCTTTTCGGTACAGTATTGCCTACAATGGTATTTGCTGAAGTTATGGTAGAACAGAAGAAAGGTTCAATCGTAAACTTCTGCTCTGAATCTGCACTTCGTCCGTTGACTCGTGTCGTTGGTTATGGTGCAGCTAAAGCAGCTATTGCTAACTTTACTAAATATATGGCTGGTGAATTGGCTTTGAAATTCGGTAACGGCTTGCGTGTAAACGCTATCGCTCCGGGTTTCTTCCTGACTGAACAGAACCGTACATTATTGACTAATCCTGACGGTTCTTTGACCGACCGTTCAAAGACAATCCTTGCTCATACTCCGTTCAACCGTTTCGGTGAACCGGAAGATCTTTACGGAACAATCCACTATTTGATTAGTGATGCTTCTAACTTCGTAACAGGTACAGTAGCTGTTATTGATGGTGGTTTCGACGCATTCTCTATTTAATAAATGGAGAATTGGGAATTAAAAATTGAGAATTGGCTGCACAGCATCCGCATGTAGGCTCTCAACTTTTGATTCTCAACTTTTATTTCTTAATTCTCAATTTTCAATTCTTAATTTAACAATAGTATGTATTTATGTGAACAAACTTGGCGCTGGTATGGTCCTAACGACCCGGTAAGCTTGTGGGATATTAAGCAAGCCGGCGCTACCGGTATAGTAAATGCGCTTCATCATATTCCGAATGGTGAAGTATGGACAGTAGAAGAAATCATGAAGCGTAAGCAAATGATTGAAGAGGTGGGGCTGACGTGGTCTGTGGTAGAAAGTGTACCTGTGCACGAACATATCAAGACACAGACAGGCGACTTCATGAAATATATCGAAAACTATAAGGAAAGTATCCGTAACCTGGCAAAATGTGGTGTAATGGTAGTTACTTACAACTTCATGCCTGTATTGGATTGGACACGTACCGACCTTGCCTATACAATGCCCGACGGCTCTAAAGCGCTTCGCTTTGAAAAAGCGGCTTTCGTAGCTTTCGACCTTTTCATCCTGAAACGTCCGAACGCAGAAAAAGATTACACTCCTGAAGAAATAGCTAAAGCAAAAGCTCGTTTCGAACAAATGAGCGAAGATGATAAGAAACTGTTGGTTCGCAATATGATTGCCGGACTTCCAGGTTCTGAGGAAAGTTTCACGGTAGAGCAATTTCAGGAAGCGCTCGACCGTTACAATGACATTGACGCTGAGAAACTTCGTTCCAATCTGATTTTCTTCTTGAAAGAAATTGCTCCCGTTGCCGACGAAGTAGGAGTGAAGTTAGTGATTCACCCGGACGACCCTCCTTATACAATCTTAGGTTTGCCGCGCATCTTGAGTACGGAAGAAGATTTCAAAAAGTTGATTGAAGCCGTACCTAACGAATCCAACGGTCTTTGCCTGTGTACAGGCTCCTTCGGTGTACGTGCCGATAATGACCTTGCCGGCATGATGGAACGTTTCGGCGACCGTGTGAACTTCGTGCATTTACGTAGTACACAGCGTGACGAAGAAGGCAACTTCTACGAAGCTAACCACTTGGAAGGAAATGTAGATATGTATAACGTAATGAAGGCTTTTATTCTTCTACAACAACGTCGCAAATGCTCTATCGCCATGCGTCCCGACCACGGACATCAGATGATTGACGATTTGAAGAAGAAGACAAATCCGGGATATTCCTGCTTGGGACGCCTTCGCGGATTGGCGGAACTTCGCGGTTTGGAAATGGGTATCGCTAAGTCTATTCTTTAATCTGAGTACATAATTAGCATTATTATAATTAAGAAACACTACGGCTATTATTGATTGAAATAATAGTTGTAGTGTTTTTTATTTGGTCTTTTTCCCTGATTGGGGAATGAATATATCGAACAAGCCTCCGACGTGCGTATCTTTATCTTTTTTTTCACCGATTCCGCTCTCTATGGCTCGGGAATAATTAACAATGCGATTTGGGCGCAGGCCTCAGCGTCAGCAAGTGCGTGGTGATGGTTGTTCAAGTCATATCCGCATCGTTTTGCTACTGTGTGTAACTGATGATTGGGTAGTTCTTTGCCGAATACTTTCCTCGAAGTACGGCAAGTGCAATAGAATTTATAATTGGGATAATTCATTCCATACAATTCATGAACCGCCCGGAGACAACCTTCATCGAAAGGACTGTTGTGAGCTACAAGCGGTAACCCCTCTATCAACGGTTTGATTTCAGCCCATACATCGGGAAAATCTTCGGCTTCTATCGTATCATCGTAAGTTAGTCCGTGAATTGCTGTTGTCCATTGGGTGTAATAATTGGGAGCAGGACGGATGAGACGATAGATTTTATTCACAATCTTACCGTCTCTTACAATAACAACACCGATACTGCATACACTGGTACGCTTGCCGTTGGCTGTTTCAAAGTCGATTGCTGCAAAGTCTTTCATTAATCCTATTCTTTTTCATGAAAGAAATATTCTTTCTTTTCGTTATGTCCTTGTGAACAAATTATAAATCGATTGCAAATATAACATTTATTGTGTTGAATAGATTATATTTGTTGCTGTATAATTGCTCTTATGATGTTATATAAAATCCTTTAATCATCGAAGATATGAAAAAGTTGTTTTTATTGGTTTTTGTCTTGTTTGCATGGAATATCTTTGTCAATGCTCAGGATAGTGATGCAAGATATGTTGAAGTAATCGGTTCTTCGGAGGTAGAAATTGTTCCGGACGAAATACATTTTCTGATTCAGATAAAGGAATATTGGGAAGAAGAATATACGGGTAAATCAAAGAAAGAGGAAGACTTTCGGACAAAAGTGCCATTGGCTATGATTGAAAAGGATTTGCGCCGGAGTTTACATAAAATCGGAATATCGGATGAGGCTATCCGTACACAAGAAGTGGGAGAATATTGGCGTCAAAGGGGGAAGGAGTTTCTGATAGGCAAACAACTGGATATTCGTCTTACGGATTTCAATCAAATTAATTCCATTATCCGTTGCGTTAATACATGGGGAATTGAGTCCATGCGTATCGGGGAACTGAAACATAAAGATTTGCCTATGTATAGGAGGCAGGGGAAGATTGAAGCACTGAAAGCAGCCCGTGAAAAAGCGTCTGATTTGGTGGAAGCAATGGGACAGCAATTGGGGGAAGTCATTCGTATCATTGAACCTGCTGATAATAACATAAGTCGTTACCTTCCTTTTCAGGCACAGAGCAATGTCAATATGGGGACGGCGACTACCGAACAGTACCGTGTCATTAAGTTGAGATATGAGATGACTGCCCGTTTTGCTATAAAATAAATGCTTGTTAATCAGGCATACTACACTCTTTTTCACTCAAGATGCTCGCCAAATAGCTGGCAAAATCCTTGCTTATTGAACTGATAATACATTTCGATGCGTTCCGGTATGTCGTTCTCAAGCAATAGGAGCAGTTCTCTTGCAAATTCGTGTTTTGCCATAAATGAAGCTCCGTTGCAGATGGTACCGATGATTTTGCTTTTCTCTATGGCTTGTTTTACAATCGGCACTATTCTCCAATTTGAGTGACAAAAGTAACTCTATTTTCATAAAATCTACCAAAATTACCGAAATATATTTGATTACTAAGGGCAGAGTTGCGGGAATTTTGTTGTTTTTATCATGAATACAGCAAAAAAGTTTGAGTTACGCAAAAAGGCTGCGTACCACTGCGCCTATCTTTGTCGAAGAAACAAGGAAACAGGTCAAGTATGGGTTACTTCAACACATTCTTTAGGGTAGAAATTACTAGTACGATTATCCGTTTTTCTGTTTCGCAAAAAAACAAATATAGAGGTAGGACAGTAGCTTCGGGATTATCTGAAATGAGGTCAACCGGAGCTTACTTCTTAACGGTGGCTATTGCTGGTTCGAATCCGGCCTGTTCTACCTCTTTTTTATCAACTAAGGTCAAGGAAGGCTTACTTCAAAAACAGCAGGAATGCACCATTGATTCACAGTCTCCCGATTACCTTACTTAAAAAACACAACGTATGAAAAAAGAGTTATTGAAAGTATCTGTCAGGCAAAATGCAATTTATCTGCCAGCGATAGAAGGAACAGAAAAGCGCGAAGCATTGACTTCGACTACTGTAACATTGGTTGCTCAACTTCGAAAAGTGGGATATAGCTTATCCGAGGAGTTGCTGCATGCTGTCAATCAGTTGCATCCGGCGCAACAGATGGAGATTCTTCAGGTGATGAAGGAGGTATTGGGCGTGACGCTCAATTGGGCTCCATTGGTGAAAGGCTGGGATACACCTACCGGAGAAACAGGATTAGACCATTTGATAACATGGATTGCCAACATCTTCAATAGCCAGAAAGGCGTGAAGCTGCCCTGCGGACACGTGATTCCCGATAATACCTTCCCTTTGGAGCGATACAACGGCTGTCCCTTCTGCGGAACTCCGTTTGAAACGTCCGCTACGGAATACTTCGGACAGGGAAGCAAGCTGAAAGTCCTTGAACTTTGGCGGGAAGAGGAGTTGAATGGTTTCTTCCGCGACCTGCTTGAATCGCGTACGGCTCTTGATGCCACGCAAGTGGATAGCTTGAAGATTTTGCTTGGCGAACTTCCGTTGCCGGCAGTCGGAATCAAGATGAAAGAAACTTTGATGCTGGTGATAGATACATTGGTGGAGCAGGACAGGGCACAGGAAGCGCAAATCTATTTCTCCACTCCGAACGATATATTGCGTTATCTGTGGTATAAGAAAACCGGATTCCTGCAAATCATCGAACCTAAGACTATCATCCGTAAGGCAGGTAGAAACAATGCGCATATAACTGCTGTTTTGGATAAAAGCCGTTCGGCTGCTCAGGCGAAGCGTGAGGAACTGAAGTTGAAATACACCCGCCGTGAATGTAAAATGGTAGCCCTCTGGCTGAATAACCTGGAGATGAACGCGGAAAAGGCTTGCGAAATCATGCATCCGAAAAGGGAGATGTGGGTACGTATGATACGTGCGCTGCGTTTGGCGGAATATGCCCGTAAGCCGGGATTCGGGAATTTGAAGGAGTTGATGGATGTATTCTACTGTCAGACATATACGGTTTGGCAGGGAGAGGTGGATCGTTACCGTTTGAAGGCGGATGCCGCACAGACTTTCGCCTTGTTGAAGCAGCGGCCGGGTATGTTTGCACGTTCCTTGTTTGCCAATATGCTTTGGTTCGGACCGGAAGAGACGTTGGCTGCATTCAAGGAAGTCGTTCATTTGTTGCCGGTCCGTCTGGTGGTCACTTTGGGTATGTATGCGGAGAACTACTTTGAGCAAGGACATAAGAGAATGGTGAAACCTTTGGGCGGTAATGCTCATTTGATAGAACCTCACTATTTGGTGGGTCTTTATATGGAAGACCAGTTGAAAGCAATGGTGAAAGATGTGCAGGACTTGTGTAAGGAAGTCGTGACTGCCCGTTTTGCTAACGCGGTGGTCGAGGGAGAGAACAAAAGCATATATATCGACCCTATGTTGTTCCATATCCCGTTGTCTATCGGCGACCGTAGCGAGACGGTTCAGGATACTTCCTGTGCCTTGCAGGGAACACGTTTCCCGGTAGAAGGGGATAAGGTGCGCCTGTTCATGCAGTGGGGAAAAGGGCTTCCGGCACAGCATCTGGATATGGACTTGAGTTGCCACATCACTTTGCCGTCAACAACGGAAGTTTGCTCTTATTTCAACTTGCAGGCTATCGGTGCCAAGCATAGCGGAGATATCCGAAGCATCCCCGACAAGAAAGGTACTGCCGAGTATATCGAACTCGATTTGAATGAACTGAACCGTGTAGGTGCGCAGTATGTGGTTTTCACTTGTAATGCGTATAGCAATGGTGCTATCTCTCCTAATCTGGTAGTCGGTTGGATGAACTCTGCTTATCCGATGAGGATATCAGAGAAGACCGGAGTGGCATACGACCCTTCTTGCGTTCAGCATCAGGTACGTGTTTCCCAAAGTTTGCAGAAAGGACTTGTTTTCGGGGTATTGAAAGTGAAAGAGAGAGAAATCGTTTGGCTGGAAACACCTTTCGGCGGACAGACCATTCTTTCTTTGGATACACAATCTATCAAAAAGTATCTGAATAAATTGGATGCGAAAACCACCGTTGGCGAACTGTTGGTAATCAAAGCACAAGCACAGGGATTGAAGTTGGCTGATACACCGGAAGCGGACGAAGTATATACCCGTGAATGGGCTTTGAATACTGCTGCTGTGACTAAGTTGCTGTTGGGTGATTAATTTCTGCCGGTCAACTAAGTCTTTTCTTCCTAATATTTATAAGTTGTATTACGATAAAGTATAATCCGAGAAGGGAAACTGCGTAAGAGAGGGGCGGGAAGGAATGTGTTTTATGTATGGAAGCTGGAAGAATAAGATTATAATAGGTAATTGTCTTTCTTTTTGCTAACAATTTTGTTCCTTTGTTTGTCTATAAAGAATAGATGCGTATACAAGATAATAGTGATTATTTTTCTAATATCGTATATAAGCAATGAGCTTTTGAGAAATGTTTTGTACTTTTGCAAGCAAATAAATTGAAGCAAGATATGACAGACGAACAATTAGGGCCGATGAAGCTCATATTCAATTACAATGATATATTTTACAGCTTCTTCTACGACGACCTCAGCGGTTGTATACACCGTTCCCGTGAATATGCCATCAATTATGTATATTCGGGTGAGATGATTCTCGACAACGGGACTGAACAGATTCATGTAGGGAAAGGCGAATGTGTCTTTATTCCGCGCGACCATCACATCACGATGTATAAAAAGACAAAGGACGGCGAACGTTACTGTGGCATTTTTCTGATGTTCACACGTCGTTTCTTACGAGAAATGTATAGTAAGTTGGAACAACGCAAAGTTCCTGCAAATATCCCCAAACTCGATTCCGGTGTAATCAAATTGCCTAAAACGGTGGAACTCGCCAGCCTCTTCGCTTCAATGACCCCTTACTTCGATCCGGAAGTGAAACCCAAAGACGATTTCATGAACTTGAAATTGCAGGAGGGGCTGCTTGCGCTGTTGCATATCGACAAGCGATTTGCTCCGACGCTCTTCGATTTCAACGAACCGTGGAAAATCGACATCATGGAGTTCATGAACGAGAACTACATGTATGAGTTTACGATGGAAGAAATGGCGCACTACACAGGACGCAGCCTTGCCACGTTCAAACGCGATTTCAAGAAAATCAGCGATCTGACGCCCGAAAAATGGCTTATACGGAAACGTCTTGAGGTGGCTTACGCCAAAATGAAAGAGGGGGGTAAAAAGGTTGTGGATGTTTATGCCGAGGTGGGATTCAAGAATCCGTCGCACTTCTCGACGGCTTTCAAGAAACAATACGGCATATCGCCGACCGCTGCATTCGTGTAACTCGAACACAACATATTGAACTTTCCAATCTCTAAAAAGCGTACGGATAACCTTTAATCAACACATAAGCAGCGTTGTGGTAACGGAAAGACCATAACGCTGTTTGTATTATATGAGCTTTTGAGAAAATACGGGATTGAGCTTTTGAATAATCTATTTTGAGCTGGACAGTAATGCGTGCTCTGTTTTATCGCTGTACCTTTGCATTATAAAACAGGATGATAACCATATTAAGTAATAGTAGAATGACAACGATGAATCTGACAACCGCAGCCATTACAGCCTTGTTTGGAATAGGACTGCTTGCCGGCTGCACGAACAGTACAACAAATCAAAAAACAAGTGATAATATGAAGACATTGAATTTGACACAGGAATGGGACAAGACCTTTCCGCAGAGCGACAAGGTGAACCACAGCAAAGTAACATTTGTCAACCGTTACGGCATCATGCTGGCGGCCGACATGTATGTACCGAAAGACGCTTCCGGCAAGCTGCCCGCCATTGCTGTCTGCGGACCGTTCGGAGCTGTTAAGGAACAGGCAGCCGGACTTTATGCCCAGATAATGGCCGAACGCGGTTTTCTGACCGTTGCTTTCGACCCCTCTTACACTGGAGAGAGCGGCGGCGAACCCCGTTATGTGGTGTCGCCCGACATTAACACGGAGGATTTTTCTGCCGCTGTCGATTTCCTTGCGACCAATGACAAGGTAGATTCCGAACAAATCGGTATCATCGGCATTTGTGGCTGGGGCGGACTGGCTATCAATGCCGCAGCAGCCGACCCACGCATCAAGGCTACCATCGCTTCGACGATGTACGACATGAGCCGCGTCAGTGCCAACGGCTATTTCGATACCAACGACAACGCCGAAGCCCGCAACGCATTTCGTAAAACATTGGCGGCACAGCGTACCGAGGATTTCCGCAACGGTTTTCCGAAGCCAGGCGGAGGTGTGCCTGATGAATTGCCGGCCGACGCCCCGCAGTTCTTCAAAGACTACCACGCCTACTACAAGACCCCGCGCGGTTATCACAAACGCTCGCTCAACTCCAATCAGGGACGGAATGCGACTGAAGCCATTCCATTCATCAACTTCCCGCTTATGAGCCGTGCGGACGAAATCGAGAATGCCGTACTTATCATTCACGGCGAAAAGGCGCACTCCCGCTACTTCGGCGAAGATGTGTTCAAGAAGCTGAAAGGTGATAATAAGGAATTGATGATTATTCCCGGTGCAAACCATACAGACCTTTATGACAATCTGACCGTCATCCCGTTTGACAAGCTGGAAACATTCTTCAGATTAAACCTTTAATAATTGGAAACAAAGGATAAGAAAATGTGGATAGCTTATTTCTCCTACGAAGGACACACAAGGGAAATAGCAGAAAGAAATTTATAAATTGTCTATTTTTGCAGAGTGAAAAGACTGATTAATTCTAAAAGATAAAACAATAAAGTACAGTTATGGCTAAAAAAGTTCTGATAATTTCGTCCAGTCCGCGGAAAGGTGGTAATTCGGATTTGCTTTGTGATGAATTTATGAAAGGTGCTATCGAGACGGGCAATGAAGTAGAGAAGATTTTTCTGAAAGACAAAACGGTTCATCCTTGTACGGGATGCAGTGTTTGCAGTATGTACGGCAAGCCTTGTCCGCAGAAGGATGATGCGGCAGAAATCGTGGAGAAGATGATTGCTGCCGATGTGATTGTAATGGCGACTCCCGTATATTTCTATACAATGTGCGGTCAGATGAAAATTATGATTGACCGTTGCTGCGCACGTTATACGGAGATAACGAACAAGGAGTTTTATTTCATTATTGCGGCAGCAGAGGATAACAAAGCAATGATGGAGCGCACGATAGACGGTTTTCGGGGCTTCCTCGATTGTCTGGAAGGGCCACGGGAAAAAGGAACGGTTTATGGAATCGGTGCCTGGAAGGTAGGGGAGATTAAAGATACTCCGTATATGCAGGAAGCCTACAACATGGGAAAAATGGTGTAACTGTCCCGTTTTATTATAGTGACGCTATCTTATGCGGCCTTTTGAAGGCTAAAAAGCAAAAAACAATTGAAAGGTTGAAAAGTCAAGAATTTTAATTGACTGTATTGTTTGTTCTACCACAGAATTATTATAATTTTGTGGCAGAACTTTTTATTTTGTATGATTCTTTTAATAACTAAGCATCATGGGCTATACAATAACGACTCTTGTGGAGAATGGTGTCTATGGACGTAAATTGCAGGCAGAACACGGTCTTTCTCGCTATATGGAGACATCGGGACATAGATTACTCTTCGATACGGGAGCGTAGGAATAAAATATATATGATTATTTGACATGAAGAAACTAATAACTTCTTTAGCATTGGCATTGACCGCATTGTCCGGCTATGCCATTACTCCTTTGTGGATGCGTGACGCACGTATTTCACCGGATGGAACGGAGATTGTCTTTTGTTATAAAGGCGATATTTACAAAGTCCCCGCACAGGGTGGAACAGCCGTTCAGTTGACAACACAAGCATCTTATGAAGCTAACCCTGTTTGGTCGCCCGACGGAAAGCAGATTGCATTTGCCAGCGACCGGAATGGGAATTTTGACCTCTTTATCATGCCTGCCGATGGCGGAACCGCTCAAAGGCTGACTTATCATTCCGCTTCGGAGATTCCCTCGGCTTTTACTTCGGACGGAAAGTATGTACTTTTCTCCGCATCTATTCAAGACCCTGCTGGCAGTGCTTTGTTTCCTACCGGAGCAATGACGGAATTGTATAAAGTTCCTGTTGGCGGAGGACGTACCGAGCAAGTGCTTGCTACTCCTGCCGAGTGGGTTTGCTTTGATAAATCGGGGAAAAACTTTCTTTATCAAGACCGTAAAGGCTTCGAAGATGAATGGAGAAAACACCATACTTCTTCTATAACCAGAGACGTATGGCTGTATGATACACAATCGGGAAAACATGTCAATCTGACGAACCGGGAAGGGGAAGACCGCAATCCGGTATATGCGCCCGACGGCAATTCTGTCTATTTTCTTAGCGAGCGCAACGGCGGCTCATTCAATGTATATAATTTTTCGCTGAATACTCCGCAAGAGGCAAAAGCGGTAACTGCATTCCGTACGCATCCGGTACGTTTCCTGTCAATCAGCGATAAAGGTACATTGTGCTATACCTATGACGGAGAACTTTATACGCAGGAAGCCAATGCCCGTCCGAAGAAAGTAAACGTCGAACTTGTTCGGGATGATGAAAAGGAGATTGCTTCCCTCAAATTCTCCCAAGGTGCTACTTCCGCTTCCGTATCCCCGGATGGCAAACAGGTTGCTTTCGTTGTGCGTGGCGATGTTTTTGTCACTTCGACGGATTACACTACAACTAAGCAAATCACGAATACTCCGGGAAAAGAAGCCGCTGTGTCCTTTGCACCGGATAACCGGACATTGGTCTATGCCAGCGAACGGACGGGTAACTGGCAACTTTACACTGCCAAAATAACCCGTAAGGAAGAAGCCAATTTCCCTAATGCAACTCTTATCGAAGAAGAAGTCCTGCTTCCTTCCAAAACGGTGGAACGTGCTTATCCGCAATATTCTCCGGATGGCAAGGAACTGGCTTTTATCGAAGACCGCAAACGCTTAATGGTACTTGACTTAAAAACAAAGAAAGTTCGTCAAGTGACGGATGGTTCTACATGGTATAATACCGGTGGCGGATTTGACTACGAATGGTCGCCGGACGGCAAATGGTTTACCCTCGAATTTATAGGCAATCGTCACGATCCTTATTCGGATGTAGGCATTGTCAGCGCACAGGGAGGGGAGATTACTAATCTGACAAATAGTGGATATATCAGTGGTGCTCCGCGTTGGGTCTTGGACGGAAACGCTATTCTTTTCCAGACTGAACGTTACGGTATGCGTGCGCATGCTTCCTGGGGTTCGCAACAAGATGTGATGCTGGTATTCCTGAATCAGGATGCTTATGATCGCTATCGCCTGAGCAAGGAAGACTTCGAACTGCTCAAAGAATTAGAAAAGGAACAGAAGAAAGCGAAAGAGAAGGAAGGCGACAAGAAGAAAGACGGAAATAAGTCAAAAAAGGATGAGGCTGAAGAGGATAAGTCATCCGAAGATAAGGCAGACAAGAAAGATATAGTTGTAGAACTTAACGGCATTGAAGACCGTATTGTCCGTCTGACTCCCAACTCTTCCGATTTGGGCAGTGCCATACTCTCAAAAGACGGAGAGAATCTTTATTACTTCTCAGCTATCGAAGGTGGATATGACCTTTGGAAAATGAATCTTCGTGAAAAAGACACGAAGCGTCTGCACAAACTCAATACCGGTTGGGCATCATTGATGTTGGATAAGAAAGGAGATATTTTCTTGTTGGGAAGCCGGATTATGCAGAAAATGGATGCGAAGTCGGATGCTTTGAAATCAATCAGTTATCAGGCTGAAATGAAAATGGATTTGGCTGCCGAGCGTGAGGCGATGTTCGATCATGTGTACAAGCAGCATCAAAAACGTTTCTATAACCTCAATATGCACGGGGTAAACTGGGATGCTATGACTGATGCTTATCGTAAGTTCCTGCCCCATATTGATAACAATTATGACTTTGCAGAATTATTGAGTGAGTGGTTGGGTGAGCTGAATGTTTCACATACCGGAGGACGTTATTCTCCGAGAGGTGGAGGAGATGTGACCTCTAATCTGGGTTTGTTGTTCGATTGGGAGTATCAGGGAAAAGGAATGAAAATCGCTGAGATAGTTGAAAAAGGTCCGTTCGACCATTCCCGTACGAAAGTAAAAGCTGGTTGCATTATTGAAAAGATTAACGGTGAGGAACTGGCTCCAGATAAGGATATTACCGCTTTATTGAATAATAAAGCCGGAAAGAAAACCTTGGTTTCGTTGTATAATCCGCAGAACAAGGAACGTTGGGAAGAAGTGGTAATGCCTATTACTAGTGGAAAGCTTAACGGTTTGTTATACAAACGTTGGGTAAAACAACGTGCGGCAGATGTTGAAAAATGGTCGAAAGGACGTTTGGGGTATGTTCATATTCAGTCGATGGGAGATGATAGCTTCCGTACTGTATACTCGGACATTCTAGGAAAATATAACAACTGCGAAGGTATTGTGATTGACACCCGTTTCAACGGTGGTGGCCGTCTGCATGAAGATATTGAGGTACTTTTCAGCGGTCAGAAATACTTTACGCAGGTAGTGCGTGGACGTGAAGCTTGTGATATGCCGAGCCGTCGCTGGAATAAACCTTCTATCATGTTGCAGTGTGAAGCTAACTACTCCAATGCGCACGGAACGCCTTGGGTATACAAACATCAGAAGATAGGTAAGCTGGTAGGTATGCCTGTGCCGGGAACAATGACAAGCGTATCCTGGGAAACATTGCAAGATCCTTCACTGGTCTTCGGTATTCCTATCATCGGTTATCGTTTGCCTGACGGCAGTTATTTGGAAAATACCCAATTGGAACCGGATGTAAAGGTTGCCAATAATCCGGAAACAGTAGTCAAAGGAGAGGATACACAACTAAAGGTAGCTGTGGATGAACTTCTGAAAGAGATAGACGGTCAGAAGAAGTAAATACAAGGTAGTTATATCTAAAATAAAGAGTCGCTTCTTTGAAAGAATCAATCAGATTCTAACAGAGAAGCGATTTTCTTTTATAGCGACTTTCTTATATTGACCTTTTTATATTCTCTTTTTATATCCCTCTTTTTATAAGGCGTTTATTTTAAATAGAGATAGGGCTTACTTCCAGACCGGTAGTAATCTGTGGAGGTTTTTTCTAGTCATTATCTTCTGATTCAGGAAACTGACGATATACCCTGTTATACAAGCAGCAATGAGTGATCCTTCGCGTACTCCCTGAATACCTTGAGTCAGCAGGAGCGAGAGAATCACGGCTAATGTAACTAAAGTAATATCGAAATAAACTTTGAACTTTCCAAATTCCTTGTTATAATGGCGGGATGCATATTTTACAAATGCTTCTGCGCTCATCATGGCTACTCTTGGTTTCAGCTCAAGCACTACTCCGATAGACTGCACCATGCATCTTTAACTTCTTTCTATTGATTCCCTTTCCATGTATTGAAAAGGATATGCAAAGGTCCTGTTTTTTACTCTGAAATAGATTATCTAATTCTATACAGTTTTTGTCATATCCGAAACAAATCGTATTTTTACGTCATAAAATAAAGGTGTAAATGGTGAAATTTCGTATATTTGACAATACACAGTTGTTGAAGGAGCATCCTGAGCTTCCTCATTATAAAGAGGAGGTAGTCTGTTTCCGGAGTGAATATAAAGACAGAAGCTATCCCGCGAATGAATGTTATTTCAATCGGGAGCTTTATATGATATTTGTTCTTGAAGGCCGTTCGGAAATTCTACTGAATGGAGAGTTTATTGCGTTCTGCAAGAATTTTATGCACTCGTTACCCGCAATTTCAGGGAAGAACATTTCGTGAGCTTTTATGCGGATAAGCTGGCTATTAGTGAACAATACCTGGCTCGTATTGTACGTCTTGGGACAGGTAAGACTATCAATAGCCTTATTAATGAATTGTTAGTAATGGAAGCGCGTACTTTATTGAGTTCTACTAAATTTACGGTTGGCGAGATTGCAGCTAAATTGGGGTTTAGTGATGCAGCCGGTTTTTGTAAGTTCTTCAAAAGAAATGCGGGACAGACTCCGTTGAACTATCGGAAAGGATTATTGATTTGAATGAAAATGGAAGAGGCTGTCTAAAAAGTCGGTTCTATCCTCATTCTCCTTCCCGAAGGAGGGGAGTTAGAGTTACTGACGACTTTTTAGAGCCTGTTTAAATTTTCCTGAGATTATGTTAGATAGGCTTTACCGACCTGTTT
>ERZ777011.2000-NODE-2000-length-18266-cov-4.860085_pt1 | contig 18266 bp, 17 predicted proteins | sample MGYA00374964_ERZ777011 | MGnify/ENA primary metagenome ERZ777011 (study PRJEB29310, sample SAMD00008975) | mouse gut metagenome | study: EMG produced TPA metagenomics assembly of the Metagenome analysis of fecal microbiota from mouse which was promoted...
TACCGAAATGCAGGATATGAAAACTGACATCCGGAACATGAATACCGAAATGCAGGATATGAAAACTGACATCCGGAACATGAATACCGAAATGCAGAATATGAAAACTGACATCCGGAACATGAATACCGAAATGCAGAATATGAAAACTGACATCAGTACATTCAAAGCTCAGACATTAAAATCAATATCTGAATTAAAGTCTATGGATGAAATGATTCTTGATGAAGTCGAGCGGGTACATGGCATTCTTGATCGGCACAAAAATAATAAAACGATACATACTGCAGAATTCTATTAATATAGCTTTCTGGTTTATTATCCCTCAATATTGGCACATTTAAAATCCCCATTTTAATCAATTTAAAATATTATTATATGATCCGTAAACATATTATCGCTATCAAACCACAACCGACGCATCCACATATATCATAGGTACTCCAGTTCTCCGGACAAATTCCTCCTTTGTTATTTCAGCTTCATCCTCCCATCGGCTGGCAAGCTCCAACAGATTACTGGAAGCATACCCATTCACCGCTGGATCCCAGTTTTCAGGTTATGGAATATCTGGCAGAACATATTGAATTGTAAATCTGCAGACGCCTGCCCCTCTAATACATTAAAATAAAGTCGACTCCCTCTCCAACCATCTTACCGATTCTTACATCAAGTGCTTTATCAAAGCGTGCCTGAACCTTATAATAATTATCAATCATACTGAAACCGGCGTTTGCTTTTTCCTGGCAGCAGTTGATTCTCACGATCAGCTCAATGGTTTCTCTCTGCATCGATCAGCGCCTGGTACACATCTCGTCTGGTAATCCCTCTGTCTGCTGCTGTCTGCTTCATGGCAGCTTTCTTATCCATACCCTGATCCATATAGAATTCCACATGCTCCGACAGCTTCATCTGTTCCCATTGCTTCCGGCTCTCTGCCTCCAGCGTTTCTATACTTACCCCTTCCATTACGATCACGCATTCCCCTTTGGGCTCCTGCGCTGTATAATATGCTACTGCCTCTGTTAAACTTGTCTGAAAAATCGTCTCATGTCGTTTCGTCAATTCCCGGCAGATAGTAATCTTTCGTTCTCCCAGATGCTCGAACAGCTCCTGCAGGGTTCGCAGCAGGCGATGGGGGGCCTCATATAAGACAATGGTTCTGGTTTCGGTCTTCAACTCTTCCAGAACCCTCAGACGTTCCTTTTTATCTGCCGGCAAAAATGCTTCAAAGCAAAACCGTCTGGTAGACAGTCCGCTAAGGATCAACGCATTCACACAGGCACATGCCCCCGGCAGAGAGGTAACCGGAATCCCTGCCCCATGACATTGACGTACCAGTTCTTCGCCCGGGTCAGAAATCCCCGGTGTTCCGGCATCTGTAATCAGGGCAATATTCTGTCCCTCCGACAGCTTTCTCACCAATATCTCCGCCTTTTCATATTTATTATGCTCATGATAGCTGGTCATCGGCGTTTTAATATTAAAATGATTCAATAATTTAATACTGTTCCTGGTATCCTCAGCAGCGATCAGATCTACCTCCTGTAAGACCCTTACTGCCCGCCATGTCATATCCTCCAGATTACCGATCGGAGTTGCACATAAATATAATACTCCTGCCATACCCAATTACCGCCTTATTTCTATAATTCTATCTATTTTACGTTGTCGTTCAGACCTTTACGGGTCACAGAATGCCTTATCCGGTCATATGATCTACAACCAGGGGAGGCTCTACTGTAAGCCGGGAACGTCCTCCCCGCACTGCCTCAAGCAGTACCAGATTCGGTTCCTTCTCAATATAGGAGTGTATCATCCGCATCCGTTTCGGTTCCAGCTTATGCTGCATTAAAACAGAAAAGATTTCCGCCAGACGAAAAGGTTTGTGTATCAGAAAAAAGCTGCCGCCAGGTCGAACCAGAAAAGCGGCTGCATTTACCACATCTTCCAGACTGCACAAAATCTCATGCCGGGCAATATTCTTCGGCTCGTATGCATTCTCCAGTCCATGACTGCTGATGATATAGGGCGGATTGGATGTAATGATATCAAAAGAAGCTGCAGGAAATAATCCTGCGGCTTCTTTGATATCACCCTGTATAATCTCAATCCGGTCTTCCAGTCGATTCAACCGCACACTCCGGTCTGCCATTTCTGCACTGGGTTCCTGAATCTCCAGCCCGATAATATGCCCGGCCTCTGTCTTCGCCGCCAACAGGATCGGAATAATACCGGTTCCGGTTCCCAGGTCCAGAATCCGGCTTCCCGGCTTCGCCCTTACAAAGTTCGACAGATATACTGCATCCACGCCAAAGCAAAAGCGCTTTGGATCCTGAATGATATGATACCCCTTACATTGCAGGTCATCTAATCGTTCCCCCGGTTTTAATATAGCCTCCATCTTCCTCTTAGCGTTTCCACTGGCGTATATATCTTATTCCATAATCCGGCATCTAATCATCCAGCTTCGACTTTCCTTCCTTTTTCTCCTGCTTTTCCAGCTCCTCCAGCTCCTTCATCTCTTCCGGATTAACTTTGTTTTTATCCCGGCGTCGTTTCGGCTTAAAGCGAAGCTCGTCCACCTTGTATTCAATCAGTTCCTTCTCTCCTGCATCATTCGTGATCAGAACCTTCACATTCTGACGGAGTACGTTGACTCCGGTCACTTCACCCTTTTGTCCGGTCGGCGTCTTTACATAGTCACCCACATTGGGCATATGATCATTCAGATATTCATACGTCGCTTCCTCATGATTCAGACAGCACATCAGTCGTCCGCACACACCGGAGATCTTTGTCGGATTCAGTGAAAGACTCTGTTCCTTCGCCATCTTGATCGATACCGGTGCAAAATCCGATAAATAACTATGACAGCACAGCTCTCTGCCGCAGATTCCAATGCCGCCCACGATCTTGGTCTCATCCCGGACCCCGATCTGACGCAGTTCGATCCTTGTCTTAAAGACAGCCGCCAGATCCTTTACCAGTTCCCGGAAATCAATTCTTCCATCGGCAGTAAAATAAAACAAAACCTTATTATTATCAAACGTATATTCTGCCTCGATCAGCTTCATTTCCAGATGGTGCTTCGCAATCTTCTCCAGACAGATATGAAAGGCTTCCTTACACCGTTCTTTATTCTTCCGATCCCGTACTGCATCTGCTTCCGTTGCCTTACGAATGATCGGTTTGATCGGAGCAGACAGCTTACTCTCATCTATGCTCCGCCTGCCATATACCACCTTTCCGTATTCCATACCCCTTGCTGTTTCAACGATCACATGGTCTCCAGCCTCTATCTCTATTTTCAACGGATCAAAGAAATAAATCTTTCCCGTATCCCGAAACCTAACGCCGATTACTTCTACCATTTTGATTCTCCTTTATGGTCAATAGCAATAATTCCATTGCTATATCAAAATTCACATTTGCCTCTAAACGAATCTTCGCTTTATCCATAGCATCCAGTACATTTTCGATTCCTTCAAAGGATATGTAATTCGCCTGTTGTTTTAGTATACCATATTCCTCTTTATATAACAGCTTATCCGGAGAACCGGACACCTTAAGCATTAGAATGTCACGGTACCACATCATCATCAGATCGATATAATCATTAATCTCCAGCTTATACTTTGACATCCGTTTCACAGCATCAACCAGCTCATATACCTCCATCTTATTTATATCCTTCAGAATCTGTGTACAATCCTGCTTTATCTCGATATATTCCTCGGAGGTTGCCAGTCGTACCGCCTTTCCCAGATTACCATAAGCAAAGCCTACACAGAACTTTGCCTTCGCTGCCGGAATCCCGATCCGGGATAAATACTCCATCATATCCAGCTCTCTGACCGGCCGCAGATTCAGTGTGATACACCGGGATATGATCGTCGGGAGCATCCTGTCTATATTATTGGTCAACAACAGGATCACTGCATACTCCGGCGGTTCCTCCATTGTTTTTAAAAGGGCATTCTGCGCCTGCGGATTCATCATTTCTCCCTGGGGTATAATATATATCTTATACCGGCTGCTATATGGACGGACGATAATATTCTTATTTACCTGTTCCCGGATATCATCTACCGAGATCACCGTAGGCTTTTCATGGGTAACCCATATGATATCCGGCTGATTTCCCGAATCTGCCTGTATGCAGGAACGGCATCTGCAGCAGGGATCCGTTCCTCCGGCCTCACATTGCAGTGTCTTTGCAAACAAGCCGGCTAACATCTTCTTCCCGGTTCCTTTTTCACCATGAATCAGGTAAGCATGGGCAACCTTTCCCCGCTCAATACTGCTCTTAAAATGTCCGATTATACTCTCATGTCCGATTACGTCCTTAAATGTTGCCATAGCCAACACCTTCTTTCCACTTCCAAGTCAATATAAATCTATTAAGTAAGAATGTCAATCAGCATTCCACGGATATCGTCAATCAGCCGGAGTATCTCCAGATGATCCTTCTCATCAGCGACCAGCGCTTCTGCCAGCTTATCCAACTCCTCATCCACCAGATGAATGATCCCGTACACCCGGTGCCGTCCCTTCCGGTCCAGGTAATTCTCTCTGGAAAATGCATACGAACGGGTCGTAACCTCATTCATAAATTCCTTGATCTTCGCCCGGTAACGCTTCAGATCCCGGATATCCTTATGACGGGCGATCCGCTGCCCCTCCTCTTCGATTTCCTTCATCAGGCCTTCCAGCTTGGCCTGCAATTCACTTTCCTGGATATGACTGACCAGAGTAAACTTAAAGTCTCCGTTACCGGTATTCTTTACGGCTTCCGCAGCTTCAATCTGAGTTAATTGCTTTATCGCATCTAATTTTACTTCCATTTACCCTGACCTCCTTCCCAGCTTCCCTCTATATCTAATTTATGAATAAACCGTCGTTCCTAATCATATTTATACTTCTTTCCAATCATAAATTGCAAAAATATTATATTTTATTAATATATCGGCTTAAAATCCGTTCCTCAATAGCTATTACTATTTTAGCATGAATGTCCTCTTTCGGTAAAGTAGCAGAAATTCTCAGTATTCGCTCTTTTTCCCGCTCCGCCAGCATACGGTAGCCTTCTGCCACCCTTCTGTGAAAATCAAGTCCCTCTGTCTCCATCCGGTCAAGCTCCGCCTGATGCTTCTTCCTGCGAAGTCCCTCCTCTGCATCCAGATCCAGAAAGATCGTAAGCTGGGGCCGGAGTCCCTCCAGTGCATACTCGTTCACAGCATAAACCGTCTCAATCCCCATATCTCTGGCAATTCCCTGATATACGACTGAGGATTCAATAAAACGATCACAGATTACTGCCTTACCAGCCCCCAATGCCGGACGAATGACCTCCTGTACCAGTTGTGCTCTGGCTGCCGCATATAATAACAATTCCGCATTGGAACACATTTCCGAATAATCCTTATTCAGGATCACCTGCCGTATCGCCTCACCGATCACGGTCCCTCCCGGTTCTCTGGTAATAACAATCTCATACCCCTTATCAGTCAGATAATCCCGAAGCATCTCTATCTGTGTACTTTTTCCCGCACCATCCGGGCCTTCCATAGAAATAAATAATCCCTGCATTCGGAATCCTCCTCATTACGCTTCTTATAGCACCTTTGACAGGAACTCCTGTAATCTCGGATGCTGCGGCTTGCCAAAAAACTCCTCTGGTGCATTTTCTTCCTTGATCAGACCATCATCCATGAAAAGAACCCGTGTCGCCACCTCTCTGGCAAAGCCCATCTCATGTGTAACGATCACCATCGTCATTCCCTCTTCTGCCAGTTCCCGAATCAGCTCCAGTACCTCTCCAACCATTTCCGGATCCAATGCGGAAGTCGGCTCGTCAAATAGAAGGGCCTCCGGATTCATGACCAGAGAACGCACAATAGCGATCCGCTGCTTTTGTCCGCCGGAAAGCTTACTCGGATATTCATCCTTCTTTTCGTATAAACCGATCCGCTTCAACAGCTCACTCGCCTTTTCCGTTGCCTCCTCCTCTGTCTGCAGCTTCAGGGTAACCGGAGCCAGTGTCAGATTCTGCATGACGGTAAGATTATTAAACAGATTAAAATGCTGAAATACCATTCCGACCCGTTGTCTTGCCAGATTGACATCCATCCGGTTTTCCTGCTCAATATCTTTTAAACGCTCCTTATATACTTTTCCCTCATGCTTTTTCAGCAAATCATCCTTCTTGATCTTCCGGATGATCTCGGAATCCGGTTCTGACTCTTTTCCTGCGTTTCCATCCGGCAGGGCTTCACCCTTTTTCATCATCATATCCTGATACGTCTTTGACGCTGCAATGACCTCCGGGTGTAGATACGGATCTGCCGGTGTCAGCAGTCTGCCGTCCAGCCAGATTTCTCCATAGGTTGGTTCCTCTAACAGGTTCATACACCGGAGAAACGTACTCTTTCCACTTCCTGACGGACCGATGATCGCAACCTTTTCCCCCTTCTCGATTTCCAGGCTGACACCCTTCAATACTTCCAGTCCGCCAAAATTCTTATAAATATTCCTAACGCTTATCACTTGCCCGTAACCCCCTTTCCATCATTTTCAACGCAAAGGTTATGATCATGATCAGGACAATATAGATAACTGCCATAACCAGAAACGGCATCATATATTCATAATTGCTCGAACCAATGGTTCGAAACGCCTTATACAGATCCACTACTCCGATAAAGCTCACAACTGACGTCTCTTTCACCAGAGAGATCAATTCATTACCCAGAGTAGGAAGAATATTCTTGACCGCCTGCGGAATGATGATCTTCCGCATAGTGGTGCCATAGTTCAGTCCCATGGCACGCCCTGCCTCCATCTGCCCGATATCGACAGATAAAATACCGGACCGCATGATCTCTGATACATACGCACCGCTATTTAAGCCCATGATAATAATCGCAACCACAACAGAGGACAGGCTGAAGCCGATTAACGGAAGAATAACAAAATATCCCAGCAGCAACTGAACCACGATAGGCGTCCCCCGGAAAAATGCCACATACACTGTACAGATCCGGTCCAGCACACGCATAAACCTTCCCTTCTTTGGCGAAACCTCTATGGCCGCAATGATCGTACCGATGATAATACCCAGCACCAGCGCCACCAGTGCTATGATCAGGGTATTCACCAGACCGGAAACCACCTCTTTATAACCGCCCTTATTCATAAATGCGTCTATAAACAGATTCCATTTATTAATGATTGATTGAACTGTCATACCGTATCCTCACATCCAAGCTATTATTTCTGCTTTACCGCAATCCGCCTTCCGGACTCCTCCCGGCTACACCGTATAATACGCAAAAACCTGCCAAACGGCAGGTTCTGCTTATTCCGTCAATTAGTTTGCTGCATTAACCTTCTTCACGATCATATTGGCAGGTGCCTCATCAATCATAACATAATTGATATTACCAGACAGCATATCATTAACTGCTAAAGAACCGGAGGTATAACCAACCCAGCTCATATTCTCAATACCGTCGAATCCCCAGTCAGCATCACCCTTTACATAATACTCTGCTGTTGTACTGCTCTGTCCGCCGATACGGCCTGCTTCCTGTTCTGCGATCACTGCCAGTACATCATCCGCTGACTTACATGCGTCAAATGCAGTCTCACCGCTTGGCACGATCAGAACCTGTGATGCAAGATAATAGGAATCGGTAAAGTTCACACTTTCCTTTCTGGTCTCATTGATCGTCAGACCCGCAATCGCCATATCCGCCTTTCCGGTATCCACATATGTACATACCGCTTCGAAATCGACATCTAAAATAACCAGTTCCTTATTCAGATATTCTGCAAGTCCTGCTGCCAGCTCCATATCAATTCCGTAGAAGGTATCCCCCTCCTTGTATTCAAATGGGGAAAACTCCGCATTCGTTGCGATTACCAGCTGATCCTTCGAACTGTCCTCCTGCGCAGAAGTCACACCCTCCGGTGTGCCATCACCAAAATACCGCTCACAGATCGCCTCCAGAGTTCCATCTTCCTTCACTGACGCAATGTACTCATTTGCCTTTGTCAACAGCTCTGCATTGTTCTTATCCACACCGAATGCATACTGCTCATCCGTTAAAGAAATATCAATGACCTTTACCACCGAGCTCCCGCCGGTTCCTGCACCACAGCCTGCTGCCATAAATGACATGACGCCCAGCATACAAACTGCCATAACTTTTGAAATTACTTTCCTCATAATAACATTTTACCTCGATTCTGATTGTTAATATCAATTATATATCCCTTGCGAATTTTACACTATTTTCTCCATATTTGTCAATGGCTGCCCGCAGGTTCCTCCTGGTAAAATTAATAATAATTTCCGGTACCCTCGATCTCTACAACCGGACGTGGTTCCTTGGAGGATGCAACCAGTAAGAAAATAAACAGCGTCATAGGGATCAGCATACTAACGATCGCAAATACCTTAGCCTGAGATTCCTCCACAAACATGGAAAACAGATCCTTATACATCGGATACAGCAGGAAGATAAGAGCCACTGTCTCCAGCAGCGGCAGAAGTCCTGCGATCATAGTTCCAATAAACGGAACCATCATTACGATACCTTCAATGATACCGGAGCCAAGGGTGATCACCAGCCAGATAATAAATCCTGTCGTCCTTGACTGCAGCTTTGTATTGATCGCCAGTACCGTCAATGGCTTCTCCGGTAATACAAACATTAAATATGTGTTGGCATATGGGATCCAGGCCAGCCATGGAGACGGGTATCCCGCCTTTTTCGCCATTTTATATAAGGCAATGCTTCGAAGCACATAAATCAGAATCGAAACCAGAAGCACAATACCCAACACCACAAGTACAAATACAAAAAATCCGGATGCGACCAGGGTCGCAATCCATTCCTCCAGATCATAATAATTTGATGACATCTCTCTTCCTCCTTATCAAACATGATATATCATGTTTCCTGTTTGAATTAGTATAATATATTAAGAATAGCATAGACCTGCACTAAATACTACTATTAATTCCTTCCTTTATTACTTTAATATAAAATTCATTTTCCACCTCTCCTGACGGTTTCCGTCCTGTTCCATGTACCGTCAGACCTGCCTGTATACATTTCATTATAAATGCTTCCTGTACAGCAGAAATCTCTTCTCCCGGAACCAGAACCGGTATCCCCGGCGGATATACGGTTACATAATCCGCGGCGATCTGTCCGGCAGCTTCGGATAAAGCTGTCATTCCGGATTTCATTTTCAATGCCGTACCAGGCAGAAAGACCATCCTGCCGGATCGCTCTGTCAATGTATCTATGGCATGGCTGGAATGCTGTGATGATACAGCAGCCCCTGCCAGCCTCCGGTCAATCTCCTGCAAAGCCCGGTCCAGGCGTTCATATCCTGCCTCTGTATCCATGACACTGGTCATTGCCAGCCCGTAATTCAATGTCGCCATTTCCAATACCATACCATACCGCGCTTCCAGTTCCCGGCAGAATGACTCCCCGTCCGGGCCGCCCTCCGGCATACAGAATACCAGCTTCGATTCATCATAGGCAAATCCGCCCGTATTCTGAACCTCTTCTGCGGTCAACAGATGAAGTGCCTGAAGCCCCGACCATCTCATACGGTATCGTTTCAGCCTGTCATGATATTCCATCATCCGGGTATCCCGCCATTCTTCCATCGTGGCAATACAGTCCTCCATGCCTGCTACAAATAGATAAGAAGGGGAACTGGTCTGGTAAACACGGAGATACCATTCTACCTGTTCTGTCAGCTCCCGGCAATCTGCAGATACTGCGGTCAGTCCGTCGTTTATTTCTCCAGTCCCCACATGCAGGATCGCACACTGGGTATAGCAGGGAAGGGTCTTGTGCAGGCTCTCGATCACAAGATCGGCCCCGCATCGGACAGCCGCCTCCGGAAATCCCGCTCCGAACTCCAGATGCGCTCCGTGAGCTGCGTCCACGATCAGCCTGCTGCCTGCCCGATGAACAATCCTGCTGATAGTACGGACATCGGAGATAACCCCCTCATAGGTCGGTGAGGGAAATATCACTGCCTTAGCCTCCGGATGTTCCCGTAATACCTGTTCCACCTGCTCCGGGATAATGCTTCCGCAGATACCATAAGGTTCCATCATTTCAGGATAAAGATACACAGGTGCTAAATCCAGCAGCGCCACTATATTGTATACTGCCTTATGGCAGTTCCGGCTCATGATGATCGTATCACCCCGATCGCATAATGCAGAAACCGCCGTCAGTATCCCGGCGGTGCTTCCATTTACCAGATAATAGGACTTTACACTTCCATATACCTGCGGTAGCTGTGCCAGCGATTCCGCCAGCACCCCCTCCGGAACATGCAGGTTATCCAATCCGGGCACCTCTGTTACATCCAGATCAAAGCCAAATCCGGTTTCATGCAGACCCTCAACGCCTGCCTTCGGCCCCTTAGCAGCAAATGTCTCTGTTCTCTGCCGCTTGTGTCCCGGCATATGCCAGGGATAATAATCCCGGCTGCAATATTCCCTTAATTGTTCGTTAAAGATACGCCTCATGGGGTCTCCTTCCTTTTTTACCATTCTTTCATTATAAGTAATTAGAATATCCGGTAACTTCTGTCTTTCACCGTCATGCCTGTGAACGGTAATTCATGATCCGGCCGATCGTTCCGGTCAAAATACTGTAGATTTGATTATAGCACTTTCACACTCTATTTACCATAAAATATAAGGCACAACAACCATTGTGTCCAGTCACTGAACCAACTCCTTTTCGCATATTGAAGCTGTATCCGCATATGCTATCATGCCGGCAGGCAAAAGATGCTGGTATACGAAGCAGGTACAATCAAACCCCCCGGCTGGTGCAACTACTGGTGTATGTCTGCCTTGTTTTCTGCCATGGAAAAAACTATAATGTTATGATATACTTTGCCTTGAGGAGGGGCCCGGCGGAAGCCGGGAGGAGTCCTGAAGGCGGAAAGCAGTAATCCAAAGAAGCTGTCAGATATGACCTGAGGAGGGGCAGCAGCAAAGTATAAAACATAAAAGGAGAGATCAACATGCCGAATTTTACAAAGCAAGCGATTAAAGCATCCTTTTTGAAGCTTCTGAATGAACAGCCCTTAAATCAGATCAGTGTTCGGGATATTGTAGAGGACTGCGGGATCAACCGCAACTCCTTCTACTACCATTTTCACGATATTCCGGCACTGATTGAGGAGATCGTTACGGATGCGGCAGATACCCTGATCCGGCAGTATCCGAATATCAGCTCGATCGAGGAAGCCTTCGACGCTGCATTTCATTTTACACTGAATAACAAAAAAGCTATTTTACATATCTATCATTCCGTTAACCGCAACATTTATGAGCAGTATCTGATGCGTATCTGCGAATACGTTGTCACCACCTATTTCAATACGGTATTCGGCAAGGATGGAGTAACCGAAGAGGACAGGAGCATCCTGATCCTGTTTGTCAAATGCGAGTTATACGGCGTGGTTACGGAATGGATCATTACCGGTATGCCGGATGATGCCATTGATAAATTACACCATCTCCTTTCCCTGTGTCACGGGCTGTCCCATGAAATGATACAGCGGTGCCGGGAGCATGCCGACAAATCTCCGGCTTTGGAATAGCCTCTTTGGGCAAAGCGATCTCTTTGTCTGGTTTTTAGGCAATTTACCTCTGTTGACTAATTTTTTGTCAACTGCGGGTGAATTGCCTATTTTTATTTTCAGCTGTTTTTGGTAGATTGAAACCGTAAAAACACCGGTTTGAATGACTGGTCTGAATGACAGGAGGTGTACACATGCGTTCCATAGCCCCTATGCGGACAGCAAAGATTGGCTATATCATCATATCCGCCGCACTATGCATATTGGGAATCATCCTGATCGCAGTTCCGGACTTTTCCGCTGCTATGCTCGGCATCATATGCGGAATTATCTTCACCCTGTTCGGCATGATCAAGCTGGTCGGGTTCTTCTCCAGGGACTTATACCGTCTGGCCTTTCAATATGATCTTGCGTTCGGGATCATGATGATCATTATTGGCACCATCATGCTGACCCATCCCGGCAGCCTGATGAACTTCATCTGTATCACGCTGGGGATTTCCGTACTTGCAGACGGACTGTTCAAGATTCAGATTGCAATAGACTCCAGAGTCTTTGGCATCCGTCAATGGTGGCTGATCCTGGCCTGTTCCATTCTGACTGTGATCTGCGGCAGCATTCTTATCTTCCGCCCGAGCGAAAGCAGCGCCATCCTCACCGTGATACTGGGAATCTCACTGCTGGCAGAAGGAATCCTGAACCTCTGCACCATGCTTACCACGGTCAAGATCATCAGGCACCAGAAACCGAATGTATATTGAAGTAAATGATTAAGTAAGGAGATGTAAAACAACATGCGTTTTCCAAAAGCAGTAGTAAAATACCGGATTCCGATCCTGATCGTTACCCTTTTGCTGATGGTCCCATCCATACTCGGCGTGATTGGAACCAGAATCAACTATGACATGCTCGATTACCTGCCGGAAGATACGGACACGGTAGTCGGACAAAACGAACTCTTAAATGACTTTGGCAAGGGAGCCTTCTCTCTGATCATTGTAGAAGATATGTCAGATCCGGATGTAGCGGCTCTGGTGGAACGTCTTGAAACCGTAGATCATGTGGACACTGTACTCTGGTACTCCTCTCTTGCGGATGTATCGGTTCCAAAAGAGCTTCTGCCGGATTCCATTTATAATGAATTCAATACCGGCAATGCTACCATGATCGCCGTATTTTTCGACAGCTCTACCTCTGCTGATGTTACCATAGATGCGATCAGTGATATTCGAGCCATTGCCGGAGAGCAATGCTTTGTATCCGGCATGTCAGCACTGGTAACCGATCTGAAGAACCTGTGTGAGCAGGAGGAACCGATCTACGTCGGCCTTGCCGTATTACTCGCCTGTCTCGCCATGATTCTGCTGCTGGACGGCTGGCTGGTACCGTTCGTCTTTCTGGCTTCCATCGGCATGATGATCCTTCTGAACCTGGGCAGTAACTATTTCTTTGGTGAGATATCCTATATCACCAAAGCGCTTTCCGCAGTCCTGCAGCTTGCAGTTACTATGGATTACTCCATTTTCCTATGGCACAGCTACAATGAACAGCGGGCAAAGGTTTCCGATATCCATGAAGCCATGGCGCTTGCCATCCATGAAACCCTGACCTCCGTCGTGGGCAGCTCCATTACTACCGTTGCCGGATTTGCCGCACTCTGTTTTATGTCCTTCACGCTTGGACGGGATCTGGGCATTGTCATGGCAAAGGGCGTTATTCTCGGCGTGATCGGCTGTGTAACAGTGCTTCCGTCACTGATCCTGGTATTTGATAAGCCATTGCAAAAGACCAAGCACCGCTCACTGATCCCGAATATGACGAAGTTTGCAAACGGGATCACCAGGGTATTTCCGGTCTTTCTGATCTGCTTTGCAGTACTGATCGTACCTGCCCTGTATGGCTATAAGAAAACAAACAATGAGGTCTATTATGATATGGGCCAGTGTCTGCCGGAGGACATGGAATATGTTATTGCCAACTCCAAACTTTCCGAGGACTTTAACATCGCATCCACCCATATGGTCCTAGTGGATGCCAGCCTTCCTTCTAAGGAGGTTCGCGCCATGATCGACGAAATGGAGGATGTGAATGGCATCAAGTATGTACTGGGGTTAGAATCCGTTCTTGGCTCCCGTGTACCGGAAGAGATCCTGCCGCAGGATATCAAGGATATCCTGGAAAATGACAAGTGGGAGCTGCTGCTCATCAACTCTGAATATAAGGTGGCCAGCGATGCTGTAAACGAACAGATTGACAGTCTGAATGCTATCCTGAAAAAATATGACGAAAGCGGTATGCTGATCGGAGAAGCGCCTTGCATGAAGGACATGATTGAAACCACCAACCATGATTTCCAGGTGGTAAATGCGATCTCCATCGTTGCGATCTTCGTTATCATCGCACTGGTGGAAAAGAGCATTTCCCTTCCGTTTATCCTGATCTCGGTTATCGAGCTCGCTATCTTCATTAACCTGGGCCTGCCACATTACCTTGGTCAGTCGCTTCCGTTTATCGCACCGATCTGCATCAGCACGATTCAGCTCGGCGCAACCGTCGATTATGCCATTTTAATGACAACCCGGTATAAAATGGAGCGGATCGCAGGAAATGATAAGCACCGGGCGGTATCCACCGCACTTTCCGCCTCTATACCATCCATCATCGTCAGCGGAATGGGACTGTTTGCCGCTACCTTCGGTGTGGCTGTATACTCGGACATCGACATTATCAGTTCTATGTGTATGCTGATGGCAAGAGGTGCCGTCGTAAGTATGCTGTGCGTTATCTTTATCCTTCCTGCACTGCTGATGCTCTGTGACAGGCTGATCCTGGCTTCCACGCTGGGTATGAAGAAGAAGGTCATGCACATTCCAAAGCCAATATAGAACCATAAGCTTTGGCCAATATGATTATGAAATATATCAGGTTAAAACAACTTATTAGGAGGTAATCTTATGATCAAAAAGGATTTAATAAAACTTGTTTCCATTCTATTATGCGGAGTCCTGCTCGTCGGCGGCGTAGGTGCTACTGTCCATGCCACAAGCGTAACTAACACTGCCCCGGCAGCGGTCACAGAGGCCGCTCCGGCCGCTTCTGAAAATAAAGCACAATCCGAGGTAAGAAAGGATGAAACCGTCTATGTACTGGCCGGTGCAGATGGCAGTGTTGAAAAGATCATTGTCAGTGACTGGATCAAAAATACGCTGGGAAGCACAGCCCTTTCCGACCAGTCCGACCTCTCCAATGTAGAAGCGGTCCGGGAGGGTGAAAGCTATACTATGAACGGTGACAATATGCGGGTCTGGGATGCAAACGGCAATGATGTCTACTATCAGGGAGACATCGCACTGGAGGTTCCGGTAGCCTTATCCGTTTCCTACAAGCTGGACGGAAAGAGCGTTTCTCCGTCCGAGCTTGCCGGACAGAGCGGTAAGGTAACGATCCGTTTCGATTATACAAATCACCAGTCTGAGACCGTCGAGATTGACGGAACAAAAGAAGAGATCTATGTTCCTTTCGCCATGCTGTCCGGTATGATCCTGAATAACGATTCCTTTACCAACGTGGAGATAAGCAACGGTAAGCTGATCAATGACGGGGATCGCACCGTTGTTGTAGGCATCGCGTTTCCCGGACTTCAGGATAATCTGGCGGTTGATTCCGATAAGCTTGAGATTCCGGATTATGTAGAGATCACTGCGGATGTAACGGATTTTGAAATGTCCAATACGATCACGGTTGCTACCAACGAGGTATTTAACGACCTTGATACGGAGGAACTGGATTCATTTGACGATCTGAAGGCTTCCCTGAATGATCTGACAGATGCTATGGAGCAGTTAATGGATGGCTCCTCTCAGCTTTATGACGGACTTTGCATCCTGCTTGATAAATCCGGTGAACTGATCAGCGGAATCGACCAGCTGGCAGAGGGAGCAGAACGATTGAAGACCGGAACCGGTACTTTAAGCAGCGGTGCCTCCGATCTGGCAGATGGCGCCAGTGCACTTGCCAGCGGACTTGGCGAACTGGCATCAAACAGCGACTCTCTGAACGCCGGATCAAGACAGGTATTTGATTCCTTGCTGAGCATGGCCGATTCCCAGCTTGCCGCTGCAGGGCTCTCTGTACCAAAGCTGACGATAGAAAACTATGCGGAAACCTTAAATGCCCTGATCGCATCTCTTGATGAAACCAGCGTGGCAGAGCAGGCCCATGCCGCCGCTCTCGAAGCAGTTACCAGTCAGGTCTACGCATCCAGGGATACGATCACTGCCGCTGTTACCGCTACCGTACAGCAGGAAATAAGCGTACAGGTCACCGCTGCTGTTCGTTCCAATGTAGAGGAACAGGTACTGGCAGCAATGGGCCTTACCAGAGAAAGCTATGAAAGCGGTATTGCAGATGGTACGATATCAGAGGAACAGCAGGCACAGATCAGCGCCACTGTTGATAACCAGATGAACAGCGATTCTGTAAAGGCCGCCTTTGACCAGCAGGTAGCAGCACAATTACAGACCGAACAGGTGCAGGCTCTGATCGCCGCCAAGACAGAGGAACAGATACCGATCCTCATTGAACAGAACATGAACTCTGCCGAGGTACAGGGAAAGATCACTGCTGCACTGGAGCAGGCAAAATCCGGCGCCGCTTCCATCTCCGCCCTGAAGCAGCAGCTTGACAGCTATAATACCTTCTATGTCGGACTGAATCAGTATACCGCCGGCGTCGCTTCCGCCAAGAGCGGCGCAGATGCCCTGAATGCCGGTGCCGGTCAGTTAAAAGCAGGCAGCGCAGAATTAAACGCAGGTGCAAATGATCTGTACAATGGTATCCTGACATTGAAGAACGGAACTCCGGCCCTGACAAAGGGCGTAACGGATCTGCGTGACGGTGCCATGTCCTTATCCGATGGTCTGAAGCAGCTTAATGAGGAAGGCATCCAGAAGCTTGTAGATGCTGTCGATGGAGATCTGGGCGGACTGGTTACCAGAATCCGGGCAACCGCAGATGTATCCAAAAACTACAATTCCTTCTCCGGTATTTCGGATGATATGTCCGGACAGGTAAAATTCATCTATCGGACAGATTCCATTGAAGCTAAATAAGGAACCATCCGGTCGCCTGTCTTGATTAAAACAATATAATATAAGGGCAGAAACCTGTTTTCAGATTTCTGCCCTTGTTATTTCAACTGTATCCTTTCATCACGCCATATGCACAGCCAACGGCCCCGCCATTCAGAAGCAGTTCCCTGACATTCCTTTGTAAACCGGTCTCTACAGGCAAAGCTTCATAATCCGTATCAGCCGGAACCTGAAACAACCACTCAATATACTCCCTGTCCTCTTTATTTTCCTTTATAATATCAAACCGTTTTTGAAATGACAATATATTTGACTTTTCCGGCAACAATGATCTCAAGACCGGTGACAGTAACCATGAATCACAGGTATATTCTTTATATTCATAATCCTTATAATATGTTTGAAAGAATATTCCTGCCTGCTCCAGCGAATGATCAACAGCCTCCTTTGTTAAATTCACATCGGATGGTATATGAATCACAATAACATTTTCACCTTCATACTTATTAAACTCATATTCTAATTCACCTATGCGAAATATACACATGCTGACCTGTCTATACGTCCACCATCCTCTGTCAAAAAACATCCGGCCATTTTTCCTTTTACATTCTTCTATAAATCGGGTAAAGCATTGCATCGTATCTATATATACAGCATTTGAAATATGCTTTGCCTGATATTTATCAAGTATCCGGCGAGCGCATTCCAGCTGGCAATATAGCATTTTTATATTATCCTTATCTTCAGCTAATAACACTTTCAGATCCCTGTATGCCTGCGCCGCTGTATTTCTATCCATCAGCTTTTCCAGATATAGATCAAATTGATTTATATTCAGTTGTCCACCGACAACCTTTAATTCCTGGATCATCTCCATTTGCAGATTGATCAATCGATACAATTCATATAATTCCATGCTTATTCCTGCCACATACTCCTTTTTCCTTACAAATATGTTTTTTAATTATATCACTTGAATATAAACTTCTCCACTATTTCTGCACTTTTTATTACAGAAGTCCACATAGGCGGCATTGGTCTTCACGGAAATAAAAATAAGCATAATCTCATAAGAAATTATGCTCATCTGCAGTAGCGGGGACAGGATTTGAACCTATGACCTCCGGGTTATGAGCCCGGCGAGCTTCCAGACTGCTCCACCCCGCGTTATATAAGTGGATGGAGGTGGATTCGAACCACCGAAGCATGATGCAGCAGATTTACAGTCTGTCCCCTTTGGCCACTCGGGAATCCATCCATTGTATGAAAATACCTAATTTATTACACAAAAAATGGGACCTATAGGGCTCGAACCTATGACCCTCTGCTTGTAAGGCAGATGCTCTCCCAGCTGAGCTAAGATCCCATATAACGACCCAGAAGGGACTCGAACCCTCGACCTTCGCCGTGACAGGGCGACGCTCTAACCAACTGAGCCACTGGGCCATTCGTTACTATTTTGAAGATTGTTATTGCAATGCCAGCCTGCGGTCCCGCATGGCTCCTGCACCTTCAAAACATCATACAGAAACT
>ERZ777011.2002-NODE-2002-length-18265-cov-7.089786_pt1 | contig 18265 bp, 12 predicted proteins | sample MGYA00374964_ERZ777011 | MGnify/ENA primary metagenome ERZ777011 (study PRJEB29310, sample SAMD00008975) | mouse gut metagenome | study: EMG produced TPA metagenomics assembly of the Metagenome analysis of fecal microbiota from mouse which was promoted...
TAAAATAACAACATTTTTGAACGAGCTGCGAAATCCTAAATGAAAGAGCCGTGTAAGGGAAGTGACCAAAACTTAACGGTTTCTTGTCTAACTAATACCTTTTAGTATATTTGTACCCTGCAAATAGCGCAATTACAAGGATGATGCAGGAGGAAAAGAAAATACTATCCGGCCATTTTGAAGAAATATATGTCTCGTGGTTTTCCCGGATGAAATATTTCGCTCTGGAATATGTTGTGTCAGAAGAAGACGCGGAAAATATCGTCCAGGACGTTTTTACCGAACTGTGGGAAAAGAAAGAGATCTTGGCCTATGATGTGAATCTGGTCGCCCTGCTCTTTACCTCGATCAAGAACCGTTGTATCGACCTCTTGCGCCACCGCATTGTTGTCAAGGAGGCTGTCAACTTGATGCAGGAAGAATATCAGGCTACTTTGCGGATGAAACTTGCCTCTTTGGAATTATTCGATCAGTCCATGCTCTCCGAACAGGATATCGAACGGATTATTACCGAAGTGATAGACTCGCTGCCGGAGAAATGCCGGGAAATCTTTATCAAAAGTAAAATAGAGGGTAAAAAACAGAAAGACATAGCAGTCGAATTGAATATTTCCCTTAAAACCGTTGAAAACCAAATGGCGATCGCCTATAAGAAAATTAAGAACGAATTGAAAGACTATCTCCCTTTGTTGCTCTTTTTGCTTGCTAATTAAAAAAATCCGTTTATCCTCTTGGGGGTTTTGGCTTCCTGATCCGTTTATTAAGAACAAAAACGGAAAATATGGACCAACGGATACATAAATACTTTGTTGAGGAACTTTCGACCGAAGAGCGACTATCCTTGCTGCGTGATGTCGAGGCGAGCGAAGAACTCAAGAAAGAATTTGCGGAATATCAAAATCTATATGCCTTGTTGAATTTGGGACGTCAGCTACAGGATAAAGCTGCCGGCAAACAAAAATACGACCGCTTTATTTTGCAAAAGCAACATGCCGTGATGCGGAAGCGCTGGACACGCCGGATCGGATATGCGGCTGCTATGCTGGTCTTAGTCGTTTCTGCAAGTTTATTGACATATTGGTATGTACGGCCGGAGCAGACGGATCTTTTATCAGCGGATGTGACGAACACTTTGTACACTCCTGCCGGACAACGGGCACGACTGGTCTTGCAAGACGGGACGGAAGTCTGGCTGAATGCGAAGTCGAAGTTGGTTTATCCGGCTCGTTTTACCGGCGATGTCAGGAAAGTCTCGATAGAAGGAGAGGCTTTCTTCAAAGTGGCGAAAGATCCTTCCCGCCCTTTTATCGTATCTACGCATGATGTCGATATAAGAGTGTTGGGAACCCGGTTTAACGTGTGCGGCTATCCTGAGACCGGCTATGTACAAACCAGTTTGTTGGACGGTTCCGTACGTGTTTTTTTCCGGGAAAAGGAATCTGACGGGATCACTTTGGAACCGGATCAGCAGGTGACGGTTTCGAATGGCAGGATGAAAGTGGAGCCGATCCGCCTGAAAGACCGTTTTTTATGGAGAGATGGCATCTATGCGTTTGAAAATGAACCTTTGATTGATATCTTGAAAAAGCTGGAACTTTATTATGATGTGAAGATTGCGGTGGAAGACACGTCTTTGTTCAAAGGTACGTATACCGGAAAGTTCCGGCAGCGCGACAGCTTGGACGATGTTTTCCGCGTATTACAGCAAATCCGGAAATTCAAAGTGGAGAAAGATACCGAGCGGAATAGGGTGACCTTGAAATAATATCATGTAAACATAAAAACAGATAAGCCTATGGGGACGGAACAGTAAAAAAGAAAACAAAAGCGGCAGAAGCTACCAACAACTGCCGCCGGAGTTAAAGCAAACACAAGTCGTAAATTTTTAGTATTCACTTTAAAATATGGAACAAAGATATGAAAAGAAAAACTTTGTTGTGGCCTTTTATTACACATAATAATAGCATTAAATACTTTTTTAGGATTATGAAAATATCATTTTTCCTTTTGTTTGTATGTGTGTGCCAGCTGATGGCTGTCGGTGCAGGAGCACAAGATGCAAAGGTTAAAATAACGGAAAGCAGTATGACTATTCGTCAATTGATAAGCGAGATCGAGGCGCAGACCGATTATTTGGTCGTGTTCCGTAATCAGGATATCGATATAGATAAGATAGTTTCACTGAAGAAAGGATCACTGAAAGTCGCCGATTGTTTGGATAATGTGTTTGGTGATACGAATGTGGGTTGGCGGTTTGAGAATAATTATATAACGTTGGTTCATAAAATATCAGAAAAACAACAGGCACGCAAGCCATTGAAAGGGAAAGTGTGTGATAATAATGGTGAACCGATCATCGGGGCGAATGTTGTGGAGAAAGGTACGACAAACGGGACGATAACGGATCAAGACGGGCATTTCTCTTTGGTAGTTCAACCGAATGCATCAGTTGTCATTTCTTATATCGGATTTGAATCGCAAACGCATGTTGTGACTGGCAATGTACTGAATGTTGTAATGTCGGAAGACAGCCAGGCGCTGAACGAAGTGGTTGTTGTCGGTTATGGTACTCGTAAAGCCGGCGAGATAACGGGGGCCGTTTCTACAGTGAAGGCTGGTGAAATCCAGAAACTGGCGATCACGAATGCCGGTGAGGCTCTTAAAAATGTAGCCGGTGTGACCACGCTACAGTCGAATACGCCGGGTGCGGAACCTACCATCTTGATTCGTGGTATCGGTACGATTAATGACAGTCGTCCTCTCTGGATTGTGGATGGTGTACCTGACGGAAAGGTTAACCCGAACAATATCGAGACAATCACAATATTGAAAGATGCCGCTTCACAGGCTATTTACGGAACAAGAGCAGCTAATGGTGTTATTCTCGTTACGACGAAAAGTGGTAAGAAAAATCAGAAGGCACACATCTCTGTCAATTTGCGTTCCGGTTTTGTGCAGAATACCAACCATTATAAAATGTTGAATACCCAAGAATATGGTGAAATGCTTTGGTTACAGGCCAAGAATGGAGGTATTGCCAATTATTCTCATCCTTTGTATGGTTCAGGAGCGACACCGGACATTCCGGACTATATTTTTCCGAACAGAGGGGTGAATGTGGATGAAAGTCTGTATGACGACAAGATGATCAACCAAGATGGAACAGATACTTATTTGATCACGAAAGCAAACAAACAGGGGACGAATTGGGCGAAGGAGATCGAACGTACGGCACAGTATCATGACGTGTCGGTCGATATAAGCGGAGGTAGCGAAAATACGATTTATGCTTTTCAGTCCGGTTATTTGAAACAGGAAGGTGTTTTGAAATGGACTGGAATGGATCGCTATAATTTGCAGTCTAATATTGTTTCAGACGTGACGAAATGGTTGCAGGTCGGTGAAAATCTGGGTGTGACTTATTCGGAAACGTATGGTAATATGGTTGACAATTCGCAGAGTTCTATCATTTCACAGGCTTATCGTATGCAGCCGATTATTCCGGTATATGACATCGGTGGTAATTTTGCAGGAACAAGAGTCGGAGGTGATACCGGTAATGCGAGGAATCCGGTAGGATTGTTGTATAATGACCGTTTTGATAAGCGGAAGACAATGGCTGCCAATGGAAATGCGTTTGTCAAGATTACTCCGATTTCAGGATTGAATCTTAAATCTCTTTTCGGTTTTGTTTATTCGTATACAGATTATAAGAATATTGATTATGTAGATCTCGGATGGGCAGAGAGAACTTCTGTAGACCAACTGACTCGTGAAGAATCTTACACGAAACAGTGGAACTGGACGAATACGGCAGATTATTCGAAACAGATCAATGCTCATGATTTCACGATTTTGGTCGGTACGGAAGCGATTGCCAACATTTATACTTTTGTGACAGCCAGTCGTTCCGACTATATGTTCAAGGATCCGCTTTATATCGAACTGAATACGGGTTCTTCCGGTAGAACGAACTATGGCAATATTTCCGAATGGAGTTTGTTCTCTGTATTTGGTCGGGTGAATTATTCGTATGATGACAAATATCTTTTCGAAGGTGTGATCAGGCGTGACGGTTCTTCCCGTTTCGGTGGAAATAACAAATATGGTACATTCCCGGCATTTTCTTTGGGTTGGCGCGTTTCGAATGAAGAATTCATGAAGTCGACACGTAATTGGCTGACTTCCCTGAAACTCCGTGGCGGATATGGTGTGACGGGTAATGACCGAATCGGCAACTACAATAGTTTCTCTCAGTTCGGTATGAATAACTGGGGCTCTTATTATGATATAACCGGAGCTAATAATACGGAAGGACAGTTTGGTTTTTATCAGACGACGTTTGGAAACATGAATGTGAAATGGGAAACGACACATACGTCCAACTTCGGTTTTGACGCGACTTTGTTCGAACATCTGTCTGTCGGATTGGATATCTGGAAACGTAATACGAAAGATATGCTTTTTCCGAAAGCGATACCGATGGTCATGGGTGACATTTCGGCTCCTTATGTGAATGTTGGAAAAATGAAGAACAAAGGTATCGACTTTGAAATCGGTTACAACGGAACGGCTTTAGGTAATGAGTTGCGGTATAGTCTGAATGCCAGCATCTCTCATTATAAAAACGAGATTGTGGATCTGTCGGGAGAAGAAGATGAAACATTGAACGGAGGCAGTTTTGAAAACCAGTTTTATACACGTGCTGAAAAAGGCACTTCGTTTCCGGAATTTTACGGTTATGTAGTAGATGGCATTTTCCAGACGGCGGAAGAGGCGGCTGCTTGGCCTACGGCTTTCGGTAGTAAAGGCTCTTATAATAAGCCGGGACATTATAAATACCGGGATATTAGCGGGCCGGACGGAACTCCTGACGGGGTGATTAATGAATATGACAGAACCTATATCGGTTCTCCTCATCCTAAATTTGTCGGTGGTTTGAACTTTACGATCGAGTATAAGGGATTTGATTTGAGCGGGCAGTTCTATGGAAGCTATGGAAACAAGGCTGTGAATTTCCTGAAACGCTTTACAGACTATTCTTTGTTCAGTGGAGGACGCGGTTATGATCGTCTGTATAATTCATGGGGCAGTCCTTATCTGTCGGATAATTCGAAGGCTAAACTTCCGATAGCAGAGTCGAATGATACGGAAAGCCAGGTTCCTTCTACTGCGTTTATCGAAGACGCTTCTTTTTTACGTTTGCGTAATTTGATGTTGGGATATGATTTTGCTCGTTTGTTGAAACAGCCCGGAATTACTAATTTACGTGTGTTTGCTCAAGTTTCTAACGTATTTACGTTGACGAAGTATTCGGGATTGGATCCGGAAATTAATATGAAAGGAACCGGAATAGACGCTGCGAAGAATTTAGGTATCGATTCTGGTTCATGGCCGACTCCGAGACAGGTGTTGTTTGGTGTAAGTTTAGGATTTTAGTAGATTTATTTGTTAAAAGAATTGGATATAAATTATGAAAAATATAGTTGTATCAATAAAAATAGGGTTATTAACGGGATGCATGGCTTTGTCATCTTCTTGCAGTGATTTTTTGGATAAACAACCTCCGGCTTCGACTGCCGGGGTTGCTTTGGAAAGTGAACAGGGGGTTGAGGCTATATTGGTCGGTGCTTATGCTGACTTAGATGGGATTGATCGCTTTGGAGGTGCGTTAGGTGCAGACTGGGTTTTTGGTAGTTGTGCTTCGGATGAGGCCTATAAAGGTTCCGAACCGGGCGATAATATGGCGATGAATGCAGTCGAACAATACGCAACGATGCCGGATAACGAATGTGTAACTGAAAGATGGCGTTCTTGTTATGACGGAGTTTCTCGCGCTAATCAGGTATTACAGTTTCTTCATGGTGCGCAAAGTGGTAGTTATCCGTTGAAACAAGAACGTGCCAGACAAGTGGAAGGTGAAGCAAAATTTTTAAGAGCGTGGTATCATTTTCAGGCAAATAAAGTATTTAAGAACATTCCATATATAAAAGCGCAATATGAGGTTGATTTTGATCCGGTAAATACGCCCAACAAAGATGCTGGCTGGGATGAGATCGAAACAGATTTGCAGTTTGCTATTGATAATCTGCCGGAATCGTTTCCGAATGAACCGGGGCGTGCGACCAAATATGCTGCGATGGTGACCAAGGCACATGCTCATTTGTTCCAAGGCGAGTATGCGGAGGCGAAAACTTTGTTGGATCAGATTATTAACAGTGGTCGGTTTAGATTGGTTGATAATTTCTTCGATAACTTTGATGAACGGACGGAGAATAATGAAGAATCTATCTTTGAGTTCCAAGCTTCTTCAAGTGGTTCGAGTGCCATTACGTTGGGGATGCAGGGACCTTGTATGCATCAAAAAGGTCCGGCTTCCGGAGGATGGGGTTTTTTTCAACCTTCCCAGTCGTTGGTTGATGCTTTTCAGGTTACATCCGAAGGCTTACCTTATTTGGATGTAGTTGACAGACCGACTTTGAAAAGCGATATGGGGATATCCAGTACAGAGGATTATACTCCGAGTGACAAGGCTGTTGACTTGCGTTTGGACTGGACGGTTTCTCGCCGAGGTGTTGATTTTCTTGGATGGGGTATCCATCCGGGAGCGGATTGGATCCGTTCCCAGTCGTTCGCAGGTCCTTATATGACAAAAAAGTATATGCATTTCGAAGCGACAAAGGATCAACAATTATGGAATGGCTTTAATAATAACCGAAATTACAGAATATATCGTTATTCTCATGTGATTTTGTGGAGAGCTGAATGTGCTGTAGTCGATGGAGATTTGGAAAAGGCTCGCGAGTTAGTGAATATGATACGTAATCGGGTAAAGACGAGTACTCCGGTAATGGGGCGTTGCTTGTCTACTAATTTTGCGGAAGACACGGAGTTGGTTGTTGATTGGGAGCAGCCGGCGGCTAATTATAAGACGGAACCTTATCCGGCAGGTCATGTTGCTTTTTCTTCTCAGGAACAAGCTTGGAAAGCAGTCAGAACAGAGATCCAGTTGGAATTTGCTACGGAAGGACATCGGTTTTTTGATTTGAGACGTTGGAATATTGATAGTGAAGTTTTGAATGACTTTATTGCGCGTGATTCGAAATTCCGCGATTTCATGCAGGGAGTATCTTATTCGGTGAATAGAAGGTATTGGCCTTTGCCGCAGACACAGATTGATATTCAACAAGGTGTTTTGTCTCAGGACCCAGATTACATGTAATCTTGTGGATATATGATCTTTTGGACGGCAATTTCTTCATTGCCGTCCAATGATAACCAATTTATTAGTATATAAATTTATGGATATGAATTATAAACGTTTGGAATCTCTTGATGTTTTACGGGGGTTCGATTTGTTTTGCCTTGTGGCTTTGTGTGGAATCTTGCATTCGTTGAGACCGGTTATTGCAACTTCATGGTATGATTCTTTCTTGTGGAATTTTTCGCATGTGGCGTGGGAGGGGTTTTCTCCTTGGGATTTGGTTATGCCGCTTTTCATGTTCATGGCAGGTGTTTCGATGCCGTTTTCGTTATCGCGTTATAAAGATGTTCCAGATAAGTGGGCGGTTTATCGGCGTATAATCAAGCGTGTATTTTTGCTTTGGATTTTCGGGATGATGTGTCAGGGAAACTTGTTAGGATTGGATCCGAATAGGATCTATCTGTATTCGAATACGTTGCAGTCGATAGCGACAGGTTATTTGGTTTCTGCCTTGTTGTTTCTTCATGTGCGACCCTCCGTGCAGGTCATGACGGCATTCGGCCTGTTGATTGTTTATTGGTTGGTGATGCAGTTCGTATCCGTTGATGGTTATGGAGGAGGGGATTATACGAAAGAGGCGAATTTGGCGGAATGGATAGATAGGATGGTCTTGGGACGTTTTCGTGACGGAGCTGTCATGGATAGTGGGCAAGTCGTGTTTTCTGACGTTTACCGGTATACCTGGATATTGAGTAGCCTTAATTTTGCAGTGACGGTATTGACGGGAGTGTTTGCCGGACAAATATTAAAGGGCAAGATGGATCAAAAGCGTAAATGGCAATGGCTGCTGGGCATCGGTACAGTTATGGTCGTTTCAGGTTGGCTGTGGGGATTGCAATTGCCGGTTATTAAAAAGATATGGACGAGTTCGATGGTTTTGGTCAGTAGCGGTTATTGTTTCCTTTTGATGGGATTGTTTTATTATTGGATTGATTATAAAGGACATAAGAAATATTTATCATGGTTGAAGGTGTATGGTATGAATTCGATTGTGGCTTATATGTTGGCCAACGTGGTTGATTTCAGTTGTATAGGAGGGTCTCTTTTTTATGGCCTGGGACAATATATAGGGGATTGGTATGCTTGTTTGATGAAGTTATCGACGGCACTGATCATTTATGGAATATTATGGGGGCTTCATAAGCATAATATATTTTTGAAAGTATAGGAAACGTTTTTGAACTTTTATCATAATCATGTTTAGACATTTTAAATGGAATCTGGTTGCTTGGTTATTTCTGTCTCTTCCGAGACTGATACAGGGGCAGGAGGGAGTGACGAATGCTTTTGATGATCTGGAGAGGCAGGGGACGGTGGAGAATGAGGAATATTGCGAGATGCGTCAAGTGGTCTCTTCTGATGAGATGGAAATGTTGATACAAGAGAATCCGGTTACCGGTTATTTCTGTTTTACGGAAGACCGAATGCATGACATTCGCATGACGGATGCTATTCCTCAACGTTGGATTGACCGTCCGGCGGCTTTGCGGACAAAATTGAGCGGTGATTGCCGTCCCGGTGAGTTCTATACTTGGCAGGTTGGGGTATTTGCTCCTTATAAAACACTTTCTGATGTTTCGGTCTCTTTTTCCGACTGGAAAAATGAAAAAGGAGATAAGATACCCGCTTCTGTATTCCGCTGTTTTAATCTGGGAGGAACGGACACGTATGGGAAATCGTTTAAAAAGCGAGTGGATGTGAATAAAGGAGCAGTACAAGCATTATGGATGGGTGGTGATATACCGACAGATGCGTCAGGAGTGTATAAAGGATTTGTTCTTATACAACCAGCCCATGCTCTGCCTGTCAAGATCGCTTGTGAACTGCAAATAAAAGGCCGGATGGTAGATGACAAAGGGGATGCTCAAGGTTGGAGAAAGTCGCGTTTGCGTTGGTTGGATTCTTCCATAGGGAATCAGTCTGAACCGACATTTCCTTATATTCCGGTTAGGATGGAAAAACATTCCATTTCCTGGTTGGGAGGAACAATGACTTTATCAGACGCCGGGTTGCCCCGAACGATTTTTACGCATTATGATACTGATAACCAGTTGTCTGACTCAATTAGTAATGCTTTGTTGGCTAAGGAAATGACATTTGTCATAGAAACGCAACAGGGTGAAGAAAATTGGAAAAACGGATCGATACGGGTTACGGAGCGGAATCGGGCTTCCGCCAGTTGGACAGTCAATTGTAGAAGTAGTAATTTTCAACTGGTTTGTACAGGGAGCTTTGGTTTTGACGGATTGGTGAATTATAAGATAGAAGTAAAGGCTTTGAATGATGTGAAGGTAAAAGACATGCGTTTGGAAGTCCCTTATACATCTTATGCCACCAAGTATATGATGGGATTGGGGCATAAAGGTGGTTTTAGACCGGATTCTTTGATACGTTGGCGATGGAATACGGATAATCATCAGGATAAGATATGGATGGGAAATGTGAATGCAGGTTTGAACTTTTGCTTTAAGGACGAAAATTATGTCCGGCCATTGGTCAATATTTATTATGCTTTAGGCAAATTAAATTTGCCGGAGTCCTGGGGAAATTCAAATAAAGGTGGTATTGACATTATTCCGGAAGAAAACGGATGTGTCTTGTTGAATGCATACAGTGGCGAACGCCTGATGCAGAAGGGGGAAACTTTACATTACAATTTTAATATGTTGGTGACTCCTGTTAAACCGCTTAATTTGAAAGAACTGACAGAAAAGCATTTTTATCATTCCAATAGCGATGTCAGTGCCGGATATATTCCGGCAGCTTTGCAGGCTGGAGCCAATATGGTAAATGTCCATCATAAAAAAGACATATATCCGTTTATCAATTATCCTTATTATGATGATGCCATACCTGATTTGAGACAGTTTATTGAGAAAGCTCATCAGAAAGAACTGGATGTCCGGCTGTATTATACCACTCGTGAACTGACAGTGAAGGTTCCTGAATTGTGGGCTTTGCGTAGCTTGGGAACGGAGGTGATTCATGACGGTCCTGGACCGGAAACCCGTACTTTGATTCATCGAAGCGGTCCTCATGAATGGTTGAACAAGAATCTTAAAACTCATTTTATTCCGGCCTGGTATAATGCATTCAAGGAAGGGAAATATGCTGGCGATATGGATATTTCGGTCATAACGACTCCGGATTCCCGTTGGAACAATTATTATTTGGAAGGTTTGAATTGGATGATCAAGAATTTGGGGCTGGACGGCATTTACATAGATGATAGTGCGTTGGATCATCAGACGATGCAGCGTGCACGTCGCATCATGGATGCGGATGGAAAACGGCGGTTGATCGACATGCATTCGTGGAACCACATGAACCAGTGGGCCGGTTATGCCAATTCTTTGCATCTCTATCTGGAGTTGTTGCCCTACGTGGATCGTACTTGGATAGGTGAAGGATTCGGATTTTATAATACTCCTGATTTTTGGTTGGTGGAGATGTCCGGTATTCCTTTTGGATTGATGAGTGAAACTTTGGATGCCCGTAATGTGTTTCGTGGGATGGTGTATGGGATGCTCCCGCGTTTGCCGTGGAGCGGGAATCCGGTTCCTTTATGGAAACTTTGGGATGAATTCGGGATGAAGGACGCTCGCTTGAGAGGGTATTGGGATGAACGATGTCCGGTAAAAACAGGTAATGAAAGTATAATTGCCACAGCCTATGTGAAAGATGACAGGGCATTGGTCGTATTGGCAAATTGGACGGATTTGCCTCAAACTGCCCATCTTTCGTTTGATGAAGAGTTGCTTGGATTCAAACCCTCTTCTTGTCTGTTGCCTGAGATCCGGGAGGTGCAATGGAAAGGTCGTTTGTCTTTACAGAAACCTTGCGAGATTATGGGCAGAGGAGGTTTGATTCTCTTGTTGGAAAAGTCGTTGTAGTTTTTAATTCTAAATAAGGTATAGAAATGAGTTCACATTCGAGGAGAAAGTTTCTGAATAATATATGGAAAGGTTGTATAGGAATGGGTATGACCGGTGTTTTGTCTTCTTGTGCGAAAGGTGAAGCAAAGGTTGATTTACCGATATTCGATGATGTGGATATATGTGTGCTCGGGGGCAGTTGCACAGGTGTGTTTGCAGCGGTGAGGGCGGCACGTTTAGGGGCAACGGTTGCTGTTGTTGAAAAGCAAAATGCTTTTGGAGGGGTGGCGACTAATTCGTTGGTGAATGTTTGGCATTCGTTGTATGATGTCGGAAAGACGCAACGGATCATTGCCGGCTTGACTCAGGAGGTCATAGATCGTTTGGACGAACGCGATGCGGTAGAGCGGAATCCGAATCCGAGTTCGGCATATAGGCTCAATTCTCAGGAACTCAAAATAGAATTGGATGAGTTGGTGCTGGAGTCGGGTATTCATCCCCATCTTCATACATTGTTCTCCGAACCGTATTTGGACGGTGATGGAAATTTGACAGGTGTGATAGTCGACGGAAAATCGGGAAGAGGGATAATAAAAGCGAAATATTTTATAGATGCGACCGGTGATGGAGACTTGTGCTATCGTTTGGGATTGAAAACCTATACATTCGACCTGTTACAGCCTCCGACGGTTTGTGCACATTTGGAAGGATTGGATCTTGGGGTATATGAAAGCGTGTTGAAAGAACATGGTCAGGAATTCAATATACCTTCCGGAACGGCTTGGGGAGTATATCTGCCGAATACTCATGTTTTCATGTTTGCCGGAACCCGGGTGTATGGAGCGGACTGTTCAGACGCCGGAAATTTGACAAAGGCGGAAATGGAAGGGCGAAGGCAAATTCGCGCCATTATGGATATGATGAGGAAATATGGAAAGGACGGGAATATCCCTCGTTTGGTGACTTTGCCTTCTTACATCGGTGTACGGGAGACAAGGCATGTCGAATGCCTTTATCAAATAAGTGATGAAGATGCTTTGTATGGACGGCGTTTTGATGATGCCATAGCCAATGGTAGTTATGTCTTTGATCTTCATCATCAAGATAAGCCGGGATTGACCTTTAGGCATTTGGATGGTACGGAGATTTATAGCAGGCCGGGTTTCCCGGATCAGGTAGGAAGATGGAGGGAGAAAACAGAAGTGAATCCTACATTCTATCAAGTACCTCTTCGTTCTTTGATACCTAAGAAATATGATAATGTGATGCTTGCTGGTAGAATGATAGATGCATCTGTTGTGGCTTATTCGGGTATAAGAGTGATGGTTAATATGAATCAGATAGGAGAAGCGGCAGGAGTCACTTCGTATTTGGCGTGGAAACAGGGTGAAAAGATAAAAGATGTTCCAGCCGGAAATGTCAGGGATGTATTAAGAGAAGGTAATTCGATTATTATTTGAATTAAGCGGATAGTTGTGCCGAATGTCTGTATCTTTTGTGTTTTATGACAGTAGGATGAAAGTCCTGCTGTCATAAAACTTCTACCGTCCTCTCCAACGCCATCCCATGTGATCCCTTTATCAACACATGATATCCTTTCAGGGGATTTTTGCGCAGGGCTTCGATCAGTTCCTCTGTTGTGGCATACGTAGTGAAATCTTTTCCGGCGGCTTTTTGGAAATGTTCGCCGCACAGGAATACTTTGTCGAAGTTGCCTTCTTTGATCCGGGCGACGACTTCGGTATGGAGTTCGTCGCTTGTAGGACCTAATTCGCGCATATCGCCTAAGATAAGAGCTTTGGGGGAGACAGGCATTGTGGCGAAATTATCCAAGGCGACTTTCATGCTGCTCGGATTTGCGTTGTAAGCGTCGATGATCAGTTCGTTGTTTTCAGTCTTTTTCAGTTGCGAACGGTTGTTGGTGGGTTGGTAAGCGGCAATGGCACGGCTGATGCGTTCTGCCGGAATCTTGAAGAAACGGCCTACAGCAACGGCAACTAAGGCATTGTCCAGATTGTAGCTGCCGATCAGATGGGTTTCCACCGTGTGGATTTTGCCCTGCTGTTTCCATTCGAAGGTCAGGTAAGGATTGCAGCTGGCTACACATCCCCAGGCAAAAGCCGTCTCATCGGAACCGTATGTGACCTGCTCGATTCCCTTGGCGATATCTGTCAGATACTTGTTGTCCTGGTTGATGAATATCTTGCCTTTCGTGCGGCGCATATAGTCGTATAACTCACCTTTTGTTTTGATCACGCCCTCGAATGAACCGAAGCCTTCCAGATGGGCACGCCCGACATTGGTGATAATCCCGTAGTTCGGCTGTGCGATGTCGACCAACTCTTTGATGTCGCCCGGATGGCTGGCGCCCATTTCGATCACAGCCATTTCGTGGTCGTGCGTCAGGCGGAGCAAGGTGAGAGGTACGCCGATATGGTTGTTCAGGTTGCCTTCGGTGTAAAGAAGGTCGTATTTGGTAGACAAGACGGAAGCTAACAGTTCTTTGGTCGTTGTCTTTCCATTTGTCCCGGTTATACCGATTATCGGACAGCCGATCACTTTACGGTGGCGGTGTGCCAATTGCTGCAAAGTCGTCAGTACGTTGTCTACAAGGATCGTACGTTCTCCGATAAAATAATCCGGATTGTCGATTACGGCATACGTGCAACCGGAAGCCAGCGCCTTTTCCGCATATTGGTTACCGTCGAATTTATCCCCTTTCAAGGCAAAGAAAATCGAACCGCGAGGACAGTTACGGCTGTCGGTTGTCACTTTCGGATTGTGTATAAACAATTCATATAGTTCAGGAATAGTCATAGTCTTTTTTCCTTTATAATTTCTATGAGAGTTATTTTGCGCAAATGTAGTGATTTAATGTATTTACCTTTATCTTTGCCGGAAAGAAAAAATAAGGATGTTACATAAAACGCTCAATATTAAAGGAACACTTACCTCGCTCGAGACTCCCTTGGTAATGGGGATTCTGAATATTACTCCCGATTCTTTTTATGCCGACAGCCGGAAACAGACGGAGGCTGCAATTGAAGAACGTATACAGGCCATTTTATCCGAGGGAGGACAGATCATCGACCTCGGAGGCTATTCTTCCCGTCCCGATGCCAGTGAGGTTTCTCCGGAAGAGGAGATGAAACGTCTGGCTTTTGCCTTGAGGATACTGAATACGCATTATCCGGATGTGACCCTCTCTGTCGATACTTTCCGGGCGGATGTGGCGCGTCGTTGTGTCGAAGAATATGGGGTGGCGATAATCAATGATATTTCGGGAGGAGAACTGGATGCCGGAATGTTCGAGACGGTTGCCCGCTTGCATGTACCTTATATAATGATGCACATGCGCGGAACTCCCCGGACGATGCAGCAACATACCGATTATGCAGATATGATGGAGGAGATCATGCTCTATTTTGCCCGGAAAGTCCGACAGCTCCGTTTGTTGGGAGTGAACGATATTATACTGGACCCCGGTTTCGGTTTCAGTAAGACGGTAGACCAGAATTATATGTTAATGGGGCATCTGTGCGAGTTTAAGGAATTCGCTTTACCTTTGCTCGTCGGTATTTCCCGCAAGAGTATGATCTATAAATACCTGGGTGGAACACCTGCCGACAGCTTGAACGGAACGACGGTCCTGAATACGATCGCTTTGTTGAATGGGGCGGATATTCTTCGTGTCCATGACGTAAAAGCCGCAGTTGAAGCTGTCAAACTTGTATCAAAAACTTTCAACGTTCAACATTCAACTTTCAATTGTTAATATTATGTGGATGAATTTCGGAATAAAAGACCTGATTGATGTCTTATTGGTTGCTTTCTTCCTGTACCAGACATATAAATTGATGAGGAATTCCGGTACACTGGCTATCTTTAGTGGGGTTGTGTCGTTTATCATTGTCTGGATTCTTGTTTCCCAGGTATTGGAGATGCGTCTGATGGGAGCGATACTCGACAAGTTTATCAGTGTCGGTTTCCTCGTGCTGGTAATTTTGTTTCAGGATGAGATACGCCGTTTCCTGGTGGCGCTCGGTTCGCACAGGGGATGGAAATTTCTGGGAAAGATATTTTCCAAAAAGAGCCATGATAAGGAAAACGAAGGGAAGTTCATTGCCCCGGTTGTCCTGGCTTGCATGAATATGGCGAAGAAAAAGACGGGGGCGCTGATCTGTATTCAGCAAGATGTGGATCTGACCGTTTATGAGCATACAGGTGAGATGTTCGGCGCTGATGTCAATGCCCGCCTGATCGAAAATATCTTCTTTAAAAACAGCCCTTTGCATGATGGCGCCATGATTATAGCCGACAACCGAATTAAAGCTGCCGGCTGTATTCTTCCGGTCGCCCAGAACGCCAATCTTCCGAAAGATATGGGGCTGCGCCATCGTTCCGGTCTGGGAATGTCGCTCGAAACGGACGCACTGGTAGTCATCGTTTCGGAAGAACGCGGGAAGATATCGGTCGCCCATAATGGTAAAATAGAAGTGAACGTTACGGCAGAGGATTTGCAACAAATCTTGTCAGGGGAGAAGGAAGTAATAAATTATTGTTAAATGTTCTGAAACTGACAGGTCTGCATGTAAATCTTTTACTGATTTTGCAAACTCTATATTGCATTTTGCCTACTTTTGTACCCGATTATCGTGATATCTAACTAATAATATTATAAAACAGATCTTCCGCTATGGACTTAATGCAAGAAATTATTGCGCGCGCTAAAGCAAACAAACAGCGTATTGTTCTTCCTGAAGGAACAGAAGAAAGAACATTGAAAGCAGCCGACCGTTTAGTGGCCGACGAAGTTGCAGACATTATCCTGATTGGCAACCCTGCTGAAATCAACAGCCTGGCTACCCAGTATGGGTTGAACCACATTGGACAAGCTACTATTATCGATCCGAAGAATCACGAAAAGAAAGCCGCTTACGCAGACCTGCTTTTCCAGTTGCGCCAGAAAAAGGGTATGACTCCCGAAAAGGCTGCCGTTTTAGTAGAAGATCCTTTGTTTCTTGCCTGCCTGATGATTAAATCCGGCGATGCCGATGGTGAAATCGCCGGTGCACAGAACACGACCGGTAACGTGTTGCGTCCTGCTTTGCAGATTATCAAGACTGCTCCGGGAATGAGTTGCGTTTCAGGCGCGTTCCTGATGTTTACGAAGACTCCGCAGTATGGTAAAGAAGGTATCCTGGTCTTTGCCGACTGTGCCGTAATGCCGAATCCGACAGCACCCGAACTGGCAAGTATCGCTATCGCTACGGCTGCTACAGCCCGTGATATCGTAGGTATGGAACCGCGTGTGGCCATGTTGAGCTTCTCCACGAAAGGTAGTGCCTCTCACGAGATGGTCGACAAGGTTGTCGAAGCTACTCGTCTGGCAAAAGAAATGGCTCCCGACCTGAAAGTTGACGGCGAATTGCAGGCCGATGCCGCTTTGGTTGAAAAAGTCGCTTCATTGAAAGCTCCGGGCAGCGATGTTGCCGGACAGGCGAACGTTTTGGTATTCCCGACTCTGGAAGTGGGCAATATCGCTTATAAGCTGGTTCAGCGTTTAGGTGGTGCAGAAGCCGTAGGTCCTATCCTGCAAGGTATGGCTGCTCCGGTTAACGACCTGTCTCGTGGTTGCTCCGTTGACGATATCTACAAGATGGTTGCGATTGCATGTAACCAGTCGATCGGTCTGAAAGCGAATAAATAATTTGATTTATGAATTATGATTTATGTGACGATGATAAATCATAATTCATAAATTCCTGAAATCTCAACTCATAAATCATTAAATCATGAAAGTATTAGTATTAAACTGCGGTAGCAGTTCTATTAAATATAAATTGTTCGATATGACATCCGGCGAAGTGATGGCTCAGGGTGGTATCGAAAAGATCGGTTTGCCGGGCGCGTTTCTGAAATTGACTGACAAGGATGGTAAGAAGGTTGTTCTGGAAAAAGACATTCCCGGTCACAAGGAAGGAATCGAATTTATCCTGAGTATCCTGACCGACAATACATACGGTTGCATCAAGGAATATAACGAAATCGACGCTGTCGGCCATCGTGTGGTACACGGTGGTGAGAAGTTCGCTTCCAGCGTGAAGATCGACAAGGATGTGATCAATAAGGTTATCGAATGTTCGGATCTGGCTCCGCTGCATAACCCGGCCAACCTGAAGGGTATCGATGCTATGGAAGCGTTGATTCCGGGTATTCCCCAGGTGGCAGTGTTCGACACGGCTTTCCACCAGACCATGCCGGCTAAGGCTTATATGTATGGCTTGCCCTACGAAATGTACACGAAATACGGTGTACGCCGTTACGGTTTTCATGGAACAAGCCACCGCTATGTTTCCCGTCGTGCTTGCGAAATCCTGGGTGTCCCTTATGAAGAACAGAAGATCATTACGGCTCACGTAGGTAACGGCGGTTCTATCGCTGCCGTAGATCATGGCAAATGCGTTGATACTTCTATGGGTCTGACTCCGGTTGAAGGTCTGCTGATGGGTACTCGTTGCGGTGACGTAGACGCCGGCGCTCTTTCCTTCATTATGGATAAGGAAGGCTTGGATGGCCATGGCTTGTCGGATTTGATCAACAAGAAGAGCGGTGTTGCCGGTTTGGTAGGCGGTTCTTCCGACATGCGTGATTTGGAAAATGCGGTAGCTGCGGGAGATGAACGTGCTACTATGGTTTTGGACGTTTATAACTACCGTATCAAGAAATATATCGGTGCTTATGCTGCTGCCATGGGCGGTTGCGACATCCTGGTATGGACCGGCGGTGTCGGTGAAAACCAGTGGGCTACTCGTCGTGTCGTTTGTGAAGACATGGAATATATGGGCATGAAGATCGACGTTGAAAAGAACGAAGGTATGCGCGGTGAAGAAATGGTCATCAGTACGCCGGACAGTAAGGTGACGGTCATTGTGGTTCCGACTGACGAAGAGTATATGATCGCTTCCGATACGATGGATATATTAGGTAAATAATAATTATTCTAATCCTCACAGCTTACAAAACATTAGGATTAGTGTTTAGACTGCCCCGACACCGGTTGGGGCGGTCTTTTTTCCTGACTTCGTCACTATAAAAACCGCTATCTTATAATTGCCTAATAAAT
>ERZ777011.2003-NODE-2003-length-18251-cov-3.504561_pt1 | contig 18251 bp, 21 predicted proteins | sample MGYA00374964_ERZ777011 | MGnify/ENA primary metagenome ERZ777011 (study PRJEB29310, sample SAMD00008975) | mouse gut metagenome | study: EMG produced TPA metagenomics assembly of the Metagenome analysis of fecal microbiota from mouse which was promoted...
ATAAGTTTGAATTATACATTGCTAGAATTGTTGGAAGAATACCAAATGGGAAAAGTAAATACCGAAACTACCGAAAATCACACCGAAAAAAAAGAAGATACAAAAGAAGATGTAAAGGAAGAAAAAGAGGATGAAGGAGGTGGAGAAGAAAATGAGCAAGAGAATCAATAAATTTTGGAATTGGACAAAGGATATAGAAACTAATACACCAGAGTTAAGACTAGAAGGAGAAATTGCATCCGAAACTTGGTGGGGCGATGAAGTAACTCCAAAAATATTCAAAGATGAATTGTGTAAGTTTGAGGGAAAAGACATAACCGTTTGGATAAACTCTCCAGGTGGAGATGTCATAGCAGGTAGTCAAATATATACTATGCTAAAGGAACACAAAGGAAAAGTAACAGTAAAAGTAGATGGACTTGCTGCAAGTTCCGCTTCGTTCATTGCAATGGCTGGAGATACAATTCAAATGTCACCAACAGCAATGATGATGATACATTTGCCTAGCACATTTGACTGGGGCGACAAAAACGATTTTGCAAAAGCAATTGCGAGATTAGAAGAAGTAGAAGCGGCCATAGTAAATGCGTATGCACTAAAAACTAAACTATCAAATGAAGAATTATCACAAATGATGGAAGAACAAACTTGGATGAATGCTTATAGAGCAAAAGAGCTAGGTTTCATCGATGAAGTGTTATATTCAGACAATCCAGAAGCTAGTCAAAAAGCCTTTGACTTTACTAAAAAGGCGGTTAACAACTGCATCCAAAATAGTGTTAAACAAATACAAGATAAGATGAAAAAGATGCAAGATGATGTCGAATTAGAAAAGTTAAAAATTGAGTTGGACTTGTTGGAAATGCAATAAGTCTAATTTGTATAAAACAGAAAAAGAACAAATTTCAAGCTCCTTCTAAATTTAAAATTTAGGAGGATTTTATCATGAATTTAAGAGAATTAAGACAAAAATTTGCTGCACTAGTTGCAGAAGCAAAAAAACTATCTAATGAGGGAAAATTAGAGGAAGCAAAAGCAAAAACAGAGGAAGCAAAAACTCTAAATGAGCAAATCAAACAAGCCGAAGAAATTGAAAAAATGGAAGAAGAATTACAAGGAGATGAGGGTACTCCAGTAACAGAGCCAACTGCAGATAAAAAGCCAGATGTTAACAAGGCATTTTTAAAAGCACTAATGGGAAAAAGATTAACACCAGCAGAAAATGCTCTAATAGAAAGACCAGACACAGAAACTGATGAGCCAAATGGAAGTATCCTAGTACCTCAAGATGAAAATACTAGAATCAATGAATACAAAAGACAATACAAATCATTAAGAACACATGTAAGAGAATATAGAACAACTGTAATCTCTGGCTCATTTGTATATGAAAATAATAGCACAATGAGTTTATTAACAGACATCGATGAAATGGAAGAAATTCCTCAAGAAGATGGACCAAAATTCAAAACAAAAGGTTATAGCATCAAAAATAAAGGTGCAATTCTACCAGTATCAAATACATTACTTGCAGATGAACAATCAGGACTAATGAGCTATGTTGGAAGATGGTTTGCTCGTAAAGCAGTAAAAACAGAAAATGCCGACATTTTAGCAGTAATGGTAGCAGATAAAACTGCAAAAGCACTATCAGACTGGAAAGCATTAAAAAGGTCACTAAATAAAGACCTAGATCCTGCATTAATACCAGGAAGTGTAATTGTAACAAATCAAGATGGATTTGATGAATTGGACAATGCAGTAGATGAAAATGGTAGACCAATCTTACAACCAGATCCAAAGAATCCAACACAAAAAATGTTCAAAGGTTTAAGTATAGATGTATATTCAAACAATGATATTCCAAGCAAAAATGGAAAAGCACCAATCTTCTATGGAAACCTAGAAGAAGCAATAACATTTGTGAATCGTGCAAGATATGAAATAGCAAAATCAAAAGAAGCAGGTTTCACTAAAAATGCTACTCTTATTAGAATTCTAGAAAGATACGATGTAATCAAAACAGATAATGATGCCTACATCTATGGAGAACTTACTATAACAGAAGGAACTACAACTAATAAAGATAATTCTTCAAGTGGAACAGAATGGGGAACATTTGGAGAAGATGAAACAACTAAAGATAATACAGGAGATAAAACTAACACAGAAAATCCAGAGGGATAAAAAATAAAGAATAGGAGGTGCTTAAAATGTTATCACTTAAAGAAGCAAAGGAGTTTTGCAGAATAGACAATGATGATGAAGATACACTAATTAAAACATTAATTAACACAGCAGACAGCTACATTGCCGAAGCCTGTGGAGAGAACTACAATAAAGATTCAGAAAAAGCAAAACTTTGTCAAGCAATGCTTGTGAATCATTGGTATGAAAATAGGGATATACTTGGTAACAAAAAAGCACTTCGCTATTCTGTAGAAAGCCTAATGTTACAATTACGATATGGCACAGAAAGTAGTGATGCAAATGACTAAAACAGAAGAATATAGAAAAAGGATAACAATTCAAAATTATATAGAAACCAAAAATAGTAGAGGAATTGTAAAGAAAGAATGGCAAGATTATAAAAAGGTATGGGCAAGTATAAAAACAGGCATACAAGATGAAACAGAAGAATCAAACAAAGTGAATCCAATAAAATTGTGTGAGATAACAATTAGATATAATTCAATACTAGAAAAACAATTATCAGATACAGAAAAATACAGAATATTCTATAAAAGACCATATGACTTAAAAGCTATTGAAAATGTAAATGAAGCAAATATAGAACTAAAATTAAAGTGTGAGGCAATTGGAATATGAGTAGAAAAACAGAAACAGATATTAGATTATATGGGTTTGAAGAATTATATCAAAAATTGGATGCAATGCCAAACAAATTGAATTCAGTAGTAGATAAAGCATTAAAAGAATGTGCGAAACCAGTAAAGGAAGAAGCAAAAAGAAGGGCTAGAAAAAGTAAATCACCAACAGGAACATCAGGACATGGACATATGGCTGACCATATAGAAATAAGTGATGTAGAACAAAAAGGCACAGAAAAAAGAGTAATAGTAGGATTTACTAAAGGCGATAACTCGCCATTTTTTTATGCCAAATTTATTGAATGGGGTGCATCAAGTGGTCCATGGTCTAGCCAATATTATGGCAAAAAACCATTTATGCGACCTGCATATAAAGCAAAAGTTATGGAATCGCTAGAAATATTTAAAAAGATAATAGGGAAGGAAATAACAAAATAATGGATGCACACGAAACAATCTACAATGTATTATCGAAATTGAATTATCCAGTAGAGTTTGACACTTACACAGGAACTGAAAAGAAATATATTACCTACTTTGAAGTGTTAGAAAAAACCGATTTGACATCCGAAGATGTGGATGAGGTTATAGGACACGATTTCCAAGTAGATGTTTTCTCAAATGAGGATCCAACGGAAATTAAAAATGAGGTAATAAAATCATTAAAAGAAAATGGATTTTACCAAATAACTTGCCAAGATTTTTATGAAAAAGATACAGGAATGTATCATAAAGCAATAACTTGCTATTTACCAGAATATAAAACAGAAAATTAGAAAAGAAATCCTCCTGCTCTTTCACAAAATTAAAAAAATAGGAGGAATAAAAAATGCCAAGACAAATAGGACTAGAAAATCTAACAGTAGCAGTTGTAGAAGAAGATAAAACAACAGGGATTAAATATGCTACACCAATAAAATTAGAAAGGTCAATCAAAGCAAAAATATCACCAAAAACATCAAGTGAAAAATTATATTCAGATGACTCTGTAGAGGAAATTTTAAACAACTTTGATTCTTGTGATGTAGAAATTGAGATTAACCAACTACAATTAAAAACTAGATCCTTAATTCAAGGGGCTAAAATAGTAAACGGAATCCTAGTAGAAAACAAGGATGACATAGCACCAGAATTAGCGTTAGGATTTAGAAGTAAAAAATCAAATGGAAAATACAGATATGTATGGTTACTAAAGGGAAAATTTGAAATAACAGAAGATGAGTACGAAACTATTGGAGAAAAACCAACAGCACAATCAAATTCAATAAGTGGATCATTCTATGGAAGAAACTCTGATGGTAATTGGAGAATAATGGAGGATGAAGATTCAGAGGGTGCAGATATGGAAAGACTTGCTAATTGGTTTAAAGCTGTACCAGAAATAATAGTGGAAGTAAATCCACCAGAAGAAAATCCAAGTGAGAATCCAAAGCTACCAGAAGATGATGAAAAAGATAATCCAACACCAGGCGGAAGCACAGGAGATAACACAGAGGAAAATCCAAGTGGAAATACAGGAGATAACACAGAAGAAAATCCAAGTGGAAACACAGGGGATAACACAGGAGAAAATCCAGGTGGAAATACAGAAGATAATCCAGAGCAAATTCCAGAGGGGTAAGAATAATCACAAAGGCGGAGAAAAAAACTCTGCCTTTTAAATTTATAAAATAGGAGGAAATAAAAATGGCTACTAAAAAAGTAACAGGAAAAGAATTAAAAGGAGATAATGCAAAAAATAAAATTATGTTAGATGGGATGGAATATGACATAACTTTGGACTTAAATGCATTTGCAGAATTAGAGGAAATTTATGGAGATGTTACCGAAGCATTAGATGGATTAGAAAAGGGCTCATTCAAAGCAATTAGAGCAATTTTATTTGCAATACTAAAGAGCCAAAATGATAAATTAACTTTAGTAAAAGTTGGAAAAATGATAAATATGAGTAATATTGTTGAGATAACAAATAAATTGAATATGACAGCGGAACAATCATTACCAGAATTAACAGAAGAAGCAATAGAAGAAAAAAACGATTAAAAGAGCTAAACGAATATTCCAATAATGAAAATGAAGGTTGGGATTGGCGGTTGGCTCTATTATTTAGGGGTACAAATATTAAAAGTGCCAGAAGAAAAATTCTGGAAGATGACACCAAGAAAGTTGTGCATATTAGCAGACTTGCATTATAAATATACACAGCAGACAAAAGAAGGAGTAAAAGATGAGGATAATTCACTAGGGTATATTGATGAAATATTCAATTAGGAGTGAATTAAAGAATGGCAATAGAAGAAACTTTGGCAAAACTTGGTATAGAAATTGCATTTGATTCTAGTGGACTAAAAGAAGGAATCACAAAAGTAAACAATAACTTAAAGACATTAAAATCAGAGTTAAACTTGTCAAAGTCTACTATGTCAAACTTTGGAAATACCACAGAAAGCTTAAAAACAAAAGCAGAAAACTTAAGTCAGACAATTACAAATCAAAAAGCAAAAGTAGAATTATTAACAAAACAATATGAAGCATCTAAAACAGCAAAAGGAGAAGATGCAACAGCTACACAAAAATTAAAAGTACAATTGAATAATGCGACAGCTACATTAAATACAATGGAGCGAGAATTAGAAAATTTGAATGCAGACATAAAAGGTCATGTTGCAGAATGGAAAGCTCTAGGAAAAACCTTAACTGATGTAGGTGGAAAAATAAAAACTGTAGGAAGTACAATATCAAGTGTAGGAAGCACATTAACAAGATATGTAACAACACCTATCGTAGGACTGGGAACTGTATCAACAAAAGCAGCAATAGATTTTGAAAGTGCTTTTGCAGGTGTAAGAAAAACAGTAGATGCTACAGAAGAACAATTTGCAGAATTAGAAAAAGGCATAAGGCAAATGTCTACAGAGCTACCAGCAAGTGCCGAAGAAATAGCAGCAGTAGCAGAAGCGGCTCGGACAATTAGGAATTAAGACCGAGGATATTTTGGAATTCACTAGGGTAATGATAGACCTTGGAGAATCTACCAACTTATCATCAACCGAGGCAGCAAGTGCATTGGCTAAATTTGCAAATATAACAAATATGAGTGCAAAAAATTATAGCAATCTTGGGTCTGTAATTGTTGCACTTGGAAACAACTTTGCTACAACAGAAGCAGACATCGTAGAAATGGCAACTAGACTTGCAGCAACAGGAGAATTAGCAGGACTAACAGAGCCACAAATAATGGCACTAGCAACATCAATGTCAAGTGTTGGAATTGAGGCTCAAGCTGGTGGATCTGCAATGAGTAAATTGCTAAAACAAATTCAAGTTGCAGTTGAAACAGGAAATAGTGATTTGAATGATTTTGCTTCAGTAGCAGGAATGACAGCCGACCAATTCAAAAAAGCATTTCAACAAGATTCAGTAGGAGCCTTATCTGCTTTCATAGAAGGATTAAATGATACAGAGCGAAACGGAAAATCTGCCATTGTAATACTTGATGAAATGGGTCTAACAGAGGTTAGGCTTTCAAATACAATACTATCATTAGCAAATGCAGAAGGACTAATGACTGGTGCTATTGATATGGCAAATAAGTCATGGGATGAAAATACTGCGTTGTCTAATGAAGCAGGACAGAGATATGCAACTACAGAAAGCCAATTGAAAATGCTTAAAAATTCATTGAAAGATGTAGCAATAGAGTTAGGACAGGCATTGTTACCAGTAATCATAGACTTGGTAGAAATGTTAAAACCAGTAGTTGCTAGAATAAAAGAATGGGCCACAAATTTCAAAAATTTGGATGAAGGTACAAGAAAAAGTAAATTAGCATTTATGGGATTCTTGGCCGCATTAGGACCATCACTAGGTGTAATTGGAAAAGTAGTAAGCTCAATAGGTGGAATTGTAACAGTAGCAGGAAAACTATCGACAGCAATAGGAAATGCAGGTGGAATAGCAAAGATATTTTCAAAAGTTATTGGAGCAGTATCAGGACCAGTAGGACTAGTAGTTATAGGAATAACAGCATTAGTAGCAGCACTTGTGCATCTATATAAAACAAACGATACTTTCAAAGAAAAAGTACACGCAGCACTAGAAAAAGTAATGCAAGTAGTAGATAAATTGTGGAAAATAATTCAACCAATATTAGAAATTCTAATGGATTTATTAGCAGAATTATGGGAAGCAATCCAACCACTAATTGAGGTAATAGGAAATGTGCTAGTAGATGTCATAATGGTTTTGATGGATATATTGGGTGTGGTTTTAGATGCACTAACTCCAATTATAAAATTAGTAGGAGTATTACTAGAAGCACTTAAACCAATAATAGAAGTGATAGGAACTCTAATTGAAGCACTAGCACCAGTAATAGAATTATTAATAAAAATAGTAATTCAAGCATTAAAGCCAATCATTGAAATAATATCAGTAATCGTAAAAGTTCTAACTCCAGTAATAGAGATATTAATAAAAATAGTGTCTGTAGCATTGAAACCAATAATAGATGTTCTAGTAACAGTTATAAAATGGATAGCAGATTTTATAAATGCAATAATGAACATAGGAGATACTCTTTCAAATATTGGAAATGTAATATCAGAGGCTTGGAACAATATCAAATCTTGGTTTAGTGATGGAATCGGAAAAATAAAAGAATCTTGGAGCAATGGATGGAATGCAATAAAAGAAAAAGGTAGTGAAATCTGGGGAAATATAAAAACTGGAATTTCCGATACATGGAATAATATCAAAGAAACTTGCTCAACCAAAGTAAATCAAGTAAAAGAAGGCATAGGAAATGCTTGGGAAAATATAAAAACTAATACTGGAAATCTAGTAGGCAATATAAAAGATGGAATCCAAAATAAATGGTCAGAAATCAAAGAAAATACAAGTAATACATGGAATAACATTAAAGACAAAGTAGTAGGTGCTCATCAATGGATGTATGACCATAATTATTACTACGAAGATATGTGTAACTTTATTTCTACCAAATGGAACGAAATAAAAACAAAAACTGCAGAAACTTGGAACAATGTTAAAACCGAAGTATCTACAAAATACAATGAAATTAAAACAGCAACAACAGAGGCTTGGAACAATGTAAAAACAAGCATAAGTACAACCTGGGATAATGTTAAAACCACAGTAAGTACAACCACAGATAATATAAAAACTGCCATAAGTACAAAATGGAATGAAATTAAAACTACAACAACAGAGGCTTGGAATAATGTTAAAACTAACATAAGCAATACTTGGAACAATGTAAAAAGCACAGTAGGTACAGCAGTAGAAAATGTAAAATCTACAGTAAGTAACAAATGGAATGAAGTTAAAAATGCAACCTCGAATGCTTGGAATAACATTAAAACCAATACATCCAATGCTTGGGAAAATGTAAAGAGTACAGTAGGAAATAAAATATCTCCAATAGTGAATACAGTTTCAAATGCTTGGAACAATGTTAAGAATAGCACAGTCAATGCTTGGAACAATTTAAAAACTAGTGTAAGCAATAAAGTAACAGAAATTAAAAATGCAATATTCAATAAATTTAACGAAATCATAAATTCAGCAAAAAACTGGGGAAGAAATTTAATCCAAGGATTTATAGATGGAATCAAATCAATGATTCAAAATGTGAAAAATGCTGTTTCAAATGTTGTTGGTGCAGTAGCAAAATTTCTAGGTTTCCACTCACCAGCAGAAGAAGGCGAAGGGCAACACATTATTGAGTGGGGCGAAAATATGATCCAAGGATTTATGGATGGTATTGATAATAAATCTAAAGCCTTAAAAGAAAAAATGGCATCTATGATATCTGCACCAGACTTATCATCAAAAGTAGATATAGGGTTACAATCAATAAATGGTAAGTCAGCAGGAATGCAAGGAAATACAACAACTACAAATAATACAACAACTACAAACAACAGTAACTTTACATTAAGAATTGATAAGTTTGTAAATGAAAGAGAGCAGGATATAGAAAGACTAGTAGAAGAAATAGAGTTTTACAGACAAAAACAATTAACTGCAAAAGGAGGAACTGTATAATGGCATATTTTATTTACAACGGAAAAGATTCCAGAGATATGGGGGTAATTCTTGAAAGTTTACCCCCTATCACTAGACCTAAAAGAAGAATGGAAACATTAACAATTCCAGGTAGAAATGGAACATTGTGTATAGATGAAGGAACTTATGAATCCAATCCTATATCTCTAAAATGTACTTTAAAAAGAGGAATTGATCCTCGAAGAATCACTACATGGCTTGAGCCATTTGGAAATATAACCTTTAGTGATGAAATAGATAAATACTACAAAGCAAGAATTGTAAATTCTATTCCATTAGAGAGAGTATTTAGAATAAGCAGACAATTCATATTGCAATTAGAATTACAACCATTTGCTTATGGCAAGGAAAAATATAGAAAGAAATATCTAACAGGAATCACGCACGAATTCTATATACCAAATGCCAATACAAATATGTTTCCATACATAAAAGTATCAGGATGGGGGGAAATATCACTAACGATAAATGATAGGACAATGGTAATAACTCCAGATGAATATGTAGAACTAGACTGTGAATTACAAATTGCATACAAAGATAAAATAAGTGCCAACGATAGAGTGTATGGCCCTTTTTTTGAATTAAAACCAGGAGAAAATACCATAAGCATATTTGGAAACTATACAGAGCTAGAAATAGTATATCAGAAAATGTACATATAAGAAGGGAAAAATATGATTACATTACACAATTCACGAACAAAAAATTTTAATAATAATGGTCTAGGAATTTTGAAAGACTGTATATCAGCAAAAGTATGTGAAGTTCTAAATGGAGAATTTAATATAAATATAACCTATCCAGTAGGTGGATATTTGTATCCAAATCTCGTGGAAGATAATATCATTGTGACAGATGTAGGATATGGAAAAAGACAAGCCTTTAGGATAAAGAATGTCAACAAAAGGCTTGATAACATAGAAGTATATGCTACACACATATTCTACGATTTGAATGACAATTTAATAGAAGATATATATCCAAAAGGACAGACAGGAGAAACAGTAATAAATTACATATTGAGTCACGCACAATATGAACATAATTTTATTGGATATAGTAATATAACCAAAACATCTACTGCAAGATATATTAGAAAAAATTTAGTAGAATCACTAATAGGAGAAGATAGCAATTCCTTTATCAATAGATGGGGCGGAGAAATCATAAGAGATAATTATAACATAACTATGGTAAATAAAAGAGGCGTTGCAAATGGAATGCAAATAAGATATGCAAAAAATCTAACAGGAATTGAATTTCAAATAGATAGAACAACAGTAGGAACTAGAATAATGCCAAAAGCTTTTGATGGAATATTATTACCAGAAAAATATATCGATAGTCCAAATATAGACATATATCCACATCCAATAATAAAAATAATAGAATATTCAGATTTAAAACTAGCCACAGAAAGTGGAGAAGGATTTGCAAGTAAAACAGAATTATATCAGGCAATGAGAGAAAGAGTGCAAGAAGAATTTAAAAATGAAATAGATAAACCAACAATTACTACAACAGTAAACTTTGTAGAATTAGCAAATACAAAAGAATATCAAGAATACAAAGAACTAGAAAAACTAAACATAGGAGATTATTCAACAGTATATGTACCACACTTAAATATAAATGTTACACAAAGAGTATATAAAACAATCTATGATGCAATATTAGGTAAGTTTGTGGAGTTTGAAATGGGATATGTAAAATCAAACTATATAACGCAAATAATAAAAAATGAAGCAAATATGAATGAGGTAGTATTGCCAAGTATAGTAGAGCAAGCAGCGAAAGAATCGACAGAGCAAGTGAACTATCAAATAGAGGAACAAGTAAATGCCGCACTTGCAGGATATGTTTATAAAACAAAAGAAGCCTTGTATGTAATGGACAGTAGTAGTTTGAATGGTGCAAGGAAAATTTATAGATGGAGCAAATTAGGATTAACCTATAGCGATAAGGGAATGAATGGACCATACGAAACAGTAATGAGTCAAGAAGGCGAAATCAATGCAGATTTTATAAAGTCAGGAACTATTGATCCAAAGTTAATTGGAGCAGGAATCAATGCAAGTTTAATTACAGAAGGAATTATCAATGCAGATTTAATAACTGATGGAGAAATCAATGCAGACTTAATTACAAAAGGAGAAATAAACGCAGACTTAATTACAAAAGGAAGTATTAATGCAAGTTTAATAACCACAGGTTTAATAAGAGCGGACTTAATAGCAAGGGGTATCCTAAAGGATACTCGCTCTACATTTAGTATAGACCTTGAAACTGGAAGGATAACATTTGACCAAATATATCTAAACAGAATAACTGCAGTAAATGGAGAAATTGAAATAACAGGAGATTTGAAAGTCATAGGAAACATATATGCTAATGGCAAAAAAATAAATGAGGGGGAAACTACAAATGGCGGAACTAATAATGAAAACTAATATATTTGATGTAGACTTTGAAAAAGGAACATTAAGACCTAGAGAAGCGGTACAACTAGTACAATATGATAATAAAACAAATTTATTTGTGTTTAATATAGTCAATGAAATGGCTTTAGGAAATTCATTAATGTTAAGAATAAAACATTATGAAGGTAATGAATTCGAATATCCACTAGTAATTAAGGATAACAGAGCACAAATATTAATAACAAACAATATTACTTATGTACCAGGAGAAATGAAATTATCAGTATCACTAATTGGCACAGATAATAGAATATTGACAACTGTGGAAATGTTAGAAAACATACCAATAATTGAAGCAATACAAGCAGAAATGCCACCAGAGGAAGAAGTAAATGCATTAATACAAGTCATATCGGATAATAACCAATTGAAAAAAGAAATGCAAGAACTTATAGCCGACCATTTGAGAAAATTAGATGCAGGATACTTTGATGGAGCAGAGGTACAAATAAGAAAAGCAGATAACCATATACAATGGAAATTGACAGATGAAGAAGATACAGAATGGAAAAATGTTGTGTGTTTGGATGAGTTAATAGGCCCACAGGGCGATCGTGGAATATCAGGAATATATGTTGGAGAAACAGAGCCAACGGATCCAGAAATTTTAGTGTGGATAGATACAACAGAAGATGCACTAGCAGTAGATATAAAAACACTAATAGAACAACTAGACAAAATATTACATGATATTAATGGGGAGGATGTGCAATGAGCTATACTGAACAATTAGTTCCAAAAATAGAAAAAGTAAGAGAGTCAAAAGAAAAAATAAGACAGGCAATAGTCAATCAAGAAGTGCCAGTATTTAAAGAGGATCCATTAAGTATGTATAGTGAAAAGATAGACCAAATAAAAGGACCAAACTATGTGATACCAACAATAACACCAGAATACTTGTATGAATCAACAACAGAAAGTGTATCAAGCAAAACATCTATGAGTGTAAATAAAGCATATTCTACATATGAATCATACATGCCAGCAGTTACTACTGATGGGAAATATATAGCAATATGTTCGAATTATAATAGTACAAAAGGACTACAAATATACAGAGCAAACTGGAATGAAGCAGGAGATAATATAAATAATTTAACAAAAATAATAGAAAAGACATATGCACAGTTAGGAATTGCAACAAATGGTCCATGGTTAAGAGCTATATCATTTGGACATTATGGAGTCGGTGGAAATCCAAATGTGTGTATTTTATGGATGAATCACGCAGACTATAGTAACAAATATATTATAGGAATCACTTTTAATAGATTAACAGAAGAACTAGGATACACAGATGACAATATAATTAAAGGAACATACATCTACAGATATTATTCGGGCTCATCTGGATACAGATATGGAGATGTAACAGCAGTTGCAGATAAAGATCCTTGTGTTGCAGCACTTGCTGCAGATGATGCAGGATTCGGAGAAAATATTCATATAGTGAGAATAAATCCAACAACAGGAACAATATCACAATTACATACATCATGCCCAGGTTTTGCTCAAGGTTTATGGAGCTGTTATTTTGCGGCCAATGATAAGTTACTAGTAATACCATGTCCAGATGCCTATGCTTGGGGAAATGGAACATCAACAATTATGATGCTAAATGCAGACTATACACCAAAAAAGACTTATAGTGGGTCAGAAGAAGCCTACAATTATGTAATAAATAAACAAGGAACTTATGCAATAAAAGGAAGCACATTATATCAAGTAACAGTAGGAACTAGTAGCATTAGTTTTAAATCATTGAGAAGTATATCAGGATTACCAAGTTCGATTACATATGGTGGATGGTTTTCAAATGATGGACTTTTCTACTATGTAATAGATTCGAGTGGATATTTATGTTGTTATGCAGTAAATTATAATTCATCTAGTTGGACTAGATTATTAAGAATATCATGGACAGCAGGGAAATTAAGAACTGGTGTATCTGCAAATCAAAGATTTTTCTTGCAGTTTTCTTCTGAAAATTATATCAGAGGAATATTGCAACATAAGGATCCAATCTTAAAAGGTGTAAGAATAATGGGGGTAGAATACCTACCAAAAACACCAACAAGCCTTTATACTGCAACACCATCTGATGTTGTTAGTGGTAAGACTTTCGTTGGAAATACAGGCTCTAGGGTTAGAGGAACAATGACTAAAAGGAACAAATTGACAGTTCTACCAAGAGCAACTACACAAAACTATGGAGCAGGATATTATTCGGAAATTCAAGTAAATGGAGATGCGAATCTAATAGCTGAAAATATCAAAAAAGGTGTGACAATAATGGGGGTCACAGGAACATATAAAGGTTAGGAGGAAATCATAATGGCAAATATAAAAATTAGATTATATCCAGGAGGACCTTTCGTACCATTCCCCACAATCAAGGGGGATGCTTTTGTTTATGGGGATTTTACAGAGGAACAATTAGAAAGATTAGTTGGACCTCGTGGACCAGAAGGGCAAAAAGGAGAAAGAGGCGAGCCATTTGCAATAGATATAATTGCATCTAGTGTACAAGAATTAGTAGAAAACTATCAAGATATTCCAGGAGATACATATGCAATGATATCAAATGATATAGAGAATCCAGAGAATGGACAACTTTATATAATGACTGAAAATGGGTGGCAATTTGTAGTTGATTTAAGCGGACCAAAAGGAGCAACTGGAGAAAAAGGACTTGCAGGAATAGTTGTAAGTGAAGATGAGCCAGAAGATAGAAATGTAGTTTGGGTAAATACAAATGAAACCTATGATAGCGAAACTTATGTTGTACTTAACAAAAGAATGATTAATACTGGAGATGGAAATGTAATAAACCTAGAAAACAATTACGAGTATAGAAGGGGAATACTAGAAGCAAATCCAGAAACAGGAGTCGGTTTGACTTTAATATTACCAGATGACATTCCAGATGACTTTAATTGTAAAGTTATATTTAAAACACCATCAGAAATACCTGACCGATATACTTTCATACAGGGCGAAAATATTAACTTTACAGATGGATACTATATAGGCGAATTCTATATACAAGGCGATAGCCAAGTTATCTTAAGCATATATAGTGTTGGAGATAGAATAATAGGTAAAGTAGAACAATTAAGAGGAATGTATTAAAGGAGGAAAATATCATGGCTAAAATATACATACCAGATGGAAAAGGAAATTATATACCTTTTCCAGTATTAAAAGGCGACAAAGGAGATAAGGGCGATAAAGGTCAAGATGGAGCAGATGTTGAGTTTGCAATAATAGAAGGATTCCTATGCTATAGATATCCAGAAAATGAATGGGTACAAATAATATCAATAGATGAAATAACTGGACCAAAAGGAGATACTGGAACAGTATTTGTTCCAAGCGTTGATGAATTTGGAAATTTAACTTGGAGTAATGATGCAGGTCTAGAAACACCACCAGAAGTAAATATAAAGGGAGAACAAGGTCTACCAGGAAATGATGGTTTACAAGGCGAGCCAGGAGAAAATGGAACAGATGGATATACTCCAATAAAAGGAATAGATTACTTTACACCAGAAGAAATTGAAAGTATATCATCAAGTATAGAGGTAAAGGTAAAAGAATATGTAGATCAACTGATAGAGAAATACCATCCTGCTCCTCCAGTAGAAACAGAAGAAACGAATCCAAATGAAAACACAGAAAATACTGAAGAAGGAAGTGAATAATATGGGAAATTTAACGCTACAACAAATAGCGACAGGAATAGGAATCATAGTGGCAATACTAACACCGATAATAGGCATATATAAAGCATATAAAAAGAATGTCCAAGATAAATTCGAACAAATAAATAAGACTATTGAAAAACAGCAAAATGAAATAGAAATACTAAAGAAAGAATCAACGATAAACAAAAGCGAAAACATATTGCTTATAAAAAGTGTACAAGCATGTCTAAAGGGCTTAAAGGAGCAGGGATGCAATGGACCAGTTACAGAAGCAATAACAAATATTGATGAATACTTGTTAAAAGCAAGTCATTAGAAGGGAGGTGGAAAAGATGGATTTAGAATACTTAATATTGAATTCGTCAAAAATTCTAGCACTAATTGGTGGTATAGCTTTTATCGTTACTATAATAATTGAAGTAATAAAAGGAACAAAGCTATTAGAAAGAGTACCAACGCAATTGGTAGTAATTATAGTATCAATATTAGTGTGCGTAATAGGATATGTAGCATACGCATCCTATGCAGGAATGCCAATAACTTGGTACTATATTTTCGCTGCTTTTGTGTCATCATTTGTGGTGTCTTATGTATCGATGTATGGTTTTGATACATTAAACGAATTATACCAGCGATTTAAGAAATAACCAAAACAGAAAAAGAACAAAACTGCTCCAAATAAATAATTTGGAGGTAAAATAATATGGCAACAAAAACGCAAGTAAATAATTTTATAAAGCAATTGGCAGCTTTAGCAATTGCAGAATGTAATAAAAGAATAAAAAAGGTATTACCAAGTATCTGTATTGCACAGGCAGCATTAGAAACAGGATGGGGAACATCAAAGCTAATGACCAAAGCAAATGCATATTTTGGTATTAAAGCGACTAGTGATTGGAAGGGAAAAGTGTTTAATTCTAAAACATCAGAGTGTTACGATGGAAAAAGTTATACAAATATAACTGCATGTTTTAGAGCTTATGACTCGGTTGCTGAATCAGTATCTGACTACTATGATCTAATCACAGGCTTAAGTAGATATGCAGGTGCTATAAATGAAACAAACGCAGAAAAGTGCATAACTGCAATAAAAAATGGAGGTTATGCAACTAGTCCTACATACATAAAGAATGTTATGAGCATCGTAAATGACTATAATTTGACACAATATGACTCTTGTATGAAATCTGGACAAAGTAACACTAATAGTTCATATACTACACCTGTGGGTGCAGGTAACACACCTACAGGTGGTACAACTTATACTGTAGTAGCAGGAGATAATTTAACCAAAATAGCAAAACGATTTGGAACTACAGTAGATGCAATTTATGAGATAAATAAAGGGGTTATAGGCAATGACAAGAACTTAATTAAACCAGGTCAAGTGTTCAAAATACCAACTGGAACTAGAACAAAAACTATCATTGCTAATAGTGGATTAGTGTTAAGAAGCGAAGCAAGAAAAGGCTCTGTATATCTAGCAGCATATCCAAAAGGAACAAAGGTTACAGTAACTTCTGAAAATGTAGCAAATGCAGATGGATTCAATTGGGATGCAGTAGTGGTAAATGGAAGGTCTGGATATATGGCAAATGCATATTTAAAATAAAGTGAAAAGGGATAATATTTCTACTAGAACAAATAATACCAGTAGTAGCACTAAAAGTACACCACAGGCGTTATTCATAGTAGAATGTTATCCTTTTTTTTATGCCGAAAACACCGAAAAATCAAGGAAAATGAACCGAAACATTTGTTTTAAAAAGTGTGCGTAAAAGCTGGATATATTAACAAAAGTGTGGTATTGTTTAGTTAGGAGGTGAGTATTATGTTGACAGGGAAATTCGGAATAGAAATTGAACTAACAGGAATTACAAAAGATACAGCCGCAAATACCATAAAATCAATAGTAGGTGGAAGAATAGAACATACACACGATGGCTATTATACAAGAAAAATACATGCAACTGATGGTAGGGTATGGAAGGTAATGAATGATGCAAGTATAAGAAAAGTAAATTCAAGAGGAAATTCAACAAATGATAATGATTATTCAGTAGAGGTAGTAAGCCCAATACTAACAGAAACAGACATAGACACAATGCAGATAATAACTAGAGCATTAAGAACAGCAGGAGGGAAAACAAACGATAGCTGTGGTATACATATACACCTAGATGGATCCAACCAAACAGTTCAAAGCCTAAAGAATTACATAAACATCATAGCAAGTAAAAATGACCTACTATACAAAGCACTACAAATAAAACCAGCAAGAATAAGATGGTGTAAGAAAATGGATGAAAGACTAGTAAACGAAATAAAAAGAAAAAAACCAAAGACAAAACAAGCAATAAAGGATATATGGTATAATAGAAAAAATGCAGGATACTACAGCCACTACGATGATACCAGATATCACTTCCTAAACCTACACAGCTACTTCAACGGAAATGGAACAGTAGAATTAAGAGGCTTCAATTCAACACTACACGCAGGAAAAATTAAAGCATACATACTACTAGCACTAGCAATAAACAATCAAGCCTTAACACAAAAGAAGGCAAGTAATAAAAAGATACAAGAAGAAAATGAAAAATTCGCAATGAGAGTATACTTAAATAGAATCGGATTCATAGGAGATGAATACAAGAATTATAGGGAACACCTATATAAACACCTAGATGGATGTGCAGCATGGAGATATGGACCAAACGATCCAAGATATAAAAAGAATAAAAAGGAGGCGAAGATATCATGAAAAAAGAAATGATATATATAGCATATGGAAGTAATATGAATATAGAACAAATGAAAAGAAGATGTCCTAAAGCAACACCAATAGGAAAAGGAATACTTAAAGATTACAAACTAGTATTTAAAGGAGTAGCAGATGTAATAAAAAGCACAGGAGATGAAGTACCAATAGCAATATGGAAAATAACAGAAGAATGTGAAAAAGCACTAGACAGATATGAGGGATTCCCACACCTATATAGAAAAGAATATGTGACAGTAGAAGTAGAGGGAAAAGAAGAAAAAGGAATGGTCTATGTAATGAATAGAGGAAATATAGCACCACCAAATTACTACTACTACTATAATGTAATACACGAAGGATATAAAGACTTTAAGAT
>ERZ777011.2004-NODE-2004-length-18247-cov-5.641601_pt1 | contig 18247 bp, 28 predicted proteins | sample MGYA00374964_ERZ777011 | MGnify/ENA primary metagenome ERZ777011 (study PRJEB29310, sample SAMD00008975) | mouse gut metagenome | study: EMG produced TPA metagenomics assembly of the Metagenome analysis of fecal microbiota from mouse which was promoted...
ATTCATGTCAGGAAAGAAATTTCCTTTATAGACACAAGATTTTTTACAGTCTCGTCTCTTCCTACCTTGGAGACAGTTCTTCTCTTCGCATTAATGCAGGATGTGCGCCAATCAATTGACTCAATACTTTAGTCCTGATTTTTTATAAACGCCTTTTAGAAATTCTTCAACATCTTCAATAGTCCAAAGATGATCGCAATTTGCATCGTAACAGTCCCAGACAGAACAGTTAGTTGATAAATCCCTAACATCATAACCCGTGAATCTTTCCCCGTTCCAGTTGGTTACAATTCCACCATTATGATAATGCTGAAAGCCTTTACTTACTTTGTATCCAGCTTCAAGTCCTTTTTTACGTGCTTTGCGCTCCCTTGATTTTAAAGAATGATTTTTTACCATATACATTGTACCTCCAATTGAAAATTATTAATTATAATTTCAGTAGGATTTGATTCTGCCAGAGCAGCAGAATGACAGTGTAATATAGTATATTTTAATGTACTGTAGTGTTCTGTTTTTATCCTGCAGTATGCCTTGTATGTCTATTATAACATGATTCATTTTGTCAGGCAATGTCTTTTTGGTTCCGTCCGTTTTTCGGACAAACCTTACTACTGCCGACGAAATTCATCGTTAGTTTTTCATACAAAGCCCATCATTGAGTTGTTCCGAATTTCGGAAAAGTTTGATATTGACTTAACTTCCGACTCATTATCCATATAACTCTTGTGCCACCGCAAGCCTGCCCATATTACCGCCGTGAATGTTTCCACCTCTCTCCATCGAATCTCTTACAATAGCCTTATGGACATCTGAAATCTCCATTGTCGGTTTTCTTAGGATTTGTTCAAGTAATCTGTTCTGCTCTCTTAGCAACTGGTTTTGACTCATCAGGAGGGACGCTTCTTCGGAATAGTTGTCGTAACCATCTGAATTACTATATGCCCTGCTGTTTTCTCGTTGTATCTCTGTTGCAATTTGATACGCTCCTCGCTGTCTTGCGTCAAAATCAAACTCCGGCGGCGGCATCGGCTGGAACTGACCGACTTTGAATGTAGGGGTAAGCTGTACATTGTTAAACTTGTCAATGAGTGATGTTAGTTCCTCACGCAAAGCTTGTCTGATGACTTTCAGCGGTGCTTCAATATTGGTTTGTCCTCGCGGCTGGTCATTGACTATTGCCGCAAATGGTTTTCCGCCGCGAAATACTGCACCGTCAGCGAGCATTGGCATTTTCCCTAAATTAATCGTTGTTCCTTCAAAAATAGTTTTTCCAGCTATTGTAATAGGGTCTATTGTCCATGTCAACTTTTCATTTATCCATTTTGCGAAATTATTCCAAGTGCTTTTAACTGCGTCAATTGCTGAATCCCAAGCCGATTTCAACCCTTCTTTTATGCCCGAAAAACTCCATTTGTCTTTCTCGAACCATGGAGTAACATCATTCCACCAGTTGGAAATTCCAGTCGTCTCCCACCAACCAGAAAAATCTTCCCATTTGCCTTTTAGAGCTGATTTTATGTTCTGTCCAAATTCTTGCCATTTCTCCTCGGAAAACCATGGAGTAACATCATTCCACCAGTTGGAAATTCCAGTCGTCTCCCACCAACCAGAAAAATCTTCCCATTTGCCTTTTAGAGCTGATTTTATGTTCTGTCCAAATTCTTGCCATTTCTCCTCGGAAAACTTAGGTGAAATATTTTCGTCCCAAAAATTTTTAATATTGCCAGACCATTCTTCAAAATTAGAAACAAAATCAAAAGTCATTTTGATTTTTTGCGACGGATTTGCAAAGAAAAATTCTGGTAATCTTTCCAACCATTCTGGCACTTCAATTTCACCTATATCGGCTCCTGTTATTTTTCCGGCAATACTTTTTGCAATTCCTTTGGCAAGATCTGCTGGGAACTTATATGCAGCTTTGGCAAGTGCGTCAAAAAATTTAGCTAAATCCCATGCAAGTTCTCCCCAGTCAATCCCGCATATAAAATCAACTATTTTTTGCCCTAAGATTTCAAAGGTATTATCTTCCCCAAGCTTATTTAATGCTTCTGTTGCTGCTTTTAACAATCCTGATGCAAAATTTCCAAGCGTTTCCCCGGTCAATTCCGCGTCCCAATTTTTGAAAAATCCAGTTATGGAACTAGCAAGTGATTTTCCAAGTTCTTCCCATTTCAACCTTTTTGCAAAAGAATTAAATCCTGTAAGTACAGTATTAATTAATTTTACTATTGTTCCCCCGATTTCTTCAAAATCTGTTTCTTCTAAAAAACCATTTAAAGCATCTGCTATTCCGTCGCCCCATTCACTAGAGGCAGACAAAGCCGTTTCCCAGTCAAGCTCACTCATGAAAGAATTTAGCCCAGCCCCCAACGACTCCCCAAACTTGTTCCACTCAAATGTTTCACCGAAAGAGTCCAGCACATGCAATGCTGTATTAATTGATTCAGCCGCAGCAGTTCCCAGATCGCTAAATAGTTCTGGACTAATAAGCCCGTTTAAAAACTCTGCAAGCCCCCTTCCAAAATTTTCCGCAGCTTGATATACTTCTTTCCATTTAATACTTTCCAGTATGCTAGAGAATAGCTTTCCAATATCTTCTCCTGCTTGCCTAAAATCCCCATTTACAAAATCTTGTATAATCTTTTTGATTGGTTCTAAAGCTTTTTCAATTTTATCTGCAATCTCCGACGCCCTATCTTCCACGTTGGCGAATGCTTCGTCCCATGCTTTTTGGTATTCTTCAAAAGCTTCATTAAATGCTTCATCAAGCAAACCGCCACCAATTCCCCCGGCTCCCGCGCCGCCTGCTCCCGCACTGGAAGTGTTTATTACATTCAGTTCGTCAAACGCCCGAACTTGTTTGTTAAGTTTTTTTGCCGCCGCTGTAGCAGCATTAAGACCATCTTCGAGTTCTCCTGTATCGCCTATTAGGTCACTGATAACACCACTGTCACCTCCTCCGCCTTTAGGCATTAAATCATCAAGCTTGATTTTAAATATTTTTCCAAGCCACGCAAAAAGCCGTTGCAATGCAATAACAAAGCCATTGATATAAGGTAGTATTTTTGCAACAATCGGCAAAAACAAATTACCTATTGTCCGCGACAGGTTTTGTATATTACCTTGAATCAATCTTAATTGGTTTGACGGTTGATTCAGAGTGTTCGCCAGGTCGCCCCATGCATATTTTGTAGAATCAAGTAAAATGATAGTTCTTAATAGTGCTTTATCATTTTGATTTAGCGAATTTACGTTCGCTTTTATACCTAATTCGTTCAACTTCTGCTGCAAATTTACATTCCTGATATTTGCACCATATTTGTCCAAAGTTCGACTCATTCCAACAAACCCAGATGCCATATCCTGCCATACTTTATCAAAATTCATGTTTTTAACACTTGCCAAATCAGCTCCAATTTCCGTTAGTGCCTGCGATAACTTCAAAGATGTTTCACTCGCAACACCCATAGAAGATGATATCTGCCCAAACATGGCTTGATAATTCATTAATTTATCAGGGTCGAGTCCAAGACTGGGTATTCCAGAGGCGATTAATGTACCATCTTCACCAATGTTAAAGCCGCTCATCTTGGCGGTTACTTCTTTTGCACGTTCTGAAAATGAATTAAAATATTCTTCTGCCGACTTATAGCCCATTTCGGAAAATGCCGATAAATCCGCTTTCGACGCAACTTGCTCAAATGCACGTTCAAAATAATTTAATGTCTCAATGTAATTCATTGAATTTTCTATTGACTTTTTGACAGCCCGAACCGCACCATATACGCCGCCTACAATACCCATTGCACCCAAAAGTTGCCTGCCTAATGTTTTTACATTATTGACAGTCTTACTTATTTGCGCTCCAAGTCCTTTAATAGAAACTGAAAACCTACCTATATTGGGAATAAGTCTAATTGTTGATGTATTTATTCCATTGAAAGCATTTCCGAGTGAAGATGCTGCCCTTCCCGTTCCGCCGCCTGTGTTTGCCAGTTGCGCTAGTGCTTGCGTCATTTGTATTACATTTGCGCTGACATTTGGAGCTGATGCCATAGTCTGCATAAAGCGTTTTAACTCATCGCCTAGATGCTGTAGGCTGTTTGCGACGGTTTCCGCTTTGCTCCCTGCATTTGAAAGTTGCCCTATCGCCTGCGTAAATGCAATGGTTTCTGATGCAAGTATGGGCGCACTGGACATGGTATTCATAAAATCTTTTAATGCAGTTCCAAGTCGCGGCAATTCTGTTGTTACAGTACCGATATTTGCCCCTGCGCCTGCCAGCTTTGCAATGGCGTTCGTCATGGAAATAGTATTCTGTTCCACCTTATCCGCGCCCGATAACGCCGTTGCAAGACCTTTGATATTATTTCCAAGAGTGGTAAAATCGACGCTTGCAAGACTGCCTACATTTGCGTTAGAAAGTCTGGTAAGGCTATTGATAAGGTTCTGCAAATTTCTATTGTCAAAGTTTGCACTGCTAAGTGTTCTTATTCCATCTGCAAGCGGTGTTAAAGCACTTGCTACAGTCTGTAAATTTCCAGTAGGAATAGCAGACAGTTTTTTAATTCCTTTTGCCAGCGCATTAAAATCACTTGTCCTGACATTTTTTAACTCTTTCATTCCGACAGAAAGGTCTTCTATTCCTTCACCAAGTTTCTTGAAATTGTCGCCGTTCAAATTATTTAATTTTTCAAGACTGCTTGTGTCAATCTTCAGCGAAGAAGAAAGTGCGCCAAGACTCCTTGTCAGATTCCTTATTGCTTTGTTCGCCTGTTCAGCACTTGCCGATATTTTTATTTCAAGTGAATCTATCTCTGCGATGGCTCTCACCTCCTTTCGCAAAAAAACGCCACACAAAAGATTATTGAAAATCCTTTATGCGGCGTCGTGCGCTCAATTGTTATATTTGTTATAATATTAGTATATCATATATCGCAAAAATAATAAACTACTTTTATGAATAATATGACTTTTCAATTCGCCTACGTATCGTTTCATACGGTATCAACAAATAGGCCAAAGCACATGCGCGCTCGTGCTTATCTTGTATTACTTCACTAAGGTTGCCCAAAGTAACATTCGCAAATCTTTTTTTATTGTCCCTTCTCCATTTATCAAGCGTAGATTGCGGATTGCTTACAAGAATTTCAAACAAAATTGCAAGCCCTTCTGTCGTTGGCGCGTCTTGATTTAGAAATATTTTTCCGTCAAAGGATAAAAGAATCAGTTCTTCACCAATGTTTTCCGTCGTCAAATCATCTTTATATGGGAAATCTGCCGGATTCAGCCCGTCAAAATTCACAAGTACAATCTTCCCATTCGCTTTGTAAATCGGTTCTGCCTTTTTTTCTTTTTTCTTTTTCAGAAAATTCATAGAATACCTCCGACTGCTGTTATTGTGTTGAGCGCGGATAATGCCGCCATAATAACGCCCCCTGTTTTGCTTGTTGTATCTTTGCTGGTTTTCCAGTAATATACCGCTGTGCCCAATACAATCAGATTTCCAAGTGTCAATACTGTCAATCCCATAATTTTTAATGTATTAATCATTCTTTCTTTCCTCCCAATCCAAAACAAAATAGTGTTCATGGTTCCGGCGGCTGCTCTTGCACCGAACTATGTAGTTTCGGATAACAGCCCCGTCGTTTGCAATACCGTTGATACGCCCACAAATCGGACAACGAATGCGCCGGTCATCTTCAATAATTGCCTGTTCATATACTGCCATTTTGATTAGCCTCCTTACTCCGTGCTGCCGCATACTTGCGCTTTTTGCTTAGAAACATTTCTAAGAAATCATCATGCGTCAACAGAAAACGCCCTTCTCCCTCTCTTTCAACAAAAATCCTGTCCTCATAATGGTAAGGGTTTAGGGTATGTTCAAAGTCAATGGTGTCGCAAATTTCCCTATTTTGCCCTCCCTGCTAACATGTATTACGTTTACTGGTTTTTCAATCATTAAATTTCCTCCCCTACAAATCTTCACATTACCTAAATAACGCCATGTTTTCCAATATTGCCTTGTGTCTTTCCTTTGTGTCCTGAATCTCCATTATTTCACTACGCTTTTTCTTTTTCTCCATCAACCGTTTAATATCCCGCGATGTCTTTGAATTTTTATGCCCAAAACTTGTTTCCAGTTGCTCAACATAATGCGCATATGTTCCAGGATTGCTTCGTCTAAGTTTAAAAAGCTTGTTGGTATCTGAACATCTCAATGTCCTTAAAAAATCCTCATAACCCTCAATTTTCTGCGATATATTGCTTACAGCATGTTCTTTGTTTGTGTATTCTGGCTCTTTTATTCGTCCAGAACAAATTCCACAATAAAAATTCCATAATTCGCTGGAATCTTCTTCCCCTATTTCTGCAAGCCGCTTTTCCCTTTCTTTCGTGTTTGGCGGTGCGGAATACACATAATTGTATATTTTTACCATGTGCTCATATTCTGCTTGATTCATATAAATTTTCCCTCCTACCTAAAGCTATATGGTTTATTTTTGAATGTGCTTTCAGTGAATCGTGATTTTCGTTCCGCTTCTCTTTCTTTCCTATATCTATCACTATACTGCCTGTACAATTCCTGGTTCTCTTTAGCAAATTGTGATAACTCTCGAAGCTGTCCTTTGCAATCATTATCCATTATTTTCTTGTATTGTGAATAGGTCACAGTTTCATTTCCCTCCTGTTTCATTTCCGCAATACCCTGTCTTGTGATACGCCCAAGCATACAATCCCTTTCAAGATTGAATACCGCCGTCCTATCCGATTCACTCAATGCAGAATAGGCTTGCTCTCGTTCTGGGCTGTTCACGGGTGTACTAAAAACTTTTTCATACAATTTTGCCACTCGTACTTTATCGTTTTGCATGATTTTCTTGTAATTCATAATTCTATTACCTCTACTTTCTGCCCTTTAGGGTCTTTTTTACTTTTTTTAATAAATTTCATCACCATTAATCGGCACAAACTGCGGTTCCGTGATGCCGATTAAATTTACCCTGAATGGATCGCCATCGTTGGCGAATGCTACATCGACATAAATGTCAATCCCGTAATAATCCGTGTAGGACACGGGAACCCGAACGCAAGTTTTGGGATTCAGGGGGTTCTTGACAATTATGTTACTCCCTCCAACTCCCAAAATTTTAAGCGCATAGATGCCGCTTTCATGCCTTGATTCCAGTTCAATTAATTGTTCCATCTTTTTCACCTCGCTTTTTTGATTTTTTGGAGAAATTAAGTTTTTTTGATTTCGGCGGCGTGTAGTATGCTAAATTAAAAGAACATATGTTCGGTATGAAACCCCCTACCACCCATCATTTGCGCCGATACCATAATGCTTTTAAGGTGTTCAATCCAGAAATTTAAAACGTTTCCATTGGGCGCATGGAAACTATTCGTGAAACAATAGCTTTGCGAATAGTTGAATTTATGCCCAAAACTCCCGAAACCCTTGATTTTACTAGGTTTCTGTTATTTTATCGAACGTATTTTCTGTAAATACTGTTGTGCAATATGACGGATAAATCACTTATTCTTCTAATTTTCCAATCTCACCACCGCCCAACTTCGGCAGTTCCGAAGCGGTCAGAACACGTCTATGTTCTGTTTCCAACGGGGGAACAGGTGATGTTTCCCTCATGAAATATGCAGCCTTTGCAGTAAAAATCAGATTAGGATTTGCTATTTTCGCATTACTCAACTCGTCTACACAAAATCCTTTGCAAATTTCTAACCATTTTTTAGACGTGTCGGAGTGCCCAGTGCTTGCCCTATACTCCCCATTTATCCAACTGGTAAAAGTAGACCGGTGGATGTTTACAAGCCAACTAAAGCATTCCAGCGTTGGTAATCGCTCATATTTGGCACATAATCGTATGTATATATCAAATATTTTGTCCAATAAGTTTATATCCTCATGGGGTGGCTTAGGTATGCGATCACTAATGTACAAGATCATATCTCTAAAACGTCTATCCATTTTACTTCCGTTACCATCAAGTTCTTTTGCAATAAACTCATCAACGTAATAATATATATCATGCTGATATATTTCGATATCATTTGTTGTTTTAATTGCATTGTCTGCCATTACTTTTTACCTCCTATAATATCAGCCAAAAACTTTGACTGTTGTTCTTGTGCCTGCTGATTTCTAATTGATTTTTCGGGCATTTGCAAGACAATTGACTGTCTCAAAATCCGTGATTTTATCCGCTCATCAACGTTAAGCTGGTCGATTGGATAATTAGATGTATAAATTGTGATCAGCCCATCTTGCAATCTTGCGTTAATCAGACGATACAGCTCTTGGTTCTGCCAATCGCCTTGCTTTTGGCTGCCAATATCGTCTAATACTAATAGACTGCAAGACCGATACACTGCACTGCTGTCAATAACATCATATTTGTAACTCGCCCCAATTGCTGCTAAATAATCTGCTGCTGTGACAAATCTCATCTGCAGGTCATATTTGATTGCCACCGATCTAGCTAGACAAGACGACAAGAATGTTTTACCACTGCCGGGCACCTTAGACCACAGATACAGTCCTTTGTTTGCTTTTACCCACCTGTCCTGATAATGTTGTACAAAATCCTCGCAGATACGACGCATCTGTGTCATATCAACATTGTATATATTCCATCTAAATTTGCTCAAATCTGCATCACAATACTCCGGTGAGATGCCTGTAGTATCTGCTAATCGCCTCTGTATTTTGCATTTATCACAAGCCCTCGCAAATAAGATATTATCCCCGTAATCCTCTATGTTTTGCCGCATCAGGACCCAACCTGTATCGCCGCACACTCTACATTTGTATTGGTTTTCAGTCCCATGCTTGATACGACATGCTGTAGTCATTTGCATTTGGCTCTGTTGTGTTTGTTCCATATTGCCTATTGCCCCCTTTGTCCTGCTCTCGTGATAACCAACTATTTATAAATCGCTTTATGCCCTTTCGTGTCTTTCTTTTTTGTGGGTTAGCGCTTAGCCACCCAAGCATAGCCCGTAGCTGTTGCAAAATATCTACCGCTGGATATAACTCTTGCCACATATCAATATCTGATTGATAAATGGGATATGATGTCCTATCATTCAAAATTAATTCGATTACTGCCGCTGGCACAGGAGCAGACTTGTTCGGCTCTGTGCAATAAGTATCTTTATCTATAATCTTATCTTTCCTATCTCTTACCTTACTCTGTGTATCCATTTCGGTTCCAACATGGTTCCATTGTGGTTCCATTATGGTTCCATCTTGTATCCGCTTTGGTTCCGCCTTGTATCCAGATAATACATAAGTATTATTTTCCAACGATAACTGGTCTTTCTCGCTCTGATATGATGTAGGCTTGTATCTGTCGGACTTGATATAGTTATGTATCCGCCAGTGCTTAATCACGACCACCCCATTTTCAAAAGGGATAATAAATTGTTTAGCTACCAAAAGTTTTAAATCGTCATCATTGCATTTTACATTTCTCATAATTGATTTAGGATTATTAATAAATCCGTCATCATCCGCCCTCATTGATAGATGGAAGTACAAAAGCTGTGCCGATTGTGGCATATCCAAAAATAAATCACTGTCAATGATGGTTTTTGCAAACATCCTTCTTTCCGCCATTGTCACATCTCCAACGCTTTTACTGCTTCATCAATCGCCTTTATTACTATTTTCTTGCGTTCTGGTTCCAATTCTGTCCTTAGCCATTTGCATAGGGTATATTCTGACATACCCAATGCCGCCGCTACCTCGTAATGTTTTAACCGTTTTGTAGCTATTAATTGCCGTATAGCTTGATTAGCTTGCATGATATCGCCTCCTTACAATAGTTGTTGTATTTGTTTGTATCCTAATTATCTCATACATTATTGACAGCGTCACGTACATGAGTTACAATCTTAAAATAAATAGTTGCGATAAAAAGTTACAAATTGTAACTTTTTATTAAGAAGGAGAAGAAAAATGAAATATAATATTGAATACTATAAAAATCATTTTCCAGATAAATTTTTGAAGTTATTGGAATGTAGATATCAAAAAAATAATAAGAACAAACGAAAACAATTTTTAGACGAATATAGTGAAAATTTTGTCAATAGTGTTGATTCTCAGATAAATCAATGGTGTTCTACGGCGCAAAGAGATAGAGTTCCAACGCTAGAACAATTAATGAATATTTGTGAATTGCTTGATTGCGATATAGATTATTTCTTGACGGAACAAAAGGTTTTTCAAAGAGATGCTCAATCAGCATCTAACTATTTAGGACTAGAATATGAAACTGTCGAAAGGATTTCAAATTATAGTGATAAAATAAAGGGATTGATAGATGTGATTGTTTTTGATAATCACAATAATAATTCGAATGAAGATATGAAAAATTCTGATTTACTTTTTGACTTACTTGATTCTATTCATAATTATGCGATAAATTATAGTACTTCTTCTATAAGGTATAAAACAATAAATGGCGGAGAATGTGAGATAACTAATAGAAAACAAATAGATTCATTGTTAAGAAGTAGTTCATTAAGGGAATGTGAAACTATATTAAATACTGTTTATATTGAATATTTTGAAACTCGTAACTATTATGATTGGTTTTATATGAATAATATGATTTTAGAAATGGTTGAGCTTGGACGCGATGAATATGAATTACGAAAAAAATTTCCTGTACCCAAACACTACGAAAAAACTATTCCTGTGCATCTTTAATTTTAATCATTATAGTAGCATAGTTCTACTGATATCGGTAGAAACTTAGCAAACACTGCGCGTGGACGTCCGAAAAGTAGCATAACAAGCACTGCCCACGGACGTCCAAGGAGTAGCATAACAAGCACTGCTCCTGTCCGTACACGCTCCGAAAATATTAGGGAACCCCTAAAAACCCTTTTATCAAAAAACAGTCGAATTCTAGTAGACTTGTCACTGAAAAAATCAAAGAAAAATCCCTCAATTGTATGCTACTACGGTTGGGGGATTCGCTTCTTTGTTTTTATGGACTTATCACTTTTTCTAGCTTACTAACATATGTAAAATCAAGCAAATACTTCCCTCGGAGAGCGCCTTGCTTCTGATGCGTATGTGTCAGAAGCAATAAGGCGTTACTTTTGGCAAAGTAACAAAGGCTATTCTTCTGTGTTCCAGTGTGCCATATCATGCGATACCTGATTTTGTATATCCAGATGAAATTGTTCTGGCGCAAAATATAAAATTGTCAACAAATATGATGTCGGGTTTTTAATGCGCTCTGTTTGCTCCGAAAATCTATCAAGAGCATACATGATTGATTCCTTGTCCAACTTCATTAGTTTTGAAATAATAATCATAGTTGGTTTATCTTCTCCGGCGACTCTGATTGTAGCTTTTGTTGTGTTCATGGCTGTGTAAAGTACACTCATTGCTACTTCAATATCGTTTTTCCGATACGGATTTTCTTGCAGCATAACATCATAATCGAAAAGCTGATGAATCTGGTCGATGGTATATCTTTCCAATTCTTGACTTTTTGATTTATTGATGTTATCCTTATCCATATAAAAAGATTTTTTATTTTGGTCTACATCCGCTACTTTGGTCGGTGCGGATGTAGGCTCTTTTTCTTCAACAATGTAATTTAATTCTCGTGCTAATTCATATAATTGTTTACGTTTTGTTTCGATATCAACAACTTTAGAAACTTGTTCTATGCTTTCAGCTTCCCATACACTATCAAAATCATACAAAGTGTATAAATTACTACTTTGTCCATTTTTTGTAATCCTATTTTCTTTTTTTAATAGATGCTTTTCCTCTAATCCTTTTAATGCTTTAATAACTGTTTTATTCGATTTACCAGACACTTTGCATAATGTATTAATACTTGGAAAACACTTTTGTTCACTATCTGCATACATTAATAAAATTATATATATATCTTTTTCATTCCAATTAAGCATATCCCACTTGATAAAATTATGAGATAATATTACAAATGGATTTTTTCGCTTATATTTTAATTCATCAGCCATTCTCAATTCCACCTTTTATTTTATCTGTCTCTTTCTTTAATTCATCTAATGTCACGCAATCCCATACAGAAGTAAAATTCAAAATTTCATATACATTAGCAATATATCCATTCTCTTTTGATACACGATTCTTTTTAATTAATACGCCCTTTTCCTCAAGCGATTTAATATATTTACAAACTGTAGCCTTACTTATTCCAGTTTTTTTACTCAATTTATTTATACTTATAACCGTTGTATTAACTTGATCAATGTCATTATTATCTGCAAATGCAATTAAATGAACAAGCAGTAACACTTCATGAGCATTAAATAATTGTGAATCTAATAAGCCATTATAAATATAAAAACTTGCTCTATTGGAATCTCCATCTTCTTTAAGAACAACTTCAAAATGTTCTTCAAAATTGTTTTCCATATTATACTCCTTTTGTTTGATTAATATATGCTTGTTTAAAATTATACAAGGTATTCTAATTTTTGTCAATTAATTATATTAGATTTAAACAGCAATAATCTTAGTTTTTATACGGTGTGTAATTTTTACATAGGGGGTGTGTAATTTTTACATAGCCGGGTGTGTAATTTTTACATAGCCGGGTGTGTAATTTTTACACAGGAACTATAATCATTTAACTAGAACCAATATAACTATAATCAATCTATCAATCACTCTGCTATGAAAGATTGATTATTATTCAAATAATTCTAGTTCATTGAATATAGTTTATGGTTCTGTGGGGTCTATACCATAGTCCTGTGGGGTCTATGGGTAAACGTGTGTTTTATACAAAAATACAGTAAAATCAAGGCTTTACGCACTTATGAACAATTTTCAAAAAGGTACAAAATGTACTTTTTTATTATTTTATGATATACTTTTATTAACTTTATTTTGTATTTTTATAGTTATAATTTGTCTGTCAATCCAATCGAAAAGATAGACTGATTGATGTATTATGATAGTGTTTAGAATGCACAAAATCTGTTTTAAGGCGTTTTTATTGTGCAAGTAATATAAATACCTTAAATCAATTTTAAACTCGCCACGGGGCAAATATGAAGTCAGAGAGATACGTAAAAAGGAAGCTGCCATTTTGACAACTTCCCATTCTTTAATCTTCATAGTGTCCTTTGCAGGATATGATTCTGATATTCTGTGCTTCATCAATGCCATATACAAGGCGGTTTGCTTCGTCTATCCGTCTGCTGTATAACCCTGATTTATCGTGCTTTAGTAGCTCTGGCTTTCCTATGCCCTGCAATGCTCCATTCCGCTTTATATCCGCTATCAGGCTATTTACTTTCTTTAACGTTTTGCGGTCTTGCATCTGCCAGTATAAGTAATCATTCCAGCCTTCGGAGTCAAAAGTTAAGTCGTTCATTTTGAAGATTCTCCATTCCTTTGTATTCCATGCCTTTTCTCAAATTCTAAAACCTTTTCGGTCGGTTCCCAGTCCTCGGACTCCATCGCCTTTAATTCTTCTAGCGTAAAAGAAATGGTATCGCCCTTTTCGTGGTTCTCCACGCTTCTATTTATCTTTTCCAGATATTCAGCATTTCGCTTTGCTTTCTGTAGGGCATTATATTCGGCTTCGTTTATCATGTAGATATTTTCGTTTCGTGGTCTTGAAATAACAATGGTTTCGCCCTTGCTGATTTTGTCACACCATTCTTTGAAATTATCTCGGACGTTTACAGATTTTACCGCCAACATAGTTTGTGCCTCCTTTATAAAAAAGTGTACGTTTTTTTGTATTTATTTTTGCACTTTTATTATATCCAAATTATGCTTTATCGTCAATGAAATAAAAAGGGGAAGTTTTGTTATTCTCCCCTTTTATTTACTATCTACAATTTGTAATTTGCAATATACTATTTACTATCTACAATTTACTTCTGCTTTCTCTGCATCTCCGCTACTTTCTTTTTGAGGTCATATATTACTTGCTGTTCTTCAGTTAATTTATGATTGGCGATATATTCATCAATAGCAGCAGTCCATAACGTACCTACATCACCTCCGATTGTTTCGGCGTATAATTTCCAGCTTTCAATTTTGGTCTGTTCTGCCCGGAAAGAAAAAGATTGCTTCTGTGGCTTTGTATTTGCCACGTAGACAAGGTTTTCTTCTTCGGGTGTTTTTATAGGCTGTGATGGTTCGGGGGCTGTCTGCGGCTCCTGTGCGGCTTGTGGCGTGTTCTGTGATTGAGGCTCATTTTCAATCGGCTCTGTAGGGACTTCCTCTTTAATTTCTTCTGATGTTCCCTTTAAGCGGTCTGGGGCTGTTTCTCTTATCTTTTTTATGGTTTTGCTCGCCCATGTTGTTTCTCTTCCTATTGCCTCATATGCTTCTTTTCGGTTTTTTCCTTGCCTTAAAAGGTCTAAAAACTTTTCTTCATCTTGATATGCTTTACTGTTTTCGATGACATTTTCCTGATCTTCTACGCCTTTTAATAAATCCATATTAAGTTTTCCCATGACTATACCTCGATTCTATTCAATAATTCATCAATAAAAGCTTGATAATCTGTAGTGACTGGTGCTTTTGGTGCGTATTCCAGCAAATCTATTTTGGCAATCTGGCTTTCCTGCAGAACGGTAGCCTGCCGGATGCGGCTCTCAAATACTTTGGTGTTCAATAACTCCGCAGCGGAATTTACGGACTTTTCCAAAAGCCTTGATACATTTGTCCTGTCAGAATACTTTGTGAGAAGTAATCCGACAACAGATACTTCTTTCTCGGTTTCTTCCTCCACTTCGTCAAGCGTCTGCTTTAATAACCGTACACCTTTAAGTGAAAAACTATCTGCTGCCATCGGAACAATAATATAATCGCTTACCAGAAAAGCGTTCAGCGACAGGATGCCAAGATTGGGCGGTGTGTCAATTACCACAAAATCATATGTGCTTTTCAGTTCCTTAAATGCCTTTCGCAGCATTTTAAGTCTGCCGGCTTTTAGGAATTGCATATCAGCATTGCATAGTTCGAAGTCTCCGATTACCAAATCAAGATTCAGTTTGATAGGGGTCTTTACTTCGTCAAGTGTTTTTCCTTCTGCGTACACATGGTAAAGGCTTGGTGTTCCATCTGGCGGCTCCGGCATGAAGCACATTGTAAGGTTGGTTTGTGGGTCACTGTCAATCATCAGCACTTTATAGCCCCTTGCAATCAGTCCTGCCGATAAGACGGCGGCGGTTGTGGTCTTGCCCACGCCTCCTTTGACATTTGATACTGATATTATTTTCAAAATAATTCCTCCCTTTGTGTGGATTGTAAATAATATTTTATAAAATATGGATAGTAAATTATCTACTATTTATTTTAAATTATAAACTATGGATTACAATTAGTAAATAGTAAATTTTAGTTGGTAAATAAATTATTGCAATTAATAAATTATAGATAGTAAATTATAGATTATTGTCTATAGATTATAAATTGTAGATTATAGATAATATTTAAAGCAATGGTTGTAATTTGTAAGTATGTTTCAAATTTTTTACTGACTTTGAGAAAATTCAAATAAATAATAATAAAAAATGGAAAATTGTATTACTTTGTGATAGAATATCAAAATATAGTATGAAAGGTGGAATTAAGATATGAGGATGAAGCATGCGGTAATAATATTTGCAGCATTAATTGAAGTAGCCGGAGCAATTGCGGCGGCAATTATCGGAGCGGCATGGGGAAAAAATAATATTGAAATCATTGCTCCAATTAGCGGAGAGAGTATTGTTATTAATAATGCAGAAGTGCAAGATATGGCAACCGAGAATGAAGATTTTAAAATAAAATTATCTGAGTATGAACAGTCAATAGAAAGCTTACAAAAAGAAAAGGACGATTTACAGAAAGATAAAGATGAGTTAATATCAAAATTGGGTGTTGCAAATGGTGCACTTGATGAAGTTCCATCAATAGAATTTCAGAATTTAGGGCTTTCTATCGATGGAGAAGAAAAAAATATAAATCAGGATAAGTCTTCTGTGTACATAAATGGAAATCAATATTATTCGAAAGAGTTTGTTGATAATTTGTTGCCAATGATAAAGTAGCGACTGTGAAGGATGGAATGTTTTATGTAGGAAAAATAGTGAAAGAAAAGACAAATTTACTTGATATGCCAATTATAGAAAATGAATATTATTCTTACTTTTATGACAGTATGAAAGATACATATGGCAATACATATAGCAAGGTTTTAATGTTTGAATATAGTAATAATTTTACAACCTTTAATGCGGGAAGGGAGTATTCTTATTTAAAATGTACTGTAGCTATGAAAGAGCAAAGTAAAGGGAATGCTTCTTTGCAAATTATAGTAGATGATAATATAATATATACATCATCAGAAATTACAAATATGACAGAACCTTTTGAAGTTGATATTCCAATTAATCAAGCATCTAAAATTTCTATAGGGACAATAGGAAATAGCACAAGTCGTGTTTTTATTACAAATGCAGTATTGTATAATCAAGGTTAAGATATTATTTTAAAAGAATATTCCTTATGAGGAATGTTCTTTTTTGCTTGACTTTTTGTGTGGCAATAATTATAATTAATGCGTGGCATTAAGTGAGGTGATGGATTGAGTTCAAAAATTGGCAGACCAAAAGCAGAGAAGCCAAAGGAAGTTAGATATAGTATACGCCTTGATGTAGAAACAGAGAAGAAGCTAAAAGAATATTGTAATATTCGCAGTATAACGCGTGGTGAAGCTATAAGACAAGGAATATATCTGCTTTTGCAAAAAAAATAGAGCGTTACACCCTCGACAAGTGACAAACGCTCTATTCATCTGCATAAGGGATATCCCTCGTATGAAATATTCTATCACACGAGGATATCTCTTACAACTATAAATTTATTGTAGGAGGTATTATTTTAATGAAAGAAAAATTGAATAACGAGAGCTTGCAGGAACACAGCACGCAGGGGAAAGAACCAAACACGGCTACAGCAGTATTGTATCATGTCCAGAAAGCCGCGAGACGTGGCTACATCTTTGTAGCAGTCGCATTTACGACAATGTTTATCATTATGGGGGCGTTATTGGCACACCAAATGAATATCAACCAGCGCAATAACGAAAAGTGGATAGAGCTGTTTGAGTCCTATGATTATATGTCACAGGACGGCGAGGGCGTGAACAACATCAACACTGGAACGCAGGGAGATGTTGTAAATGAGCCTGATGCAGAATAGGCGGTGTCAATATGTTTAAGTACGACGCTAATGACACTATGAGACTGCTGGGAAAGCAGAACTTGGCAGAGCTGGGAGAGATTGAACCGTATTTCATAAACGAAATAAAAGACATAATGACCGCGAACGGGATTCCAGAAGAATGGATTGGCGACAAAATGCTCATGATGGGTGTTAATATTGTTCAATATGGCGTGATATTGGGAAAGCGTATTGAACGAAAACGGAACAAGTCAAAGTATGGGCTTTCAGAATCACAACGCGCTTATATGAGGACGATTCTTGAAATTGTGCAGAATGATGTCCAAAGCGAAGATTCATGCATGAGTTATAAGTTGCGGATAGCTTCAATGTTGAGTGCTATGAGGAATGAGGATTATATTATTAAATCATATCATTATATGCTCGTAAAATATCAAAGGGGGAAGCGGACGGTATGAGGGAAAAGGAATGGTACATTAAAGAAATTGTCCGCATTATCCGGCAGATTGACAGCCCTGTTGTGCTGATGAAGATTTACACATTCGCCAAGACGTATCTTGCTATCTTGCAGGAGAAAGAAGGTGCGCTATGAATTATTATAAGGAGGAGTTGATAAAACTTCTTGACCGTCTTTCTGACAAGTCGATTGAACGCATTTATAGGCTTGCAAACTACCTTTATATTTACAAAGAGGATTACAAGGAGGACGCACGGCATGAAAAAGAGATATCTCAAAAAGATTTTCAAAATCTTATCGGCGGTGCAGGACATTTGGATTCTTGAACAGGTCTACCGCTGTGCGGTGAACATTACAAAGGAGGATTGAACGAAGGAAGATCTGATCAGCACATAACCTGCAGATGGGAATGACGAATAAAAGATTAAAAAGAACTGTCTCTTCGGTAGTGTAAAAAAGTTTGTGTCTATGGAAAAAAATACCTCTTTTTGGGCAAGAATTAGTATATGACAATTCTTATCGAAAAGGAGTATTTTTATGCCAGTAGCAAAGGAACA
>ERZ777011.2005-NODE-2005-length-18243-cov-3.870684_pt1 | contig 18243 bp, 15 predicted proteins | sample MGYA00374964_ERZ777011 | MGnify/ENA primary metagenome ERZ777011 (study PRJEB29310, sample SAMD00008975) | mouse gut metagenome | study: EMG produced TPA metagenomics assembly of the Metagenome analysis of fecal microbiota from mouse which was promoted...
CAGACCGGTATCCAGCCGGACGGATCCGGAGGTACGGGGGTACCTTCCGGCTTACAGCCGGAAGGAGAAGCTTTGCCGGGAATGCCGGAAACGGCCGTTTTGCCGGAGCCGGTAAAGGTATCTGTGAAGGAGCGGCTGACGGCGGCAGCCCGACGTCTGGCAGGAGTGCTGCAGGAAAAGGGGAGGATTCTGTACCAGAGAAGCTATGTGCGGGTATTTGGAGAGGAGAGGGCAAGGCTGGTGCTGGGGGTTACCCTGCTGGCCGTGCTGATCTGGATCTGCTACAGAATTCCGGCAGGTTTCATCAAGCTCATACTGCGTAAAAAAGAAAAGAAACCCAAACCGGAGTATTTTGACCAGTATTTTTCCGTTGCGCTGGCGTCCCTGATCTATATGGTGCTGTCCTGCGGGGCGGCGCTGGGGCTGCCGGCATTAATCGAAGATTCCCGCCTGTGTGCGATGGATCAGATTCTGGCGCTGTCCGTGGCAGGAGTGTCCCTGGATCTCATATTTACCGTGCTGCACCTGATCGTGTGGGATGGCCTTCTCAAAGTGGTTTCCGCGGCGGTGGTAGTGGGAATCTATGCGCTTGTAGTGGTGTCGGGTAATTTCCATGGTTTTTTGTTTATGTATCTCACACGCTTAAACAGTGCGGTGCTGGTCACTCACTCCATTACGGAGACCATGCCGCCCTACAGCTTTACGATTATTTCGCCCACCGACGACCTGTATCAACAGATCCAGTACGGCTGGCATGAGGAGCTGTCCGGTTTTGTGAATCAGGTACAGGAAAAGGAGTATACGCTGCCTTCCGAGCATTTGTTTATCTATATTGAGAAAAGGCCCTTTCAGTATGCGCAATGCTTATTTGCCACCGGCCCCGGCTGGCTGGCGCAGGATGGCTATTTAGAAAGTCTCGGCGGGGCAAATTCCAGCTATGCCAGTCAGGTGCCGGATTATACTTCTTCGGAATTGCTGCCGGCAGAGGAGATCAGCGGGACAAAGTTTGCCTTTGACCTGAGCTCCAATACTTATGCCGTCTTACGGGTACGCACCCTGGTGGAATCCCTGGCCTATCAGTGGTGCAGGGAGTTTGAGAAGCTGTATCCCGGGGAGCTTCAGACCTATTATGAGGACGAGAACTTTGTTTGTTATTATATCAGGCAGAACCCGCGTAGTCTGTATCAGCTGGGGCTTCTGTACAGGGAAGTGGAGGAACAGGATTGAAAAGAGTGATAACCGGTCTGGTCATAGTATGTCTGTTGCTGCTGGCGGGGAGCGCAGGCTGGATGTTGTATCGCAAAGCGGAGGAGCTTTCCTGCCTTTCGGACAGAATGTCCCGGCTGTCGGAGGAATATGAGGGAATTTCGGAAAGCAGCGGGCAGCTTTCGGAGGAGTACAGCGGTCTTTCGGAAGCATATGGGGTGCTGGAACGGAGGGCGGAGGAGCTTCTGGAGCAGTACCTGAAAGCCAGGGGACATGGGAGCGGAGCCACGGAAAGCTTCACCTTTACCGAGTCATCCAGAGAGTTAAAGAATCCCGGCAGAGGATTTTATCATATGCACGGTTTTGTAATTCCTGACAAGGTCAACGATTACCGGAGGGATATTGCAGGCAGATATGCGGAAGACCAGGATAGCCGGCTTACGCTGGTCCAACTCAATCTGCAGAGATTCCGGGAAAACGAGATTTCGGCAGCAGGGCTTCAAAGCCTGGAAAATGTGCTGACGGCGCTGGCAGATACGGATAAGCTGCTGATCCTGCGCTTTATTTACGACTGGGACGGAAAGAACCTGCAGCACGAGCCTGACAGTCTGGAGGTAATACTGACACATATGGAGCAGGTGTCGGATCTGCTGAAGAAATATGACGACAAAATCTTTGTGGTGCAGGGATTGTTTGTGGGAAACTACGGAGAGATGAACAATTCCAAATATCTGGGGACGGAGAACATGAAAACGCTTACTGAGAAATTATTTGCCGCCGTGGGGGAAAAGGCCTGCCTGTCCGTGCGTACCCCGGCGCAGTGGCGCAGTATAACGGGCCTTTTGGATCCGGCGCAGATCGTCAGAGGGGACGGGAGCCTGGCGTCCAGAATGGGATTGTATAATGACGGAATGCTGGGAAGCGAGACGGATCTGGGGACCTATGGCCAGACAGATCCGGAAAATCCCTTTTCCCAGTGGAGCCGTCAGGAGGAGCTTTCCTTCCAGGATACTTTATGCAGACTTGTGCCCATAGGCGGAGAAGCGGTAATCAATAATGAATATAACGACTTTGAAAACGCGCTGAAGGATATGAAGGCCATGCACGTCACCTATCTGAACTGGGATCATGATACCGACGTGACGGAGAAATGGCGGGAAACCATGGTTTATGAGGGAAGCTGCTTTGACGGCATGGACGGGCTGAGTTACATGGAGCGGCATCTGGGTTACCGTCTGGTGATCCGGGGGACTGCGCTGGATTACGACTGGAAGGCGGACCGGCTGACTGCAAGGGTGGCTCTTCAAAATGTGGGCTTTGCGCCGGTTTACAGAGAGGCGGGGGCGGAGCTTACGCTGTATGACAGGGAGCGGGGCAGGAAATATGTCTATACGCTTGAGGACGGACAGGACATCCGGGATCTGGCAGGCGGAACGGCGGAGGAGGAGCAGATGACCCTGAGGTGGGAGCTGCCGTTGGGAGGTATGCCGTCCGGGGAGCTGGAGGTGTACTTTTCCCTGACAGATGTCTCTTCCGGGGAGAGGATCCTCTTTGGCAATGAGCAGGATCCGGAGCTGTCCGGTTACCGGGTGGGGACATTGAAGCTGGAATCCACGGAAGCGCTGCGGGAACAGTGGGAAAAGGAGTGGCAGGATTGAAGACAATATGCTTTTTCTCGGGAGACATTACCCGGGGCGGCGGGACGGAGCGAGTTGCGGTTACCGTGGTAAACGGGCTGGCGGCAGAGGACAGGTACCGGATTCTGGTGCTCAGCCTCACGGAGCAGTCAAAGGAGCTCTTTTTCCCCCTGCATGACAATATAGAGCATTGCGCCCTGGGGGACAGGTGGCTGAATCCGGGGCCGGGGTATCTGAAGGTGATCCCTAGGCTGCGGCGTTTTCTGAAGGAGCGGGATATAGATGTGATTGTGGACATCGATATTGTGCTGGACGTGCTTTCCCTGCCGGCATCGGGAGGATTGAAAACAAAGGTGGTTTCCTGGGAGCATTTTAACTGTGCGTATGAGATGTCGTCCCTGTACAGACGGTGGATTCTGAAATATTCCGTAAAGCGGTCGGATTACGTCATTACGCTGACGGAACGGGACCGGGCCGATTATGGGAAAAGGCTGGGCAGGAGGCAGAATATTGCCGTTATAGGGAACCCTCTGCAGGAGACGGTCTGCGGGGAAGATGCGGAACGGGAGAACTGGCTGATTACGGTGGGAAACCTGGTGTCCGTGAAAGGGCCGGATTATCTGGGGGAGGTTGCCGTGAAGATCCTGAAGATACATTCGGACTGGAAGTGGATGGTACTGGGAGAAGGAGAGGAGAGGGCGTACCTGGAAGAGCTGATCCGGGAGAACGCCCTGCAGAGGCAGCTTTGCCTGACCGGCAGAGTAAGTGATGTGGGATCTTACTTAAGGAGGGCAAAAATCTATGTGATGACATCCAGAAGGGAAGGGCTGCCCATGTGCCTGCTGGAGGCAAAGGCTTATAAGCTGCCGGCTGTCAGCTTTGATGTTGCTACCGGGCCTGGGGAAATCATTGACGACGGGGTAAACGGTTACCTGATAGAACCCTATGACTGTCGGGCAATGGCGGAGAAGCTGGAAATATTGATGGAAGATGAGGCGCTGCGGAAAAAATTTTCTGAGAATTCATCCCGGGGCCTGGAGCGTTTTCAACCGGAGGGCATTTTGAACCGGTGGAAGGGTATTTTGGAGGAGCTGTAACAGAATGGATTCGGAGACAAGAAAGAGCAGAACCGAATATTCTGCACGCAATACCACCGTGGCGATGGTGGCAAGGGTGATGGCCATTGTCATGGGATATTTGACCAGGGTGGTTTTTACCCATACGCTGGCGGAGGAATATGTAGGGATCAACGGTTTGTTTACCAATATCCTGAATGTGCTGGCACTGTCGGAGCTGGGGATAGGAACGGCGGTTACTTATGCCCTGTACCGGCCGGTTGCCGAAGGAAATATCGAAAAGCAGAAATCCCTCATGAGGCTGTACCGGCAGTTTTACAGGATTGTGGCGCTGATTGTGCTGCTCAGCGGGCTGTTGGTGATACCGTTCATGGATGTGCTGGTCAAAGGCGAGGACGGGGTGGAACATTTGATTTTCATTTATCTGATGTACCTCCTCAATTCCGTGATTTCCTATCTGCTGGTATATAAGGCGGCATTGCTGGATGCCCATCAGATGAATTATATCGGGGTTTTGTATCAGACGGTATTCTTGATCCTGCAGAATCTCCTGCAGATGCTGGTGCTTGCCCTGACAGGAAATTTTATCCTGTATGTGCTGATTTTTACGTTGTGCACGATTACGAATAATTTCTGCATTTCCAGAAAAGCGGATAAAATGTATCCCTATCTGAAAGATAAGAAAGTGCAGGCTCTTTCCAGGCAGGAGAAGGGGGATATTTATAAGAATGTCCGTGCCATGCTGATGCACAAGATCGGGAATGTGGCGGTGAACAATACCGACAATCTGCTGCTGTCATCCATTGTGGGGATTATCAGTACGGGCCGCTATTCCAATTATTATCTTGTAATCGGCTCCGTGCGGCAGGTATTGGACCAGATGTTTCAGGCTATCTCCGGCAGTGTGGGCAATCTGGGTGTGGAGGAGGGCAGGGGGCGAATTCAGAAGATTTTTGAGGCGACCTTTTTTGCAGGGCAATGGGTATACGGCCTGGCAGCCATATGCCTGTATGAGCTGGTTGACTTTTTTGTAGAATTCAGCTTTGGAGCCCGGTTTGTATTTACAAAGGATATTACCCTGGTTCTCTGTCTGAATTTTTATCTGGTGGGAACCTGCCGGGCAACCCTGGTGTTTCGGGATTCCATGGGATTGTTCCGATATGACAGATACAAGGCGGTGGTGGAGGCGGCCATTAATCTGGTGGTTTCTGTTATTCTGGGCAAGTGCCTGGGAACGGTGGGCATTTTTCTGGGTACTACCATCAGTACGGTGACTACATCTCTTTGGGTAGGGCCCTATATTTTATATAAATACAGGCTGCAGTGCTCTTCTGTAAAGTTTTTTGCCAGTTATGGACTGTATGCGGGGGTGACCTTTGGGGTATGGTTTTGCACGGACTTATTGTGCAGGCAGATAACGGGGACATTTTTTATGGTGTGTGCGGCCCGGCTTGTCTGCTGTCTGGCTGTCACAAACCTGGTATACCTGCTGCTGTATCACAGAACGGAGGAATTTCGGCTGCTTTGGCGGAAGGGTACGGATTTGCTCAGGAGAAAAAGGCGTTAGCCGTACGCCTATGTAAGGAAAGACTATGCAATGAAATGGTTCATTGTAAAATGTAAAAAGTTATTGCGTGTTGGGGCTCAGTGTGTTATAGTGTGTCTGTAAGAGAGAACAGGAATCACATCGCGCTTTGCATATTTGCAAATCTGAGCGCCGTTTCAGGCAATTCGCCGCTGATTCAACTTTTACAAAATAGCAGGTGGAGAGCCGGAATGCAGTGATGTTTTACTACGTTGCTTTTCTGCCTGTATCAGAAAGGGGGAAAGGCAGGATAGGAGTATAGAATCATGTCAATAGGAATCAATTATGAGAGGAGGTGATATAATGACAGATAGTGAAAAATTGGATTTGCTGCTTACGGAAATGCAGGAAGTGAAATCAGGTGTGCAGGACCTGAGAACGGAAATGCAGGAAGTGAAATCAGGCGTGCAGGGTTTGAAAACGGAAATGCAGGAGTTAAACCGGCGGGTAACAGACCTGGAAATTGCCGTGAGAGATATTAATCTGACGCTGGAAAATGAAATCAGGGAAAATATCCAGCGTGTGGCGGAAGGGCATCTTGATTTGTCCCATAATCTGCATAATGCGTTAGAGATAGATAATGAAAAAGAAATGCTCTCTATACGTGTAAGCGTTCTCGAAACGGAATTGCGCAGAATCAAGAGGCAGTTAGAAACAGCATAATCATAATACATAGGGCAGGAAAAAGGGGAAAATGCAGAAAATTGATTTAACGGGAAAAAACGTTCTGATTACGGGAGCTGCCGGATTTATCGGTGCCAATCTGACGGCAAGGTTATTGCGGGACGTGGAAAATATTAAGATAGTCGGGATCGATAACCTGAATGACTATTATGATGTTGCCATAAAGGAATATCGCCTGACACAGATACGGGAGCTTGAGAAATCCGTGTCGGGAACGTTTCAGTTTGTGAAGGCTTCCATTGCCGATAAGGCGGTGGTGCAGGTATTGTTTCAGATCTACCGGCCGGATATTGTTGTGAACCTGGCGGCCCAGGCAGGGGTGCGCTACAGTATTACAAATCCGGATGTGTATATAGAGAGCAATCTTGACGGCTTTTATCATATCCTGGAGGCCTGCCGGCATTCTTATGACAACGGCGCGAAGGGGGTGGAGCACCTGGTATATGCGTCCTCTTCCAGCGTTTACGGCTCCAACAGGAAGGTTCCCTATTCCACGGAGGATCCGGTAGACAATCCGGTTTCCCTTTATGCGGCTACCAAGAAATCCAATGAACTGTTGGCCCATGCCTACAGCAAGCTTTATAATATTCCGTCTACAGGACTGCGTTTCTTTACAGTTTACGGGCCGGCAGGACGTCCGGATATGGCATATTTCGGATTTACGGACAAGCTGCTTCGGGGTGAGACCATCCAGATCTTCAATTACGGCAACTGTAAGCGGGATTTTACTTATATCGACGATATTGTGGAGGGTGTTGTCCGCGTCATGCAGGGAGCACCTGAGAAGAAGGCGGGCGGGGATGGCCTGCCGCTTCCGCCCTATGCGATTTACAACATCGGCAACAGTAATCCGGAGAATCTGCTGGAATTTGTGGATATTCTGCAGCAGGAGCTTGTTCGCGCGGGAGTGCTGCCGGAGGATTATGACTTTGCCGCCCACAGGGAGCTGGTGCCGATGCAGCCCGGCGACGTGGAGGTGACCTATGCGGATACATCGGCTCTTTTAAGGGACTTTGGATTCCAGCCGGATACGGACCTGCGGGACGGGCTGAGGAAATTTGCGGAATGGTACAAAGAGTTTTATGGGGGTGATACACATGAAGCGTAAAATTGCGGTTGCCGGAACCGGGTATGTAGGTCTTTCCATTGCCGTTCTTTTGGCGCAGCATCATCACGTGACGGCGGTAGATGTCATTCCGGAAAAGGTGGATCTGATCAACCGCAGGAGAAGTCCGATCCAGGATGAGTATATCGGAAAATATCTGGCGGAGAAGGAGCTGGACCTGACGGCTACCCTGGACGGCGAGGCGGCATACAGGGAGGCGGAGTTTGTTGTGATTGCCGCTCCCACCAATTATGACAGTAAAAAGAACCATTTTGATACTTCCGCGGTGGAATCCGTTATCAGGCTGGTCATGGATGTAAATCCGGAAGCGATCATGGTCATCAAGTCTACCGTTCCTGTAGGCTATACCGTTTCCATCAGGGAGAAGACAGGAAGCGGCAACATCCTGTTCAGCCCGGAGTTCCTCAGGGAGTCCATGGCGCTGTATGATAATCTGTATCCTTCCCGCATCATTGTCTCCACGGACGGATCGGAAAGGCTGGATGCCGCCGCCAGAACCTTCGCCGGGCTTTTACAGGAGGGGGCGGAGAAGGATAAAATCGATACCCTGTTCATGGGCTTTACCGAAGCCGAAGCCGTAAAGCTGTTTGCCAATACCTATCTTGCCCTGCGGGTGTCCTATTTTAATGAGCTGGATACCTATGCCGAAATGAAAGGGCTGGATACACGGGCAATTATTGAGGGAGTATGCCTTGACCCCAGGATCGGTTCCCATTATAACAATCCCAGCTTTGGCTACGGCGGGTATTGTCTGCCGAAGGATACAAAGCAGCTGCTGGCGAATTATTTTGATGTGCCGCAGAATATGATGTCCGCAATCGTGGACAGCAACAGGACCAGGAAGGACTTCATTGCCGACAGGGTGCTGGAGCTTGTCGGGGGCTACGAGGCCAACAGCAGCTATGATGCAGGTAAGGAAAAGGAGATTGTCGTGGGTGTGTACCGCCTGACAATGAAGACGAAATCGGACAATTTCCGCCAGTCTTCTATTCAGGGAATCATGAAACGTATCAAAGCCAAAGGCATTCAGGTGATTATTTATGAACCGGTGCTGGAAAACGGCACCACCTTCTTTGGCTCGCTGGTGGTGAATGACCTGGAGGAGTTTAAGAGGCGGTCCAGGCTGATTATTGCAAACCGTTATGACGGCTGTTTGCAGGATGTGGAGGACAAGATCTATACGCGGGATATTTTCCGGCGGGATTAAGACGGAGAAACCTTTCCTGTACGGCGGAATGAGAGGAAATATGAGCGAAAAGATCAGTGTGGTTATTCCCGTTTATAAGGTGGAGGCATATCTGCCGGAATGCCTGGACAGCGTGGTCAATCAGACTTACCGGGACATGGAGATCATTCTGGTGGAGGATGCTTCGCCTGACGGCTGCGGAGCCATCTGTGACAGCTACGGGGAGAAGGACGGGCGAGTCAGAGTCATACACAGGGAGAAAAACGGAGGCCTGGCAGCAGCAAGAAATACGGGCATGGAGCTGGCAACGGGAGAGTATCTTTTTTTTGCGGACAGTGATGACTGGCTGGCAGAGGATACCCTGGAAAGACTTCTCCAGGGAATGAAGAAATACGGTGCAGATTGCAGTGCGGGCATTTGTGTCACGGTATCGGAAGAGGATTCGGGAAAAAGAGAGATTCGGCGCAGCAGGCAGAATGGGGATCAGTGCAAGACTGCATCCGAGGCCATGGAGCAGGTGCTGCTTACCTGTTCTTCGGCGTGTAATCGTCTTTATCGGCGGGAAATGCTGGGAGACCTGCGATTTCCAGAGGGCCGGATTAATGAAGATGAGCCGTTTGTGCTGCAGATGTACCGGCGTATGGGGAAAATCGTATTTCTGGACTGTGAGACGTACTTTTACCGTAAGCGGTCCAACAGCATTACCACCTCTGCCTTTTCCATCAGGCAGATGGACTGTGTTTATAACAGCAGGGATAACCTGGAGTTTGTTACCCGGGAGGCACCGGAGCTGATTCCGGCCGCTGAGTATAAATACTGTAAAACACTGCTTTGGTGCTATGTCAACCTGAGAAAGCTTAAGGCGGACGGGCAGGCGAAGGCGCTTCGCAGGCAGCTTCGGGGAGAGATCAGGAAGAACCGGAAAACGGCCCTTGTAAATCCTTATCTGGGTGTTCCCCTGAAGGTGCTGACATTGCTTTGCAGCTTATAGAGAGGCAAACTGCTTTATCCAATGCTCATAGCTGTAGCTGTCCAGTATGGAATCCGGGTAAGGGTGGAAAGGGATCTTCAGGAAATCCTGGATTTCCCTGACTGACGGCAGTCCTTCTTCCGGCAGAATGAAAATGTTCCGGGGATCGTAAAAATCGTATTCGACAATGTGGCGGTTGCTGGTAAGCAGCTTTTTGGAAAGATAGATGGATTCCATTACCCGCATGGTCAGCGCACTTTGGCCCTCCTGATTGATGTCCAGGAGGATATTACAGTCTTTAAGCTGTGCCAGATATTCGTCGTAGGACAGCCTCCTGGGAATAAGAATATCCCGGAAAGATTCCGGATAATCAGGGCAGGAGTGTCCGGCGGCAGGCTGCAGAATGCGTATATCGCAGGAAATACCGCTTTTTTCCAGAAGCTGCTTTAAAGAAGAAATGTAGGGAATACGCCCTTTATCGGCTCCCAGAAAAAAGAGCCTGTCCGGACCCGTACGAGGAGGGCAGGGAGTGTAATAGTCCCTGGGATAGAAAATGTGGTTGTATTTGAGGCCGTATCTTTTACAGTCTTCCGGATCGGTGGAGTAAATGGCTCCGGCATCTGAAAAACGCAGATGGCTCCTGTTATAACGGTTGACCTTGTTCCAGAAGAAGAGGGATACCCGGCAGTGGGGATTTAAACGATGAATGCAGCGTTCCATGCCGCGCTGGTATCCGTAGTCGAAAATGACTACCTGTTCTGCGGTTTTGACGTGATGCCTCCAGGAGCCCCAGAACATGCTGCAGCAGGGAAGGTGAAGCAGGTACAGGATCTTGTAGACCAGATACCGCAAGCTGGGCTGGGGAACGCCGAAGGGGGCAAATACGCTGCCCCTGTAGTGAGGGAAAAAATAATTTTCCGGTTTCTCAAATATAAGGATAGTATTGTCTGTATATGTAGTATCCGATGGCTGCATGATTTGTTCTCCTGTTATGATTCCGGGTACCTTTATCATAGCACAGAATTCCTGTGAGGAATACTGTTTTGCACTTAAAATTTTAATACGAGAGATTGGAGATTTGTAATGGCGGAGGAAAAGGAAGCGTTGGTAAGCATCATCGTCCCGGTATATAAGACGGAGAAATATCTGGAGGACTGTATGCGCAGCATTCTGCTGCAGGATTACCCGGCACTGGAGATACTGCTGATTGACGACGGCTCTCCTGACGGCTGCCCGGCGCTCTGCGACAATTACGCTGCCGCTTATGACAATGTCAGTACCATCCATCAGAAAAATATGGGCCTGGGTCTGTCCCGCAATACCGGCATGTCCGCCGCCCATGGAAAGTATCTCTTTTTTGTAGATTCTGATGATTGTCTGGACGGTGCCGGTGCGATCCGACGTCTGGTGGAAAAGGCGGAGGACGAGCAGGCAGATATTACGGTGGGGTGTTACCGTCGGTTTAATGATGCCGGCTGCTGCCAGGTAAACAGTCATCACCTCCACGGTGGCGAGTATACGGAAACCGTGGATTTTCGGTTTAAGGGCTTTTATATGTACGGGCATCTGGCGCACAACTGGGGGCAGCTGTATAAAAAGGCTTTTCTGGATGCCCATGACCTGAAATGCTGTGCGTATCCCTTTACCCAGGACAAAGCTCACAATATAGAATGTTATGTATATCATCCCCGGTATGCTTTTATCGAGGACAGTATTTATCTGTACCGTGTCAATGAGGAATCCGTCACTTTTCGTTATAAAGAAAATCTGATGCCTGTCTGGATTGCGATTGCTGCAGATTTTAAGGAATTTTTACGGCAGCGTAATATTGCCGGGGATTATGGAGATCTGACTGCCCTGCATATTTTCTTTGGCAGCTTCTTTCTGGTGAAGCAGGAGCTGCAGTTCAGGGAGCATGGGATCCGGGAGGGTATCCGCACAATCAGGAAATACGGGAAAGAGCCCCTTGTCCGGGAAGCTATGGCCAGTCTGGCGGGAGGAAAATATTTAAAAGAGATTTCCGTATTTTCATGGCGTGTTGTCATCAGAGCCGCGGCAATGATATTTCATGTTCGCGGGTATGGGCTGTTTGTGACGGGGATTGCGCTGCTTCGAAAGCTGGGGGTGGACGGAAGCATCACCGAATCACGGAATAAAAAGGAGAAGCAATGAATACGAGACTGAGTAAGGAACAAAGTTTATTGTGTATGCTTCTCTGCCAGGCCCTGACGGGTGAGTCTTCCAGGGAAGCGGTATTGCTGTGCCGTCAGGCAGACATAAAAAAAGTCCTGCAGGCAGCGCAGAAGCATAAGGTGCTTCCGCTTTTGTATGAGGTATTGTGTGAAAGGTGGCCGGGAGAGGCGATAGATGCGGCGGAGCTGAAGTGGGTGGAGAATATTTCCAGGACTACCGTAAGGCAGAGCTATCATTTGCTGTTTTTGACCCGTGATCTGGTAAAGCTGCTGGAAGAAGCGGGAATTCCCGTTCTGGTACTGAAGGGCTGCGGAGTGGCGGAGCTGTATCCGGTTCCGGAGCTGAGAAAGTCCGGAGACGTGGATGTGTTGATTCCGGGCAGCTGTGCGGAAGCGGCAGCGGGTCTTCTGGAGAAAGCGGGTTTTTCCGTAAAGGAGGACCAGCATGCCAATCATCATCTGGCATTTGGGTCAAAGTCGGGAATAGACCTGGAGCTGCATACCATGCTGGCAGAGCCTTTTCAGGACGTCAGGATCAACAGAGGGATGGAGCAGCTGCTTTCGCGTTGTTTTGACGAAAAAGGTTACCGGGAATGTCTGGGGGTCAGGCTGCCTTTACCCGGGGAGCCTTATCAGGCATTGCAGCTGCTGCTTCATATGCTTCAGCATTTTTTACGTGCTGGTTTCGGGCTGAAGCTGCTTTGTGACTGGGTGGTATTCTGGAACAGGCAAGAGGTACAGGAAACGGTTCCCGCATTCCTGAAGCTGGCAGACATATGCCAGGTCAGGGATTTCTCCGAGGCAGTTACCATGGTCTGTAAGGAGTACCTGGGCCTGAGGAAGGATCTTCCCATGGGGCGCAGCCGCGACAGAAAACTGGCGGAGGAATTTCTGCAGGATGTGTTTGCGGCGGAAGAGTTTGGAAAGGCGGACAAGGACCGCATGGTTATTGTGCAGGAGAACAGTCTGCGGGCGTATATCAAAGAATTCCACTACCAGATGAAGCTGAACCATCCCAGAACCTCACCGTATGTCATCCTGTGGCCGGCGCTGTGGCTGGTTACGCTGGTGGTGTTCCTTCGGAACAACCGCAAGCTGAAACGCGGCAGAGTGAAAGATATTCTGCGCAATGCAGGAAACCGCAGCAGACTGCTGCAGCAGATCGGCGTGGATAAGCAGGGAGGGAGGAACAGGCTGTAATCCAGGTTTTCCTTATTTACAATCCAGCCACTGATCCATGGCTGTGCGCATGGTTTCCGCGGCGGCGGGTTCCCGGGTGCAGCAGAGGCGGCAGACAAGTATATGGGGATAGAGCTTTCCGGCGGCGTTTAAGGCCAGGACGGCCTGCTCCTTTGTCCAGGTCGGAGAGATCAGGTGCTGGGCAATCAGCAGATGCTTTTCCTCGGGAGAAAGCTGTTCTACGGCATTACAGGGAGCCTGCCTGAGGAAAATAATCCCGCCCAGAGGCCAGACGCCCGGGGTGGAGATTTCGGATGTACCGCACCAGGGCAGGCCGTGTACCCCGGGGACGGAGCCGGCGGTATCCAGCAGGTTCAGGTCTCCGTTGATAAGAGGAACCTGCCAGAGTTCTTTCCAAAGATTGGTATGGGTGCTTTTTCCGGCACCGGAATGCCCGGAGAACAGCCAGATGTGTTCCCGGTACAGGAAAGAAGCGGAATGCAGGGCAAATAGGCCTCTCTGCTGGGCAAGAAAGAGGTAGCAGAGGCGGACTGCATGAAAAATGTCCTTTACAAAGGGTTCTGAAGGAATTCCGGCGGCATGGATCAGGACGTTGGAACCGTCCGGAGAGAGCCGGGCTTCCAGGGGGGCGGCTGCAGAAGGAAAGACCAGGATGTATTCGTCGTTGTTTTTCATTACTTCCAGCCGGCTGTTGCGGAGCAGGACCAGCCCCAGAGGATGGGTTCCGGGAAGGCAGGGCTGCAGCGATATGGTCTGATCTGCCGTATTCGATGCAGGGTTGTCAGCGGCAAAGGAAGAAAATCCGGCAGAAAAATATTCTGAGGGACCGAAAAGCTTTATTGTCAGCCCGCCGATGAGCAGACACTGAAAAGGAGTATTTGACGGGGGACGGCAGGGCGTGTCCGTCAGGATGCTCCGAAGCTTAAGCTGAGTCAGAAAGTGCAGTATATCCGCTTTGAGATTTGGAAGCTCATTGTCATCTGCCTGGAAGTGGGAAGCACAGCGGATAAGGATCTCTTCTTCCGATATTTCCTCAGAAAGCAGATCCCATACATATGCGCCCGTTTCATTAAGCTGGACACCCCGCCGAAAATCGGCAATGCCCTGCCCAAAGGGCAGGAGGTACGGGATTCCGTTTATTTTATAAAGCATATATTCATTGTTTTGTCTCATGGCGTCTGAATTCCTTTTTTTTGTTTTAACCAAATTTGATTTTATTGTACTGTTCCCCGGGGAAAATAGCAAGAATGTTTGAAAAAATGATTGCCATTTTTGCGGTATTGTATTAAACTGTATTTGGAGCAATCGGTGTTTCAATTGGTTCATCGTGTGGAGAAGCAGGAGAGAAGCTATGATTAATTATGAGAAGCCACTGGTAGTGGAAAATGAGGAAGCGGCAGAGGGAATATATGCGGCAAGCGGTGCCGTAGTGCCGGGGCCGGCAGAGGATGCCGGTGAAGGTACTGCAACGGTTTCAGCAGTAGAGCGGATTGCAGAGGGAACAGTCTGGAATAAGGTGGACACGTATAAGGTGACGATACGGAACACCGGAAATGAGGAATTGCGGGATTGGACAGTCAGCGTTTCCGTCACCTCCGGTACGGCGACTGCTGCGCAGATCTATAATGGCTGGCAGGCATCGGCGTCCCTGAACGGAACTACCATTACAATAACACCGGGGGGCGGCGGAGCAATCGGCGCCGGCGGTTCCATAGCGGTGGAGGTTGTGGTAAGCTACAGCAGTGATGCAATTACGGTTGAGTAATCAAAAAGTAAAACATGGATTCAGGAGATAAAAGCATTTCTTGCTATAGGGAAGGAATGCTTTTGCTTTTTTATATCAGGGAATTTCTGCGGAATGTGCGGCACGGATCCGGGGGTGCTTTTTACAAATCCCTCATTACATTTTACAAATCATTCGCAACAGTTCAGACAGGTCACTGAACTGTTACGAGAATGCACACAAAACGCTGAAAAATGCGTTTTGGCGCCTGCAAGTCTCGCAAAATCGCATAGAAGCGCGATTTTGACTTCGCGGGAGGGGTGTCTGAACTGTTACAAATCATTCATAAATGTGTAAGAAAACGGATAAAAAATTATTGTTTTTTCCTTTGCATTGTGATACGATTATCATAACATAGTAAGAATCGGCATAAATGAAGAAAAAGACATGGATTATGTGCGGCAAAACAGAAAAAGGGGAAGGAGAGGGCAGAAATGACAAATTACGAAAAGCCGATCGTGTTGGCAAACGAGGATATTGCCGAGGGTGTATATGCGGCGAGCGGAGTAGGCGGGGCTGGCGGAGGAGATTGCTATACTGTTTCAGCATACATCCATCAGCAGCCTGAGACAGGCAGAGGGGATTTCCGGATTCAGGTGGATGGTGTACATGCGGCGGGAGACGGTCATCACAGCGGAGCACAGGTGCTGACCTTGTACTTTAACCAGGCGGTGACCTATAAGGGGTCGAACGGAGGTCTGGCAGGAGGCGATGGTACGTCAAGTATCAGCATTTCCTATGGGTATCATAACAATGCCTATGATAATATAGGTCTGGGTGACGTGATAGTAGAAGCCGATGCCGGCTTGGCCGTTACCGGTGCCGTGCTTTCCTGCAATTATAATTGCGGCCAGCATTAATCGGATTGCCTGCCGGAAAGCATCCGGCTATGGCAGGTATTGGGTTTTATATGGCATATAAGCTTTGGCAGGGAGAAAGCAGTGTAAGGAGGAAAAGGGGAAATGACAGATTATGAAAAGCCGGTAGTATTGGCAAATGAGGATGTGGCTGAGGGCGTGTATACGGCCAGCGGAGCGGAAACATCTACGGACTGCTGGTCTGTAGGGGTTACGTCGGTCCAGGATTGGAACGGCAGCCATCATGTCTTTGAGGTGAAGTGTACCCATTCTACCGCTGTAGTGCATATTTCATCCCAGACAGTGGTAAATCTGACATTCAGCAATTCCGTAACGGATGCTTATTCGGAATTCCCGTGTACTTTTAGCGGGGGCACGGTGAGCGTATCGCGGGAGCTGCATGCGAATGCTTACAACTCTGGTGACACTATGACTTATAAGGTCTGGGTAAAGGCTGCAGATGAGGCAACGACGAAAGCAATCAGTTGTAACGGAGCAACGATAACCTGTACACATGCGGTAAATGTCCAGGGTGGTTTCGACTGATCGCGGCGGCGAACCACCGGCGGCTGACCATGACACAGAAACAGAAAACAGCATTACCCCTTAAGAGAGGTAATGCTGTTTTTTCGAGAGGGAATCCGGCATGAGCATTCAGGAACGGGTACAATTCTATACAGGGCGCATAAAAGCCGGGCGTCTTCAGGAGATGCTGAGGCAGACAAAATGGATCTACGAGTATGCCCGCCGCTATTGGCTGGCAATGATCCTTTACACGCTGCTGGGGCTGACGGGAACGGTGGTATCCCTGCTGTCCGGTTTTGTTTCCAGGGATCTGGTAAATATTATCACAGGCCATCAGGGGGGAGCGGTAGTAAAGACCTTTGCGGCTATGATCGGCCTGGGCATCTGCAGTACCGTAATGAACCAGATTTCAAGTTATGCTTCTTCCTGGATCGGCATGAAGGTGGATGCGGAGATAAAATCCGATATTTTTTCCAAGATACTGGTGACGGACTGGGAATCCCTTACCAGGTATCATACGGGAGACCTGCTGACACGCTGGAGCAGTGATGCTTCCAATATTTCCAACGGGGTTTTGAATTTTGTTCCCAATCTGATCATTTATCTGTTCCGATTTATCAGCGCTTTCGTGGTTGTGGTAGTCAATGACGTATCCTTTGCCGTATTTGCATTTCTGGGGATGCCTGTGAGCCTGCTGCTGTCCAGAACCCTTATGAAGCGCATGGTGAACAATAACAAGCGCAGTGCGGCCATGGGGGCAAAGATGTCCGGCTTTAACCAGGAAACCTTTTCCAATATTCAGACCATCAAGGCTTTTGACCTGATCCCCTTTTATACGAGCAAATTAAAACGCCTGCAGGCGGACTATATCAGCATGCGCCTGGAATTCCAGAGGATGTCCATGGGAACCTCCCTGTTGTTATCCGTGGTTTCCATGCTGGTTTCCTACGGTGCTTACGGCTGGGGGATTTACCGGGTATGGAGCGGGGCCATTGACTATGGCACCATGACCCTGTTTTTAAGCCTGTCCGGAACTTTGACAGGCACCCTGCACAATCTCACCTCCCTGGTGCCCTCGGTGATCAGCCTGACTACTTCGGCGGGGCGCCTGATGGATATTGTGGAAATGCCTCAGGAGGATTATACCCAGGATGAGGCGGCGGCAGAATTCAGAGACAGGCACAGGGCGGACGGGGTGTCTGTCCGGCTGACTGACGTGAAGTATGCTTACCAGGGCGGAGAGCCGGTGTTTGCGGGAGCGTCCATTGAAGCCAATCCTCATGAAATAGTTGCGCTGGTGGGGCCTTCCGGAGAGGGAAAGACCACTCTCCTCAGGCTGCTTCTGGCATTGATCGCACCCGGCGGCGGAAGCATCTGCGTATATTCCGGGGAGGACAGGATGGAGCTGACGCCGTCTGCCAGAAAGCTCTTTTCCTATGTACCCCAGGGGAATACCATGTTTTCCGGAACCATTGCGGAAAATATGCGTAACGTGAAGGAGGACGCTACGGAGGAAGAGATCATAGAGGCATTGAAGCTGGCTTGTGCCTGGGACTTTGTGGAGAAGCTGCCCGGCGGGATCAACAGCGAAATCAGGGAGCGGGGAGGAGGCTTTTCCGAGGGACAGGCCCAGCGGTTTGCCATTGCCCGTTCACTGATCCGTAAATCCCCCATTTTACTGTTGGATGAGGCTACCTCCGCGCTGGATGTGGCTACGGAGCGGAAGGTGTTACGGAATATTATGCAGGACTCCTATCCACGCACCTGTATAGTGACCACGCATCGTCCCACGGTGCTTGAGGCCTGTACCAGGGTCTATGCCATACGCAACAGGCAATGCGTCTGCCTGAGCCGGGAGGAGATTGAGGAGATGGTGCGGGATTTCTAGCGGAGGAAGGATTCGGAGGGTGACGATGGATAACAAAGGAATTGATATTGAGGCGCTGCTGGCGGATGGGAAGAGCATACGGATTCATCCCCAGGGCTACAGTATGTATCCCCTGTTTGTGCCCGGCAGGGACGAGGCGGTGATTGCCCCCGCAGGTAAGCGCAGGTTAAGGCGGGGGGATGTAGTCCTTTACCGCAGGGAAGGAAGTATTTTAGTACTGCACCGCATCTGGAAACGCAGGGAAAACAGTTTTTATATGGTGGGGGATAATCAAAGTGAGGTAGAAGGGCCTCTGAAAGAAGAACAGATTAAGGGGATTTTGGTGCAG
>ERZ777011.2006-NODE-2006-length-18238-cov-2.339493_pt1 | contig 18238 bp, 16 predicted proteins | sample MGYA00374964_ERZ777011 | MGnify/ENA primary metagenome ERZ777011 (study PRJEB29310, sample SAMD00008975) | mouse gut metagenome | study: EMG produced TPA metagenomics assembly of the Metagenome analysis of fecal microbiota from mouse which was promoted...
CTTTTCATATATACACTCGGTGAAAAACCATTTACTAATAAAATGTCCGAGCTTGCCGAATAGACCATAATAACCCCTATAGTTGACAAGACAAGATATGGGATCAAGATGCTATAGTCTAAGTATCTTAGTTTTTGTCGCACAATATATCTGCCCCCTTTAGTTAAATAATCTTTCTTATTATATCACTACCTCTGCATAACAAAAAAAGTAGCTCAATAAATTGAGCTACTTTTAAAATTAAATAAGAAACAGACTATTTGTTACGTTTCTTATCTGCCTTTTTTCTTTCGTTAGTGTTTAAGATCTTCTTACGTAAACGAATACTTTCTGGAGTTACTTCACAGTATTCATCATCATTCAAGAATTCAATGGCTTCTTCCAAAGTCATAGTCTTAGGAGTCTTAATTGAAGCTGAGTGGTCCTTACCGGCAGCACGGGTGTTAGTTAAGTTCTTACCCTTAGTTACGTTAACGGCAATATCACGTTCACGTGATGATTGACCAACAATCATACCTTCGTAAACTTCAACACCAGCACCGATGAATAATTCACCACGTTGTTCAACTGATTGAAGTGAGTAAGTAGTTGATTGACCTTGGTTGATTGAAACTAAGGCACCGTTACGACGGCCTGGTTCCCAGTTCTTAACAACAGGCTTGTATGAATCAAAAGTATGGTTCATAATTCCGTAACCAGCAGTTTGAGACATGAATTCATTGTTGTAACCAATCAAACCACGTGATGGTACTAAGAATTCAAGTCTAGTTTGACCGTTACCAGTAGATTCCATATTCTTCATCTCACCTTTTCTTTGTGAAAGAGAGTCGATAACAGAACCTACATAAGCATCTGGAGTATCTACTTGAACTGCTTCAAATGGTTCACACATTTGTCCATCAACTTCACGGTAAATAACTTTAGGACGTGAAAGTTGTAATTCGAATCCTTCACGACGAAGTTCTTCAACTAAAATTGACAAGTGTAACTCACCACGACCAGAAACAGTCCAGGCATTTAATTGGTCAGTTGGTTCAACCTTTAAAGAAACATCAGTACGAGTTTGACGAATTAAACGGTCTTCAAGTTTCTTAGGTGTAACTTGATCACCTTCACGACCAGCAAATGGTGAATCGTTTGCAACAAAGTCCATTTGAAGAGTTGGTGGATCAATCTTAAGAAGTGGTAATGCTTCAGGCTTGTCAGCAGAAGCAATAGTTTCACCAACATAAATATCATTAATACCAGAAATAGCAATGATATCGCCGGCTTTTGCTTCTTGAATTTCGTTACGCTTCAAACCGAAGTAACCAAATAATTTAGTAACACGGAAGTTTTGAGTTGAACCATCACGTTTCATAACAGTAATGTTGTCACCAACTTTAACTTTTCCGCGGTAAATACGTCCTACACCGATACGACCTACGTAGTCATCCCAATCAAGCATAGTGATTTGGAATTGTAATGGTTCATCAGAATTATCAACTGGAGCAGGAATGTTCTTAACAATAGTATCAAAAATAGGATCCATTGTTTCTTCTTGTTTAGCTGGGTCTGATTCGTATGAAGAAGTACCGTTTAAAGCAGATGCGTAAACAACTGGGAAATCAAGTTGTTCATCACTAGCACCTAATTCGATGAATAATTCAAGAACTTCATCCAATACTTCCTTTGGACGAGCACCTGGACGGTCAATCTTATTAATAACTACGATTGGCTTAACGCCCGCTTCCAAAGCCTTCTTAAGCACAAAACGAGTTTGTGGCATAGTACCTTCGTAAGCATCAACAAGCAATAAACATCCGTCAACCATGTGCATGATACGTTCTACTTCACCACCGAAGTCAGCGTGTCCTGGTGTATCCAAGATGTTAATAGTAGTATCACCGTACTTAACAGCAGTGTTCTTAGATAAGATAGTAATACCACGTTCACGTTCAATAGCATTGGAGTCCATAGCACGATCTTCTAGATTCATGTGCTCTGGCAATGTATCTGATTGTTTTAACAATTGGTTAACCAAAGTAGTTTTACCGTGGTCAACGTGTGCGATAATGGCAATATTTCTAATATCGTCTCTTCTTTGCAAAAGAAATTCCTCCCCGAACTTCATAAAAAAACTGTGACTCCAGTCACAGCCCTTTTACGCAAAAATAATAATGCAGTTATTGAAGCTTTATATCTCTATAGTTTCGTTTTACAATTCTACTCTAAAAATATAATGGCGTCAACGGAAGTACAAGCTGTGAACTGTTTATTTTTAACAAAAATATTATACCAAAAACTTCGGTCGTTGCCGTCTTTTCTTTCAATTGTTATTATAGTTTATAGCAAATTATTTAATTAAGGAGATATAATTTTGATTTTAATGCATGATATTACGCGCGATGGCAATCCAGTTTTAAGACAAGTTGCTAAGCCTTTAACTTTTCCATTATCCGATGAATACAAAAAATTAGCTGACGACATGATGCAATACTTAATCAACTCACAAGATCCTAAGATTGCTGAAAAGCATCAATTAAGAGCTGGCGTTGGTTTGGCTGCTCCACAAGTTGGTGAAAGTGTTCAAATGGCTGCTCTTTTAGTTCCAAACGACAAAGGTGAAATCATCTTTAAGGAAGTTTTTGTTAATCCTAAAATTCTTTCTGAATCAGTTAGAAGAACTTGTCTTGCTGAAGGAGAAGGTTGTTTAAGTGTAGACAAAGACATTGAAGGATATGTTCCTCGTCCTGATAAATTAAAAATTCGTTACTACACAGTAGATGGTGAAGAAAAAACTATTCGCTTAAAAGACTATCCAGCAATCGTTGCTTCCCACGAAATTGATCACTTAAATGGTCATTTATTCTATGATCGCATCAATAAGCAAAATCCTTTTGAATTAGCAGAAGATACAATCGTAATTTCTTAAAATTAAACTTTTAATTTTCTACTAGGCGTTAGAGCAAGATGTTCTATCGCCTTTTTCCATACTATATATGATATGAAGCAAATTGGTATACTTAAAAGCAAGTTTATGATAAAATTTTAATAGCTATGAATTTCTGCAAGTTTCTGCAGAAGTTTTTTTGAACGTTTTAAATATAAGGAGATTATAAGAAATGATCTACAAAGTTTTATACCAAAAAGACCAGATCGTTAATCCAAGAAGAGAAACTACTAAAACTCTTTTTTTAGAAGCAGATAATGTAGTTGCAGCAAGAACTATGGTTGAGGATAACACCCCCTATAACATTGAACTCATCCAAGAATTAACTGGAAACTCCCTTGCTTACGAAAAGCAAAGTCCAGATTTCAAACTGACAACTTTTGATTCTAAGGATAATTAACGACCTTGAAATTAAAGAATAACGAAGTCGGCGTTTACGCTATAGGGGGTCTAGGCGAAATCGGCCGTAATATGTACTGCGTTGAGTACCAAGATGAAATTATCATCATGGACTGCGGTATCAAATTCCCTGAAGATGATATGATGGGGATTAATTATGTTATCTCAGACTATTCCTACTTAGTTAAGAATAGAAAAAAAATCAAAGCATTGGTAGTTACACACGGACATGAAGACCACATCGGCGGAATTCCTTATCTTTTAAAGAAGATTCCTGAAATTCCTGTCTATGCTACTCCATTTGCTTTAGCCTTAATTCGTGGAAAACTTGATGAACATGGAATTTTAAACTCTAGTGAACTTCATGAAGAACATGAAGATACTGTTTTAAAATTTGATAAGTTATCAGTAAGTTTCTTCAGAACCACTCACTCAATTCCTGATACTCTAGGAATTGCAGTTCATACTCCTGAAGGAGCCGTTCTATTTACTGGAGACTTTAAATTCGATTTAACTCCAGTTATGAATCAACCAGCTCCTGATTTTCAAGAGATGGCTAAGCTCGGAAAAGAAGGTGTCTTAGCCCTTTTATCTGACTCTACTAATGCAGAAGTTCCTACATTTACAAAGTCAGAAAGATTCGTTGCTCACTCATTGCATGACATCATTACTGGAATTAAAGGCAGAATTATTTTTGCTACTTTTGCTTCCAACCTTTACCGTGTATCAACTGCTATCAAAGCTGCTGTTGATACCGGAAGAAAAGTAGCTATTTTTGGTCGTTCAATGGAAAATGGGGTTCAAAATGGTATTGATCTTGGCTACTTAGATATTCCTGAAGGAACCTTAGTTGATGCCAATGAAATTAATCATACTCCACCGGAAAAGGCAATGATCTTATGTACTGGTTCTCAAGGTGAACCTCTTGCTGCTCTTTCAAGAATTGCAGATGGAACTCACCGTCAGATTTCACTACAACCAGGCGATACAGTCATCTTTTCTTCTAATCCAATTCCAGGTAACACTACTAGCGTTAACCACTTAATTAATAAGTTAACCGAAGCTGGTGCGAATGTTGTTCATGGTAAGATTCACAATGTCCATACTTCTGGACACGCTGGACAAGAAGAACAAAAGATGATGATTGAGTTAACTAAACCTGAATACTTCATTCCAGTTCACGGTGAATATAGAATGCAAGTCGTTCATACTGAAACTGCTCAATCTACTGGTATGCCTAAAGATCATACTTTTGTTCTTAAAAACGGAGATGTTCTTGCTTTAACGAAAGATTCTTCTAGAATTGCTGGTCACATTAATATTCCGGATGTCTTTGTTGATACTTCTGGTAGCGATGATGTTGGTCGTGACCGTCAAATCTTGGCTGAAGAAGGTCTTGTAGTAGTAGTAGCAACTGTTGACTACAAACACCAACGTGTTCTTGCGGGTCCAGACATTTTGAGTCGTGGTTTTGTCTACATGCGTGAATCAACAGAATTGATTAGTCAAGCTCAGAAACATGTCTACCATGTTCTTAAGACGGAAATGGCGAAAGATCCACAACCAAAAGAAAATGAAATTAGAAAGGCGATTATTGAGAATCTTCAAGATTTCTTATATTCAAAGACTGAAAGAAGACCAATGATTCTGCCAATGCTAATTGAAAAGAAATAAAATAAGCCCCACCTCGGGGCTTATTTTTTTATATTACATAGGCAAAAAATAATGAAAAAGATTCATTTACTTGTAAATCTAAAATCAGGGAGCAACAAAGGCGAAAAGGCTCTCAAGCAAATTGAAACTGTACTTAAAGCCGAAAAAATTAACTATGATATTCATATCTCGCATTATCCGGGACAATTGGTTCCAATTGCAACCAAGATAGTCAATGAGATTAGTTCTAGAAATGAATATGTTATTGTAATCGGTGGTGATGGTTCTCTGAACCAAGCATTAAATGGTGTTAAAAATTCAGATCATCCTAATACTCCTCTTGCCTACTTCCCAGCAGGTACTGGAAATGATTTTGCTAGAGCAGCTAAAATTGAAACAGATCCTCTAAAATTGATTAAACATCTAAAGAACAATCTAACTATTACTAAAGTAGATTGCGGAAAATACCATGATTTAATTAACGGTGAGACAAGATACTTTGTCAACAATTTAGGAATTGGTTTTGATGCTTATGTAGTTAACAAAACTAATCACTCAAAACTAAAAACTAAATTTAATAAAATCAATTTAGGTAACTTAACTTATGGGATTAATATTGTTCAAGCTCTCAAGGGACAAGATAATTTTAAAGTTAGAGTTTCAACCAATGGTCATACCTCTTACTATGAACACGCATATTTAGTGACCACCACCAACCATCCCTACTTTGGTGGTGGTGTACCCATCTTACCAATTGCTAGCATTCATAATCATCACTTAGATATTGTAATTGTAGAAAAGCCAAACTTAGTAAAATTTATTTATCTATTTTCTAAGTTGCTAATTAATGGATCACACTTGAAAAGTAACCAATTTCATTATTTTGAATCATCTGCAATTGAAGTTAAAACTGATGATCCTGAGTACGGTCAACTTGATGGAGAAGAATTATCAAAAAGAAAGTTTCATCTAAAATTTGAAGTAGATCATTTTGATCTTTTGCAATAAACGACAAATAGCCAGCTCATAATGAACTGGCTGTTTTGCTATCTTTTTTCTTCTAATTTAATATCTTCCATACCAATCATGGGATCAATCTGCCCAGAATAAATTAGCTCGGGAGTCAAAAGATAATTTTCTGGCTCAACATTTTCTTCTTTAACTTCAGCTTTAGTTTCTTCTTGCTCCGCATTTATCTTTGAAGTATCTTCAACTTCTTTAAGACCTAGTTCATGCCTAATTTTAGCTGCTAACTCAGTCTTACGGTCATTACCTGGCGTACGCAATGCCATGATATACGCCTTTTTTTCTCCTACCATAACTAAGTTTTTTTCGGCACGAGTAATGGCAGTATATAACAAATTCCGCCTCAACATCATATAATTTTGCATCGTAAGATTTAAAATTACTAACGGAAATTCTGACCCTTGGGACTTATGAATGGTAATCGCATAAGCACGTGTAATATCATTTAAGTCTTTAATACCAAATTCTATTTCACGACCGTCAAAATCAGCGATTAATATTTTGGCCTTATCATCAGGATTAAGGCCAATAATTTTACCAATTTGACCATTATAAATATCTTTTTCCGGATTATTTTGTAATTGTAAAATTCGGTCCCCGATTCTAAAACTTTCATTGTGAGCTTCAATTACTTTAGTTTTTGCTGATAGTGGGTTCATCACATCCTGCAAAATATCATTTAAGTGAGTAATTCCACCTTGACCGTTGTACATCGCTCCCAGAACTTGAACATCATCCTTTTTGAAGCCACGTTTAATAGCCAAATTTACGATTTGATCAATTGCATCACCCACTAAGCTTGGTTGACATGGAATAAAGGAGTAGTTTTTAGTTTTATTAAAAATAGTCTCCTCGGCTTCTTCATCATTAATTGCATGGGCCAACTTAATAATTGATGAATCTTCACCCTGTCTATGAATCACTTGCAACCGTGTAGTGGGAAAGGCTCCGGAGCTGATTAAATCACCGAAAACGTTACCTGCACCAACTGAAGGAAGCTGGTCTTTATCTCCAACAAAAACTATTCTCTTTGTTGAATTAATACCGGATAAAAGCTGTTTAAAGAGGAACATATCAACCATTGACATTTCATCAATTATTAAAATTTCACCATTTAATTCGTTTACATCAGTTGCATCATTTTCACCAATGCCTAACCCTAACAAGCGGTGAATAGTTTTTGCTGAAATATCTGTAACCTCGCTCATGCGCTTGGCTGCGCGCCCGGTTGGTGCAGCAAGCAAAAATGGTGGATCATCGCTATATAAAGCTGCACTTGGAATTTCCGCAAGTTCCTTTAGACACATTAAAATTCCATTAATAATTGTCGTTTTACCAGTACCAGGACCACCGGTAAGAATTGAAATTGGGTTATTTAGAGCGTTTTTAATTGCCCTTTTTTGAGTATCATCATATTCAATTTCAAGCGTTTCTTCAACATGTTTTATTGCTTTTTCAATAGCGCTATCATCAAATTCTTCTTTTTCAACTTGATTATTAACTACCTGTTTTAATTCAGTTGCTATATCAAACTCAGTTTGAAAAATTGCTTGTAAAGCTGCCTTATCACCTGAAACAACGACTTTTCCTTGCCTTTGAAGTTCGTTCACACTATTAGCTAACTCATCGTAAGAGGTAGATTGAACTAAGTCGTAAGCCTGGGTTAATAATTCATCAAGTGGAACATAAGTATCTCCCAAAGTATTAAGAGCAGTCTGCAAAATACTTAGAATTGCCCCCCTAATTCTTCTAGGATCATTTAGTTCTATTCCGAGCGCGTGTCCCATATTATCCGCCGTTTTAAAGCCAAAGCCGCGAACTTCACCGAGAGCTTGATAAGGATCTTCCTCTAGTTTCTTCAAGGAATCACCATGATACACTTTATAAATATTACCAGCTACTTTTTTATTGATCCCATATCTAGCTAGTTTAATCACAATTTCTGAAAATGAATCCATCTGATTAATTCCAGATAATAAGCTATCTTTTTGCTTTTGAGTCAAATCAAGATTGTCAATCTCAGTTGGATTTGACTTAATAAGATCTAAAGCATTCGTTCCTAAACTATCAATGATCTTTTCAGCAGCCTTCTTACCAATTCCAGGAAATTTGTCAGAACTAAGGTACTTAGCTAAACTGCCCTCTTCATGGGGTAAAACTGGTTCATAAGAACTTATACGAAATTGTTTGCCAAATTTTTCGTGTACAACAATATTCCCGGTAAATTTATAAGTTGATCCAATTTGGATGTCCCCAAAATTTCCAGTTACTCGGATATTATCACGATCATAATCAGGTAATTTACTAATTAAATCTACATCAATAATCTTAAAAAGATCTTGATTATTTTCAAAAACAATTCCATTTATTCGTCCAGTAAAACTAGTTTCTGCCATTTTTACCTCTAATCAATTTTGCTACCGCATTATATTGCTTTTGTGCTTGAGCAAAATAATTGGGATCTTGACTTTTTGATAATTTAAAATATTTTTCTGCTTCATCAGGATCAGTATCAAATAAAGTTAACCCCAATAAAAAATTAATCTTTGCATTTCTTTGATCTTCTGAAATTTTATTATAAGTTTGATTTGCGGACTTAAAATCGCCCAAGCTAAGCCAAATATCACCAATCAATTCTAAAGTTCGTTCATCCTGATTCTTTAACGTTAAGGCATAGGCTAGTGCCTTTTGATACTGCCCTAATTTCATAAAGATCAAAGCTTTTTGATATATTGTCTCTTCATCATCTGCAATCGAGTTAAGCAAGGCAAGCGACTTGGCAAAATCTCCTTGTATGTAGTAGCAGACAGCAATGTTATAGGTTAGATCTTCAGGATGCTTAACCAGGCCACGAGCTTTTTCTAATAGTTCTAACGCCTGATCAGCAGCATTTTGTTCAATTAAATAAGTTGAAAGCTGCAAATAATTTTCGATATCTTTGGGATGCTTGTTTATTTTTTCAATTAGTAAATGTATAGCTTTATCTACATTGCCAGCATCATATAAGTTGGCTATTTTTTTATCCATTTTTAAATTGTATCCCTACTAGTAATTTTCCGATCTAAGTAGCTTGTTTCATTCCACGCTACTTCATCAAAAGTCTTTCCATGATCTTCCGTATCAAGAATGGTAAGACTTGTATTAGTTAAGCCGCCACGCTTTCTAATATCGGCAATATCGTACCCCTCTAGCGTTCTAATCAAGGCACACAAAGCCGCTCCATGACTTACTAATAATACCTTATCATCTTTATTAGGATATCTTTTTACAATATCAGCAATCAATTTCTTCCCACGTTCTATCATATGGTCAAAATTTTCACCATGGAAAGTTGATGGATCATAACGATCAGGGAAATAACGAAATGCTTTTATTTGATCTGGGTATTTACTTTCAGCATCAACAAACTTCATTCCTTCCAGATCTCCTAGATTAAACTCCTTTAAACGGTCGTCAACAATGACTGGGACAGTAATTCCCATATCATTTCTAAGCATCACTGCAGTTGTTAATGCGCGTTGTAAAGGACTAGAATAAAAGGCTCTAAACTTTGTTCCTTTTAAGTATTCAGCCAATTTTTTGATGTCTTCATAACTTTCAGGCAAAAGAGGTGAATTACCACTACCGCCTTGATAGCGTCCTTCTAAGTTCCATTTTGTTTTTCCATGTCTTACAAAATATAATTGCATAATTTGCTTATCCCTCCACTTTTATTACTATTATAAGTTTTAAGAAGAGAAAATAACAGTTTATAAAAATAAAAAAGAAGCCTCAAAAAGAGACTTCCCTTAAACTATACTAGTTGTAATTGTTTTTCGTTTTGGTATGCACGGTCAATTGTAGCTCCACCTAGGCACTCTTCACCATTGTAGAACACAATAGCTTGTCCAGGAGTAACAGCACGTGCTGGCTCATCAAACTCAACATGAACTGTATTATCCTTTGCACGGTAGTGCATAGTCACACCAACATCAGGTTGGCGGTATCTAAACTTAGCAGTACACTTCAAATCAACGTCGTGATCTGGTTGGCCTGTAAAGAATGACACACCGCTTGCGTCTAGGCTAGTAGCATATAAAAGCTTGCTGTCATAACCTTGCTCAACAATTAGCTCGTTCTTCTTTAGGTCCTTACCTACTACAAACCATGGATCAGTTGATTCCTTAGTTGAACCTAAACCAAGCCCAGATCTTTGACCAATAGTGTAGTACATTAAACCAGCGTGCTCACCAACAACTTTTCCATCTGGAGTAACCATTTTTCCTGATTGAGCTGGTAAAAATTCACTCAAGAATTTTTTAAAGTTACGTTCACCAATGAAACAAATTCCCGTCGAATCTTTCTTTTTAGCAGTTGCTAATCCTGAAGCAATAGCAATTTCACGTACTTGTGGCTTAGTTAAATTAGCAAGTGGAAAAATTACTTTCTTTAATTGATCTTGTGAAAGTTGGCTTAAAAAGTAAGTTTGATCCTTATTGCCATCCTTAGGTCGCATCATATGAACAACACCATTATCATCAATGCGAGTTGCTGCATAGTGCCCCATTGCAATATAATCCGCATCTAAATCCATGGCGAAATCTAAGAAAGATTTAAATTTTATTTCTTTATTACACATTACATCAGGATTTGGAGTTCTGCCTTTTTTATATTCATCTAAGAAATATTCAAATACACGCTCCCAATAATCCTTTTCAAAGTTAATAGAATAGTAAGGAATACCGATTTCATCGGCAACTTTTTTTACATCTTCGTAATCCTCAGTTGCCGTACAGACTCCGGAATCATCAGTATCATCCCAATTCTTCATGAAGACGCCGACAACATCAAAGCCTTGTTGTTTGAGCAAAAGTGCAGAAACTGAAGAATCAACTCCACCACTCATACCAACAACGACTCTAATTTTGCTGTTATCTACCATTTATCTTTTTCTCCTTTTAGCAAGGTGCAATAATTTGGCGATCTTCAAGATCCTTTAAAATGAAGTTAAGCAATTCAACCATTGGTGCTAGTTGTTTATTCTTAAAAATATTAACCTTTTGCAAACCATTAGTATCTGTAACTACCATTGTTAAATGATCTAAATCTTCATTAATTGTTAGCTTTAATTGACAGGTTGCATTATAAGGAGATTCATTGTATAAGGGATGTTTATACAAAAAATTTTCTCTTTTAGTCTTCGTAAAACCTGCATCAATCAATGCATAACGTTTAATTTCAGGATTAATCGTAAACTTACGATTATCGCCATTAATAATTACTGTATTTGCCATAAAATATCACTCTCAATATTATTATCTTATTTTTTGTAAGTGTCAAGTATATGATTTTACTATTATTATACCTTAAGACAATTTCTACAAAAGATAATTTTACTATTTAACTAGACGCTTGCACATCTTAACTAAATCTGCTGCAAATTTTTGAATTTCTTCTTCAGTATTAAATCTACCAAAGCTAACTCTAATTGATTCCGCAATTCTTGGTGAGTCCTCACCATACATTGCCTGTAAAACATGTGAAGGAGTAAGTGAACCTGCTGTACATGCAGAGCCACCAGAAACAGCGTATCCATCTAAGTCTAAGTTAGTTAAAGCAGAGTAAGTACCTACACCTTTTAGCCATAAGTTCAAAACATGGTGAGATACTTCACCTTCTAGAGTTCCATTGACTTCATAATCAATTTGATTTTTATCAAGTTCATCCAGAATTATTTTTTGAAACTTTTGATATTTCTCTTGTAACTCTTCCTTGTTCATCTTATTTAATTCTTGAGCAGCTATACCAAAACCTGCAATACCGGGTACATTTTCCGTTCCTGGCCGACGTTTAGTTTCTTGTTCACCACCTAAAAGTAGATTACTTACTTTTAAGCCATCTCTTTCATAAAGAAAACCTAAAAACTTTGGTCCATTAACTTTATGAGCAGAAGTTGATAATAAATCGATGTTCATTTCTTTAACATCAATTTCAATATTCCCAAATCCTTGCACGTCGTCTACATGAAAATAAGCATTAGAATCTTTTACTAAGTCACCAATCTCTTTTAAAGGCATGATTGATCCGACTTCATTATTAACTGCCATAATAGAAACTAAGATTGTATCTGGTGTCAGTTCTCTCTTCAAGTCGTCCAAATTAACATGGCCAGTTTTATCAACATTAAGATATACGATTTCGTATCCTTCTTGAACTAAGCGTTTCATCGGATTTAAGACAGAAGGATGTTCAATTTTAGTAGTAATAATTTTTTTGCCAATATTTTTTCTAGACCGAACTGTGCCAAAAATAGCAGTATTATTGCTTTCAGAGCCACCACTAGTAAAAATTATTTCCTTATCTTGGGCATTGATGGTTTCTGCTAGTTGATGACGAGCTGTCTCCACTACATGACGAGCCTTACGCCCAAATGCATGTTGACTAGAAGCGTTGCCAAAATCATCAGCCATTTCGCTACTAATTTTTTCAATAACTTTTGGATCCATTGGCGTAGTAGCTGCATTATCTAAGTATACATTTTTCCTAGTCATATTATCTTATAACCTCTTTACTTTCCTTACATTTCGGAAGTGGCTATTTTATTTTAACATAAAAATAGACTAAGTTACGATGAACTTAGTCTATCAATAGTTTAATCTAAAACTGTCTCTTCCAGATAGGATGCAATTATACTTGCAGCTTTTGCTCCAACTTCCTTAACAAACTTATCAAAGTCATTGTCAGCATTAGCATCTCCATTATCTGAAATAGCACGAATTGCGACTAATGGAGTATTAAAATGTCTGGCTACTTGTGCAAAAGCAGCCCCTTCCATTTCTACTCCTAATGCGTCAGAGAAATTCTTTTTAATCTCATCTTTTTGTGCTTCAGAAGCAATAAAACTGTCTCCAGTTACAATCAATCCCTCTTTAAAAGGAATATCGTGTTCCTTCAAATACGCCGCAAATTTTGCACGGAAGGCATTATCTAGAGTATAGCCTGCAGGTTCTTGGGGAATTTGTCCTTCCACATAGTTACCTGCACTAGTATTATGGGCATCATAGTACATAAACTTATTAGGCAAAATTAAATCTTTTCTCTTTACATCTTCTTGCAATGATCCAGCAGAACCAGTCATAAAAATCAAGTCGATATCTTCCTTGGTTAACAGACTAGTCAAATTCATAGCTGCATTAACTTTACCGATTCCACTTAATCCCAAGTAAATGTCATTTCCATTTACTAAAAAATGATCAAATTCAGTCGTGCCGAAGACCTCTTTATTTTCAAACTTAAAATGCTTTTTATAGAATTCTGCTTCTTCTTCCATTGGGACAATAATTGCGATTTTCATTTTTTACCTCTAAATCTAAAGTTTAAACAAAGCGAACAAAACTATAACTAATAAAACAACAACAATTAAAATGGCATAATTTAGACGCTTTTTTAAACGATTAACCTTATCTTCACGCTTTTCTTTTAAAGCACGATTTGCGAGATCCTCTCTTGATTCAAATTGTGAAGAATCTTGAACCTCAACTTTTTGATCACTTACATCAGTTTGATGCTTATATTTCCTCAATCGTTTAAAATTAGCGAAAACTTTGCTTACTTTTTCTTTTTGTTGTTTTTTACGATAATCTGCTCGTTTTTCAGTCATTACTTTGATTTCCTGTTAAAATCATATTTTCCCAAAATGTAATTGCCATAACAGTCTTTGCATCCATAATTTCTCCCGAAGCAATTAACTGTTTTAATTCTGGAAGACTGTACCATTCTTGAGTTAAAAATTCATCTTCATCAAGAGGACGTTTATTTTCAAGTTTTGACAAAGTATCACAATAGAATAAATGAATTTTTTCATCACAAAAACCAACAGATGTATAAAATTCACTTACCTTTTCCCAATACTCAGCCTTGTAGCCGCCCTCTTCATTCAGCTCTCTTTTCATTGCATCAAGAGGTGAAGCGTCTGTCTCATCAATTAAACCTGCAGGAATCTCCAAAGTTAATTGTTTAATGGGCTCACGCCATTGCTTTACAAGAAGCATTTTTTTCTCATCATTGATAGCAATTGCAGCACTAGCATCGGGATGCTTAACTATCTCACGAGTAGCTGTTTTTCCATTTGGTAAACTAATAGTTTCAACATTTAAGTCAATAAGTTTACCTTCGAAAATAGGTTTATTTGAGATTTCAGTTTCTCTCAGATTCACTTAATTTCTCCTTTTAGTCATGATCAACATAAACGTTGATACATTGTAGACCTTTTTTTCCTTGCGCTAATTGATAACGAACTCTTTGACCTACAGTCAGTTTTTTATAACCTTCTTCTTTAATTGACTTATAAAAAACAAAGTAAGATGAATGAGTTAAATCATCCTCAATAAATCCATACGCAGAGTTTGGATCAAATTGTTTAACAGTACCTTTACGCATTATTTTTCTAAACCTTCTTTTTCTGCTTCAGGAAAGTTTTCAGCAACAATAGCTGCACAGCGGGCACATAATTCTGGGAAACGTGGGTCACTACCAACATCAGTTGTAGTACGACGACATCTTGGACAAACTTCACCAGCAGCATGTTCCACTACAATTGAAGCAGTCAGTAATTTTTCAGCATTTTCAGGTGCTTCTTCATCACTAATAGTTAAATCAGAAACAATCAAGATTTGTCTGATATTAGCATTTAATTTATCGAGAAGTGCCTTCGTTTCTTCAGTTGGATAAAGAGTAACGTGTGCTTCAAATGACTTACCAATTACCTTAGCATTACGTGTTTCTTCAAGTGCCTTCAAAACATCTGAACGAACCTTCATAAAGGCGTTCCAATTTGCTAAAACTTCATCCTCATTAGCAAAATGGTCTACTTCTGGCATATTAGCAAGTTGAACGTAATCTTCTGGCTCCTTGAGGTAACCCCAAACTTCTTCCATAGTATGTGGAAGGATTGGTGTCATCAATTTAGTTAGCTTAACTAAAACATCGTAAATTACAGTTTGCATTGAACGACGACTTTCACTGTCTTCAGCATCAATGTAAAGAATGTCCTTAGCAAAGTCTAAGTAAAAGGCAGATAAGTCATTTGAAATGAAGCTAAATACTTTCTTATAAACACTATTAAAATCAAACTTATTGTATGCTTCAATTGCCTCTTCGATCAAGCGATTTAACTTGATTTCCATATATTGATCTACACCGGACATATCTGGGTAAGCAATTGCATTTTCCTTAGGATCAAAGTCAGAAGTGTTAGCAAGCATGAAACGCATAGTATTTCTAATCTTACGATAGCTTTCAGCAGATTGACGTAAAATATCTTGAGAAACGGCTACATCAGAAGTAGTATCTGCTCCAGCAACCCATAAACGAATAATTTCTGCACCCATTTGCTTGATTACATCATTAGGTGAAATTACATTACCTAATGATTTAGACATCTTATGTCCTTTATCGTCTAAAACAAAACCTTGAGATAAAACTTGCTTATATGGAGCTTTACCAGTTACAGCAACTGAAGTAATTAAACTTGAGTTAAACCAACCACGGTATTGGTCACTACCTTCAAGATATAGATCTGCTGGGAAATCTAAGCCATCACGCTCTTGCATGACACCAGCCCAAGAAGAACCAGAATCAAACCAAACATCTAAGATATCAGTTTCTTTTCTAAATTTACCATTTGGTGAATGTTCTGACTTAAATCCTTCTGGAAGTAGTTCTTCTGCACTATGAGTATACCATGCATTAGAACCTTCTTTTTCAAAGATTTGAGCCACATGTTCGACAGTTTCTGGAGTAACAATTGGAGTATCGTCTTCTGCATAGAAAATTGGAAGTGGTACACCCCATGCACGTTGACGAGAAATTACCCAATCACCACGATCTTTAATCATATTGTAAAGACGAGTCTTACCCCATGCAGGAATGAAATTAGCTTTTTCAATTTCTGCTAAAATTTGATCTCTAAATTTGTCAATTGACGCAAACCATTGAGTAGTTGCACGGTAAATAACGGGTTTCTTAGTACGCCAGTCGTGTGGGTACGAGTGAGTAAAGAAACTAAGTTTTAATAATACGCCAGCTTTTTCAAGCTTATCAGCAACAACTTTATTAGCATCATCATAAAACATTCCTACTAAGTCTGGATCAGGTACTTCTTTAGTAAATCTACCTTGTGCATCCATAGGACTAAATACTGGTAAACCATAACGACGGCCAACATTGTAGTCATCTTCACCAAAACCAGTAGCGTTATGAACTAATCCAGTACCATCATCTACAGTAACATAAGTATCATTCATTACCAAACCAGTTACATCATATAATGGATGTTGGTATGTCATTCTATCAAAGTCAGTACCTTTTAAAGTCTTAACAACCTTATAATCTTCCCAACCTAGATCTTCAGCAACTGCTGAAAGACGTTGTGAGCCGATTACGTACTTTTTACCCTTAACTTCAACTACTGAGTAATCAAATTTAGGATTTACAGTAATTCCGACATTACTTGGAATAGTCCAAGGAGTAGTAGTCCAAATTACTAGTGATGTATCTGAATCTAGAATACCCTTTCCATCTTTAATTGGAAAAGCAACATAAATTCTTGGTGATTTAATGTCATGATATTCCACTTCGGCTTCAGCTAAAGTGGATTCACTTGACCAAGACCAGTAAACAGGTTTTTTACCCTTATAGATATAACCTTTTTTGAACATTTCACCGAAGACTCTAATTTCTTCAGCTTCAAATTTTGGTTGTAAAGTAATGTAAGGATGATCCCAATCAGCCATTACTCCTAAGCGTTTGAAGTCGGCCATTTGTTTTTGAACTTGTTCTTCCGCAAACTGACGACAAAGTTCTCTATACTTAGCCCGATCTAATGTTTTACGGTCAACACCCTTTTTGGCTAATTGTTGTTCAACTGGAAGTCCGTGAGTATCCCATCCAGGAACATAAGGAGCATAGTAACCATTCATATTTTTGAAGCGAACGATAATATCCTTCGAGATCTTATTTAAGGAGTGTCCCATGTGGATATTACCATTAGCAAAAGGAGGACCATCATGAAGGTCAAAACGAGGTTTGCCTTCATTAAGTTTTAATCTTTGTTCATATAATTTATTTTCCTCCCATTCTTTTTGCCATTCAGCTTCACGAACTGGAAGATTACCGCGCATTTTAAATTTAGTTTTGCCTAAATTCAATGTATCTTTGACTCTCATAAAAAATCCTTTCTTAATCAAAAAAAGCTTCATCCCAAATAGGACGAAGCTTCTCGTGGTACCACCTAAATTGAATAGGGTATACTTACCCTATCCCACTTATTCTCTGTGTATCGTACAGAAAACGTTTAAGTCAATTGGCAGCTGATTAACTTTCGACGGTTGTTAGTCTTTCACCATCACTAACTCGCTAAGGTATCTACTTGTTGTTACTGTCGACTTAAATTTTAATTATCTTTTAAATCATCAGGAAAAATAATTACTGGACCATCGCGACGCTCAGAACTTTCCTCTGTAGCATGCATACTTTCCTTAACGGAGTTTCCTCCATCTAAGAGTTCAGCACTATCTTCCTTTTCTTGAACAGAGTTTACTTCATTTACTGCATTATTGTCAACCTCTGAAATAGCAGAATTAGTTTCTTCAGACGGCACTTCATCATCTAGTGGTCCATCCGGAATTTGCTCATCCTCGAGAGGCTGTGACCCATCAGCTGGATATAAGCGTGAGCGTCCATAATATTTGTCTAGGTAATATTGCCAATCAGAGTCACTTAATTCTTTTATCTGATCTTTTAACATTCCCTGAATTGCTTCTCTAAAATCTTCTACCTTTGCCTTAAGCAAATCATAATCATGATTTAAAGTATCATATTGCTTTTGAAGGTCAGCTCTTTTTTTCTCCCCCTCGTCTTGAGCTTTCTTAACTATCTCATCAGCATCTTGATTAGCTTTTTGAATAATTTCTTGAGCTTCTGTGTTTGTTCTTTTTTTTATTTCTTCAGCATTTTCTTGTGCTGAAATTAAAGACTCATTAATTGAATCTTTAACCTTTTCAAATTTATCTACTTTTTTCTTTAGCTCAACATTTTCATTTTTTAAATCAACAATTTGATCAAGTGCATCCCCATATGCATCAACAATTCGATCTAAAAAACCATCTACCTGCTTGGAATCATATCCACGAAGTTTTGTACTAAACTCCTTATTATGGATATCCATTGGCGTTAATGTCATATTATCAC
>ERZ777011.2008-NODE-2008-length-18214-cov-3.489014_pt1 | contig 18214 bp, 19 predicted proteins | sample MGYA00374964_ERZ777011 | MGnify/ENA primary metagenome ERZ777011 (study PRJEB29310, sample SAMD00008975) | mouse gut metagenome | study: EMG produced TPA metagenomics assembly of the Metagenome analysis of fecal microbiota from mouse which was promoted...
CCGTCTTGCGTTGGGAGTGAAATAATGGCTTTCACGAAGAGCCTCCTGCATGGCATGAAGAACGTCCTCCTCGGATACGGGTTCGCCATACCAGATGTAGGCAAGGTCGGAGACGCTAAAGTGCCTTTCCGGGTAGTGCTCCCTCAGATATTCCCAGAAAAACTTTTCGTCCTCCGGGGTGTATTTTTGGTTTTTTTGAAGGGTGTAAGCAGGGACAAAGGGCGCCTGCTTTCTTTTTTTGTGCAGGGAAATCTCATAGGACCGGCCGCATTCGGGCAGATATACCTGTCTGCGATAGTCCTGGGCGGCAAGCTCCGCGCCCAGTTCTTTCATGGCGTCCCGGTTCCCATGTACCAGAAAAATATGCCGGGAGGAGAGACGCGATAGCAGTCCCTGAATTTCCATTTTGTCCCCGTGGGCGGAAAGCCCCACCTGTTCAACGCGGCATTTGACGGGAACGGAGGAGCCGTTTAAGGACAAAGCGCCGCCTTCGGGATTTTCCACAAGATTCAGAAGCTGACGGCCGGGGGATTCCTCGTCCTGATAGCCGGTGATGATAAGGCAGGCGTCCTCCGAGGAAACAAGGCGGCTGGCATACTGAACGCTGGGGCCGCCGGTGAGCATACCGGAGCTGGAAAGGAAGATGGCAGGGCCTTCGCCGGACAACAGTTCCTCTCTTTTTTGCATGGGCGCTACGGCCTGTATTTCTTTGGTATAAAAAGGTTCATTGCCCTTAAAAATACGTTTTCCCAATGCGTTTTTGAGATAAGTGGGATTGCGGGTATACATGATATTGATGTCCCGCACCATGCCGTCAACGTAGACGGGAACCGCCGGGATTTCCTGATTCTGAATGGCGGAGCGCAAAATCAGTAAAACCTCCTGGGCGCGCCCCAGTGCAAAGGCGGGAATCAAAATTTTTTTCTTCTGCAGGATACATTCCCGCACCACCTCCACCAGCCTTTTTTCCTCCACCTGTCTGTTGGAGTGGAGGCGGTTGCCGTAGGTGGTCTCGACGATGGCCACATCCGGCCGCAGCTTTGGAATGCTGATGCCCTCGATGGTGCGCTGGGAAAAGGCGGAAAAGTCTCCGGAATAAAAAAGGCTTCCCTCTTTTGTGACAAGATAAATACAGGCCGCCCCTGCAATATGCCCGGCGGGATAGAAGGTTAAAGTAATTTCATCCAAAATGGGAAAGGGAGCCTGGAATCTTAAAGGGCGTATCCGGCCCAGCATGGCCAGCACATCCTGCTCGGAATAGTGGGGAATCTCCCCCTCACGGTTATTCATGATTTTTAAACTGTCGTACAGAAGCGTCCGGGTCAGATCCGCCGACATGGCCGTCATATAGATGGGCGCGTTCGGGTAGGCTTTGCTGATAAGAGGAAGCGTGCCGATGTGGTCCATATGGGCATGGCTGATTAAAATGGCGTCAAGGCCGCCCTGTTCTTCCACGGTGCGGAAGTTGGGGAGAGGGTCTTTCGCGCCGGACTGGCGGATTCCGGAGTCCATGAGGATGCCTTTGCCCGCTATTTTAAGATAGATGCAGCTTGCGCCAATTTCCATGGCGCCGCCGAGAAAATGTAGGTTCATGATAAATTGCCTTTCTTCTTGTATTTTATAGAATATTTTTATTTGTAAGCTGACGCTTGAAACGCGACAGCGTTTGGTATAATAAGCCATATTGGAAAGAGGATGCTATTGCTTGATAATTTATGGTTCATTTACTGTGAATACTTTTGGTAAAATGGAGTTCCTTTTTTAAAATATGCGGTATATATGCATAATTGTCAAGTATGCATATATACCGCATATCATCTTGCTTTTGGGTTTTTTAACATAAATATACGTGAAAAGAGATTTTTAAAATTGAAAGTAATACTTGGAAAAAATGGCAGATTGTATATAATGGATAATAGCGTAGTCATTTGAGCGGTCGGCATAAAATAAGGAACTGTTACGTACCGCGAAAAAAGATGACGGGTGGAAAGGAGAAGAAATGTTAGAATTTAAATATGACACACAGCTTTTGATTGAGGGCGAAGATTTGGATGAGGATGCAATTTCCGAATATTTTACGGAGAATTTTAAGGGGGACTGTCTGCTTGCGGTGGGAGACGAGGAATTGATTAAAATCCATTTTCACACAAATGAGCCGTGGCAGGTACTGGAATACTGCGCGACTCTGGGCGAAATCTATGATATCGTGATTGAGGACATGGACCGCCAGTCAAGAGGCTTGAAAGGCTAATGCGAAGAGAAGTTCTAAGGCACTGGAGTAAGAGAATGGAGGAATATTTATGGAAAACAATTTGACAAGAGAAGAAGCACTTGCGTTATTAAAAAAATACAATAAGGAGCCCTTTCATATTCAGCACGGTCTCACGGTGGAAGGGGTTATGAGGTGGTATGCCAATGAGTTGGGCTACGGCGACGAAGCGGATTATTGGGCGATTACCGGCCTTTTGCACGACATAGATTTTGAACTGTATCCCGAGGAGCACTGTAAAAAAGCGCCCGAATTATTGAGGGAAGGCGGGGCATCGGAGGACATAATTCATTCCGTCTGTTCCCATGGGTACGGCCTTTGTTCCGATATCAAGCCGGAGCATGAGATGGAGAAGGTTCTTTTTGCGGTGGACGAGCTGACAGGATTGATTGGCGCCGCCGCTCTGATGCGTCCTTCTAAGAGCGTGATGGATATGGAGGCTTCCAGCGTGAAGAAAAAATTTAAGGACAAAAGATTTGCAGCCGGATGTTCAAGGGATGTGATTAGCCAAGGGGCGGAAAGATTAGGCTGGGAGATGAACGATTTATTTGAAAAGACAATCCTTGCGATGCGTTCCTGCGAAAAGCAGATTCAGGAAGAAATGGAGATGCTGTAGATGACAGGTCTTGGAACGGTCATAAACGCGGCGGCGGTAGCCGCCGGAGGTCTGATAGGTCTGAAACTGAAAAATGGCATAAAGCAAAATCTGCAGGACATTATGATGCAGGCATGCGGCGTCGCGACTATTTTTATCGGAGGAAGCGGCGCTTTGTCAAAAATGCTTGTTTTGCAGGATGGCAAGTTTGAGACGCAGGGGACGATGCTGCTTATTTTTTCTCTTGTGTTGGGCTCTCTTTTGGGAGAATGGATTGATATTGAAAAGAAAATGGATGTTCTCGGCGAGAAAATCAAAAAGGCGGTGAAGGCCGAAAACGATAATCTGTTCGTGGAAGGATTTGTCAATGTGTCTTTGATTATCTGCGTTGGCGCAATGGCAATCGTGGGGGCTATTCAGGATGGCGTCAGTGGAGATTATTCCCTCCTTACCGCCAAGGCGATTTTGGATTTCGTTATTGTGGTGGTGTTTGCCGCGGCCTATGGAGTCGGAGTGGTGTTTTCCGCCGTGCCCATTTTTGTGTATCAGGGATTGATTACGTTGGCGGCGGCATTTTTGGGGTCTTTTGTCAGTGACGCGATTGTAAGCGACTTGTCTTTTATCGGTTCCGCGTTGATTTTTTGCGTGGGTGTAAACATTGGATTTGGCAAGAAGTTCAAGGTGGGAAATATGCTTCCCGCCCTGATTGTGCCGATTGTTTATGAACTTATATTGCAATAAATTTGCTCCCTTTTCGCAAAAGTGTTCCCAATGCATAAATGTTGAAATGCAAAGTATATTTTTATATAAATCGCATAATCGTCAACAATCAAACGTTCTATAAACTGAACTTTTGGACTACTTTCATGGGTCAATATTTTCTCCTTGCCGGGCGCGTTGGAACGCTTGAAGGTTTTCCAGCAGGGACTTGGAATGATCCCTGTCGAACAAATCCAGCCAGCCCAAGGTATCTTGGGGAGCAACAGTCTTTCCTGCGAATGTATCCAATAGTTCCTCGTCGGTATTCAGCAGTTGAGTGCTGTAAGACAGCAGGTCATTGACCTCGTCCATAAATGCGGCAATGGCCTCTGGGTCAAACTCGCCGTGGACCGGCTTGCCTTCGCAGAAGTTAGTGTCGAAGTTCATGCTGTTCTCCCGCACTACTGTCTCCGTTCCGTTCTCCGGAAAAAAGAGCTGGTAATTGTAAGTTCCGATACCCTGATACATGGTAGGATGGTAGCGTAGCAGGTATGCTTCTCCATCCAGTACGCACAGAAACAGGGCGTTATAGCCCATATGCGCGAAATACCCTTCTTCCGACCAGATAAGCTTGTTGCCTTCCCACAGTTCAAACCGCTGCCCCATGCCTTCATCCAATGTCACCAGCTGGGGTATTTCGGGTACTCCGTTGCGGTCAAGGTCGTACTCCCAGTCGGAGGAACCGTCCATACCCGTTGTCGGAGAGGGAAAAGCCATTTCCGGCGCAGAAGAGACACTCGCTGAGAATACATTGTTGGCGTCTTTCTCTGGCATCTCCTCAATGGAATCTATCTCACCATCCAAATAAACAGAAGAACTATCTTTCTGTACTGTTTTGTCGTTGTTTTTAGAACAACCAGTTATAGAAAATGCCAAGGTAAACACAATCAGCATGGTAAACAGTATTTTCATAATGCTAACACCTCTGCAACATCCAATTTATAAGTTATTTTCCACTGGGTACACAATTCCGAAAAGGGAATAAATTTTAAGAGGATTAGATAAGTATATTGCAAAATTGTCTGGAAACAAACTAAAGAATCGTTTCCATTCCCACTTTCTGGGGCTTAAGACCGCATGCCTGATAAAATTTCATGGAGGCTTCGTTTAAGCTCCAGACATTCAGGGTGACATTGTAGCAGCCCTGCTCTTTGGCAAAGGCAAGCACAGCTTCATAAAGGCGCTTGCCAATATGCTGTCCTCTCAATGTTTCGTCCACACACAAATCATCAATATACAGAGTTTTGATGTCTGTTAAAATATTATCATGTATATGCTGCTGAAAAATACAGAAGGCGTACCCTAATACCCTGCCCGTTTCATCTACCGCGGTGAAAATAGGCCTGCTGTCGTCCTGGATGATTGCAAGGAGCTGTTCGTCCGTGTATTTTTTTGCGCCGTATTTAAATAAATCAGGACGCCCTTTGTGATGTACCAGGCATACCTGCATAAGCAAATTGTTAATTCCGTCCATATCCTGTTTTGTTGCTCGTCTGATGTTCATATTTTACCTCATTTCTTCTTATGTTTTTGCATAGGCTGCCCGGTATCTTATATATGGCGTGTGATAGCAGGGGGCTTATTGCCTGCCGGACATAGGTATTTGCAGATAATCAATCAGGGCGGTTTCCAAAAGTCGGGAATAGTTTACCTTTTGTTCTTCTGCAATCCTTTTCAGCCACGCCGGGAGGGTGATGTTTGTCTTGATGCGTTCATTATCCTTTTTCATGCGGAATAAATCAGGGTGGATTGTAATGGGCATTACAATATTTCCCTCGGTATCTTCTTTGGAAAGGTTCACGGATGGAGTGGGAATTTCCTCATTGTCACATTCCATACTGTAAACATGGAGGCTTGCGGCTTCTGCTGCCATGCGTGCAGCTTCTTCCAGATTATCCCCAACACTGATACATCCGGGTAAATCAGGGAAGTAGATACTATATGAGCCGTCTGTTGATGGTTCAAAAACTGCAAGATAAGTTAAATTCTGCATAAATAATGCTCCTTTCTATGAGTCATATTGCAGCTTCCTTATAATATATATTTTACGCCTTTATTATGCGTATGTAAATGAATTTTGCGCATAAATTATGCGCATCATTATGGGAAAAGAGTATAAAATTTTATCAGGTGTTACTAAAACGAAACAGAGATGTTATTGTCTGAAATACGGACTTTTAAAGATTCGATTTGAATTGAATAGCCTCTTGACATCACCACCATCAAATTATACAATTCATATTGAATAAGTCGGAATTAAAGTATGTATTAGGGGAGGGAGCCGATGAAGATTTCTACGAAGGGAAGATATGCATTAAGACTGATGCTGGATTTAGCCGTCTATAACACAGGCGCCCCAATCAGTTTAAAGGACGTGGCGAAAAGGCAGCAGATTTCAGAAAAATATTTGGAGCAGATCATTTCCTTATTAAATAAAGCGGGATTTGTGCGCAGCGTCCGGGGCCCTCAGGGAGGGTACATGTTGGCAAAGGATCCCGGCGAGTATACGGTGGGCAGGATTTTAAGGCTTACGGAGGGAGATTTGGCCCCGGTAAGCTGTGTGGAGGCGGACGGAATGGACTGCGAGCGCAGACAGGGGTGCGTGACGGTTCGGATTTGGGAGAAGTTGACCGAGGCGATTAACGGCGTGGTGGATCATATCACGCTGGCGGACATGGTTGAGTGGCAGATGGAAAAGACCGACCAATATGTCATTTAAGAGGAAAGTCCCCAATTTGTAAACTTATGGCAACATGAAATTCGCATAAAAGATATGTAATCAGGATACTTTAATGATCCTGATCCTCCTGAATGAGGGGATAGCCGTTTCCCTGGAGATCGGTGGTGATATCATTGAGATGCTGTTCTCCCGAATATTTTCTTTTTTCATTGATGACGCCGCCTTCCCACGCCCCTTTTGGAACGGTGCGGATTCGTTTTTTCTTATTCGTTGCTTTCATAGGAACCTCCTTGATTTCAGTCAATAAGCTGTCCCACGAAGGGAGGCAGCGATTGTTAGATTTAGTTTTACCGAAAAAAAAGAAAATATAAGAGGTAAATATTTCATGATTCCTAAAATGCTTTAACCGGCATAAGAGACACTTTCTTAGGTTGAAAGAGTCTTTTATGCCGGTTTTTTATGCACAGGCCCGCATAAGGAAATTTAAAAAAGCTTTAGAATTTCTTTCGTTTTCAGTAGGGAATTTGGTAAGATTTTTATTTTATATATTATATAGATTCATAACAGCAGGAACGGTTTTCATAGCGAATCGGCCGGGTATGGGATTGTTTTGGCAAATGTCATTGGAAAGGGAGAGTTGGGGAAATGGAAATGGCGATAGAAATTCGGAATTTGACAAAGAATTATGGAAAAAAGAGGGCGCTCTCAGATGTGAACCTCACAATAGAAAAGGGGATGTTTGGACTGCTTGGGCCAAACGGCGCGGGAAAGACCACGTTGATGAAGATATTGACCACTCTGGTTAAAAAGACCGAGGGAGAAGTAAAGGTTTGCGGAGTACCTGTTGAAAACAGCGGGAAAATACGGAATATGACCGGATATCTTCCGCAGGATTTTTCTATGTATGGGAATATGAGCGCATATGAAGCGCTGGATTATCTGGCGGTGCTTTCCGGAATGAACGGGGCGGAGAGGAAAACAAAGGTGCCTCAAATGCTGGAAAAGGTGAATTTGCAGGAAAAGCGTAAGGTAAAGGTGAGGGCAATGTCCGGAGGGATGAAAAGGCGTCTTGGCATTGCGCAGGCGCTCATACATGACCCGAAGGTGCTGATTGTGGACGAACCTACGGCAGGGCTTGACCCGGAGGAAAGGGTCCGCTTCCGCAACCTTTTGTGCGAGACGGCAAAGGACAGAATTGTCCTGCTCTCCACGCATATTGTAGGAGATATTGAGGCAACCTGCGAAAACATTGCCATATTAAATCAGGGGAAAATCTGCTTTCATGGCAGGGTAGCGAAGCTGCTTTCTCTGGTAGAAGGAAAAGTGTACAGCGTGGAGGTACCGGTAACGGATTTGGAAAAAGTAAAAGAAAGCTATATGGTGACGGGTATCCTTACAACCGGGAGCAGCGCAAGTATGAAAATCATCTCGGACGAAAACCCTTTTACAAAAGATAAACCTTCGGAGATAAAATTTTTGTCGGCAAAGCGTGTACAGGGGGATGTGGAGGACGCTTATATGTATTTGATGCGAATGTGAAGAAAAGTTCTAAGGCGTCAAAGCGCACAGATAAAGAACAAGGCGGCTTAAGCGGCACGCGGGGAAGCCCGGAAGTAAATTTTCAAGCGCTTGATAAGGAAGGGGAAAGAAATTATGTTTGGCGTATTGTTTTTGAAAGAATGCGGACAGGTTTTGAAAAGCCTGGTTTATTATATCTATGTTGCGGTTTTTGTCTTTTTCGTGGAAAGCCAGCTGAGCGGAGAAGGGCTGGCTGCGCTGCAGGAACCGATGCCGGGGCAGTCCTATTACGGAGAGACGGTGACACAGGATAAAACCCTGATTATGGAAGGCACTTTGGCGGATTTGGTGCGAGACCTTTCTCACAATTCTTTTGCAACCTACCCGTTGGGATTTTATAAGGGAGTAAGCCTTACCATGGAGGAGAGGGAGCAGGCGGATGAGATTTTAAGCCGCTGTACGGGAAAAAGTATGGATGAGCTTGAGGAAGAAATGACGATGCATTTTGAAGGGGATGCTCAAAGCGGCATGGATGTCAAAATGGCGGCTGCGGCGGATTACGGGGTGTCTGTGAAGGAAGACTTTTCTTATGAGGAATTTGAGAAGGCAATGCAGGAAATCTGTCATCTTGTGGGCCGGGGCTCTTTTTATGAAAAGGCAAGCTATGAGAACAGGGTTTATGTGCCTATGACTTATGAGCAGGCAAAGGAGGAATTTGATTCCATATGCTTAAAGGATCGTCTGACACGCGCTTATATGCGTCTGTTTTGTGATTATGCGGGAATTGTGCTTGCCTTTTTGCCGATTTTCGCAGGCGTGTCCGGGGCCCTGCGGGATAAAAGGGCAAAGGCGCAGCAGGTTATTTATGCAAAGCCTGCCTCAGGGGCGTTGATTGTGGCAAGCCGTTATCTGGCAAATCTGGTGATGGCCGCCTTGCCGGTGATAGTTGCCGCCTTTATGGTGCAGCAGCCCTGCTATGAGAGGGCCGGGGCTTTTGGAATACAGGCGGATATGTGGGCGTTTCTTACGGTACCAGGCGTGTGGCTTTTGCCGGAGATTATGATAGTGCTTGCCGCAGCTTTTCTGATTACGGAGCTTACCGATTCTATTGGGGCGGTATTTGTGCAGGCGGCATGGGGAATCGCAAGTCTTTTTGGCGCGTCCACATTGGTTGGGGACTTCGGTCTTCGGCTGGTGGCAAGGTGGAATACCTTTGGGAAGACGATGCTTTACGAGTCGCTTAAAGGGGAGTTTTTGTTTAACAGGGGATATTATTTTGCTTTGGCGATAGTATGCGTGTTGCTGACAGTGATTGTTTATGAAAAAAAGCGCAAATATGTAGTTTGAGATAACTATTCAGCCCAGGACCTTGCATTTGCTGCAAAGTCCGTGAGAACACATAAAAGCTTAAAAGAGTCCGGCCTCTTTGCCGAAGGCAAACCTGGAATAGGCCGGACTGCCGTAACTATGAATTCGAAGGATGAATAGTTACAGCTTGAGGGACAGGCATTCTTCGTCCGGATTTTTGACTCGGCCGGGCGAAATCATGGAGGTCAGATGGAAAAATCAGAGTTGTTAATCGGCAGATTTGTGCGTGCCCTCTGCGCCTTATATTTGGGGGCTGCTGGCAACAAATTTGTGCTTGACGCCCAAATTTGCAGGCTATTGGAAGCATGGAGGATTTATATGGAAAAGTACAGAAAACTGACGGTCAGCTTTATAAAAAGACAGTATTATCCTCATCTGTTACTAACGCTTATATTTGTAGCGTTTTCAGGTGGATTTGTAAGCTTTAAAGAATTGGAGAATTTTCAGGCGGCAAAGGTGATGGAAATGTATGCGGCATTTACCGGAATCCTTTTATTTACGCCGCTTTTCATGCCGGAACAGGATAAGGAAATCCGGGATTTGGTAAGGAGTAAGAGGACCCCCATGTGGAAAGTGTATCTTCTGCGCGTCCTTTTGGCGCTTGTGATATGCACTTTGGTTATTTTGCTGTTTGTGTGCCTTATGAAAAGGGGCGGGGGAGATTTTGACACGACCGCTTTGTTTAGAGGGGCATGCTGTGAAATCTTCTTTTTAGGAAGTATCGGGTTCTTTGTTTCGGCGGTGACCAATCAGGCGGTGATTGGTTACATGGCCGCCATAATTTATTTTGCAGTCAATATAGGGGGAGGAAAGTATTTGGAAAAGTTTGCCCTGTTTCAAATGATGAAGGGGGAGTATGGAACCTGGATGTATTGGCTTTTGGGGGCGGCGGCGCTATTTTGCGCCGGTATTTGGATTCGCGGGCAGTCACGTTTCTGACTGCCGGTTCGTCAATTTTTCATCCAAATGCTTTTTTGAAAAGCATGGCAGGGCTTGAGGAAATCTGAAACAGGTATTTAGTAACAGGCGTTCTGAAACAAGCATTCAGTAACATGCATTCAGTAACATGCATTCTGCAGCAGGTATTCCGTAATAGGTATAATCTATAACCAGTCCATGGCTATCCATATTGGACATAGAAAATGAAATGAGGTAAAATCATTTCATAGTAAACAGATAGGAAATATATTCTTACAAATTGAATCAGAAAAGAATAGATTTCAGGCGAGCGTAAAACTTTTCTACTTAATTGAACGCTCACGCGATGAAGGAGGAGAAATTATGAGTAAAAAAACCTATGCGGAAAGAAATTTGAAATTTGAGACCTTACAGCTTCATGTAGGACAGGAGCAGCCCGACCCGGTTACGGATGCAAGGGCGGTACCCATCTACCAGACGTCCTCCTATGTGTTTCGAAACAGCGAGCACGCGGCGGCAAGGTTCGGACTCAGCGATGCAGGCAATATTTATGGAAGACTGACGAATCCCACGGAGGATGTGTTTGAAAAAAGAATTGCAGCCTTGGAGGGCGGCGTTGCAGCTTTGGCGGTGGCTTCCGGCGCGGCGGCAATCTCCTATACCATTCAGAACCTGGCCCATGCCGGGGAACATGTTGTGGCGGCCAAAAATATCTACGGAGGCACCTATAACCTTCTGGCCCATACCCTGCCGGAGTATGGAATTACCGCAACCTTTGTAGACCCCTTTGACTATGAAGAGGTGGAAGGAGCCATAGGAGAAAATACCAGGGCGGTGTTTATCGAGACGCTGGGAAACCCCAATTCGGATGTGGTTGATATTGAAAAGATAGCCCAAATCGCCCATAAGCACAAAATCCCTCTGGTGATAGACAATACTTTTGCCACCCCTTATCTGGTTCGGCCTATTTCTTATGGCGCCGACATTGTGGTGCATTCCGCAACCAAATTTATAGGCGGCCATGGCACCACTATTGGCGGAGTGATTATTGACAGTGGTCAATTTGACTGGGAGGCAAGCGGTAAATTTCCTTCCCTGACGGAGCCCAATCCCAGCTACCACGGCGTCAGCTTTACCAAGGCGGCAGGCGCTGCGGCCTTTGTCACAAAAATCCGCGCCATATTGCTGCGGGATACGGGCGCTACCCTTTCTCCCTTCCATGCTTTCTTCTTCCTGCAGGGGCTGGAGACCTTATCGCTCAGGGTAGAGCGGCATGTGGAGAACGCGCTTAAAGTGGCGGATTACCTGAACAATCATCCGCAGGTTGAAAAAGTGAACCATCCCGCCCTGTCGGACGATCCGGCGCAGCAGGCTCTTTATAAAAAATATTTCCCCAATGGCGGAGGTTCCATTTTTACCTTTGAAATTAAGGGAGACGCGGATAAAGCCAAAGCGTTTATTGACAATTTGGAGCTGTTTTCCCTTCTGGCAAATGTGGCGGATGTGAAATCGCTGGTAATCCATCCGGCCTCCACCACTCACTCGCAGTTAAATGAAAAAGAGCTGGCCGAACAGGGAATTAAACAAAACACCATCCGTCTGTCTATCGGAACGGAAAATATTGATGATATCATAGAAGATTTGGAAGAGGCTTTTCAGGCCGTTTTATAAGCCGGGAAGGGTTTGATGTAAAAAAGCCATTCTATGCGGGATTATAATTTTCGAATTATTATGGAAATGAAACGGAAAGGAGAATATGTGCAGTTTTGGGGGGAGGCCGGATATCCTGCCTCCCCGGCACCTGCTCCGGAAGCTGGTCAAACGTCATAACAGTTTGGCCTTGCGTCATTACCTGTCCAATCTGTTATCGCCGTTTTCGCAATGGATTATCAGCGGTTTGACAGCTCTCTCGACTCATAAAGATTTGTTACTTTGCGAACCCCTTCCAGTTGACTAATTAAGTCGCGAACCTGTTCCGTATCAGCGTCCAGTCTTATGGTAACCCGGTAGCTGGCGGAATCTTTCAGGGGATTTTCCGTAAACTGTTCGGCAAGGCCGTCGTCAAGATATTGCAGTTTAAACGTATCCCACGCTTCGTCGGCGCTTACATAGCGCACGGAATAAATGCCGCTGATAGCGTTTAATTTTTCCCCGATAGCGGCAAGCTGTTCCGCGGAGATATCCGCCTCAAAAAATACGTCCACATTTTTGACCTGATAAAGATTATATGCGGCATAGGAGGTGGTGCTTATCCCTGCCAGCAAAGCAAGGGCAATTGCCGCGGCCGCAAGCCTTGAGCGCAGAAGCAATGAGCTGCGGGCGGGCCTTTGACTGATACAGTTTTCCAATAATTCATCCGCCATCTTATCGGGCATAGTGATGTTTTTAACTAATTTGGTCAATTTCGTTTCTTTCATAAATTTCCTCATTTCTGCGCTGCTTTTTGCGCATATCAAGTTTGTGGATGCAGCGCAGACACAAACTTGTGAGTGAAAGATTGAAAATCTTTCACTCTTAATCCTCCATTTCATTTTAGTTGTTCCCTCAGTGCGTCACGACCCCGCTGCAGCCTTTTTTTCACGGCGTTTTCCGAAAGCCCGGTAATGCGGGCGATTTCCCCAATCTGATAACCTTCCACATAATGTAACAGAAGAACTGTTTTATATTTAAGAGGAAGGGCGAGGACATCCTTTAAAAGGCTTATGTCCGAGGGAGCGGCGCACACATTTTCCAGGTCTTCTAAGTTTAAGCAGGCGTGCCGCGCTCTAAAGCGCAGGCAGTCCCTGCAGGTATTGGCTGTGACCTTTAAGAGCCATGCTTTCTCGTGCTCACTGTCACGAAAGGGAGGCGCTTTTTCCATGTACTTGATGAATACCTCCTGCAGAATATCCTGCACATCGTGAGGATTGGCAAGAAGCACATAGGCCGTGCGGTAAAGCAGGCTGCCATAGGTCCGAATCACATCTTTCATTTGTTCTTCGTTTTTGCAGTTCAAATTTTAACCTCCATGCCGCTTTTTGCGGTGTAAATCAGGGTGATTCCTTCTGACAGATGTGCACAATCCGAAAGGTTTAAGGGAGCGGTTTTTCCTGCTCTCTAGTATATACACGTTTCAAAACGCTGAAAAGTGACTCTGATAAGAATGAAATTGCCGCTATCCTTCCATTTAGATTTTTGGCGCCCTGTGAAAAGCAGTTTCGGACGCTTTGGAAAGGATGGATTTAGCAAGGAGACTTGACATGAGGCGGTTCTTTGTGTAATGTGAAAGTATATAAATAGATAATACTGTGAAGAAATTTCTTTCACAGACAAATTTGTGCTTGACGCCCAAATTTGCGGGCTATTGGAAGCATGGAGGATTATCATGAATATAGGAACTCTAAAGAATTAATGGAGGAGATTTGCTAAAATGAGTATGAATAGTGAATTAAAAGAATTAGGCGTTAATGTGGAAGAGGCAGTGCAGAGATTTATGGGAAATGAAGCTCTTTTTAACAGAATGATAAAGAAGCTTCCGCCTGCGGTGAAGGATTTGCAGGTGTTACAGTTCTTAGAGGCAGGAGATTATGAGACCGCTCTTAACAACGCCCACACACTTAAGGGTGTGATGGGAAATTTGTCGATTACCCCTCTTTTTCATGCATATAATGACGCGGTGAATTTATTAAGGGAAGATAAGCCTGAGGAAGCTAAGAAAAAGGTGGAAGATATCCTTTCTCTCCAGGATGAAATCGTTGCGTGTATCGAAAAAAATTCATAAAACAAAACATGAGAAATGAGGTAGCATATGGTACAGTCAAGAACGCATACATGCAGCCAGCTAAGAATTGGGGACGTAGGAGCTAAGGTCACAATTGTGGGCTGGTACGATAATATGCGAAAAGTCAGTAAGAACCTTGGATTTTTGATTTTACGCGATTTTTATGGCGTAACCCAGGTGGTGGTGGAAACAGAAGAAATGATGGCGAAGCTCTCAGGCATTAACAATGAGTCAACTCTTTCCGTAACCGGCACAGTGCGCGAACGTTCCAGCAAAAACGCCCAGCTTGCCACCGGCGAGATTGAAGTGGTGCCGGAGGAGATCTCCGTCCTTGGAAAATGTATTTACAATGAACTGCCCTTTGAGGTAAACCGTTCAAAGGAGGCGGATGAAGCCGTCCGGTTAAAGTATCGGTATTTGGATTTGCGTAATCCTGCGGTAAAGGAGAAAATTGTCCTTCGGAGCAAAATTGTGGCTGAGCTTCGGAAAAGAATGATAGAGCATGACTTTTTGGAGATTACCACGCCGATTTTGACTTGCTCTTCGCCGGAAGGCGCAAGGGATTATCTGGTGCCATCAAGGAATCACCCGGGCAAGTTTTACGCGCTGCCCCAGGCGCCCCAACAGTTTAAACAGCTTCTTATGACCTCCGGATTTGACAGGTATTTTCAGATTGCGCCCTGCTTTCGGGATGAGGACGCAAGGGCGGACCGCTCTCCCGGCGAATTTTATCAGCTGGATATGGAGATGGCATTTGCGACCCAGGAGGATGTGTTTGGGGTAATGGAGGATGTGCTTCCTCCTGTTTTTGCGGAGTATGGTAAATACAAGACAGCCTCCGCCGCACCTTTTGAAAGGATTTCGTATAAGGACGCCATGGAAAAATACGGTTCGGATAAGCCGGATTTGCGGATAGATCTGACCTTGCAGGACGCCACCGAATGTATGGCGGACTGCGGTTTTGCACCTTTTGCGGGGCAAAATGTGCAGGCAATTGTGGTTGACAACTTTACGGCAACCAGAAAAATGATCGACAAAATCTGTGGAGATGTGGAAGTGCAAAGCGGTCAGAAGGCTTACTGGTTTAAGTTGGATGAAAAAGGCGATCTGACAGGCGGCATTTCCAAGTTTTTACAGGACAGGAAGGATAAAGTAATTGCGGCGCTTGGCTTAAAGAGCGGCGATTTTGTCGGCCTGAGCGCAGGGAAAAAGGCAGATGCGCTGAAAACAGCCGGCGTGCTGCGCAAATTCTTAGGAAATGCCAGCGAAGCTCATATGAAGAAGGAATGCTACGAATTTTGCTGGATTGTGGACTTCCCTATGTATGAGATTGGAGAAGAATCCGGAGAGCTGGAATTTTGCCATAATCCCTTCTCAATGCCCCAGGGGGGGATGGACGCACTTACAAGTAAGAATCCCCTTGACATATACGCTTACCAATATGACCTTGTCTGCAATGGAGTGGAGCTTTCCTCAGGCGCGGTCCGAAACCACGACCCGGAAATCATGGTAAAGGCTTTTCAGATAGTAGGACTTGATGAGGAAGCGGTTAAGGCCAAATTCCCGGCTATGTACAATGCATTCTGTTATGGAGCGCCTCCCCATGCGGGAATTGCTCCCGGCGTGGACAGGATGGTTATGCTGATTGCAGGGGAAGAAAGCATTCGTGAGATTATTCCGTTCCCCATGAACAAGACGGCGCAGGATGTGATGATGGGAGCGCCCTCCCAAGTGGAAGAAAAGCAGCTTAGAGACGTGCACATCAAGATTGTACTGCCTGAGGAAAATCAATAGAAAGATAATCGGACAGAAGATGGATATTGCTATACGGTACCCGTTTCCTGTCCGTTTTTATGCGCAGGCCCGCATACGGAAATTTTTATTTTTTCCATAAATCCGGCGTTTTGAAACGTACCCTATATGAACCAAAGGAAATTTACCCGGCGTTCGGAACTGCGGCTGCCGGAAAAGAGGAGGATTGAAATGAAAAGGAGTAAAAAAACAGTGGCAATGTTAATAGGAGCCGCATTGATTTTCCTTGTCGGATGCGGCGCCAGGCTGGGAGAGGAATTTACGGAGGAGGTAAATGTTCTCGAGGGCGTGACGCTTACCATTGACAAAGAAACGCTCACTTCCGAGAAAGCTACCTATACGGTGGTCAACCGTTCGGAGAAAGATTTAAATTTCGGACAGGATTACAGCCTGCAAAAGGAGGAAAAAGGCAAGTGGTATCAGCTGACGCCTGCCAATCCGGTGGCTGTTACCATGGAGCTTTTGTGGGTTCCGGCGGGAGGTGAGGAGACTTTGGATATAAACTGGAATGCAGCTTATGGGAAACTTCCGGCAGGACATTACAGGCTGATAAAAAATTTTGCGGATGATGAGAGCGGGTATTATCTGGCAGCAGAATTTACCCTGGAATAGATCTGGTACAGCCTGACACAAATATCAGGCGCTGATATTTCCCGCTATTTATGCAATGCTGTACCGGCCGGATAAAACGGAACCCCGGTTTTTCATTATGCGTTCCTGGGGAACTATTACGCAATACCGACAAATTTTCCAAATATAGCAAGCATTTTTGGTTGACAGTGTGGTCTACAAAATGTAGAATTTGTTTAGAGATACTATAGGCTGCTATGAGCGGCTCTGAGGCCGTGAATGGGATCTGTAATTATAGCAAACTTTCAGGGCGGTTTAAAAAATGTTGGCCGCTGCCTTAGGGATGAAAAGGGGTTAGAGACAAAAGTGAAAGATAAAAAAGCGATATGTATATCAGCCTCCAATATGATGGAAAGTCAGGATAAAAGTACGTCTTATCGTATATGTCAGTTAACATCCAAATTGCTGGCGAAAAAGAGAATTTCCTGCAAAATATTGGATTTAAGAGAATACATTCTTTCCCCCTGTACGGGATGCGGCGGATGCTATGAAAAAAGGCGATGTATGCATGATGCGGATTTTAACCGTATTTACGAAGAGATGATAAAAGCGGACTATGTTTTTTTTGTGTCGCCCCACTATGCCCCTATACCGGCTAAGCTTTGCGCGCTTCTTGAAAAGATGGAGCAGATTACCTTTATACATTGGTGGAGGGATCATACATACCGATCAGAGCTTTGCGGCGCTTTAGCAGGGCTTATTTCCCACGGAGGCGGTGACGAGAGGGCTCTTAAGAGTTATAAGGAGATGGTAAACGATACGATTTCCAATGCGCTTAACACCGTTCAGATGCGGACGGTTCCTTTCAGCTCAGAGTGGAACACAGGGATATCGCTGCCGGTAGAGAGAGTTTTGGATAAAAAAGGGATTTTTCCCGTACAGGAGTATGATTGGAGGAAAATAGAGGAAGAGATTAGAAAGTATGTGGAAATAATCGTGCAGACTTCGAAGTCATTGTATGCGATATGTTAAGTCAAAATGAAAACGATAAAAAGTGACGGCAGTTTGGCGTTTAGCCAAACTGCCATATTTATAGGAATTTTGGATTTGTATATTTACTTTTGGTGTGTTATTCTTATAATAAAGTAAATAAAATAAGAAAGAATCTTTTCGGAAGAAATTATTTACCATACTCAAATGAAATGAACGGCTTAAAGTATGAGAAATAATTAAGACGCAGGGTAAAATTAGCAGATGAACATCAGATATGCATTTAAACGCTCCCTTCCCGTTATGGCAGGTTATCTGGTATTGGGAATGGGATTTGGAATACTTCTCGAGGCAAAAGGATACGGCGTATGGTGGGCTTTTTGTATGAGTCTTTTTATTTATGCCGGTTCCATGCAATATGTTGCGGTTGATTTACTTACAGGCGGAGCCTCGTTGCTTTCGACAGCGCTGATGACTTTAATGGTCAATGCAAGGCACCTTTTTTATGGCATTTCTATGATAGACAGGTATAAGGAGGCAGGTGCGAAAAAGCCCTACCTTGTTTTTGCGCTCACAGATGAAACTTACTCTCTTGTCTGCAGCGGCGATGTGCCGGAGGGTGTGGATAAGAACTGGTATTTCTTTTTCGTTTCTCTATTGAATCAAAGCTATTGGATTGCAGGCAGTGTGGCCGGTTCCCTGATAGGAAGTCTGCTTACTTTTAATACGACAGGGATTGAGTTTTCTATGACGGCCCTTTTTATAGTGGTATTCATCGAGCAGTGGAAGAGCACATCCAACCATTTAAGCGCCCTGATTGGCGTGGGAGCGTCTTTGGCCTGCCTTTTGATTTTTGGAACGGAAGGCTTTTTGATACCTTCCATGCTTGCTATCACAATAGCGCTTACGGTTTTCAGGGGAAGTGTGAAGAAGAGATGAAGATTTTCTAAGGCGTCAAAGGACGCCGCCTAAGAA
>ERZ777011.2010-NODE-2010-length-18180-cov-3.496276_pt1 | contig 18180 bp, 18 predicted proteins | sample MGYA00374964_ERZ777011 | MGnify/ENA primary metagenome ERZ777011 (study PRJEB29310, sample SAMD00008975) | mouse gut metagenome | study: EMG produced TPA metagenomics assembly of the Metagenome analysis of fecal microbiota from mouse which was promoted...
ATATAAAACATATCTATATCTCACTAGGCTACGAGTAGCCAAGTTCGTCCACGCTTAAAATACAATAAAAAAGGTATGGCTTTATGCCATACCTTTTTTATTGCCTGCGGCTTGCCTAAAATTCCCTATGGGAATTACTGTAAGTCTCCGCTGTTTTTTTATTTGAAATTATTCTTCGGTTGTTGCTTTAGCTTCGGTTTCCGAAACCTGCGCTTCTCCGGACTGAGCAAGTGCAGACTCCGCTTCCTCCTCCTCGTCCCTTTCGGTGACTGCCACCGTAGCGACCTCGCCGTCTTTCAGGCGCATAAGCCTTACGCCCTTGGTGTTTCTGCCTATGCGTGAAATATCAGAACAGTGCATTCTTATTATAGTTCCGCCGTCGGAAATTATCATAATGTCGTCGTTTTCTGTTACTTGCTTCATATTGACAAGGTAACCGGTTACGTCGGTAAAAACGCCTGCCTTTATACCTTTGCCCGCTCTGTTCTGGAACCTGTAATCTTCCAGATCGCTACGCTTGCCGTAGCCCTTGGAGGTTACCGTAAGGACGTCCTTATCCTTATCGACAACAAGCATATCGACAAGGCAGTCGTCTTTGCCGAGCTTCATGGCTTTAACTCCCGCGGTGTCTCTGCCCATTGCGCGGACGTCGCGTTCGTCGAAACGTATACATTTACCCGAGCGCGAAGCAATCATAAGCTGACTCTTTCCGGCGGTAAATTCGACCGAAATAAGGCTGTCGCCCTCATTCAGCTTAATTGCGATTTTACCGTTACGGTTAATTCTGCTGAACTCGCCTATTCTCGTCTTTTTGATAAGTCCGTCTTTTGTTGCGAAAGCTATAAATCCGTGAGAACTGTCCTTAACGGGAATAAGCGTATTTATCTTTTCGTAGGAAGCAATCTGAACGATATTTACAATCGCTCTGCCGCGGGCGGTACGCGCCGCTTCGGGAATTTCATAAGCCTTGATGCGGTAAACCCTGCCGAGGTTGGAGAAAAGAAGTATATCGTCATGAGACGAACAAACAAACATTCTCTCGACAAAGTCTTCTTCCTTGGGACGGTGCGCCGTTATACCCATGCCGCCGCGGTTCTGTGCGCGGTATTCGGCAACCGGAAGGCGCTTAACATAGCCCGAGTGCGTCATGGAAACGACGACTTGCTCTACGGGGATTAAATCCGCGTCCTCTATTTCTCCGTCGTAATCGATTGAAATTTCAGTCTTTCTTTCGGAAGGATATTTGCGCTTGATTTCAAGCAAATCGTTTTTGATAATTTCGTATACGCGCGACTCGCGGGCGAGAATATCCTTTAAATCCGCAATAAGCGCTTCAAGCTGGGCAAGTTCTTCTTTAAGCTTATCGACTTCGAGGTGAGACAGTCTGTAAAGTCTCAGTTCGGCAACCGCAGTCGCCTGACGCTCGTCCAGCTCGAAATTAGCGGTAAGCTTTTTAACGCAGTCGGCTTTATCCGTTGCTTCGCGGCAGATTTTTACGACCTCGTTTATATTTGCCTGAGCCACTACAAGTCCGCGCAAAATGTGCGCGCGCTCCTCCGTCTTCGCCAAGTCGTACTTGGTACGGCGGACGATAATTTCTTTCTGATGCTCTAAATAATAGAAAATGAATTCTCTGAGATTGAGTATTTTGGGTGTACCGTCAACCAACGCAAGCATTATAAGTCCGTCGGAAATTTGCAGATTGGTATGCTTGTAAAGCGTATTTAAAACAACCTGCGGGTTAGCGTCCTTTTTAACCTCTATGACTATACGCATACCGTCGCGGTCGGATTCCTCGCGTATGTCGGAAATTCCTTCGATACGCTTGTCCTTTACAAGATCCGCTATGCTTTCGATAAGCTTTGCCTTGTTGACCTGATAAGGAATTTCGGTAACGATTATACGCACGCGCTGCGCGTTACCGCTTTGATACTCCTCTATTTCGCAACGGGAACGGATTACAATACTTCCTCTGCCCGTTTTATATGCTTTTTTAATACCGCTTCTGCCCATTATCAGCGCGCCGGTGGGGAAGTCGGGCGCAGGTATGTACTGCATAAGCCCGTCGACGTCTATTTCGGGATTGTCTATCATGGCGACAACGCCGTCTATTACCTCGCCGAGGTTGTGGGGCGGAATATTTGTAGCCATACCGACGGCGATACCGTCGGAGCCGTTTACAAGCATGTTGGGGAAACGCGACGGCAAAACGGACGGCTGCATGCCGGTGTCGTCAAACGTAGGATAAAAGTCAACCGTCTCCTTATCTAAATCGCGCAACATTTCGGAAGAAAGCTTTGAAAGCCTTGCCTCCGTATACCTCATAGCCGCGGCGGGGTCGCCGTCGACGGAGCCGAAGTTACCGTGTCCTTCGATGAGGGGGAAGTTTATTGAGAAATCCTGCGCAAGTCTTACAAGGGCGTCATATACCGACGAATCGCCGTGGGGGTGATATTTACCCAAGCAATCACCGACGATACGCGCGCATTTTCTGAAAGCTTTATCTGAATACAAACCCAACTCGTGCATGGAATAGAGTATTCTTCTGTGAACGGGCTTCAAACCGTCCCTTACGTCAGGAATGGCGCGGGAAACGTTGACCGCCATAGCGTATGCAATGAAAGACTTTTTAAGCTCGTCCTCCACTTCCACGTCCAGAAGTTTTGTCATTGCTAAAGTTTTTTTAAATTCTTCGGTAAGCTCGGCGCTTGTAACTTTTTTCTTTGACATTACCCACCTCTTATATATCAAGCTCGGCTACGAGCTTAGCATTATCTTCAATAAACTGGCGTCTGAGTTCGGGTTGCTCGCCCATTAAAAGAGCGAACGATTTATCCGCTTCCACGGCGTCTTCGACGTTTATCCTTACAAGAGTACGCTTTGCGGGGTCCATAGTGGTTTCCCAAAGCTGTTCCTTGTTCATTTCTCCCAGACCTTTATAACGCTGTAATTCGAATTTGCCTTTATAAGTGCTTCTGAAATCTTCAAGCGCCTTCTCGTCGTACAGGTATGTTTCCGGTATACCCTTGCCGGAAACCTTGTAGAGAGGCGGCTGAGCCGCATAAACGTGTCCGTTTTCAACAAGCGGGCGCATGTAGCGGAAAAAGAACGTTAAAAGAAGTATCCTGATATGAGAACCGTCTACGTCCGCATCGGTCATGATTATAATGCGGTCGTAGCGGAGTTTGCTTTCGTCGAAGTTTTCCTGTATGCCGCAACCGAACGCGGTTATCATGGCTTTTATTTCTTCGTTTTCCAAAGCGCGGTTGATTCTGACTTTCTCCACATTAAGAATTTTGCCACGCAACGGCAGAATCGCCTGAAAACGTCTGTCCCTGCCCTGTTTTGCGGTTCCGCCCGCGCTGTCGCCCTCGACTATATAAATTTCGCAAAGCTCGGGGCGCTTATCGGAACAGTCCGCAAGCTTACCGGGAAGCTTGGTGCTTTCAAGCACGCCCTTGCGGTGAGTTTCCTCACGGGCAAGTCTTGCCGCTTCGCGCGCGCGCTGGGCCGTAAGGCAACGCATTATAAGCACTTTAGTTTCCGAAGGATGCTCCTCCAGATACATTCCGAATTTATCCGTAACGGCTTTTTGAACGAAGCTTCTTACATACGTAGAGCAAAGTTTGCTTTTGGTTTGGCTTTCGTATTGGGCGTCTGCGATTTTTACCGAAACAACGGCCGTTATACCTTCGCGCACGTCGTCGCCCGAAAGCTTGTCGCTTTCCTTTAAGAGATTGAGCCTTTTACCGGCGTCGTTAATAACTTTGGTAAGAGCGGCTTTAAACCCGTCGAGATGAGTGCCGCCGTCCGGCTGGCGTATATTGTTTGAGAAAGGAAAAATCTGCTCGGAATAGCCGTCGTTATACTGAATAGCCACTTCCAAAAACCTGTCGTCGCCGACGGAATCTTCGAAATAAACGGGCTTTTCGAAAAGAACGTCTTTACCCTTATTTATATCTTCGATAAAGTGCACGACGCCGCCCTCGTAACAGAAAACGTCGTTACGGACCTTTCCGCCGCGCCTGTCCGTCAGCGTAAGGGTAAGTCCCTTATTCAGATAAGAAAGCTCCCTTAAAAGGGTTTTGAGGGTATCGTAATTGAACTCTACCGTTTCAAACATGGTTGCGTCGGGGTGGAAGGTAATAGTCGTTCCCGTAGCGTTCGTTTTACCGACCGGTTTCAACGGCTTTTCGGGAATACCGCAGTGATAAGTCTGGCGGTAAATATGACCGTTTTGGCAAACCTCCGCAACAAGCGTATCCGACAGCGCGTTGACGCACGAAACGCCGACGCCGTGCAAGCCGGAAGAAATTTTATATCCGCCCGCCTTGTTTCCGCCGCCGAACTTGCCGCCGGCGTTAAGGTTGGTAAGCGCAAGCTCTACGCCGCTTATCCCTTCCTCTTTATTTATACCCGTGGGGATGCCTCTGCCGTTGTCTTTTACAGAACAGGAGCCGTCCTCGGTTATTACGACGTCTATTCTGTCGCAATATCCGGCAAGAGCCTCGTCGATTGAGTTATCTATAACCTCCCTGACAAGACAGTGCAGACCTTTTTCATCGGTAGGACCGATGTACATACCGGGGTGTTCACGCACCGGTTCAAGACCTTTTAACGCTTTCAAACTGTTCGCATCGTAATTACTTTGAATTTTTGCAGGCATAATCCATCCTCTTTTTTTTCTTTAAATTATTATACCATATTATAATAATAAAGTAAACAAAATGAGTGGAAAATGAATTAAATTTTGGGCTTTGCACAAGCTTTTTTTATGGAAAAATCTGTATATTCTACTTGCGGAAGCTTTACCGCTTACAACGCGTTTTTAGAGTGCGGAACATGCGGAAATCACGTGTGCAAAGCGTATGCCGACACCTGTCGCGGAATTTGTCCGCACTGCTTCGGAAAGCTTTATAAAATAAGCTGAATTACGGCAAAATATCTTAAAAGCCCGCCCGCGGATTACCGCGGGCGGGCTTTTATACGGCGAAACAGCCGCTCACATATACTGTTTTTTCAAATCTTCGAGTCTTTCCTTATACTTTTGCGCTTCTGCTTCGTCCCCCTTACCTTTAAAATATTCGTACCTTAGTTCGGTCAACGAAATAAATGCGGGATCGTCCTCCCTTATCTGCGGAACGCCGAAAAGCAGCTTTTTGTCTAATTGCTCCGCCGGTTTGCCTGCGAGTATCTGCGCCTGCGCGGTCATGACCGCAACGGTAACCTTTCCGACGTCTGAATTATTGAGTAAATCGTTACAGACAAGTCCGTCCGTCTTGCCCGAATTAAACCAGACGGGGATTAAATTCAAAACAAACAGATAAACGTTTGACGGAACCAAAAACATCAGCCAGACGGGCGCAGGCGTATAGACGGAAATAAAGACAATAGCCGTGCCGACAAGTAAATTTACAATAATTCCGCCCAAAGCGGTAAAAAACAGCCGCGCACGCAAATTTTTGTCCGTTTTCGGAATCAAACGGCAACACGACGCACCGAACGGCGAAAATTTGGGTACGGCTTTTATTTTACACATAGCGCCGAACAGCATATGCCCGAGCTCGTGCAAAAGGACGAAAGAGGTAACGCCAAAAAAATTGCGGCGGATACCGCTATTACCCATAAACCGTAATCGCGCCAAACAAGCAAGCCGCATAAAACAGCAAATACGGCGGCGGAAACAAGAGACAGTACTGTTGCAAAAACCTTCATAGCCGCCCCTCCTTCAAGAGGACGTAGCCTTCGAGATTGTCGCTTTCCGATACGGTTATTTCGCCGACGTTGAACCGCCGCATAACTTCCGCAGTCAACAGACAACCGCCGCCCACAATATCGGCAGAGCTTCCGCATATCGTTGTTGCCCGTATCTCACCGACGGACATAGACAGAAGTTTATCCGCAAGATTAAGTATTTCTTCAAGCGTCAAAACGGTGCCGTCGGTAATTTCCGGACGGTATTCTTTTAAACCGTGCTTAATAGAACCGAGGCGCGAAGCCGTGCCGCCTATCGCGCGCATACGAAAGCTGCCCGCGTCGAATAAGGCGTAGTCTTTTATCTTTGCGGAAATTGTTTTAATCAATTTGCTTTTGTCGCGACCTGCGAGATCGAAAAGCCTGACCGTGCCTACGTCCACGCTTTTGGAATAAAGCATTTTACCGTCGGCACGGATACTGACCTCGGTACTCGCTCCGCCTACGTCTATAATTCCCCCGTCGCCGCCATTACACGCGCCGGAAATCCCGCAAAGCGCTTCCGTTTCTCCGCTTATAACGTCTATATCAATTCCGCACAGTTGCTTTGCGCGCAAAACGAAATCGCCGCCGTTTTTTGCGGAACGCACCGCCGCCGTCGCAAACGCGTACACCTTGTCCGCGCCGTCGCTTTCCGCAATGCGGACAAATTTTGAAACGGCTTGCGCGGTTCGTTCTATTGCTTCCGCCGAAAGCATGCACGTTGACGACAGCCCCTCGCCCAAGCGCGTGGTTATAAGCCGCTTAAATAAAGTTTTTCCGTCTGCCATTGCTGCAAGGCGGACGGAATTGGAACCTATGTCTATTGCGTAAATTTTCATTACTTTTGAAATACCCAACCGAACTCGTAAGCTTTATCCAAAAGCCCTTCCGCAGACTTGTAATAGTCGAGAGTGGCGTTTATGTTATCGGTTTTTTCAGTATACTCCGTGTACTGTGCTTTTAAATTTTTATAGCGGCGAGAAATAACCGTCATATCTACTATCTGATAAATTGCAACTGCCGCCAGAATGAAAATTAATATTACCGCGTTTACGGTTACTGCGGATATAATTCTGTTGCGTTTTTCCTGCGTCATATGAATACCTTCACGAACGTTTTTTCAAAGTAATTTTATTATAAACTTTTTTTACGGAAAATGCAACAATTACGTGGAAACTTTTTAAATACAGAAACGCACCCAAAACGCAGCCCGCCAGCATGAAAAACCGCAGCTCGTAAAAGTCGAACATAACGGACACGAATATGAAAGCCGCCGACAAAACCGCAAAATACAATATGTCGCAGGCTATGATAAACACCCTGTCCTTTGCGGTATAAGCCTGCTTGTTTACTCCGCATACCGCGCAACGAGCTATGTACAAAACGTCATAAACAATGCCGCTTAGCGCACCGACGCCCGCGCAGGTAAGAAAAATAAAAATTTGCATTTATTTGAACAGTCTGCTTTTCAGCCCGAGCCCTTTCGCCAAATACCGTACCGAAGTTATATCACCCGTAGCCGCAAACGAACCGCTTGTTTTGGAGAAATTGACAATTTTCATTCCGCTGCCGGTTACGGCTATTCTGCCGCCGGAATAGGAAAGAACTATCTGTTTATCCGAAAAAGAGTCCACGCTTTCGATTGCCGTCGCGGATATGCGCTTGCACTGCTCTATATTCAACGAATGTGGCGTAACGTTTTCCATAATTGCCTCCGCAAAAAAAATACCGCCTTACCGGTGGTATTTATATATGCGGAAAATTGTCGGGTTATGCCTTTTTTTCCTTTGCGCGCGCTTTCGCCCTGAGCTCGCCGTTCAAAATACGCTTTCTTATTCTGATATTTTTGGGGGTTATCTCCAAAAGCTCGTCGTCGCCGATAAACTCCAAGCATTCCTCCAAACTCATCTTTTTGGGGGTTATAAGACGTAAAGCGTCGTCGCTGGAGCTGGAACGCGTATTGGTAAGATGTTTGGTCTTACATACGTTTACGTTAATGTCGTCGCTTTTTGGGGATTCGCCGATTACCATTCCTTCGTACACCGGCGTACCCGCGCCGATAAATAACGTGCCCCTGCCCTGCGCGTTGAAAAGACCGTAAGTCACCGCGTCACCCGTTTCGAAAGCGACAAGCGAGCCCGTATCTCTGCGCGAAAGCTCGCCCTTATAAGGCTGATATTCGAAAAATACGCTGTTCATAACCCCCTCGCCCTTGGTCGAGGTCAAAAACTCCGACTTGTAGCCGAACAGCCCTCTTGCGGGTATTACAAATTCAAGGCGTGTTCTGTTGCCGATAGCGCTCATGTGCAGAAGCTCACCCTTGCGGTTGCCCATGCTTTGGAACACAGCGCCGGTCGCGTCGTCGGGAACGTCGACAATAAGCTTTTCCATAGGCTCGCATCTTACCCCGTCGATTTCCTTATACATAACCTTAGGAGTGGAAACCTGAAATTCGTACCCCTCGCGACGCATGTTTTCAATCAAAATGGAAAGGTGCATTTCGCCCCTGCCGCAGACGCGGTAGCTGTCGGCGGAGTCCGTCTCTTCAACGCGTAAAGAAACGTCGCGCAAAAGCTCTCTGAACAGCCTGTCCCTGAGGTGGCGCGTTGTAACCCACTTACCGTCTTTACCCGCAAAGGGCGAATCGTTTACGGAGAACGTCATTTCCACGGTAGGTTCGGTAATTTTTACGAACTTATGCGGCTCGACGCAGTCGGGCGCGCAGACGGTATCGCCTATATTTATTTTTTCAAGTCCAGAAAAACATACTATGTCGCCTGCGCGCGCGCTTTCGCAAGCTACGCGCTGTAAGCCCTCAATCTGATAGAGATTTGCTATTTTTCCGTTGTTTTTAAGTTGAATATTGTTATAGTTGCAGACCGTTACGCCCTGCCCCTGATTTATCACGCCGCGCTCTATCCGTCCTACGCCTATGCGACCGACGTAATCGTTATAGTCGATAGACGAAACAAGCAGCTGCGCGGGTCCCTTGTCGTCTACTTCCATAGGTTTTATATGGTTTAAAATAGTTTCGAATAAAGGGGTCAAATCCTTGCCCTTTTCGTTTAAATCCAACGTAGCGGTGCCGTCCCTGCCCGAACACCAGACGACGGGACTTAAAAGCTGGTCGTCCGACGCGTCAAGCTCTAACAACAGCTCGAGTATTTCGTCCTGAACTTCGCTAAGCCTTGCGTCCGCGCGGTCGATTTTATTTACGACTATTATCAGTCTATGCCCCATTTCAAGCGCTTTCTGCACGACAAAGCGCGTTTGCGGCATGGGACCTTCGGCCGCATCGACAAGCACCAGAACGCCGTTGACCATCATCATTACGCGCTCCACCTCGCCCGAAAAATCCGCATGTCCCGGGGTGTCGACTACGTTTATTTTTACGCCCTTATAGTGTACGGACGTATTTTTTGCGAGAATGGTTATTCCCCTTTCACGCTCCAAATCGTTAGAGTCCATTACCCTTTCCTCAACGGACTGGTTGTCGCGGAAGGTATGGCTCTGTTTTAACATTGCGTCTACAAGCGTTGTTTTACCGTGGTCTACGTGCGCTATTATAGCCACGTTTCTCAAATCTTCTCTAATCAAAATAATGCCTCGTAAATTAGTTGTTATAATGTCAATAGGTAATATTAAACGGGCTTTAAAGTCCGTTTTTTATAAGAATTCTTTCCGCTGTCAGAACTCGCTTTTGGTCTGTCTTTCGAAAAGCTTTAAAATTATATCCATGCAGTGCTTGGCGCCGTCGCCGCTCTCGAATACGCGCGAAAGGAAGCAAGCTTCGTAAACGGCGTTGGTAAGCGGCAAATCCACGCCGTATTCGTCGCCCAGCTTTTTCATTGCCTTTGCCGTCATAACGCCTTCGGCAAGCTTATCGAACTTCGCTCCGTGCGCCATCATTTCCCCGTATTTACGGTTATGCGAATACTCGGAAAACAGCGTCGTTTCATAGTCGCCCAAATGCGCAAGACCGTACGCGGAATTGAATTTTCCGCCCATAGCCTGAATTAATCTTCCCACCTCGTTTGCGCCCCTGGACATAAGCGGACCCTTTAAGCTTACGTAACCGCTGCCGTCCAAAACGCCCGCCGCTATGCCCATAACGTTTTTGGCGGCCGCGCCTATTTCCGAGCCTATTAAATCGTTGCCGTAATAAAATCTTATCAAGTTGCTTTTAAAGCTGTCGGCAAGGCGGCGCTTCAACCCTTCGTCCGCGCTGTCTATAACCATGCAGTTGGGTATTCCGCGCGTGAACGCCTGAATATGCCCGGGACCGACCCATACCGCTATTTTATCGGGGGAAATTCCGCTTTCGACCAAAACTTCGGAAAGGCGTTTGCCGGTGCTTTCCTCTATGCCCTTCATACACAGTACGAACGGCTTGTCCTTCACGTCGTATTTTGTGACCTTTTGCATGAAGCCGCGCAGTCCCTGCGACGAAATGGAAATTATAATAACCTCCGCGCCTTCGACCGCTTGCTTCAAATCGCATGTAAGCGTAATTCTTTTGTCTAACTCGACGTATTCGTTCCTGCCGGTATTTTTCAAAATTTCGTAAGAATATTCGCCCTCGGGTCCCCATGAAGTAACTTCGTTCTTTAACACTGTGGACTGATACCAAGCAATAAACGACCCCCAACGGCCGCAACCGAGTACTGAAATTTTCATTAAATTTGTTTCCTTTCCGACAACGCTCTCGACAGCGTAACCTCGTCGGTATATTCAAGCTCGCTGCCTATGGGTATGCCGTGCGCAATACGCGTAACGTTTACGCCCAGCGGCTTTAATAGCTTTGCTATATACATGGCCGTCGCCTCGCCCTCTACGTCGGGATTTGTAGCCATAATAACTTCCTGCACGCCCCCCTCGTTTACGCGCGAGAGAAGCTCCTTTATCCTTATTTCGTTGGGTCCTATTCCGTCCATGGGACTTATTACGCCGTGCAACACGTGATAGACGCCTTTAAACTCGTGAAGTTTTTCAAGTGCGACGACGTCTTTTGGTTCCTTAACGACGCACACGACGGATTTGTCGCGCCGCTTGCATATGTCGCAAACTTCTTCTTCGGTAAAATTTCCGCATACTTTGCAGTACTTTACTTTACGTTTGCAATCCAACACGCTTTGCGCAAAGACGCGCGCCTCCTCGTCCGACATGCCTATTATTTTATAAGCATATCTTTGGGCTGTCTTTTTCCCAACGCCCGGCAGCTTGGAAAACTCGTTAATAAGTCTGCCGATAGGCTCGATAAATACGTCCATATCAGATTAAACCGTGACCGTTCTTTGCGAAGGGTCCCATCTTTTCGTCGTAAACCGCGTCTGCTTTTTTATAACCGTCAAGTATAGCCGCCATTATTAAATCTTCAAGCATTTCGACGTCGTCCTCGTCGGAAAGATCGACCGTTTCCGAAAGTTTACTGCCGAATTCTATTCCGTTGATTATTTTTTTACCGTTCATATAAACGACGACGGTTTCGTCCCCCTCGTCGCCGCCGCCGGAAAGACCGACGACCTCTATATCGTCAAGCTCTTTATCGGCTTCCTGCATCTGCTCCTGCATTTTCTGCGCCTGCTTCATCAGGTTTTGCATATTGCCCATGCCGCCTTTGAATCCTGCCATATAAACTCCTTTTATTTTATAATTACGTCTATTCCTTCAAAATTGCTCTTTAATTCTTTAACCGCCGCTTCGTAACCGCTTTCGCCCTTTTTGACAAGACGCACTTCATGCTCGGTCACACCCAGCTCCGCAAGCGTTTCGGATATGAAATTTGCGTTATCGACCTTCGTGAGCCCCTTATAGACAGCCTCGTTATCGGTGGTGAAAACAATTTTCGCCCCTTCGAAAAAGCTGTTCAAATCCATACACAGCGTGAAAAGCACGGCGTTTCTGCGCGTTGTGCGCAAGCTTTTTATAAATTTGCCGAACAGTCCGTTCTTTTCTTCCTGCGTCAATTCCGACGCGGGCTTTTGTGCGAGGTTTTCTTTTGCGGCTTCCCACACCGTCGGTTGAACCGTCTCCGCACCGCCGCCGAAAGGCGACTGCTCCGTTTCCCCGCTCATTGGCTGTAAACGTGCGGAAGGTTTGCTCTCCGCAGGGCTTTCTTTGATTGCTTCCGCCGGCGCGGAACGGGGTTTTGCCGTTTCCGTTTTTATTTGCACACCGTCGGCTATTTTGCGTTCCAGCGCGTCTATTTTGCCGATAAGCGCGTCGATATTATAATCTTCTTGCGGAAGCGCACATTTTATAACAGCCGTTTCCAATGTTATTCTGCCGTTTAACGAATATCGCATATCGTTTTCGGCTTTTGATAAAATTTCAGTTACGCGCAGTATTTTGTGCCCGTCGCATTTTTCCGCCGCGGCTGAAATTTTTAAAAAAGCTTCCGACGGAAGATTTAAAATTTCTTTCGCGTTTTTGCAGATTTTAATTATTGCGCAGGCATTTAAAAAGTTAAGCAAATCCTTTACAAGCACTCCCACGCTTTTGCCCGTAGATAAAATGTTTTCAATACCGGAAAGCGCTTCGTCCGCCTTCTCGCAGAGGATACTTTCGCCCAAGTCCGCGACGACGGAAAAATCCGCACTGCCGAGGACGGTGTTTACGTCCGAATAAGTAAGCTTACCCGTCGAATATGACGCGCACATATCGGCTATCGAAAGACTGTCTCTGGCGCTGCCTGCGCCCGCGCGCGCGATTGCGGCAACGGCTTCGTCCTCGTACTGCTTACCCGTTTTATCAAGCACGCTTTTTATAAGTTCTTCCAAGTCCTTTTGCGGAATTAATTTGAAATCGAAACGCATACACCGCGAAAGTATCGTGGCGGGAATTTTCTGCGGCTCGGTTGTGGCGAGAATGAAAACGGCGTGGCGCGGGGGCTCCTCCAACGTTTTCAAAACGGCGTTGAACGCCGACGCGGTAAGCATGTGAACCTCGTCTATAATATAGACCTTGTATTTACCCGCAACGGGCGGATACTGAACCTTTTCCCTTAAATCGCGCATTTCGTCGACGCCGTTATTCGACGCCGCGTCTATTTCGTATATATCTAAATTACCGCCCTCGGAAAGACTTTTACAAGTCGGGCATTTTCCGCACGGAGAGCCGTCCTTGGGGTTTTCGCAGTTGATTGCGCGCGCAAATATTTTGGCGAGCGTTGTCTTGCCCGTGCCGCGCGGTCCGCAGAATAAATACGCGTGTCCCACTTTGCCCGACGCTATCTGGTTTTTGAGTGTACGGACTATATGCTCCTGCCGCACGACGGTATCGAACGACGTCGGACGGAAAGTTCTGTAAAATGCGAGATATGCCATTTATTGCTCCGTTAAAATAAATTTCTGTAATTTGTGTTTTGCGCGCGTAAGCGCGTTGTCTATGCTTTTCGGGTTTTTGCCGAGCGCGGAGGAAATTTCCGCAAGGGTCATTCCGTCCGTGTACATTATTACGGCCTTAAACTCGAAAGACGACAGCACTTTGCCTATAGAATACAAAAATTCGCGTTTGTCCTCACGCTTGATTATTTCGTCTTCCGGATTGACGGGCGAAAGCCACTCTCCGCCCACTTCGACAATGGGAAGAAAATTGTTCAACGCGGAATTTTTGGCGCCGCAGCTTTTTTTTACCGCGTCGACTATGCGGTTGCGTATGCACACGTAAGCGTAAGCCGAAAAATTTTCACCTTGATTATAACCGTTTACCGCGGAATACAACCCGCACATTCCTTCCTGAACCAAGTCTTCGGTTTCACCGCCGCTGAGGAAAAACCTGCGGGCGATTTTCAGTACGCGCGGTTTGTAGATTGAGTACAGCTCCTCCCACGCGTTTTTATTTCCGTTCCGGCAAAGTCCGACAAGTTCTTCTTCCGTCATTGCCGCTTTCTTACCGCCTCGTAAGCGGCTATGCCCAACGCCACCGACGCGTTAAGGGAATTTACTTTGCCTTTAAGCGGTATGGATAGAGTAAAATCGCACTTTTCGCGAGTAAGGCGGCGCACTCCGCTGTCCTCGCCGCCGACGACTATGGCGATATTGCCCGTCAAATCCGCGTCATAAATATTGCTTCCGTCGGCTTCGAGCGCATACAGCCAGTATCCGTTTTTTTTCAGTTCGTCAACGGTGCGGTTAACGGAATTTACCTTTGCAACCTTCATATGGTTTGCCGCGCCTGCGGAAATACGCACAACCGCGTCGGTCACGCTTGCGGAATTGGTAGAAGGAATTACTACGCCGTCCGCGCCTGCGCATTCGGCAACCCTTATTACGGAGCCGAGGTTATGGACGTCCTCGATCCCGTCGCAAATAATTACAAAGCCGCCGTCAGACGAACGTGAATTTATAATATCGTCCAAAGAGGAATATTTGAAATCGGAGCAGAAGGCGATAACGCCCTGATGTCTGCCCTCCGCGCTCTCCTTGTCGAGAACCTTTCTGTCGACGAACTGCACGCGGATATTGCGCTTACGTGCTTCCGCGAAAATGCTTTTCAAAGACCCCTGCGGATTTTTTTCAAGAAGCAGTTTGTCTATATTTTTATCCGATTTAAGCAGTTCTAAAACCGCGTTTCTGCCTTCAGTCTTCATAATCGAAATTTAAAAGTTGCTCTATCCTTTGATATCTTCCCGTCAGGTACAAATAACCTAAAAGCGCCTCGAAGCCGGTAGAACGGTTATACTCCGCAACGCTGGCGTTTTTACTTTTCGTGGCTTTTTTGGCGTTTCTGCCGCGGCGGTAAATTTCGGCTTCTTCCTCTGAAAAAGTCGGCAAAAGCTTTTCTAAAAGCTCGCTCTGCCCGTGGGCGGACACTTTTTGAGAGGCAAGCTTTTGCAGATTGCCCGTACCGAAATTTGTAGTAAGCACAAGCCGCTCGCGCACGTAAAGCGAATAAACCGCGTCGCCCAAAAAAGCAAGCGTAACGGGACTTATATTCCGCGCATTGTCCGCCGAAACGGTAGAAAAAATTTCAAACACAACAGTACCCTATTATTATCAAAAACATTATACAACTTTGTCATAAAAAAATCAATTATTAAGTAGTATATAGCGTGAAATTGTTAATTACCAAAAAGAATATCGTCTTCCTTATTGCGGCGATAATAGTTTTTGCCGCAGCGCTTGGTATAGGCACCTCGGTTGCGGCGGCTTCCGCACACGGGGGCGAGCGAACCGTTGTAATTGACGCAGGACACGGCGGTATAGACGCAGGCGTACTGGGAATTAAAACCTCGGTGAAGGAAAGTGAAATAAACCTTTCCATATCAAAATATCTGCGCGGATATTTTGTCGACGCGGGCTTTAACGTGGTTATGACGCGTTCTACGCAAAGCGGATTGTACGGCGTCAATTCCAAGGGCTTTAAAATGCGCGATATGAAAAAGCGCAAGTCTATTATAGAAGAATGTAACGCGGATATGGTTATTTCCGTACACCAGAACTTCTGCCCCATCCCCTCGCGCAGGGGCGGAACCGTATTCTTTGACAAAACCAGCGACTGCGGAAAACTGCTTGCGCAAAGCATACAGAAAAGTATCAACGGTATGGAAGAATGCGTCAAAAAAAATACCGAGCTTGCGGGAGATTATTACATGCTTAAATGCACGCAAAACCCCTCCGTTATAGTTGAGTGCGGATTTTTGTCCAATGCCGAGGACGAACAGCTTTTGATTTCGGAAAAGTATCAGAAAGCGTTTGCATACGCGGTTTTTAAAGGCGCCGTCGCCTACTACTCTTAACCGATTTACTATACCGTCATTCTGAACGACAGTGAAAAATCTTTGCTGTAATAACGAGGTGCAGTAAAAAATTAGGCTTCTCCTTTGGGAGAAGCTCCACATTGCGGTGATGAGGGGCCGGTTCTAATTTTTCAGATCCTTCGCGTTGCTCAGGATGACATATTATCCCCCCTCATCCGTCACTATGTGACACCTTCTCCCTTGGGAGAAGGCTTTTTAATATTAAAAAGCCGCGCGTTGAAAACGCGCGGCGCTTATTAATTTTCCAATCCCAAAAGATAGTCCGAACTGACGTCGAATATTATACAAATACGTTTTAATATATCCAACGACGGCTCGCGTATATCTGCTTCGTAATTACCGAAAGCATTTTTTGATAAACCGAGCAGCTTAGAAACTTCGCTTTTATCCAATCCCTTTTCCAAGCGCAAATCTTTCAACTTTTGTGCAAGACCTTCCATAACTTTAATTTACCACAATATGTGTATAAAAATTTGACCAAGCACAATTTGTGTGCCATAATAGTATATAAGTCATGAAAGAATTTAATCCGTATATTGCGGCGGAAGCCGAAAACAAGCTTAAACTTTGCGAGGACGAACGGCGCAAAACCAAATTTTTTGCTTCCGCTATTAAATTGAGGGAACAGCTTTTAAGAAGCAGCCGTAAATTGCGCAACGGAAACAGGACAAAAGGCGATTTTTCAAGACATATTCAGCTTTTGAAAAAATTTATCGATTTGTTTTCGTCTCATTGCATTGCCGCTGAAAAGAAATCCATTAATGACTACGAAAAAGCTTTGAATGATTTTTACGAGGATACTTTGAAGCGGACGTCAGATTCTTCACTACGTTCAGAATGACTATTTTAAAATGCTTCGCTTCCACGTTCAGAATGACTATTTTCAGATCCTTCGCGTTGCTCAGGATGACGTATTATCCCCCCTCATCCGTCACTACGTGACACCTTCTCCCTTGGGAGAAGGCTTTAAAATATTCAAAAGCCGCCGCGCGTTGAAAACGCGCGGCGGCAATTTGTTTAAACTTTATTAAGACATTTTTTCAAGAAGCTTCAAATCGATTCCTTTGTCGCCTATCTTGATAATTTCAACCTTTACCACGTCTCCGATTTTAACTACGTCCTCAACCTTTTCAACGCGCTTATCGGAAAGCTTGGAAATATGAACCATTCCGTCTTTACCGGGCGCAAACTCTACAAACGCGCCGAAGTTCATAATTCTTACAACGGTGCCGACGAACATATCGCCGACTTCGGGGTCGTGCGCGATGCTTAAAATTATGGACTTAGCCTTTTCCGCATTTTCAACGGGACCCACGCAGGAAATATAGCCCCTGCCGCTGTCGTCGTCGTTAAACTCTATTTCGGTTCCGGTTTCCTCCATAATCTTCTTGATTACGCAGCCCTGTTTACCGATAACGTCGCCGATTTTGTCGGGATTGATTTCGAAGCTGATAATCTTGGGCGCATATTTGGAAAGCGCGGGAGCAACTTCGGGAACGACTTCAAGCATTTTAGAAAGAATGAACTGTCTGCCCTCGTTAGCCTGATTGATTGCCGTGTGCATAATTTCTTCCGAAATGCCCTTGATTTTTATATCCATCTGGATAGCGGTTATGCCCTTTTGCGTGCCCGCCACCTTAAAGTCCATATCGCCGAGGAAGTCCTCTAAGCCCTGAATATCGGTTAAAACCTTAAATTCGCCCGTTTCCTGATTTTTAATAAGACCCATTGCAACGCCCGCGACGGGAGCCTTTATGGGAACGCCAGCATTCATAAGCGCCATTGTGGAACCGCAAACGGAAGCCATTGAAGACGAACCGTTGGACGAAGTTATATCGTTTACCACCCTTATTGCGTAAGGGAAGCTGTCCTCGTCGGGAAGGACGGGTATCAACGCGCGTTCCGCAAGCGCGCCGTGACCTATTTCACGCCTGCCGGGGGAACGGAGCGCCTTCGCCTCGCCCGTGCAATATCCGGGGAAGTTGTACTGGTGCATATATCTCTTGCTGGTTTCTTCGTCAAGACCTTCGAGTCTCTGCGCTTCGGTAAGCATGCCGAGAGTACAGGTTGTCAAAGTCTGAGTCTGTCCGCGGGTAAACACTGCGGAGCCGTGAACGCGGGGAAGAACGCCGCTTTCGCACCAGATAGGACGTACGTCTTTTAAGCCTCTGCCGTCGGGACGGATACCCTTGTCGAATATTTTAGCGCGAACCTTTTCCTTGGTAAGGTAGTAAAGACTGTCCTTAATTTCGCGCTTGTTATCGGGATAAATTTCGGCAAAGTGTTCCAAAATTTCCGCTTCGGCTTCGTTTTGTCTCTTTTCCCTTTCCTGTCTGTCGAACGTATCGATAGCATGGTCGATTTTTTTATCTGCGTATTCGCGCACGGTTTTATCGAGTTCTTCGGGGATATGATACAGCTCTATCTCCCTCTTGGTTTTGCCGACGGCGGGAACAATCGTTTCCTCGATATATGCGCAGATTTTCTTTATTTCTTCATGACCGTACATTATCGCGCCGACCATTTCGTCGTTGGAAACCTCGTCCGCGCCCGCTTCTATCATTAAAATAGCGTCGCGCGTACCTGCAAGATTGAGATGAATTTTGCTTTTTTCGCGCTGTGCAAGGTCGGGATTGATTACGTACTTTCCGTCAACCATACCGACTACTACCGAACCTGTGGGA